>WLWD01004731.1_pt1 | contig 45263 bp, 44 predicted proteins | sample 6712731 | NCBI WGS metagenome assembly WLWD01 (sample SAMN12718690, study PRJNA576275) | sponge metagenome | isolation source: marine sponge | host: Mycale hentscheli | place: New Zealand: South Island, Marlborough, Capsize Point | collected 2014-11-01 | reverse complement strand
GGAACTAATGTACTTAACTTGAATCTAACTAAGTTAATTTGTAAACCAAAAAAAATTATGTGTGTATTACTTTATTATGTAAATATTGTTGTGGTAAAGGTATTTATCAACTATATCTCACATGGTTTGCATAAGGAGTACTCTAGTCATGGAATCATAATTCAGGTATGAATTATTGAGCTTGAGAAATAAATACGCTTAATTAGGTTATACAATATTAAGCATGTCATATACAGTGCTTCCAACTTAAAGAGTGGATTTTTTTAAACTACTGTATAGACCCTCACTACAGTCATTTAACATACACATACCTTTTCTTCATCATCCCAATAATGTTTACAATAGTAAAACTGCCTGTTTAGAGAATGGAAAACGGAGGACAGAACTTTTCTCATTCACTCTAATACATTTTACGCCATTTTTTTGACGTCAAGATTTTGCGGTAGTTCGTCATTAAACGTAACTAGTTAACGAGCTAAGGTCGAACGGTTATTTCCCTGAGCGGTAAGACGGGACTTTCCCTAACTGCAATCGGCTGTATGGATTCTCATCGTTCTACTAGCAGCAGTAAACGAAATCGAAATCAGTCACAGAATTGTTGGCTGGTATATTACTAACTTGGAGCCAAGCCTATCCAAGAGGTCATCTTTGTCAAGAGCTGAAGAAAAGCTGAAGGAGTTTAATACTCCCAAAGCTCCCAGCATTCAGTATTCTGACAACATCAGGGCGATGCAGTTGGAGTCCTACGGGTTGTGCAGCTCCAGACGGAAGCTAAAACGCTGGCCGCGATAGGTAGTAACGCCGTAAAACTTGATACCTGCTAGGGCCTGAGATACGACCGTAGCTAAATCAGCCATACCCGTGCAACAATTAGCGGTAAACTGGCGCCCTTGCACAAATACGCATGCGCTGTTTTGTGACGTCGCATTTACGTGTTCTATAGGCCAACAATCCACTGTAAACGTCATCATTTGATGACCCTTACCGTGCATAATTTTTTTTTGGTGAAAAACCGCCACAACTCTCTTAATTTTCAAGGTATAGCTACCAAAGTTATACATAATAATTTTAAGGCAATTTTACATCATGTGTCAAAATTTTAGAGATATAACTCAATAAATTCAAAAATCCTGGCTTAAACACATTTTTTCTTAAAACTTTAAATATTTCGAGATTCAAATTTCGTGTGCCCACAAAATTAGGCTCATATGAAACTTCAGGTATTAAAGTATCAGTATACCAAGTTATAGAGATAAGGACAAATAATTTCTCTTTTTTCAGCTTAAACACTTCTAAATTCACTGTCTTGAAGCTCCCAGTTCCATCACCTATAACCACAATAATAACCACAAACCCATAAAATTGTTTTGTCTGTATGTTAATATGACATTAATGTATAATAATACTAATTTTTAGCTTTCTATTACACATACTTGAGAAATTATAGCAGAATTAGCAACCTTAACCAAAAAGCTAAAAAATCCACTCTTTAAGCTGGAAGCACTGTATTTATACTTAAAGTACACACAAGTAGATGAGTACTTGTACCTAACTAACTAGAGTGCAACTCACTCATACTTGTAACTTGCAGGCTTTTCAAATATTATTATTGATGCACTCTATGATGAGATGTAATGAATGAAATTTGTACAATGTAGCTCAGCATGCATGTACGAGAGGGTGGTTTGTCTGTCAGTTTAGTCAGTCTTCTGCAACATCAGATCTTGAATATTGCATTTTCCCGATTGAAGAAGTCATTAAAATACTGAGTGTATCAGAATTTTGTTTCGATTATTTTTTTAAGAAAAAGCTAGTTATTTTTTGGCCATACAATTATAAACTTTTGTCATGCCAACATGAGTAAATAATTTATTAGCAGGCCGAGAAATTACTCTTTAAACTACATTCTCAGCAGTTTCCTGGAGTGCTTGGATATTCCTATTGAAAAGATTGGTGACGTGGTGTCTTTTGCATGTTTAGCTTCTCTTTCAATTAACATGAACTTCATAGCCTTTTTCTGATGATGAGTCAAAAATATTTCAGATTTATAATATTAGACTTGAGCTAACTGGAGGCTATACCTGAGCATCTTTGGGCATAATAGGCAGAAACTACACAAGAAGTGTTGATTTGCTATTATTTTATTTCCCCACCCCACTGTATCATCCAACCCTCCCCCCACCACCCCCACACTCACACACACACACACTCTCACACACAATTTTAAGTACAACTTTTAATAAATAAACAAAGTGACATGGACAATAATTTGGGTGTATTTCTAACATTAGTTTCTATACTTTAGTATTTATCATTTTACTTAATATTTAGCTTAAAATGACACTTTATTTCTATTACAGTGAACTGCATTAGAATTGACTAAAGAATAATCTCCCGCTTACAATTATTATTATTATTATTATTTCAGAATGTGCAGCCATTTTTTGTCGCTACGGCAATGTCTGGAATGAAGAAATCAAATCTCTTTGTTGCCAACTCAGTTTCATATGCCAGAGCTGCTGTAGCAACCATAGGAATACAGCGGGATACCTATGGCTGCATTTCACATGCCGTTCAGGTTTTCCAATACAATTGATGGGATTATATTTGTTATTAGGTGGTGCACAATTGACATTGTTTACATATTAAACTAAAGTTAGCTAGGCATTCAGATGAATGAGAACGGCAGTACAATAAAATCCAGATATTTAAGTTGTACATACATAATAATAGCAAATTTTCTCATTCTAACAGCCAATATAATATGTTAGTTAAAACAAATATATTGCTTAAAACTAACATATACACTATTATAATTAATACATTGGCTGTTAGAATGGTAAAATTTGCTATTAATATATTTATTTCAATAGCTGAATCATTGAAAGTTATACATATGAAAGACCAAGGTGTCATAGCTGCCCTGGGAGTTGCCCACTCCAGCCACATTTTCCTTTCCCCCTCTCCCACTTCCCCATAATTTATTTTCAGTTAATGTATTACAATAGCTAAAAAAGAATTGATAAGTAGTAAGATCATGCATTATGATTAAACATTGATTAGTATGAAGTATACACTCTCAAAGTACATGTGCATTGAAAAAATATGGGCATGACTAAGTACAGAAGTTTGTCCAACCCCCAACAATAATTACTGTATGATGCCCTGCAAAAAAGTACAGCAATATGAAAATGACGGGTGATAATTAAATTCAAATTTATAATAGCTACAATAGATAGCACGTATGTAATATATGTGACCGTCTATAGGAAAACCGGGCACAACGCGGCGTGCGTAAATATCGAGAAAAGATCGATCGATTTCTTAAAAATGTATTGTTTCAAGCCGACGGAAGGGAACGGTTAGGTCTATTATAGTGGGAACGACTTAAGCTACGACGATAAAACTTGGAGAGCTCAATATCTGGACGCCGACAACTCTGTAAGTGCAAAAAAAATTTCGAAGGGTGCCGCATTGTGCCCGGTTTTCCTGCAGACGGTCACATATAGCTAATGATGCTGCTATATTTTTAAAAGATTATCATTTATCTGTTAAAAAAAAAACAACCAACAAACCTGTGTCTATTATAAGATTGATATTGTTACAGGGCTACATTACTACTATGACTCCGGAATGGATCAGAGACATTGTGGTCAACCGTGCAAGCAATAACATGAGAGCTAAGTGGCACCATGTTATGGCAAAGAAAAATAAAAACTAAAGTACCATTATATTTAAATAATTTATTGACATGTGTATAATTATAACTTAGCGCTTTATTTAACAATGTATTTTTGTATCTTAATAATGTTTATCAAATTTTTGATTTCAAATTTGTGATTTTTTAACAGTATTTTGATTGTAGTATTATAGTGCATAATTGTCCATTAAAATGTGGGGGGAGGCGGATGCAATGGTCAATTGAAATAGCATTGTATACAAATTTGATACATTTGTATGAAAAAAAAATGGCGGATAGTGACCGTGCGGGACAGGCGGTGTGTTCAGTGTGCCTTAGGAAGATCTGTCTGACAAGTTCTGGTGTTATTAAAAGTCATGGGCCAGCAAGCAGAAGATGTAAGGGAGCAGGAAAGCCACCTAAAGTCATCAATAGCAACAGTGGTGAACCTCAAGAACATGATAATCCTCCCAGCCAGTCACAGCTATCGGAATCTCTAGTGCCTATTCCAATTGAAGCTCACCAGGGAGTAGTGGAGTGTTTGCCTGATGTCACAGTTGTAAAAAGAATCCCAAAATGCTGCTAGGCAGCTGTGTTGTTGCAAGCTGACAGCCATATTGGAACAAGTTGTTAGTTGGAATGATGTGCCATCATAGAACAGACTTTTAACAATTGTCTCAGGCTCCCCGATAAAGGTAGTCCTAATGAGCCTTTAGACAGCAGATTAAATACCCAGCTTAGGGAGGAGCACCCCCCTTCCAGACCAAGCAAGCCCAGGTAGTCTAAGATCAAGAAGCGCTTGGACCCTATGGAAACCCTGGTTTCCAGGAAGATTGATGCGGGTGATTTGAGAGGTGCAATACGTTTGGCAAGCTCCAATGAGACTCTGGCTGATTATGATGATAGTACCTTTTCCGCTCTACAATCCAAGCATCCACCCCCCCATCCCCCCCATCCAGACTCTACAATCCCCTCCTCAGTCACCCCACGTGCAACCTTTGATGTCCCGGCCAGCGTTATCACAAGGGCTATCCGATCCTTTCCAAATGGCTCGGCCGCAGGTCTAGACAAACTACAGCCTCAACATCTCAAGGATCTCCTTGCCTCGGTAGATGATAAAGAAGAGTCACCCTTTGTTTCTGCCCTGGTAGCTTTCACTACTCTAGTGCTTGATGGCCGCACTCCTGAGGAGGTCAGACCCTTCTTTTTTGGGGCCTCCTTAGTGGCTCTTCAAAAGAAATGTGGGGGCATCAGGTCAATTGCTGTAAGATGCACCCTGAGACGTTTGGTTGCTAAAGTTGCTGGGTTTTCAGTTGTGGATGATATGGCTGCTTTGCTGGCTCCCCACCAACTTGGATATGGTGTAAGAGGGGGTGCAGAACCTGCAGTGCATGCTGCTAGGAAGTTCCTTTCCAATTTAGACCCGAAGCACGCCATAGTGAAACTGGATTTCAGCAATGCGTTCAACTCAATCCGCCGGGATAGTATGTTGTAAGCTATCCGTTCCCATGCTCCTTATTCCTATCCGCTAGTTCACACAGCATACTCTGCTCCTTCAGTATTTCATTGGGGTGATAGAACCATCTCCTCAGCAGAAGGAGTCCAACAGGGAGATCCTTTTCTGGCTCACTCTCCACAGCCATTGCCTACAGCTGAAGTCTATGCTGAATATTATGTACTTGGATGACATTTCGTTGGGTGGTTCCTGTGAGGACATCCTGCATGACCTGGATGTGATCAAAGATGCTGAGAAGCTAGGTTTACTTCTAAACAACAGCAAGTCAGAGATTATCTGTCATGACCACTCAATACCAGGCACAATCATCACACAGATTCCAGGTGCTTAAAGTGGTTGATCCCGCCCATGCCACCTTGTTGGGGCCCCACTAGGAGGAGTAGAGTCTATATCAGCGGCCCTGGATGACAAGATTGAGGCTCTGGTGAAGATGGGGGAGAGACTAGAGTACCTGACATCACATGATGCGTTGGTTCTGTTACGCAACTCTTTTGCCATCCCGAAGTTACAATACCTACTACGAAGAGCTCCCTGCTTTAAGTCACCTAGCCTTCAGGTTTATAACAACTCCCTCCGTTCGATTCTGTGTGCAGTCACGTTAGGGCCTCATGACCCAGCATGGCACCAAGCCACCCTTCCGGTGAGACTGGGGGGCTGGGCCTACAGAGTGTAGTCAAAGTTGCTCCATCAGCTTTCCTGGCATACAGTAATGCAACTGCCGTTCTGGTTAACGACATCTTACCAGCCGATACATCTCCAGTCACGTCAACCTCGTTGGAGGAAGCTCTATCCGTTTGGTCGTCAGGCCATGATTCTCAACCTCCAGAAGGCGCAGGTGCGATGAGACAGAAGTCATGGAATGAGGCAGGCTATGGAGTGTTGACCAGTCAGCTACTGGAAGAGGCGAGGGATGTGCCAGATTGCTGGATTCGGCCTCTAAGGAGTCAGGTGCTTGGCTGCATGCCCTACCAGTTACTTCCCTAGGCCTCAGACTCGATGACGACAGTGTGAGGATTGCGGTAGGTCTACGTCTGGGTGTCCCTGTTTGCGGACCTCACTCATGTCACCATTGTGGGGCAGACGTGGATGCCATGGGTCGACATGGGTTCAGCTGCAGGATGAGTGAAGGGAGACATCAACGTCACGGGGCAGTAAACAAGATCATTCAGGGGACGCTAACCTCTGCCCATGTGCCCTCTAGACGAGAACCTCTAGGCCTGCACAGATCAGACGGGAAGAGACCAAATGGAGTCACTACTGTGCCATGGAAGTGTGAGAAGCTTCTTGTATGGGATGACCTTTGCTCCCTCCTATGACAGCCAGGCGACCACAGCAGCTGGTGAGGTGGCAGCCCATGCAGAGGAGAGGAAAATACTCAAATACAGAGGTCTTCCTGTCACCCATTCATTCGTCCAGGTGGCAATTGAGACTACTGGCATAATTGGGGTACGATCACTTCAGTTTCTGAAGGAGCTGGGAAGGAGAGTTCATAGGCAGACGGGTGACCCAAATTCAACCTCATACCTTCTACAGCGCCTCTCAATTGACATCCAGAGAGGAAACTCAGCTTCAGTCATGGGGGTCGCCGGGGTAGTGTTTAAACCTTTTCCTCCACAATTGCCTTTATTTTTTATTTTTTATTTTTATTATTTAATTTCATTCTTTTATTATTATTATTATTATTGTTATTGTTGTTGTTGTTGTTATTGATGTTATTATTATTTAATTTTTGTAATTACATGATCTTTTGTTTGTCAGCACTTTATCTTTGCATTGTTTGCTTATTACATTCCATTATTATTATTATAAATAAAAAAAATTTCAAAGTTAAAAAAAATAAAATAAAATTTGTAGAGTAGCTACCCTTTCAAACCTGGTTGTTGTTGTTGTTGTTTTTTGTGATTCCTGAACAATTATTATACAAAATGACATGTAGTAATGAGTCAGTGTGGGATATGGCAAAATATTTCAGGATCAGGCTAATTTATTTTCATGAGCCAGAGGTGAGTGAAAATAAAACCTGAGAGTGAAATATCTAGCTATATCACTCTGGCAAGTGTAATAAGTGGTTTATTCAACACTAGATATCTTTACTAGAGTGGTTTAATGGTAACTATTGGTGTAAACTTGGCCTATAAAACTCTCTAGGGGCTCCCATACGCCCCACAGCAGCTTCTGTAATATTGTTGGGTAGGCTTCACCAGAGTAAGGTAGCTGTAAAAACTTGGAAAACTGGCAAGCCAGACCCAGCCGTTATAACTAGAGCTTGCACAATTAAGATAACATTATAATTATGATAGTGTGACTTATCTCACAGGTCACAACCTAAAAATAACATTGTGATGATATCGAGCTAGGAAAAAAATTATTCCACCCATAATAATAATTCACATTGTTTATTTATCCACTTAGTAGGGCGGCACTGCTTCAAAAGTAGTAACAATTGTGCATTAGTTGACAAAAGCACCAAATTAGGTATACATAATTATTTATTAATACATTGGATATTGGGCCATTAAAATTTTTGCAATGTTTGCCTTGGGTGGGCATCTGGTTACGAAAATGTCATAAAGATTATAAAGGTCAAAGGTCATGTGACAGCTGTGTTTGGGTCTACACCAAACAACGCCATGATAGCACCTTCAGACACTTAGTGACATTATTCCTGCATGAACCTAATCATATTCATACATTACATCCTGCTTGGTGAGCATGCTCACTAAAAAATTGTCATTCCATATGAAAAGGCCTGAGGCCTCTTTCCTCAGTCTATCTTTTTTTTTATTATTGGTAAAGTGATTACTAGTGCACTTTTAGTTGTGCGTATGGGTGTCTGGTTCTTCTAAGAATACGGCATCAGTGTATGCTGCATCCTAGGGCTTTGCCTAGGTGGTCCTTCGAAATGAAGCTTCTGCTCAGGGACTTACAACCCCTGATCATTTGGTTTTTCGAGCCGGGTTCATAACAGGTGAAGGTGAGGAGGAACCAGTGGCCAAGCTCAGAGAGGAGTGAAGGAAAGTTGGCTAACAAAAGCTACACATCAGTTGCTGTGACCAGCCGTGCATTGGCTTTGATATCACAGTTACAAAGCTATAGCTATTGTGTAAGCAGCAGCAAGTTGCAGCTACCTGGACAGGCCATCACATCTGGCTGAAGCAACAGGAGTTGTGTCACAAGTGGTAATCAAGTACTAGGGCAAGTCAGCCATTTTTCACACCCTCAAACAACTGCTTACATTGCAAGATTCAAAATTAAAATTTGACGATCCTTTACCAAGTGTGCGTTTATTGGGAACAATATGTCAAAGTAAAGCGAAGAAATGCCAACAGAGTCGGCCAAAGCAAAAGGGCACAGGACTGGAATCAGAAGTAAAGTCACAAGGACACTTAATATAACTGTGAAGCTCATCCATAGTGATGTCAGGAAGCTCAGTTTGTCAGCATTGCAGGATGGAAAGCTAACAGTAGAAAGCAGCTATAGCAGACCATCAGAAAGCGCAAGCAAGAGTATTGGAGACCATGGCACTATCAGGTTACACAGAGGAGGAGCTGTTAGTGGAAATGGAAAATTGTGAAGCTACAGAAGCAGTTTATGATGAAGGCCTTAGAAAGGTAAAGGAAGCTATTGAGCACTGCACACTCTACACCAAGCAAGCAAAGCTGTTAGGTAATGCTGAATCATGGCTAGCCCACAGTAATCCTGCTGCTAATACATTCACCACGCAAGGCAGTGAGCGCATTGAGCAGTTAGGAATGCTAGAATCACAACTTAGAGCTCACTCACATCACGATTTCTTCTCAGCAGCGCTCAACAAAGCAGAGCCATTGCTGAAAAAGATGAGGCAAGTTGTTTATGCAGCAGCACCTCTTCCAGCAGCAACAGCAGTCACTCCAGCATATCACATCAGGAATCCAGCTCCTTACAAGGTGGACACACCTACATTCTCAGGGAAAGCAATGGAGTTCCCTCAGTTCCTTGAAAGGTTCACATCACTGATGAAGTGATGGTGGCAAGGCCAACATCCTAGCACAGTCAATGCTGGATAAGGATGCCAAACAGCTGGTGGAACTTTATGCAACCATTGGATACAAGTGAGGCCATGAAGCAACTCGAGTCAAGATATGGAAGACCATCAGCTATCTATCCTACATTGGTGGAAGAGTTAACAAGCAGGGAGCAGTATGATTACATGCAAGATGCCATGCATTCCATAATGGAAAAATTGCAGATTCTCTCATCCATGAAGAAAATCAAAGGATGTTCAATTGAACAGTTGACAGTGGCAATGATAGTGAGAGATTTCAATGAGGAATTACATAAAGAATGGGTGAAGCACATAGGCAGCAAGGAAGATTTGCCAAATGTTGAATCACTGCTCAAGTTCATAGAGCCTCTTTCATTCAACTTGGACAAGAGAACGAAATCATCTTCTCATGTTGTCAACACTCTCAGTAAACATCAACAACAGGAAGACAAAAGGTTCGGCAACGGCATATTTGTCAGTGACAGCAGGGTATGTGCAATCTGCAAAAGTGGACAGCACCCGCTTTTCAAGTGTCAAACATTCATAAATGGCACAGTGGCGCAAAGTTGGAATTGGATAAAACAGCACAAATACTGTTCCAATTGTCTACATTTTTCACATGCTGCATGCACAGTTGCACATAATAGCATAGATGTAAGACTTGCAAAGGAAGACACAATTCCATGCTTCACAGAGAAGAAGACAAATGAAAACAGTCAGGTACGTCACTCTATAACTCAGCAAAGGCAAAGAAGCAAACAGAGCAGCAAGCCAAGCTAGGAAGTGGCTTTATTTACACAGCCATAGCCATGCTGAAGGTGAACAGCAGAAAACTTCCTGTAACAGTAGCATTTGACTCTGGATCCTCTCATTCCATCATGACAGAACACATTGCATCGCAGTTGAAGCCAGAAAGAATTCCAGTAGAACTCATAATGAGAGGCACCGTCTCAGAAGCAAGAGTCAAGCATGCTGCCAAAGTGGAACTCACCAATGTTTTCCCATCACAAGAGGCTATAGAAATCACTGCAGCAATTGCTCACTCTCTACCACCAACCAACAAACCTGCAAGCACACAAGAAATCATTCAGCAGCCATTGCTAAAGAACTTACATTTGGCAGATCCCGAGTTTGGAGGTGAAATTGACATACTCATCGGCACCTATGATTTGCCATTGTTTTTGCAGCATGACGCAATGAAATTCGACGCCACTACCAGACTCACAGCAGCATCCACCATTTTTGGTTGGGTCGTATCAGGACCTGCTCCATCAAAGGAGAGCAGCACCATCCTCAAAGTCGACTTGGTCAATGATGCAGCATTGGATGAAGCACTGAACAAAATGTACACACTGGAACAAGTACCAGCAGCACCAGCACTCACTCCAGAAGAAACATCTGCAATCAAGCGATTTGACAGCAGCATTAAACAAGACCAGGATGGCTACTACACGCACTACCTAGAGTTGCAGAACAGCCACCGTTGGGGAAGTCAAGACAAAGAGCACTCTCAAGAGCTACCAGCAATGAGAGGACCATGGCAAGACATCAAAAACTAGATGAGTTTAAGGGAGAAATGTTTGGGTATCTAACATTAGAGCATGCAGAGGTAATACCTAAGGAAGAATTAACTAAGGAACCTAGCAACTACTTACCCGTTCAAGGTGTAATAAAGAGAGTTCCACCACAACAGCCATGAGACCTGTGTTTGACGGTTCATCAAAACCACTTCAGGCTATTCATTCAATGATTGCTTGTTATCAGGTCCAAACTTGTATCCCAACGTAACAGATATTTTACTCAAATTCAGATTGTATCCAATAGCATTTTCAGCAGACATTGTAAAAATGTTTAGAGCCATCAAACTCATGCCCAAAGACAAAGATTTCCATAGATTTTTTCTGAGGGACAGCAACAATCAACTCATTGAATGTCGCATGAAAAGGCTCACTTTTGGTATAAGGTGTTTACCATTCGTAACAACAGCAGTGCTGCAACACCATGCCAAGAAACATGTAAGGCAATTCCCACAGGCTAGCAAATGCTTGATGGAATGCTTCTATGTTGATGATTTTTTGTTTGGAGCTAATACCATTGAGGAAGCAAAACGGCTAAGAGTAGCTCTGTGCAGCTTGCTGTCAAATGCCAATATGACACTAAGAAAGTGGAGGTCAAATGACAAACAGTTGCTAGACAGCATCCCTTCTGAATTAGTTGAGAAGAATGACACTCCAGACAACAGTGCAGATCAGTGTTTAAAAGCATTAGGTGTGCATTGGGACTCAAACTTAGACACATTGCTCATCACTGTTCCTGAAATCAAAGCAGATCAAACGGTGACAAAGAGATACATCTCCAGCATTATTGGAATGTTATTTGACATTCTCGGTTTCATCTCAGTATTCATTATCACAGCCAAAATGATTCTGCAGGAGCTATGGATCATTAAACATAGTTGGGATAAGCCCATTCCTGACAGTTTGACACAGAAGTGGCACAGCTGCACAACACAGCTTGATGTCGTCAAGAAACATCAGGTACCAAGATATGTTTCAGAAGGCAAAGCAGCTGCCATGGCAACTGAACTACACGGGTTTTCAGATGTCAGTGAAGCAGCATTTGGTGCGGCAGTGTACCTCAAGCAGCATCATTATGATGGCAATATCACCACACCACTAGTGACAACAAAAGCAAGAGTCAAGCCAGTGAAGAAGAGATCTATACCTCAACTAGAGCTGGAAGCAGCAAAGCTATTGACTCAACTCATAGTTTATGCAGCCAAAGTGTTATAAATTCACAAGGACAACATTCACACCTGGACTGACAGTGCAGCAGTTTTGGGATGGCTCAGAAAGATGCCGTGCAGGCTACGCACCTTCCAAGCTAGCAGGGTGGCATTCATTCAGGAACATTTACCAACAACTACATGAAGATATGTGCCAACGACAGATAATCCAGCAGACTTGCCATCCAGAGGCATAACAGCACAGGAACTTGTGTCAAATGGCACTTTATACCAGCCAGGACACCCCATTTCGGTGAGATTTGGGAAGCTGGCATCAAAGCCATAAAGCAACAGCTCAAAAAGATCATCTCACCACATCCACTCAGGCAGGATGAGTTAGAAGTGATATTGGCAGACGTTAGTGCCATCATGAACAGCAGACCCATCTGCACACTGGAAGCCACAGAACTGGATGATGACTTAGTGTTGATACCAGGACATTTTCTAGTGGGCAGAAACATTAAAGTTCCACCTCAAGCAGCAGCTTCTCAAACAAAGATTACAAACTTCAGGAGATGGCAGTTAGTGCAAAGACTAACCCAGGACTTTTGGCATGCTTGGATCAGCTGCTACTTGCCAAGTTTGCAAGCCAGGTCAAGATGGCAGAAAAGGCAAGACAACCTAGCAGTGGGAGACATTGTGTTTGTTAAAGACAGCATGTTGACAGACAACAACAGGTGGCCATTAGCATTGGTCACAGCAACATTCTCTGGAACTGACAAACTTGTCAGAGCTGTTGATATCAAATGTGGCAAGAAAACCTACAGAAGAGGAGTAGACAGATTGATCAAACTCTGTTTGGAAGATAAACAAGAGAATTCTGATCCAGCAGTACAATCAGCAACAGCAACAGAGTATCTCAGGCAGTGCAGCTTCAACATCAGGTGGCAGCGCAGCCACAACTACAACATCAGCCAGAAGGAGTTTGTTTGGGTCTACACCAAACAACGCCATGATAGCACCTTCAGACACTTAGTGACATTATTCCTGCATGAACCTAATCATATTCATACATTACATCCTGCTTGGTGAGCATGCTCACTAAAAAACTGTCATTCCATATGAAAAGGCCTGAGGCCTCTTTCCTCAGTCTATCTCTATTTTTATTATTGGTAAAGTGATTACTAGTGCACTTTTAGTTGTGTGTATATATGGGTGTCTGGTTCTTCTAAGAATAGGGCATCAGTGTATGCTGCATCTTAGGGCTTTGCCTAGGTGGTCCTTCTAATTGAAGCTTCTGCTCATGGACTTACAACCCCTGATCAAGCTGAGCCATGTGCTTAAATGAATGCCATCCTCTTGAGACCTGGTAAGTTTGAAAAGGGTAATAAAAAACACCATTTTATGAAAATAATGCATGTCTAGTTGACTAGCTATGTCGAAAACCTTCAAACTGGTTGACTCTGGGATTCCAGCCCCATCAACTACCATCCAGCATCCTATTTGAAACTGACTGGAATCTCTGCATGATATGCCAAGAGCCCAAGGGAGAACCACTAACATGTCCGGCCAAATCCAAAAGAAAGAATATAGAAAGTGGATACAGATCATTGACAGGTATATTGGCTGAATTTAATGAACTTGGAGCTAGCACAATGGTGGCAAATAATGCTCAATGCCACCAATCATGTAGACTCAAGTACAACAACACAAAGTTACTAAGAGCACAGAAGAGGGCATTAGCAACAAGCACAGAGAGTGTAGATAGTGATGTCTCTACTCCATGCAAGCGTAGAAGGTTGCATAGTATTGAAATTAATACCTAAGAAGTAACATGTTTTTTTGTGGGAAGTCTTCTGGCTCAGTTGGTCTCCATGAAGCAGCCACATTCCAGATTGATGGGCGAGTGCGGGCCTGTGCTTTGCTTCTTGAGGACACTGAATTGCTAGCCAAACTCAGCCCTGGGAACATGGTGGCCCTGTATCACACAGAGATGCTTAGTGGGTTTGTACAATCGTGTAAGAAAAGCGAAGGCTGAAGGACGAAAGGGTACAGATAAAAAAAACACACTATCAAGTATTGTGTTTGCAGAGTTGGTCATGTGCATTGAGGAAGCACGATTAGATAGAGAGACAGCGTCAGTGTTCAAGCTTAGCGATCTTGCATTGCTGTACAACTCTAGAATGGAGTAGCTTGGATTGAAATTGGATGTGGGAGTACATACCACACGACTCAAACAACGACTACTAGTTCAGTTTCCAGATATGCGGGCTCAGAAGAAAGGGTGAGACCTTCTGTTGGTATTTGAGGAAGACATCGGTGCTGCTTTGGCCAAAGCCTGTGAACTCGACAGTTGATGCAGTTCACCTTGCACATGCAGCACAGATTATGCGTAGAAATATATTTGGGGAAGCTAAAACCTTCACTGGTTTCCCAGCAGGATGTCAAAAGTCTTCTGTACCCTCTCTTTTACTTGCCCTAGTAAACATGACACTGGAAGGTCCCAGTATCAAGAACCAGAGTGAAGACCCTACACATGCTGCTGCTCTATCTATTGCTCAGCTGTTAAAGTTTATCAGTGCTAAACATAGAAGAGAACAGGATACCAATACTTTGAGACATAGAATTGCCCAAGACACCAGTCCGCACATATATAGGATTGATGTTGCATGCTCAGACACGAAAGAGGGAATTGGTAGACAGGCTTTTCCACCTCAGCTTGAGTGTCTCTTATGATCGCATTCTTCGTCTCACAGCTCAAATGGGAAGTAATATTTGTGAACAGTTTAGCAGGGAGCAAGTTGTCTACCCTCCCAAGCTGCATGGCAATGTGTTTACAGCTGCTGCTGTTGATAACATAGATCACAATCCCAGTTCAACGACATCAAAGGAGTCTTTTCATGGCACTGGCATTTCTCTGTTCCAGCATCCCACATTTGAAGGTGAAGGAGTGAATCAAAATATCACTGCTGGTGGATCTGAGAGCACTAGTTCTAAATCAGTAGATTTTTTGCAACATTTTTACACTGATGTACCCCCTGTTACCGGCAGTATCAAGAAGTCATCCGTCCCAGCCGGGACACTTTCAAGCAGCATGTTGAGAAAGAATATCTCTGGCTTGATCATGTGAGGTTTGTCGTGGAGAGTGAAACTGAGACTTTGGAAGACACATCTTGGGCTGCATATCATGCTAAACAGAGGATTGTGTGATCTGCCCCTCATCCCTTCTCCCACTGCTTCTTGAAAGTGCTCACACAGTGGCAATGATCAAACACACCATGGATGTGATCAACAATGCGGTAGAACATCTGAATCCCGGGCAGACACCAGTAGTCACATTTTATCAGCCACTATATGCCTTAGTGAAGCAAATACAGTGGAAGTGGCCCGAGTATGGAGAGAATAAGTTTATGATCATGTTTGGTGGTCTCCACATTGAGATGGCAGCTCTGCAAACTCTTGGGGACTGGTTGAAAGGAAGTGTGTGGGTGCAAGCACTAGTACAAGTAGGTAGCACAACTCAAGGAACAGCCGACTCTTTCTTGCAAGCTGCACATGCTTCTCGTACAAGAAGAGCCCATCAAGTTACTGTTGCCGCATTATACATCCTCAAACATCGTGCTAATGATCGTTACTGTGAAGCAGGAGATGAACAGGGCATTGTGGAGTTTAACCCTTTCGTTCCCAATCCCGCTTAAAAGCAAGTGAAGACCGGTTGGCTTCTATGAATTTTTAAAAATAGTTACTTTATAGCTAGAACCTTCAGATTGCATGCACAGGTGCCCAATGCATTGGAGAAGCATCTAAAATAGTTTTCAGCCAGGACTGCTTCGACAGTACCTCACAGCAGTTGCGTTTATTTCTTCCTCGGCAAAAAAAAACAACATCGGTTCTCCGTCGAATTTAAAAAAAAGTTACCTTCTTCACAGCAGCTTCATTTATGGATCCAGTCATCTCCAGAGCTTTGTAGAAGCACCAAAAAATTGCTTGAGCTCAGTAGCCTTCCATAACACATTGAAACAACCGCTTCTTTGCCGACCAAGACTTTGCGGTTTGACTTACTGTCTTCTCCATTTTTTATAAAATCGCCAGTTCAACTGGGAACCTCCCTATTACGTACAGTCTTAGGTAATGCTTATTACATCATAGGAAAAAGTGAGAGTGTCGTGTGACCCCGGTAACTAAGCAAAAAAAGTAACGTGCACTGCCTGTAGATCCAGACATTAATTTTTTTTGAGAGTTGAATGTTGAAAACAAGTAAGTCTAAGAAGAACAAAGGTAAGTACGATTATCGATCAAATCAAACTCTCACAGCTATGGTTTGGTTTGACAAGCGGCCTTTGTACATGCTTTCGACCATCCACAAGCCTACTTCTAGCTTACCTACCACCGTATTGCGTACCCAGGGCACTGGATCTCGCATAGCTGTAGACTGCCCCCCGTGTCTACCGGACTATCAAAAATACATGCACGGCGTATTCAGGGGGGATCAGATGATAGGTTATTATAATATTGGTCGCCGGTCTAAAAGGTGGTGGAAGCGTGTTTTTACTTATTGTCGATTGCTCCATTTTGAATGCTTATGTGCTTTTTTCTGTCCTAACCTGGGAGGGATCGTTCAGTCTGTGACACCATCCATGCCGGTTGAATTCCACGTGTGTGCTTGTACTGCTTTTCATTTTCAAATTATGCTTTCTCAATACAACGATTGTTTATCTCATGGACAGTGTGGAGTATACATACCAGGGGTTCATACAGTGGGAGACTAGCCCTGGGTTCCCCCCTAAAATTTTGGGAGTTGAATAGAAATGAACATTTTGGAAGCATTTATTTTTAGTCTGATATTGTATCCCATTATGTTTCTATCATAACTGAGCCATTTAGTGCATAGGACCGAACACTGATCATCAGTGTGAAGTATAGACTCTTATGCAAAGATGTGCATCAAAGTAGTGTAGGTTCCAAAAAATGGGTGTGGCGAAGTACACTCGGAGCCCCACCCCAAACAAAAATCCTGTATGAAACCGCATACAATACATCATAAAGTTGCAATTATATAGGATCATGAATAATTTGTTGTTTGTATTACAAATATCTTTGTTGTGTGTTTTTGTGTATATGAAATTGTTTTGTAGTGGAGCTCGACGTCCGATGGCATACGTTCCTTGTGGACACTCATAGATGTCTCCTACATGGTCACAATCAGCTCCACACACAACAAACAACATATTTTATTGTTGAACTAATATAATATTGGTATATAATGCATCAAACATTATTATTTCTATTTTATTTTATTTTTTATTGATGGGAAAAGTGGATTTTTTGGTGGGAAAAAAAATTTTTTTTTTTAAGTATTAGTAGATGGCTTAAATATTATTCAATTTTCTCAATCAAAAAATGAGGGGAATCCCAAACTCTTGGTCTATTTAGTGATATATGGTTGCTATGGGGTTTTCCCAGCCAGCATCGAGTTAAAAAAATAAAACGGTAATGCACTATTCCGCGGTGGAAGATTAGATTTTTCCGCGCGCGTCCAAACAATTCGGGAACGAAAGGGTTAAGGAGTGGTGCAATCAGAGGAGTCAAATCTGCCCCCAATTTCAGTACTGGGAAATTGTGATAGATTTAGAATTGTGCTTACTGGTCTATGTGCGTTCTCTGCGGCAGTCATTCTTCACAATGTACCTTGATGCCCTAACTGAACTTGCACCCTTGGTTTCATGCTCTAGATCACACCATCTATGCTTGGTGGATCCCTGTTCATCTCAGAGACATGGCTGAACTACCAACAAAGCACCCAGAAGTGGCCAAGAATTTCAATGCTGGTAACTTCACTGTATAAAAGACAAAATGGGTGTTCTCTACTATCCCCATAGATCAGGCACACGAGCAAAACAATGCCTGTATCAAAAGAGATGGAGGAGCTGTTGGTCTCACTGTTCGGCATTGGATGGTAGCATGACCAGAAGTTGCTAGGGTAATAGAAGAGTTCCATGATGAACACCATCACTGGGGGAGAAAAGTGAACACACGTCATCACGACCAAACATCAGGTGTCCAGGCTTCATTTGCTAAGGATGTGCGTTCTTTTGTCAGTGCATTTGAAGACCTTGGTAACCCCTTTGAAGAAGAAAGCACAGATCTACTCGTACTTGATACGAAGGCGATTGCAGATCTTACAGCAGTGAAGACTGTTCAGAATGTGAAAAAGATTGGCCAAGGTCAATTCAAAGGCTTCACTAATGAATGTCTTGTAGAGAGATCGAAATCCATTGATGATGTCATTCATCGCAATAAGCTGAAGGTGTTTACTAGTTCTGCCAAAAAAAATGTGAGCAAAGAGAAGCTGCAGATGGCCCCACTAAAATCTGACGTGGGACTCTTTTCGCAGCTCTACATCGGGTGCCACACTAGAGAGGGAAATCTCGAGGAGTTTTTCTGCCACGAGAATCAGGCATACCCTCCATCACTCTCTGATGGAAAAGACCTTTACTTAAGTACCAAAAGTGACCTCCTCACATGCTTCAATGATCTCTCTGAGGCTCAATCTGAAGCTCCTGCAGCAAGCAGTTTAGTTCTTGATGGGGCAGCCATTGTCCAGATGCTAAAACCTGAATCTGCTAAGAACTTCAAAGAATATGCCAGCCAGATCTCTATCCCATACATTTTCTCACAAATTCACAATGTATCACGTGTGGACTTAGTGTGGGATTGCTACAAAGAAGATTCCCTGAAAGGGACAGCCAGAGCGAAGCGTGGGAAGGGAGTGAGAAGACGTGTAGTGGCTGGAGCAACTATCCCAGAAAGCTGGAAAACTTCCTTCGTGTGGATAGTAACAAGACTGATTTGTTTGACTTCTTGTCTGATGCTCTGTTTGAGTCGTTCAACCAAGAGGACAAGCAGCTTGTTATTACTAAGGGAGAATCAGTTCTGAGCAATCCTCCTATTGATGATATCGACTCTCTCTCGCCGTGCAGCCATGAAGAACCTGATAGCCGCATGATGTTGCATGTAGCCCATGCAGCACATCACAATGATCACAAGATAATTGTCCGGACTATGGACACAGATGTTGTGGTGCTGGCTGTACATATAGCACGAATCTAGGTCCAGAAGATAAACTCTGGCTAAAATTTGGAACTGGCAAGAATTTGAGATACCTGGCGGCACAAACAATAGCAAGTATCGTTGGACCAGAGAAGACACAGGCACTCCCAATGTTCCACACACTCACTGATTGTGACACTGTGTCCAGCTTTGTTGGTCATGGAAAGAAGACTGCCTGGAATATCTGGAAGGTGTATCCAGAACTCACAGATGCTCTACTAAAAATGTCTTGTGCACTGAGTGAAATACCGGAAGATGTTTTGCATTCAATCAAGAGGTTTGTTATCTTGATATATGACAGGACCAACATGTGCACAGACATTAATGAGGCCAGGCGAAAGCTCTTTGCAAGAAAGTCAAACATGAAGCAGATTTCACCGACCAAGGCAGCACTAGAACAACATGTGAAAAGAGCACTTTACCAGGGAGGTCATGTTTGGGGTGAAACACTGCTAAGAACTCCTTTACTGCATTCCCCAACAAGCTGGGGCTGGACTAAAACAGAGGATGGTCTCTATGAACAAATATGGATTATGTTACCTGAAGCTTCCAAAGCCTGCTATGAACTGCTATCATGCAAATGCAAGAAGGGTTGTTTGACATGGTGCAAGTGCAAGAAAGCTGAACTTGAATGTACGGCTCTGTGTACATGTGAAGGTGAATGTTCGCTGGACTAATAAATTCTTCCAGCTTGTACATATACAAACTAATAGTTATTCTCATTGTTTTATAGTGTGTTTCATCATTCTGATTGCTATTCTCAACTCCAAAACAAAGTATGGCATATCTGTGAGGAGAATTTTGCTTATTCATCGGTAGCGGCCATTTTATTCTATGTTGGGCGCGAAAATTGTGGTTACAGGAGACCTAGCCCAGTTAGAGGTGCAGGAAACAGAGAAAGAACCAGACTTCTATTTGGACACTGCTAGTGATGATGGAGCTCAGAAGTCATGGAAAATTGAGGTCGTTGTCAACAATACTAATAAGGTGCAGTTCAAAGTAGACACGGGGACGGAGGTTACTGCAATGTCTGTTTCTGCTTGGAAATCACTTGTTCAGATACCTAATCTGCATACCACTAAGAGAGTATTAGGTGGGCCAGATAGGAGTAGCATTGTTGCCACTCTTTATAATGCACTCTCATTCAAGGGCAAAACATGCTGTTCAATTGAAATCGCTCGGGGAATGTGAAATAGCGCGTAACAAATTGAAATACCTCAGTAACTAAGTGGAAACTAAGTGAACTACCTCGGTAGCCAAGTGAAATAGTACGGGTAAGTGCGCATACGTGCAGCATTAATCTTGGAAACGTACAGTTCGAGTAGTTTTCAGTTGGACACAATATCATTCTTTACTACAGATTTTCTACTCGTATTAGACGTAATGTTTTTCAAAAGATTTAGGAGGAGCCCTACGTTGAAATGAAGTTTCAGCAGAACTAATCCTGGAATACGGAGATAGTAAGTGAATGCTACAGTCAGTTGCTACAATTGCAAATGACTTTTTAAAAAGCTAGCCTACTATTAGCGAGTGATAGCAAGGGTAACCTGAGCTATTAGGGATCAATATTCTATTAATCATATACCCATGACCACTGAGTCACCCATAGTATGCAGTACACCCTGCAGCTGTAGTAAAGTATATTATATAGGCAAAACAACTAGAAGGCTTGAGCAGAGAGTGAAACAACATCAGGATGCTTGTAAGAGAAGTGATGAGGTTAGAGTTGTAGACAAAGCCATTAAGAATCGTGAGATAAAAATCAAGAAAGTTCTATGCATACAAATGACACCCCACAACAAAAAGTTTAACAGAGACATAGTTTTAAGTTTCCAGGATGCTGGCTGTCTATGTTGCATGTTAATCACCCTCCAGAAATCTTGCTGTTTACAATGTATTATTACAGAGAGTTCTACGTCAGTTGAACCCTGAAGATGACTTCAGCATGAAGTTCAAACATCATTTTTAGTTTGAATTAACAATATAGGCTGCTAGAATAAGAAAATTTGCTATTATGGGATCATTATCTTGCATAAAATGGTGAAAAGAGAACTGAGTGGCAACAAATAGTGCTCCAAAGTTCGAATGCGTACGATCAGGTCGGATTCACTAGTTGTATCAGTATCATTAATATTTAGAACTTCACTAGCCATTTTTAATAGAATTTATAACATAAACGTTTCGACACACTATACAGTGGCCTTCTTCAGTATGAATATGAAAAAGATACAATGCATTAACCCTAAGGGTGACAGAAAATAAATAAGATACAATGCATTAACCCTAAGGGTGACAGAAAATAAATAAACAGCTTTAACAATAACTAAGGAAACAAGCCCTTAAGAGTAGTTAGAATTGTGAATGAGGCAGTTGTACACTGTAGGCAATAAACCCTCATCTCTGTTCAGTGAACTATTTCTCTTTTTTATTTGCCAAGATTCCAGATAACATCTTTGGTATAGATTAGAATGAGAATCTATGACCTTTGCATTATTCCAATCTATGACATGGTTGGACTTTACTGCATGCTCTGCAACAGCTGAGGTGAAGTAGGTGCTATCCGGTATAATGGCTCTCTTATGTTCTTTTAGTCTGTCTCCCAGTGTTCTCCCTGACTGTCCAATATAAGTGTGATTGCATGAACCACAAGGTATTTGGTATACAATGCCTCTCTTTTCTGACATGGGCACCTTATCCTTTGCATGAACCAATATTGTCTTCAGTGTCTGATGTGGTCTGAAACATGTCCTGATGTTAAGTGGTGTTAATATTCTTTTGATGCTCTCTGAAACATGCCTGATATAAGGTAGCACTACTGTCCCAATGGGTTCGTTATTGTCACTTGACTTCACACTTGTTGACACAGAATAATTCATTTTGATGACACTGGATGGATAACCATTGGTTCTTAGAGCATCCACAATATGATTTTTCTCCTTCTTTTGGTCGTGAGGACTTGTACAAATGTTGTTAGCTCTAATAAAAAGCGTCTTGGCAACTGCTACTTTATGAGCTAGAGGGTGGTGTGAGTCGAAACTCAAGTACTTATCCGTGTGTGTCTTCTTTCTATACACACTAGTTGAGAAGGAACCATCAGAGTGATGTGTAATATTGGTATCTAAAAAGGCCAACTGGTGATCTTCTTCCATTTCAAATGTAAATTTGATTGAGTCCTCAATAGTATTGAGATGTTCATGGAATGAGAGGACCAAGTCTTCAGGTAATGCTGTAAAGACGTCATCAACATACCGTTTCCAGAAAGATGGTGGTGAGTGGAAAGTAGACAGTGCTCTTTGTTCAATATCTTCCATAATCAGGTTTGCAACAGTTACAGAGACAGGAGAGCCCATCGCTGTACCGAACACTTGTTGGTATACTTCACCACAGTATGTCAAATATGTTGCGTTAAGACAAAATTCGAGCAATCTGACAATCTCCTGTGCTGTTAGAATAGTTCTCTCTTCTAGTGTCGAATCATCTATCAACCGTTGATAGGCTATCTCTGTAGCACGTTTCACTGGAACACTGGTAAAAAGAGACACGACATCAAATGAAATTAATTTAGTTTCTTGTGGTAGATGTTGTTCCACAATAAAGCTTGAAAAATCCTTTGAATTTTTGACATGAGAATCTGTTTTTCCTACTAATGGTGAAATGATTTTAACCAGATGTTTTGATAACTGATATGTTGGTGAGTTTATGAAGGAAACAATAGGTCTCAAAGGGATTCCAGGTTTGTGTATTTTTGGTAGACCATAAAAGAGTGGAGTTTTACCAGCTGAACTTCGGAGTTTATAATAAAGTCCTGGAGGTATAGAGCCTGACTTCTTTAATGACATCAAAATCTCATTCAATTTTCTCTCAATCCTTTTTACAGGATCTCTGTCCAACTTTTTGTAAGTTGTAGGATTAGATAACATGGTCCTAACTTTCAAATCGTATTGAGATTTGTCTAGAAGAACAGTAGCTCTGCCTTTATCTGCTGGTAAGATCATAACAGAATTGTCATTTCGCAACTCTTTTATGGCTTTCAATTCATCAGGTTTCAAGTTACTAGGTGGTGGCCTGGCTTTATTCAAAATTCCAATGATGCCAACTCTAGCTAAGCTTGCTTTCCCTTTATCTGCTTTTCTTAGACCATCTTCAACGGCTGCAACAATTTCAGGGATTGGAATCACTTTGGGTGATGGAGCAAAGTTGAGTCCTTTGGCCAGAACATTCTTCTGTGGTAATGTCAATGCTCTTGATGACTCATTCACCACCCACCTTTCGACGTTTGGTTTTGAATCATTAGAACGTTTGAGAAGTAAATCAAACTTTTTCTTCTGCCTATCTTTGCATATCTTAGTTGTTTGTTGATATGTTTGTTCCTTCAGCTTAAAAATTGCTGTCAGGTGATGAGGTTCGACATTGATTTCCAAAACTCTGAGTTGTGAAGAAATATCATGTTCCAAATTTCTGATTGACCGCACTGTCTGAGTGATTCTAGCTAGTAAAAAACTTCGACTCGTCCTTTTGGCTATATTTCTACCATCCTGTGTATTGACCAATGGTTTCACATATAGACTTCTGGGTATTAGACCATATCTTTTCATCCTAAGATTGAAATTCAAATGCTGTTTAAAGGAAGCCATTTTCTTTGTCAATTTAAGATATTTCCTGACCATGCCAAGTATCCTTTGACCATAATTGTCACGAATTACTTTAAATAGACCTGTGTTGCTAGGTATGTTTATATCATTAATATTTAGAACTTCACTAGCCATTTTTAATAGAATTTATAACATAAACGTTTCGACACACTATACAGTGGCCTTCTTCAGTATGAATATGAAAAAGATACAATGCATTAACCCTAAGGGTGACAGAAAATAAATAAGATACAATGCATTAACCCTAAGGGTGACAGAAAATAAATAAACAGCTTTAACAATAACTAAGGAAACAAGCCCTTAAGAGTAGTTAGAATTGTGAATGAGGCAGTTGTACACTGTAGGCAATAAACCCTCATCTCTGTTCATTGAACTATTTCTCTTTTTTATTTGCCAAGATTCCAGATAACATCTTTGGTATAGATTAGAATGAGAATCTATGACCTTTGCATTATTCCAATCTATGACATGGTTGGACTTTACTGCATGCTCTGCAACAGCTGAGGTGAAGTAGGTGCTATCCGGTATAATGGCTCTCTTATGTTCTTTTAGTCTGTCTCCCAGTGTTCTCCCTGACTGTCCAATATAAGTGTGATTGCATGAACCACAAGGTATTTGGTATACAATGCCTCTCTTTTCTGACATGGGCACCTTATCCTTTGCATGAACCAATATTGTCTTCAGTGTCTGATGTGGTCTGAAACATGTCCTGATGTTAAGTGGTGTTAATATTCTTTTGATGCTCTCTGAAACATGCCTGATATAAGGTAGCACTACTGTCCCAATGGGTTCGTTATTGTCACTTGACTTCACACTTGTTGACACAGAATAATTCATTTTGATGACACTGGATGGATAACCATTGGTTCTTAGAGCATCCACAATATGATTTTTCTCCTTCTTTTGGTCGTGAGGACTTGTACAAATGTTGTTAGCTCTAATAAAAAGCGTCTTGGCAACTGCTACTTTATGAGCTAGAGGGTGGTGTGAGTCGAAACTCAAGTACTTATCCGTGTGTGTCTTCTTTCTATACACACTAGTTGAGAAGGAACCATCAGAGTGATGTGTAATATTGGTATCTAAAAAGGCCAACTGGTGATCTTCTTCCATTTCAAATGTAAATTTGATTGAGTCCTCAATAGTATTGAGATGTTCATGGAATGAGAGGACCAAGTCTTCAGGTAATGCTGTAAAGACGTCATCAACATACCGTTTCCAGAAAGATGGTGGTGAGTGGAAAGTAGACAGTGCTCTTTGTTCAATATCTTCCATAATCAGGTTTGCAACAGTTACAGAGACAGGAGAGCCCATCGCTGTACCGAACACTTGTTGGTATACTTCACCACAGTATGTCAAATATGTTGCGTTAAGACAAAATTCGAGCAATCTGACAATCTCCTGTGCTGTTAGAATAGTTCTCTCTTCTAGTGTCGAATCATCTATCAACCGTTGATAGGCTATCTCTGTAGCACGTTTCACTGGAACACTGGTAAAAAGAGACACGACATCAAATGAAATTAATTTAGTTTCTTGTGGTAGGATTGAGAGAAAATTGAATGAGATTTTGATGTCATTAAAGAAGTCAGGCTCTATACCTCCAGGACTTTATTATAAACTCCGAAGTTCAGCTGGTAAAACTCCACTCTTTTATGGTCTACCAAAAATACACAAACCTGGAATCCCTTTGAGACCTATTGTTTCCTTCATAAACTCACCAACATATCAGTTATCAAAACATCTGGTTAAAATCATTTCACCATTAGTAGGAAAAACAGATTCTCATGTCAAAAATTCAAAGGATTTTTCAAGCTTTATTGTGGAACAACATCTACCACAAGAAACTAAATTAATTTCATTTGATGTCGTGTCTCTTTTTACCAGTGTTCCAGTGAAACGTGCTACAGAGATAGCCTATCAACGGTTGATAGATGATTCGACACTAGAAGAGAGAACTATTCGAACAGCACAGGAGATTGTCAGATTGCTCGAATTTTGTCTTAACGCAACATATTTGACATACTGTGGTGAAGTATACCAACAAGTGTTCGGTACAGCGATGGGCTCTCCTGTCTCTGTAACTGTTGCAAACCTGATTATGGAAGATATTGAACAAAGAGCACTGTCTACTTTCCACTCACCACCATCTTTCTGGAAACGGTATGTTGATGACGTCTTTACAGCATTACCTGAAGACTTGGTCCTCTCATTCCATGAACATCTCAATACTATTGAGGACTCAATCAAATTTACATTTGAAATGGAAGAAGATCACCAGTTGGCCTTTTTAGATACCAATATTACACATCACTCTGATGGTTCCTTCTCAACTAGTGTGTATAGAAAGAAGACACACACGGATAAGTACTTGAGTTTCGACTCACACCACCCTCTAGCTCATAAAGTAGCAGTTGCCAAGACGCTTTTTATTAGAGCTAACAACATTTGTACAAGTCCTCACGACCAAAAGAAGGAGAAAAATCATATTGTGGATGCTCTAAGAACCAATGGTTATCCATCCAGTGTCATCAAAATGAATTATTCTGTGTCAACAAGTGTGAAGTCAAGTGACAATAACGAACCCATTGGGACAGTAGTGCTACCTTATATCAGGCATGTTTCAGAGAGCATCAAAAGAATATTAACACCACTTAACATCAGGACATGTTTCAGACCACATCAGACACTGAAGACAATATTGGTTCATGCAAAGGATAAGGTGCCCATGTCAGAGAAGAGAGGCATTGTATACCAAATACCTTGTGGTTCATGCAATCACACTTATATTGGACAGTCAGGGAGAACACTGGAAGACAGACTAAAAGAACATAAGAGAGCCATTATACCGGATAGCACCTACTTCACCTCAGCTGTTGCAGAGCATGCAGTAAAGTCCAACCATGTCATAGATTGGAATAATGCAAAGGTCATAGATTCTCATTCTAATCTATACCAAAGATGTTATCTGGAATCTTGGCAAATAAAAAAGAGAAATAGTTCAATGAACAGAGATGAGGGTTTATTGCCTACAGTGTACAACTGCCTCATTCACAATTCTAACTACTCTTAAGGGCTTGTTTCCTTAGTTATTGTTAAAGCTGTTTATTTATTTTCTGTCACCCTTAGGGTTAATGCATTGTATCTTATTTATTTTCTGTCACCCTTAGGGTTAATGCATTGTATCTTTTTCATATTCATACTGAAGAAGGCCACTGTATAGTGTGTCGAAACGTTTATGTTATAAATTCTATTAAAAATGGCTAGTGAAGTTCTAAATATTAATGATATAAACATACCTAGCAACACAGGTCTATTTAAAGTAGTTGTATCAGTATTATCAACCAGCCCCACAGGACGCGTTCAATCAGTACATATAATGAATGTATATATTATAACACAATGATGGGTAAAAAGTTGACACACAACGTAACACATGACAAATGAAAGGTTCAATGTTCATAACATGATACTACATCTCCCCCCTAAAATCGAAGGTAGTCTGGATGTCGTATGGTCGTACCATCTCGTGACCTGGTTACTCGTGTGTTCGAGGTTGAGGTCGTACCTTGTTGTGGTTCCTGTGCGCTTGACGTCAGAAGTCGTAGATCCGAACAATTGCTTCTCACAGTTACCGACTGAACTTCTACGTGATAGCTCGATTGACAACTTGTCCTGATACCTGATCTCAAGGGGTGTTCACCCATACTAGAGTTTCTCCTGGAAATGGAGGGAGTGAACGGATTCTGTGACATCTCTCATTAGTTACGCGCTATTTCACTTTCCCCAAGCGATTTCAATTGAACAGCAATTATTCCCATTCATTTTTGAATGGGAAACTTACGTGCCGTATTCGTAGTCACAGATAAAATGAATAAGTTGTATTAATTTTCAATTATTTGTGATAATAATAATTCACTTGACTAGTGATGTGCTCAATTAGCACAAAATAGCGAAGCGAGCGATGCATGTTCCCTATAATTGCATATATTCCATGCATGCTTGGTGTGGCTACAAAATACTGTCAGATTCTTTACTTTGCTACCTGTTTCTTTTTCGTTTTAGCTCTCCTCCTCCTTGCCCTGTCTTTTTCATTTCTTATCTCTCTCCCTACTAATTTTTCTTCAGGAGTTTCTAACGCCCTCAAAGCTCTTGACCGAGCGTTTCTAACGTTTTGTCTACTGGGCATCGCTACTTCGTACGACGGGTAAACAAAACAAAATGTTGCTAAGAAGGTTAGCCGGTGCCGCAAGCGCGTAGGAAAAAAAGGTGTACACGTACGCCCACGCAAGAACAAAACAATTTCTAGACCTAAATATATATATATATATATATCACGAACTCATTAGAGAGATCCGCTCGCTTCGCTGAATTATCAAATGTTTCTTCATCTTCAGTGTCATCATCATGAGAAGCGTTCATGCAACCAGTTTCCTTGCAGTTGTCACAAACAGAAGTGCTTTCACTGTTGGCAATCTTGCATGAGCATTTCAGAGTAGTTATTCAATATGGCAATTACATCTGTGGCAAGTGTTGAGGAGCAGGAGGTAGAGATGTTTGAAGTAACCCAAACACCTTTTGACACTCCTGCTATCCTCAGTCAGCAGGATGAAGTTTCTTTCCATTCCCTAACCTGTAGGTGTACAGACTAGGCAGTAATCATTTGCTACTACCAGTTTCGTGGCAAGGGCTGTGCCTTTATATGACATGTTTTAGAAGCCACCATTTTGCAGAATTGATTATGTTGAAGGGGATCCTGCTTGTCTATGACTTTTCTGTCCCACATTACTATTGCTTTTTCTGCGGTATCATCACCCTGCATAACATGGAATTAGAACTGAAGGTCTTTGCTGGTTCATGGAACATATACTGCTTGCTTTAATCTCACACATAAACAATCAAGAAATGTATGTATAAAAAGGATGGAATGAAAAGGGGCCTGTGAAACTAACTACTCGACCTGTGCAAACACAAGTGTAGCTATAGCGGTGTGCCAATCAGATTGCTTACAATTATCAAGCGATTTGTTGGTACCATTTGCCAGGCAAGCATTATTGGCCTTATATAGAGAATATGATGCTGGTTTTAGTTTGTTATATCCAGTAGGATAGGGCACAACTGCATTTGTTTTGTGTCGTTCTCATTATTAGATTCCAAGAAATGATATAAAATTTGGAACTTTAATTCCACTCGCAAGAAATAGCCCCACCCCCATGTCTCGTACTCCTCGTACGCGAGCAATTTTTTTTCCAACTGAGTTTGTATTCCCCCTATATCAAGAGTAAACAAACATCAATATAACAATAATAAGAGAGTCGGAAGAGAGAGTAGATTCTTGGATATAGTCCGAGGTGAAGGTATTAGATCAGCAAAGCTTGGGAAGTCTTCGCTCCGTAGAAATCGAGCTTGCTGGATCCATCCGCTTGAGTTCAGATACCAGAGCTTGGAGAACGGCTACAGGAGGAGAAGCAGCCTGGTGCACCCTGCCATGAGAGTTCAGACGACGTATGGTGAGTTGCTGTAAACGGATATGAGACAACAAAAAGCTAAAAACACCACAACTTCACGAAGTATACTTCCGCTACTACTGCGCGATTGTTTCTGCTCGCGTATTATCGAAAGGTGAGGTATTGGCGGGGAATAAATTAATGTCTGAATCTACAGGCAGTGCACGTTACTAAATGAGGCCACCCATAAGTGTAGCGTAAAAATTGCTAGAGCGTGCCATAAAACTAATAATTAAAGTCGTACCACCATGTTCGCTTTATTGTCATGCTTAGTCACTTCTTTCACTCCCGGTGGAGCAATAAATTATGAATATATAGACGTGCATTATAAAGAGGTAGTACCGCATTCGATAGAAGCCCTGGAAAATTCTACAGTAACATTTTATTGTGGCAGTTCTTCACCAGTGCGCTGGACTTTTATAGACGACTGGTCTGACGATGTTAGTCAATTATTATTGAAAAAGCACCTGCAGGGTCCAAAACAAATAACTTTTAAAAACATAGGCATAAATGATACTACGATATATTATTGCAATGGAACCTACGGAAGTGAAACATTTTCCGTTCAATTTATCCTTACTGTTTATAAATCTGCACCAATAGCGACGGTAGTACCTGACTGGGTAGAAGTTGTAGCAGGTGGTTCAATCACCCTCTCCTGTGGCGCAGTGATGCACCAGTGGAGTGGTTTAGTAGGCATTTGTTGAATCAAGATAAGGTCCTTCAAAATAATACTCTCACTCTGTTCAATTTACACAGAAAGCATAGCGGAAGATATGTTTGCAGAGGTATATTGAAGTTTCTTACGCACAGGCGCAGTGGAACTAAACCGATCGTGTTTCACCGAGAGGCAATAGTTTACATAAACAGCACGGTGAGAAAACTGCCAGCTATATAGAAACTGATCTAACTGGAAGTGTTTAAGTTCACAGCATATATAATATTGATAGTGATTACGAGTGTATTTTACTATTATAATACAAATTTGATAAAAGTGATAGTATAATATTAAACCAAAAAGTTGAACTAAAGCTGAAAGATTTGTTATGAAATAATCCAAACGGTTTAGATGATTTCATAGTGAGGGAGCGTCTTTATGACTGAAGCTTAACTTCAGTCTTGAGATGCACTCCATCACCTCACACTGAAGCCCTGTATTTCCGGTTTGTAACTTTTGCACTCTTATAAACTGACCTTTTAGACTAACTTACACAGCTGTTTAACATCACTTGCAGTCTCTGAGCTAAACTTTGCAGCTTCAAAATAAAAGGCAATTTAGTCAGAAACTGTTTCGCTTCCTAGCCACATTTTCAGATTTATATACATTAATGAATATTAAGGGAAATATTTAACTTATGTGTATCAACAGCCCATCACAATATCCTATATACAGTGTAAATAGTTTATTCTTTCTCTATAAAAACTGTAGTATTTAAACATGAGTACTTAAAAAAAAACTGCACCATTTATTAATGTCATAACTTTTCCTTGTTGTGTCTTTTCAGTGTCTTGCTCTCTTAGTCTCTCTAACAGTCACCTACTGTCTCCACAGTAGTCTCTTACAGTCTCTAGTCCATCAATGTATTAGTATGCTTAAACTGACTAGTAGTATTGCTGATAACCAAAATGTAAATTTTGTTTACTAACCCTCAGCCACATGCCAAGATGGTTACAGTAGTAGGCCTGTCTGTTTGTCTGTTTGTTGCTCTCTGGTTTTAGGGATTACTGACAATTAACATTGATTTAGGTATGAACTTACTCAGGACGAAGATTTAAGACTTTGCGCTACCTTTTTAATTTCGGGCTAAACGCGAAGAAGTCAGACCCGCATAGGTACCAGCTTTTACAGGCACCGCCCGCTAGCGTCACGCCATAATCGCATTGGGAAAAAATAATTTCTCGCAGCCTGTGGTGTAGTTCATTTCACCTTGGGGAAGTTAAGGAGTTGAAAGAATTAAAGTTTTGCGTTGAAAATGTGTGACGGTGAGTGTATACAGCTAGTTTATCTTCTCTTATCTCTTATGAAGACAGCGTTTCTGTGTACCATTTTCATTGGTGGAGCTATTTGTTGCCTCACTAAAATAGCTAACAGATTGCTTGTTCTTTTGGAAGGAGATTATATTGTAATGGCTAGGTAGTGTTTAACAGCGCTGAGGGTTCCATCTTTGGTGATTCATTATAATGGGTGTTAAAATATTAAGCATTGAACCAACTGTAATAGCAACAAACTGTGAGGCCATACTTTGACTTGATGAATGTGGTTTTAGAGTTATTGATATGAATAGGGTTGAATGGATGATAGCATCGAATAGATGATCTATAACAACACTTGTTCTTGGCCAATGGGATCAGCTCATCTTCTCCTTAATTTATGCTGGTATTTAAGTGTTTCCATCACAGTAAATACATAAAAGACATTTGGCTCTTCATTACACAAAAGTATGTCACACAACAAACCAAATTGACGAACACCAACAGATTGGATTTGCATAGTTCCTATCATCACACAACATTTATAACTTTGAACAGTTAGAAATAAAGACATTTAAGGTATACAATACTCTTACTGTCATATTCAACAGCTGGCAAATATTCCAGAATGGCTCAGAGAGTCTTGAACTTTTATAGACTTGGCAATCTTAGTTACCTATGAACTTACATAGTTGAATTGAATTTAAGTAAGTGTGATTTAATGACCCCAAATACAAGATAGCAACAATAATGTACATACCTGATCCAGTGGACACTATAAAAGAAGCAAAAAGATGGTTCAAATATAAATCATAAGCTAGTCTTTGCTGATGGGGTTAAGTGTTGGCTGCAGTTTTAAACTCTCTGTGTTTTCCTTCAAACCCATGGACCACAAATGAATTATACTACACTATAAAAGAAGCAAAAAGATGTTGAAATATAAATCATAAGCTAGTAGTTTTAAACTCTCTGTGTTTTCCTTCAAACCCATGGACCACAAATGAACTATAGAACCATGTCCCATGAATGACTATTATATTGACAGTAATAGAATTTATTAATTGTGGTCATACTGTCTAATCAGAGTTGGAATGTGGACTAGATAATGACATTTTGGGGTCTATGAACAATGAGGGTATAAAGCTGAAAAACTGTTCCAAGTATTCTATTATCATTAATTTCATTCTTGAGCAAGTTGTTGCGCTATATCAAAGTCTAAAAATTCCTGGAGAATAGATAATATGCCATCACAAACCTCTCATAAGTCATTTCATAAAGAAGGGCTTGAGCTTGTACTATAATTTTTACCATAAACATATAGAACTGAGGGTGTGGCCACAAACTGTTATTACTATTGCCATCATTAAAATATTTGATTATTCAATAAAAATGAGAAAAAAAATTATGACAATTGAGTGAATGGTAGCTAGCTAATAGCTAAGCCAGTAAGCTGGTTAACTGCAGTTCTTACAAAACCATTGTATTGTATTGCCTTTCTTCCACACAGCATTTGGCGCCACAACACATTTCTTGTGAAACCACTCTTCACATCGTTCACATATGATCATGCTGCCATACTGTGGAAGTCTACATTCACAATAAATGTTGAAGCTTGTTTGATGACCACTTCGGGCTGTTCTCTGATGACTACGCTGTGGAAACGATAACATCTTACGATTTTCCAAGCATTTATAGAGATGGTCCCTAAGCTGGTATGCAATGTATGAAATTATGGAAGGGTCCTCACCTTGACATAAAGATGTTGCAAATGCCAGTGAAAATACACCACAATCACTGCAATTAGACTGAGTTTGGATTAATAGTTATTTTTCTTTGGTCAGTCATGAATAAAATCCCTGCAATCACTCTCATAGTACGAGTAGACAAACCATTACTTGATAGGCTATCATATACATTGATGGTTCCTTTGGGGCAACCAATGCTGGAAATTGTAAGCCAATGTGAGTTGTTCAAATTTAATATTTGAACACTCTTCTTTTTGTATAGAAAATTGGAAATTTTCTGATAAAATCGTAGGCTGCAAGCCACCAATATTTTGATTTTCTTTCCGTAATAAAATTTGCCCAGCTGTAATAATACTGTCAGTAAGCCAACAACCATGCAATAACACTTTTTTGTCTTCTTTATACAGCATCAAATCTTTCATCCAATAGATATCTGGGTCATCAGTATCAGCTACTACTTCCGTAAGATCGACAATATCTATATAATACACATTCAGAGACATCATAGTTATACCAAGTGAAACACTACATCACAAACAAAAAAGTCAAAAGCAGTTTAGCTTACCCTTTACTTCGCATGATTGCAACTTATCTAGACAACTTGGACTGCATTCAGGCATAGGACTACGCACACTGCATGTCAAAAACCCTGGTTCCTTCAAAGAATTATATTTAAGGAATACATTCATTAATAGTTACAGTATATCCTCCTTAATAGTCCACCTAGTGGTTTGGGCAGCTGGCCTGGACTAATACAGGTACTGGACTATTAAATTCTGAATGAAAATCAACATGTTTATGGCATGTATAAGCATGCATATACATGTACATACTAATTTGAAACAAAAAAATCCCTAAGGACAGTTTGCTTAGTGTTCAGCCTTCTTTTCTCAATTTTTAAGTCGAGGCATTTACGATATACTGTAGTTAGCATGTGTGAAGTGTCATCTTCACCTAACACTGCCATCATTTGAAGCACTTTCCTGACCATTTCAGTGCCTCAGTAATGTTCACACTATTGAGGGCTTCCATTCGAGTGAGTGGTTGTACCTCGTCATCTTCTGAATCCAATGAATCTTCTGGAGATACCATCTCAGTACTGCTGCTAGGGCTAGTGCTAGGGCCAGTCTCCATTGTGTCTTCAAATGCTTGTAGTAGATTTTCTTGTTGAAGTGCTATTTTAACTTCTTCATGTCGAACAAGATCATCATTTTCTATATCATACCAGTTATTCAGTACACAAGCAAGACCAGGAAGATCGTTTTGAGCTTAATCTTGAGGAGCAACCAACTAGCCAATCAACTGCTCTCTTTCAATGGTAGGAGGAGGGCTATTATTCTCATCTTGTGTGGAGAGTTGACTTTTAATAGTCACATTCTGCAACAAACTAGTTAACTCTTCAACACCTGGGAGATCCAATGGATGACGGTAAGTTTCAAAACTTTCTACCCGACATGCAGGCAAAATATTCGCTTTCAACCAGCAGTTCACCAGGGTGGATTGGTCAATTGACTCCCACACCTCATGTGCTAGAGTTGCAGCATCTAGAAGGTTTGGTGGGTATGCATGATTCAATCCCCTAACTCCTGCTGGGAGAGACTCTCCAACAGCTCGCAACTCATCATACCTTTCAAGGTTTTTGACCATTGCATGCAACGTCTTTGATTTGTAATTTCTCTTGAGTGCAGCAATGATGCCCTGGTGCATGGGTTGATGAATTGATGTACAGTTTGGTGGTAGCAAAATCCATTCTACCTGTGGATCTTTAAGTGCAGTATCAGTTATATCATGGGAGCCAAAGTTGTCAGCAATAAGAAGTACTTTTCTGGAAGTCCTCTTTCTAATTGCTGGTAAAAAGACATCATGGAACCACCATTTAGTTATTACATGGTCATTCCAAGCATTTGTTTAGAGTTGTATGGTAAGGGAGAGTGGCAGGACCGAAAGCAGTGAGGATTGGCTGCCTTACCAATCATAGCAAGAGGAATCTTGTGTGTGCCTGTTGCATTAGTGCATGTAATGAGGGTGACACGATCCTTTGCTTTTTGAGCTTTAGTCCCCCGTACACGCCGTCGTTGTTCATTTGGTGCTGTATAAGTCGCACTGGGTATCAATCGAAAGTACAAACCAGTTTCATCCCAGTTGTATACAAGCTCCGGATCATACTCCTCTAGAATTTTTTTGATTTCCTGAATCTTATCTTTAATTTCATCAGGGTTTACACCACCAGCTTCCCCGTGTAGACGTATACTTTTACCTATGTTGTTTCTTTTCATCAGCTTTTGCCACCAGCCATTTGATGCTTTAAATTCATGCTCATCAAGGGACTTGGCCACTTGCTCAGCATATTCCTCCACAATACTCAATGAAACAGGCATAGGTTTACGCCTATTACGAAGAAGGGAAATAAGTGCAACTACTTTTTCTTCTATAGCTCTGTACTTAATCTCACGATTACGTCGAAGATCACCAGATGTAGTTAGAAGTTGTTGCTTGAGCTTCTTCGCATTCCACAGAACCCGGTTTATAGTCTTTGCAGTGACATTGAATTGTTTTGCAAGCATACTCTGATTAACTCTAACCAATGTTGTTGCTACAGAATCAGGCAGAAAGCCTTGTTTTTGGGCTTGATCAATAACATTACACTTCTGCTTTAGTGTGAGCTCAATCCTTTGCTTTTTTGAAGCCAGCTGTGTTGTGGTGTACTTGATACCTTTTCTTGATGAAGTACCTCTCAGACTTGAAGGCTGCTTTCGGCCAGGAGCCATTAATAAAGAACTGTAGAGAGCTAGCAGGTTCTAACTAGAGTGCACTCCAGCATACAGAAGGTTTTAGCTTGCACTTAGCAGCTGGTTTTTACTTGCATGTAATTCATATGCCCACACACATTGTTTACACCCACATGTACAAATGGGTCATGGGTATCTGGTGGACTATTAGAGGGATTGGACTACTAGGGAGGTGGACTATTAGGGAGGATATACTGTACCTGATTCCATACTTCAGATTTTATGGGTATAGGGTGGAGAGGTTCAGTTGCCTTTTGAAACTTAGCATCATTCGCTCGTTGACAGGCCTCACACTTATAAATATAGTCTTGAACATCACTCCATAGGGTTTTCCAATAAAAACGCTCCTTGATTTTTTGGGCTGTTTTGTCCCTTCCAAGGTGACCAGCTATAAATATTAGCAATTATAAAGACTTAAACACTTTGTATTTGCATTTTTTTCCAGATAATGCACCTCATCTGTATGAGAAGTGCTATTAAAGTTCACAACATTTTAATACAGTTTGGTTTTGTAGTTCCACTGCTACCAGAGGCTGTGCGTGTGGACTCTCTCTTGCTATATCTGCTGGATCCTACAGTAACAATAATATAAGACAACGTCCATAACAGTGTATGAATGCAGATCTTTATTACACTGTATTAACATTCTTTATTGGTGCTCACCTCAATGACAATGACAATGTTCTATTAAGTGGACTTGCTCCTGGTGTCTGGTAGCATTGCATTCATCATTATCATTGCCTGAACAGTTTGACAACCTGAATTGTAACAGAAGAAGCAATCAAACATTTCAATATACTAATTTCTGTTCGCCATTTCCTATTACTGATGTCTTAACAAATATAATGTTACGATTTGCAAACCATAATAGTTTCTATTTATATGCAACATGTTGTCTTCAAAAATTGGAAGCAATAATTGTCTGGGATCACCCAGACATAGAAAATAGAACATTTTAAGAACACAATCTCATGATTGTCAACACCTCAACACCTAGTTAAACACTTCACCCTTTTCTCTTACTATACACAAGTCGTCGGACTTAATGATATTCATGATATGTAAACCCACACTCACCTTCACTTAGTTATTTCTTTATATACCGCATGTACTTTTGATAATTATTTGTTGTTCACCTCTGAGACCTCTAGCAAGTACCAACGTTAGAGAGTGCGCTCTTTACAGCTACTGAGCAAGACTGCAAGCTCACGCCAGCGGTTGCGCTCAGCCTTAGCCGCCACATCAAGTGAACGCCTTGTCCTTCGACTTTGTAAGTAAGGAGGCCATCTGGAACGTTAACCCTCATTTCCCATGCACAGTCTATCCACAGACGCACCAGAGGCTTCCTATACGGCCTCACATTATCACGCCTCATACAAGGCCTAGGGGGTCACGTGCAATAATATAGGAGAAATAAATTTAGTAAATTATTTGCCTAACAGAACATCGATATGATTTTAGTAATTGTACTTTTAGTGGGATATTATTATTTATAACTTAAAGCAGATATTAAACAACTTGTCCAGTAACTTGTTGAAGTAGTAAATAAGAAGAGGGTAAACACTGAGTAGCAGCTGCATTTCCTCCCTTCAACAGCTGGATTTTCTCAAAAATGTACAAGCTCTCAAGGAATGTAAATGGTTGCCTGGTTACCTGGTGATGTGTCTTCTTTCAGCATTTCAAGCACCACTTGTATCTCAGGAGAAATTGATTCTTTCTGGAATAGTTGTGTTATTTTCGGCATAAGTTTCTCCCACTTTCCTTGGGAACTTTTGTCTGGAAATATTTTATTCATCTCAGCCAAAACCTAATTCAAACATACAAAAGAATACCTACTCACTACTCACTCTATTAGCATTGTACATAATTTAAAGTTGAAATATGTTTTAGCTGTACTATACTCTTTGTATACTAAACTAGGTTTAGCAATACTCTCTAGCTAAGACAGGACTATCATAGGTCTCTTCGACTGTAAGAATGATTATCAATCAAAATGCCCACATACAAGTAATCATACAACAGGAAGTAATAAACCCACATAGATGAATACAATTACATACAGGAAACAAGATGATCAGTCAATGCCTGATAATACTTATACCACATTAGCAATAAATGAAACTAATTCTGATTACCTCATCAATGACTTGCAGTGGTGGATACTTCTGTAAAACATCATTTAATGAAATTCACTATTCAATATGTCCTGTCTTCGAAAGGGGAAAGTACGCTCCATTAATATTTTAAGTGTTCTGGTATTTGGATTTTTTTTTTTTTGACTCGGATAGCATTAGCTTGTAATTTCTTGCATTAGAGTGCTCATCTTCATTATCCGGTATAATTGGGGTTGTTGCTGCTGGAAATGCACGGTATTCTTTCCTTTTCTTTTGTGCAGTAAGACTTCCATTTTTTAACATTCTCTTGTTGCTTGGTCTGCCAGTGCTTCTTAAATATTTCATTTTGTCTTTGAGTGCTTCAACCAAGTTACCCTGTGCAACAGTAATTGTTACATAAATAAATATAGTAAGATTAAGTTAGGTCAAAATATCTAACAATTATGTGTATCCCTTTATTAATAACAACTGTGTTCAAATTATTATTGTCAGAATCTTACATATCCAATTCCTGTAGATGACTTTAGGAAGGATACTTGTTAATTATTTGCTGTCCAATATGGGTATATTCGTCTTGGTTGGATAGCTTTTAAAAGAAAACACTGCTGCAGCGACGTTGCCAATGAACTTCGTCTTATAGTCCGGCTGTTGAAGGGTTGGACCTAGAAAAAATTAGTATAGAAGCAAATTTTGTACCAAAAGAAGTGGAATTTTTTGTAGAACAATATATCCAAAACCCACTAAAATCCACTTTGGGGAAAATATTTTATTGGCAGTTGAATATTATTAATTTTTTTTTTTGCAAATACATTATGTTTGTATACGAGGAAGGTTTAAGTTAGGTTCTATAACATTGCATCTTGGTTTTCCAAGTTAAATTTTCTTCTAAGTCAGCAATGAAGTCATCTTCAGCATTCAAACAATTCACACCTCTGCAGTCCCCGCATGCAGTTATACACTTAAGGCCATGCTTGCGGCAAGAACAGGTGTTGGTTCCACAGGGGTTTGTTGAAGTAAGCTTGCACTTGCACCGAACAAACTTTAGTAAGGCTTTTGGTGCAGCTGCCAGGTCTGTCATAATTGAACTTAGTCTGGTGCCATCAAGCTTCCAACCCCATCTCTCAGGGTCAAATTCCAAGTCTTCATGAGTAAGCCTTTTCCAGAGCATTACCTGTAAATGTACCCTCAAACCTCCTTCTGCACAATAGCAATTAGTCTGGAGAAAAGTGTGGGCGGAGGAATGAGAAGTGAGACAGAGAAGATGACAGACAAGAGAAAGAAAGAGAAAGAGATGAAGACAGAGAGAAGATAGAAGAGAAAGCATGAAGATTAAGAACATTTGTGTGTGTGTCATACAAGGACATTTATGTGTGAATTATAAGCATTGTATGTATTTCTGTATTTTTGTTATTTTAGTGTAGGCGCAGGTCATGTTGTGTATTTTGTGTCCGGATGTATTCCGTGGACCACACCCCCATTTATATGTGTGCATGCGTGACTTGGAACTTATAAACCTTAGTCACACATGCGTCAGTTCAGTTCCCCATATTTTCCCATTTCGTAGTTACAGATTAATACTCTGTCAAACGGGTGTGGGAGGGCGAACTCTGGTGGCAGCAGGTCACCAGAGCGTATGAGTAAGTGCTGTTCCATAACTTCTCCTCTACCTCTGGCGACTTACCTTCAGGCTTATAGCCTTTACCGATCTAGCCAATCAAGATTCTCTGTGGCCTGTGACCGCCAACCCACAAAAAGTATGGTAGGGTCAATATTTACTTCCTTTTTTTCAACTTGAATTCCAGGCTGCAAAAAATCCAAAGATAGAACTTGGTCACTTCTCTTTATTGATGCATCTACTACACTCACATTATCCAGTTTCTTGTGTATTTTTGCCCCAACCTGTTCTGCCTCATCACAGTTCACACCATCGCCCTCAGAAGCAGTTAAATCCAGACGACAATGAACATAATTTTGGTTGGTTGAGATTAAAAGGCTCATGTTGGCTAAACCAACTTTGAATTTTCCCCAAGTCTTCTTGATCGCGCTTGGTTCTTGAAGTTCCCAACTCCACATGCTGCTCAGAGGTCTTGTGCTTCAAATTTGTTGCTGTGGTCATAGCATCATGAACTGCAGCACACTTGTGCAAACTATAAATCCACTGTAAGCGGACAGTCTCCGTTACCCCTCTTTCTCTCGTTATCCCACCGCGGCTCTTGAGTGGTCGCATCATGACTTGTTCAATAGTGAGGTCGGTCCATAGTCCAGCCCAAAGGTGGCTGCTTCTGCGAACGGTATGAAATCCTTGTTCTGCAAAGCAGTGATACAGCCATGGATAATCAGTTGGCAGCTCCCGCATTAGTTGCAAGTACAGCCTAGAACTCTTTGCATAATTTGAGTGACCAGTTGCAGCAAACAAATTGAACATCTTCTCAATAGTTACAAGATGCAGGTTCCAGTTTCCCATTCTTTCAGCTCGAATGAACAGTTTCACGAAGTCCACATAGTCAATATACTCCAACCACAACTTTGCTGTTCGGGATTTTTCTGCAAGAATTGTTCTATATTTGTGAATACATCTCTCCAGCTTCAACAGTTCCTTTGATTCAGCGACATCAGAAGGTTGTATGTAATTGTCTTGAATTCCTTCATATAGATTCTGAATCTTTAGCATGTCATCAAAATCCAACTTGTCCTTTGCAAGAGCTACTTCTGACATAGGGTCTTCATTGCAGGTTTCAAAATCAATGTCTTCACCTTCTGAGTGCTCTATCTGAACATTATCTTGACACAGACCTGACGGTAGTACTGCTAACATCAACTTATTGAATAATGCAGCCTGTACTAAGAAGTGTCCACGTAGTGCTCAGTTCCTAGTGCCTCCTCTATTCCAGACCCCTTCATCACTAACCCAATATTCCCCATAAAACTCATCAGGGTGTGAAAGCCGCAAAGCCTGCAAACTATTTTCAGTGATTTTGCTCTTATAATTTCAACTGCTTTGAGGCTGATCAAATGTTATGCATGGCGTGTTGTTGTAACACTGTGTATTTTATTTCGCACTGGATGACGATTATCAGTTTTAGACTTTTTCCCACAGAGCATGCAGAAGAATCAGCCATTGCAGAGAAATATAGCTAATATAGCTACTGTAAGTTGTGGGCTAGCTAGAGAGAATCAGGGATGGCTGTCTGGACACACACACAAAACTTGTTCTGTATAGTGATACTTAAAAAAGTATACATGTGCAGCTGGCAGTTTAGACACATTCCCTTTTATTAGCCGAAGACAAACAGATGGGAGGGGCTCTAGTATCCCTAATACACACTTGTTTATACTACAGTGTCTTAAAGATTTGCCTTGACTGAAGGACTTATAGTATCCTCGCCTGCTTCAATATTATCAGGATCCATACTTGCTACTACAGTGTCTTAAAGATTTGCCTTGACTGAAGGACTTATAGTATCCTCGCCTGCTTCAATATTATCAGGATCAATACTTGCTGACGGTAACTATGCAATAACAATGTGTTTTTATGTTAAATTTTTATTTACAATCCACTATTTATACCTCAGGTGACAATTCATCATTCCTCATCTAATGCACTTGAACTTGCCAAATCCTAAATTGAAATGATGAGAGATTTATTCAAGTTAGTACACGCTAGCAATGAAACATTCAAATGTACCTCTTCTTCACTAGCCCAAGAACAAACCAAAAATAAATAAGACTCTGTATATAAATCTATGTAAATTATTTTCAAGGTAAAATAGTGATGATTGAATTTGATTAAAATCAATGTAGACTACACAACGAAAATTTTGTTTCAATTTGTGTTGATACTTGTATGTGTGAAGACATAAATATTGTGCAAAGCTTTGGAAGTGATAAGGATCATCTTGGGTATGACAGATGATATCAAACATAATGTATTGCAAAAAAAAATTAATAAAATTCAACTGCCAATACGATATTTTCCCCAAAGTGGATTTTAGTTGATTTTGGATATGTTGTTCTACAAAAAATTCCACTTCTTTTAGTACAAAATTTGCTTCTATACTAATTTTTTCTAGGTCCAACCCTTCAACAGCCGGACTAAGAGGAACCAGACCATGCATGTTTGAATGGCTTGTGGCTAACCTCACCACTTAACCTATAGACTTAGTGATAAGTATAACCACACTTGCCTCATGAGGGTTGAAGGGACCTCACTACTTACAACAACTTCACCTGTATTTTGAATTGCTTAGATGGACACAAAACAACTTAGCTAATGATTTTATAAATTCAACCCTAAAAGATATAACAGAACCTCTAAAGAGCTTACATCCAGAGATTCAGAGGTTGAAAACAAATCGTCGTGTGGAACAGATGCAGTTTCTTTTACATTGTCTTCAATAACCTAAGAAGTTTTATGTCTTGGACTACACATCTAAGTTTAAATTTTTTTCATAAGGCCTACCTGAACAGAAGAAGTTCTGCAATTAAGCTCTCTTTGCTTTAAAATTAATTTTCTTCTTTCTCTAATTGAAGTGATTAGTTGACTGAAGTCATTTTGTTCCAGAATTAAAAATGTTTCTCCATCTATGTCATTGTCTAAAATTAAAAAATATTGTCAACTAGAGCAAAAATAAAAAGGTGTAGACTTTACCTTGAAAGCTATCAATAACTTTTTTCAGAAAACTTCTGCTCTCTCAACCAATCCCCTACGTGTACCACATTTTTACTAGAAAAATCTTCCATTTGTCTGACCTCAGTCCACTAACTCTGCTGAGAAAAGAAAACCAGTAAAAATATAGCCAATCTTTAGACTGAGTAAGGAAAATAGCAGCTGCACTTGCGTCATGTGACTACAATATACAGAATTTTTTTTTAAATTATTTTCTTTAAATAGAAATTCTCTTGTAGAGATGTTTCAATGTTGCATATGTCACCAGCATGCAAGAACAACTATTGCCGAAATTCTAAAGCATATTAGAGAAGTCCATCCATTTTTTCGTGGTGCTGTAACCTGTGGACTGGATGGTTGTGCTGCAACACCCTCTAGCTATGAAGCTCTCAAGGCACATGTCTACAGGTACCACAACAATTTGTTGACTACGACACAATGTCAAGCTAATAACGAAGATGATTCAGTAGTGCCAAGTGAAGATCAATTGGAAGAGACTGAAGAAATGCCAGACTTAAATTCTCCATCAGCTTCCCTAAATGCAGCACGTTTTATTATGAAAGCTCGTGATGGATAGGGTTTGACTCAAGCCGACTAGTGAAGTAGTGGATGATGTTAAAATTATATTGGAAAACTCCATATCAAGTATTAAATTGAAAGTAATGAATGAAGTGAAGAAATTGTCAGCTAATGACCACCAGGTAACAGAAATAGAGTCAATATTTAGTGATGAGAGCATTGTGAATCGAGAGCATTGTGAATCCCTTTCTCGGCTTGAAGACACAGTATAAGCAATCAATTATATTGCTAGCCATTTCAATTATGTGGTAAAAAAACTGATAATTATTGAAGTTATTTTCAATTGTTTTAATATTTACATATAATGTAGGAACCTCAGGAGCAAATCTTACATGAATATACTGTTGGAAATATGAAGTTTAAAGAATACTTTTATTACATTCCACTGATAAAGTCATTGCAGAGACTCCTAGCTAATGACAGGCAGGGCTGGATTCAGGAATTTTGACAAGGGGGGGTTCTAAGAAAATTGCACCTATAACCAAACCCAAACCACACCACCTTAGGAAAAACAATGACGATTAACAAAAATAAAAGAACTGATTAAGTAATACAATATGATTATAGCCAACAGAAAGTATAATGGAATGATATTTATTCAACAAAAAGTGAAGGTTGAAAAAGTCTTCGAGCATGAGTTTGAGTGAATGCTAGGCAGACATCATCCACTGAAATTCTTTCACTATAATGCATGGCAATCACTCCAAGGTCAGACATACATTCTTCAGCCATGGTAGATCTTAAGCAGGTTTCTATTCTTCTTAACAAAGAAAAGGAACGTTCAGCTTCAGCACTTGTAATTGGTAGTGTACATGATATTAAAAGTAGCTGATGTATGTTCAGAAACGAATCACTGTCTCATGATCCAAGTGCCAAGAGAAAAGTATTTGGAATATCAGCCCCTAATTGACTCTGCCAAAGGGTCTGCCACCGCCTAAGCTCATTTTGTAAAGAACTTGGGAAAGGAAGATCACTCTCCCAAAAGAGTAAAGATTGTTTGGCCTCCTTAATACTTTCTATGTTCAAATTGTCACTTAGGGTTATAATAGAAGGTATAAGGAATAATAATTTTTTAGAGTGACCATGGTCATTAGAAAATCTCTCCTTCATTTGACTCAGAAGTGAATCAATCAAAGGGATTGCAATTGCCCTTTTGGAGTGCTGACTAGGAGACTCACTAGGAGTATTGCTTCTATTCCTTTGCAAGCTTGTTTTTCTTGGCGCAAATTCAGCAACACCTACTTTATTGGCCAAAGTTAGCACTTCTTCATACCAAGAACTGAAAACCATATCGATATTCTTTCTAGAGGTATCAATGTTCTCAATAACAGTATTTACCATAGTATGTGCCTCATAAACATCTTGCTCACATTTTTGTAGTTTCGATGTAATGCTTTTGACTTCATCAAGGACATTCTTTGTAATAATGAATGTAGCTATGGTTTGAAAGGAAGTAAGGGAATTCTTAAGCCCTTGTGCCTTTGTTTTTGTGTCACTGTTCCAGTTCCAACTTCCTTCTTGAGATACTAACTCTGGATAATCCTTTGGGGAAAGTATTGCATCCAAGAAAGTAACCAAAACCTCATACATCTCATGAAAAATTGCATAGCAAGTATGTCGCTCTACCCACCTAGTCTTGCAAAGACCAGGAAGTTTAGAGTGAGATGATGAGTTAGGGAGGTATTCATGCAGAGTCAATTCAAACATCCTCTGCCGTTTTGGGCTATGATTGTGCTTCATTCATAAGGCCAATAAGATTTCTTACTTCCTGAACTTTGCTTGAAGCAGCAACAGATAAATTAAGGCAATGGGAGTAGCAATGTGTGTAAAGGGCTAATGGAGAAATTTCTTTAAGTTTAGCCTATACACCTGCTATATCTGATGACATCACAGCAGCCCCATCGTAAGCCTGACCACGAATCTTTGCTTGATCTAAAGAGACTGAGGGAAGAGAAAGAGAATCCAATATCTTAGCACAAATGGCGGAAGCATTCGCTCTCTCCAAATTCACAAAATTAATGAGATGTGGTTCTTTTGGAGAAGTTAAATCTACAAATCTCAAACATACCAAAATGATTTCCTGGTTAGCATGAGGATCAGTCACCTCATCTGCAATAACAGTAAAAGGTAAATTCTTTTCCATTACATTTTTTGTTAGACTCTCCCTTATTTTACAAGCATAGACATTAATT
>WLWD01003453.1_pt1 | contig 45265 bp, 39 predicted proteins | sample 6712731 | NCBI WGS metagenome assembly WLWD01 (sample SAMN12718690, study PRJNA576275) | sponge metagenome | isolation source: marine sponge | host: Mycale hentscheli | place: New Zealand: South Island, Marlborough, Capsize Point | collected 2014-11-01 | reverse complement strand
TGGACAGATAGTTTGATTTCTTAAGTGTATTCCTGCCTCAAGTAAAATGGGTTTATCCTGTTTCTTTTAATGGAAGCAGGTCAGCATAGTACGTGCTGTCAGGGGTCGCTTTCAAGGTCTGGTGTTTTCGTTTTTTGTTATAGAACTCAAAATACTTCTTCAGCCCCGCTCTAGCCTGATTGATATCTTCGTAGGCATTCAGGTAGACCTCTTCATATTTTACACTTCGCCACAATCGCTCAATAAATACATTATCAATCCAGCGACCTTTTCCATCCATGGAGATTCGGATATCGTTTGCCTTGAGCGCATCGGTAAAGGCCGCTGAGGTAAACTGTGAACCCTGATCAGTGTTAAAAACCTCTGGAGCACCATAACGATTGATGGCTTCATTGAGTGCCTCAAGACAGAAATCGGTGTCCATGATATTGGAGACCCGCCAACTCAACACCTTTCTGGAATGCCAGTCCATAACCGCAACCAGATAGGCAAAACCCTTCGCCATCGGTAAAAAAGTGATGTCAGTGCACCACACCTGATTGGAACGCTCAATGGTCATGTTGGCCAGCAGATAGGGATAAATACGATGGGCCTTGTTCGGCTTACTGGTGCCCTTGTTTCCGGCATAGATTGCCCGTATCCCCATGTGGATCATCAGTCTACGCATTCGCTTGCGATTGATCACAACATTGTGCTCATCGAGCATGGCGTCACACAATCGACGGGAGCCGTAGAAAGGATAACGCAGATGGATTTCATCGATCTGACGCAGAAGGTCTGAAGCGACCTCTTGCGGCCGGGGCTGATAATAGGCGCTGGATCGGGAAATTGATAACACCTTACATTGCTTTGTTACGGAAAGGGCCTGAGTCGAATCGATCTTTTGCTTGCGCTCTGCCTGACTCATGGCTCGAGCACTTTTGCCAAAAAATCATTCTCCATGGTCAGTTGGCCGATCTTTGCCTGCAGGTTTTTCACCTCGGCGTCCTGATCTTTCTTTTTGTCTACACCGTCTTCAAACAAGCTGGCCATATTAGTTTTCAGCTGCTTGCTCCAAGTTTGAATTTGATTGACATGGAGATCGTGTTCACTCGCCAACTGAGCCAGTGTCTTATCGCCTTTGAGGGCGGCCAGTGCCACTTTGGCCTTGAAGGCTGGTGAATGGTTTCGTCGTTTTCTTCGCATCTTCTGTTCTCTCATAATGAGTGAAAATTTAGCAGAAAATACACTTAGCTCACTGTCCTAATTTGGGGGGCCATCTCTGAGCTCGGAAACGTTTCTAAAGCCTGCAAGGTGATGGGATTGTCGCGCGATACATTCTACCGATACAAAGCGGCGGCGGATGAAGGAGGAGTCGAAGCGCTTCTTGATCGCAACCGTCGCAGCCCGAACATCAAGAACCGAGTCGATCCTGCTGTCGAGTCCATCGTGCTTGATTACGCACTGGAAGAACCTGCCCATGGCCAAAGCCGAACCAGTAATGAACTGCGTAAACGAGGTACCTTCGTTTCACCCAGCGGAGTTCGCAGTATCTGGCTGCGACATGGTTTAGCGTGCTTTAAAGACCGGTTAAAAGCGTTGTCTAATAAAGTGGCTGAGCAGGGATTGATTTTGACTGAATCCCAGGTCGCGGCCATGGAACGTAAGAAAGAGGACGATGTGGCCTGTGGTGAGATAGATACCGCCCATCCCGGCTATCTGGGGTCACAGGACACCTATTACGTCGGTACCTTCAAGGGGATCGGCAGAGTGTATCAACAGACCTTCGTGGACACGTATTCCAAAGTGGCTCATGCGAAGCTCTACACGACCAAAACACCGATCACCGCAGCGGATATGCTCAATGATCAGGTGCTCCCGTTCTACGAAGAGCACAGCCTTCCCATGCTGCGCATTCTTACTGACAGGGGAACCGAGTATTGTGGTCGAGCCGATCAGCATGATTATCAGCTTTACATGGCACTGAATAAGATTGAGCACACGAAAACCAAGGTGAAATCACCGCAGACAAATGGGATATGTGAACGATTCCACAAGACCATTCTTAACGAGTTTTATCAGATAACCCTACGCAAGAAAATCTATGATTCAGTTGACGAATTACAGATTGATCTTGACGAGTGGCTTATCAAGTACAATACTCAACGAACTCATCAGGGTAAAATGTGCCTTGGGAGAACGCCGATGGAAACACTCATCGACGGTAAAGCGATCTGGAAAGAAAAGTTTGTAAACTAAACTCTATCTGACAGACAGCTACTGATAAACGGGTAACTGTCAGCTCAAGTCTGAACTTCTACAATTTACGGTTAGCGCTGACAAACTTTCATTCATCATTCTTCTTTTCCTCATGTTTTTGGATAGCAGATACAAAGATAATAGAGGGCACTTTTTATGTGAGCCTAGAGCTATCATCGAGTCAGTCGTTGTGTCAGGTGGTGACAAATATAACGGTTCCTCGTATCGCAGCGGAGTGGTGAATCGATTCAAGGCGAAGACCTTTAGATAGGTGAAAGCTATATCAATTTCAAAATAATAACATGCTACTTTCTCCTATTCTCTGATTGTGCAACCCTACGTCTGTAACTTCGGTTTAGTTTGAGTCATTATTGTCGTTCCACACGATATATCGCTTGTCGGCATTGCTCCATTCATCGTCAATCTCAACGAGAATGGCACTGACAAGCCTGAGTAAAGATGCGTCGTTCGGGAAGACCCGGACAATCCGGGTTCGCCGTTTAATTTCCTGCTGGATCGGACGCTCAATTCCATTCGTCGTTCTCATCTTTCGATGATGCGATTCCGGTAAATTGAACACGGTCAATCCTTCAGGAACGTTATCGAGCAGCCATTGCGATAGCTTCGAGCAGTCTGACTCGTAACGGGCCGCCAGTTGCTCCAACTGAGCGCGGGCCGATGCCTCGTCCGTCGCATTCCAGACCGAACGCAATTCGCCACCAATCCGGCTACGAACCTTTGCCGTTGGGGCATGATTAATCGCGTTCTGTGCCAGATGAAACTGACAGCGTTGCCACGGTACACCCGGAAACACGGCACGCCTTGCCGCCTTCAAACCCGCGTGATCATCACTGGCAATGTAAGTGATGCCATGCATGCCTCGTTTCACCAACGACTGTAAAAACTCCCGCCAGTTGATCTCGGCTTCACTGGTGGCAATCTGCACACCCAGTACGCTTCGTCGACCATCCGGTAGTATTCCCACCGCACTGAGCACCGCGGCATCCACCACCTCATGATCCATCCTGACCCGTTCGTACCGCGCATCCAGTACCAGATAACGTATCTCGCCAAGACCACGATCCCGCCATACTGACAAGGCATCGTCCAGCAAAGCCGTTGCACGGGACACCTGAGTCGAAGATATTTTCTCAATACCGAACAGATCCAGTACCTTCTCCACACGGCGCGTACTGACACCACTAACGTACATCTGAGCCACACACAGCATCAACGCGCGCTCACTGCGTCGTCCCTGTTCCAGACTGTGCGGGTAAAACCCGGACTCACCGTGATTACGCGTCTTGGGTATCGACAGATTTAGCGTCCCAAGGGTCGTGTCCACCTGTTTGGGTTTGAATCCATTGGCATGGCCACGGCGATTATCACTGCGTTCATGGGGCACCGCACCCAGAAACTGGGATCGTTCGATCTGCATGGCCTGATTCATCATCGCGGTAATGACATCACGAAAAGCCTGGGGGCCATGTTGAATCAATTGTTCCATCACTACTTCATATAGGTTAGGGTAATCCGGTTGGGTCATTGGGTTGTCTCCACATTTGCGTAAGTCACAAACATGGAACGACTTGATGGCTCAACATTCAATACTAAAGCCTGAAAAACCGGCTTTGGCTTCGCTCTCTACGTTCACTCCGCCAAAGCCAATAGCGAAGCTGCAATAGAAAGCTAAATTACAGACCTCAGATTACACTACCGATCATTTTCTGTGCGAACCTAGTTCTGACGCATAGTCTATACTAACGGCTCCAGTTATCCTTAGTCTCTCTATCTATTTGCTATTTCCATAGAAACAGTCTGAAGAGAGATTGATGGGCTTAATGCCTCGTCCTTTGGCGGCCTAGAGAGATTAAGTTTGATACCAACTTGTCTTTTTATGTTCTAGATATGTATAAAGTAGGAAATCCCTCTAGTTCAATGTTAGTGCTTGGGTTCGGTACTTATCTTGCAGTTTGTTTTCTTAATCCGTCAATTTGTATGCGATAGTTATCCTGATACCCCTTGGTTTTCAGTACTATTCAAAGTACCCTGTTACCAAAAGGGTCTGAGAAGGTGATGAGGGCTCCTTCGTTTCTGGAAAATGGCTAGCTACGCCATTTTTTTGGTCGCTCACGGTGTTGTGTATACTGGGTTGGTATTGTGGATAGTTAGAAATTCGGATACTGGAACGTTAATTTTCGGCGCTCGGCGGCATTTTTTTTGCTGTTATCATGCATTTCATGATGATAAAAAAGCTTGGCTATGCTGTCGTGTAGATGAGTACTCTAATTCCAATTGGCAGCGAATTCACATTTGGTTGGTGCCTTTGACTGAGAAGGCGCTATTTGCTTGAGGAAGTCCTAAGATCTTTGTTCTGTGATACGCGTATCCAATAATCGTGTTCTCGGTTTTTGCTTTCGTTTAGAATAGGTTTCTGACACCGCTTTCTAGTATAGCGAATCGTATCTTTTCGGGTACGTCTGTAGAGACAAAAATCTACTTTCAGAACACTTATGTATATTTCTTGTGGTGCCGCTGGTTTTTCTATGACTTTACAGCAGTCGTGGTATTTGTGTTTCGTTGTACATACCGATTACGCAAGAATGTCTTTAATTGAAACTGCTGCTAGCAAATGATGGGGCCATAGTGAGTTTGTAAGAATAGAATCCACTAAATCAGTTCCACAGTAATGCATCGAGCTGGCCAAGCTTCTTAATCGAAGCGTAGTCAGACATGGATAGCCAAATGTAAAAACCCTATTTTCGGAATAGGAATAGGAGATTATTTTCCAGTAATGTATATTGTCACCTTAGATACCCACGTACAAGATCTCATCTACTAAATTGGGGTAAGTTATTATGTCTACACAGATCATTACGGTAATACCGGGTGACGGGATCGGCCCAGAAATAACTGAAGCAACGTGGTAGTGTAATCTGAGGTCTGTAATTTAGCTTTCTATTGCAGCTTCGCTATTGGCTTTGGCGGAGTGAGCGTAGCGAACGAAGCCAAAGCCGGTTTTTCAGGCTTTAGTATTGAATGTTGAGCCATCAAGTCGTTCCATGTTTGTGACTTAAGCAAATGTGGAGGCAACCCAATGACCCAACCGGATTACCCTAACCTATATGAAGTAGTGATGGAACAATTGATTCAACATGGCCCCCAGGCTTTTCGTGATGTCATTACCGCGATGATGAATCAGGCCATGCAGATTGAGCGGTCTCAGTTTCTGGGTGCCGCCCCTCACGAACGCAGCAACGACCGTCAGGGCCATGCCAATGGATTCAAACCCAAACAGGTGGACACGACTCTTGGGACACTGAATTTGTCGATACCCAAGACCCGTAACCACGGTGAGTCCGGGTTTTATCCACAGTGTCTGGAACAGGGACGGCGTAGTGAACGTGCTTTGATGCTGTGTGTGGCAAAGATGTACATCAGCGGGGTCAGTACTCGTCGTGTGGAGAAGGTGCTGGATCTGTTTGGTATTGAGAAGATCTCCTCCACTCAGGTGTCTCGTGCGACGGCCCTGCTGGACGATGCTCTATCGGTTTGGCGTGACCGGGCCCTTGGAGAGATTCGGTATCTCGTACTGGATGCGCGTTACGAACGGGTCAGGATGGATCATGAGGTGGTGGATGCGGCGGTGCTCAGTGCGGTGGGTATATTGCCGGATGGCAGACGCAGTGTACTGGGCGTGCAGATCGCGACCAGTGAAGCGGAGATCAACTGGCGGGAGTTTTTACAGTCTCTGGTAAAACGGGGGATGCACGGCATCATCTACATTGCCAGTGATGACCACGCGGGCCTCAAAGCAGCGAGACGTGCTGTGTTTCCGGGGGTACCGTGGCAGCGTTGTCAGTTCCACCTGGCACAAAATGCGGTCAATCATGCGCCGACAGCAAAGGTTCGTAGCCGGATTGGTGGTGAACTGCGTTCGGTGTGGAATGCGACGGACGAGGCATCTGCCCGCGCTCAGTTGGAGCAACTGGCGGCCCGTTACGAGTCAGATTACTCAAAGCTGTCGCAATGGCTGCTCGATAACGTTCCTGAAGGACTGACGGTGTTCAATTTACCGGAGTCGCATCATCGAAAGATGAGAACGACGAATGGAATTGAGCGTCCGATCCAGCAGGAGATTAAACGGCGAACCCGGATTGTCCGGGTCTTCCCGAATGAGGCATCTTTACTCAGGCTTGTCAGTGCCATCCTCGTCGAGATTGACGATGAATGGAGCAATGCCGACAAGCGATATATCGTGTGGAACGACGATAATGACTCAACCTAAATCAAAGTTACAGACGTAGGGTTGCACAATCTTCTCAGACTCTATTGGTCTATTTTCTAGCGGAATGCGTCATCTATGTTTCCGTCGCATTGCTATCTTACAAAATTGCTAAGTGCGATCCAAGAGAGAGCATTCTGCTAGGTATGGCGGCCTGCTTCGTGAACCATGTTTTTTTTGTTCTGCCAATTGCTGAGCGTATTTATGGACCGTTGGTTTCACAACCCATCGCAGGTATTATTTTAGTCGATGTGTTCATTTTTTGTGGTACGACAGTATTGATGGATGTTATCAACGTGAAGGTAACGTCATACAGGGAAACAATTTTTAAGCTAGCGAAAAACCCTTTTCTTGTTGCCTGTGTGCTTGGGATGCTGATGTGGTTAGTACCCTGGATTATCCCAAATGGCGTCATGACTTATGCAAGCTTCGTCGGTAGTGCTGCGGCACCAGCGTCGCTATTTGCCTTAGGAATCGTTCTTGCTGGCAATCCAATAAGGCCCATAGGGTCGACGGCATGGATTGTGATTGTCAGTAAAGTCGCATTTCATCCCATGTTGTTTTTTATGCTCTCAGGTGTCGCCGGAATATCCTCTCCAGCAACAGATGTTTCCTTGCTGGTCGCGGCAGGGCCCTGTGGCGCTATGCCGTTTGTGATCGCTTTGCAGTATGGTGTTAAATCCGATGGAATTACTAAGGCAATCATCTTATCAACCCTGCTTTCCCTGATCACTCTTGCTGCATTAACTGCTTGATATTAGTTGGCTTGCATCAGCGTTAAGCAATATGACCGAAGCGATCTTTTTACGGTTTGATTTAGAGAGTCTCTCAATAGACCATGGTTACTTAATTTGAATTCAGCCCAAATGGAATGAAACAAAGAACCCCTTATCCGTAAAAATAGAGACAGGTTTGTGATAGACCGACTCTTGTTCGATATGGCGGGGTACGCGTTTCGATTTTACCGATGTCGACTTTGGGCTCAATTCACCCTAACTTCCGTGGGTGCCTTAACAATGGTTTTATCTACTGTTTGCCCGGTAAGAATTAATCGCCGATGCCTCCTGAGACTGTAAACGTACCGCGTTTCAATCGAACGATATCTTCAATGATTGCAATGACCGCTGCTAAGCATATCATCGCCCCCGCGATGGGCAGAATCAACATGGCGTATTTCTTTGGCATGTAGTTCGGTTTAAAAACCAATGATCCGTCCTCCCAAGCAAAATGCCACATTTCCCAATACATGCCGCCCATTTTCGCCAATACCTCAAGCCCATAGTAGAAAATAATAAACCCTAGCGCACAAATCACACTTGTCCATAGTTGTTGGACAGCGAATCCTAGCGTTATTGGTAATCGTGAATAGATGAGGTTAAGTGCGATATGTTGTTTTTCCCTCACCGTTAGTACTAGGGCTATAAATACAAACCAGATATTACTGAGAACCGTTAGCAAATCACCCCAGACTGGGGGGTTATGGAACACATAGCGCATGATGACAGTGTAGACCGTGAACACTACCATCATGAATAGCATCAAGACACAAAAGGCGGTAAGCGCTTTGCGCACCCAGAAATCAAGTTTAGTCAGAAGTGTAATCATCATATATCTCTTTGGAGTGCCTTAGATGCATGTCGTGTCTTTCGGACTAATTGCACTGTGTAAAAGAATCGGTTCACGAGTGGATTCAAAGAGCCTCTGCATAAGTCTGGGCTCAAATTGATCGGTCATGGCTTGTTCAGAGGTTCCTCAACACACCGTTAACCGGTGTAACCCAGTTGGGTTGGTAACCACATGGTGAAAGCAGGAATAACCAGTAGCAAAAACAATAAGACAAAAAGGGCGGCAAGATAGGGTAACATGGCTTTTGCCACGCTTTCCAAACTCGCCTTGGCGATCGCTGCTGCCGTAAAATATGCCACTCCTAGGGGTGGCGTAACCGAGCCGATTAAGAACCCAACAACGCAAACCAATGCTGCCTGTACATCAGGATAGCCAGCTTTTACCATGACCTCGACGATGACCGGTCCCACTACGATGATGTTCGCGGCAGAATCCATCACCATACCGAGAAGGTAGATAAAAATAACGAGTATGAGGGCAAATAGGAGTGGGTTAGCTGAAAACCCCAACAACCAGTGCTCGAGATCGGTAATCGCACCCAATGAGGTCAGTAGCCAGCTGAATGGACCGGATGCTGCGATAATGACGAATACCATTGCACTATTGCGAAATGCCCTAATAAATGCACCTTTACAGTTCTCCCAAGTAATGGTGCGGTAAACGAATAAGCCAACGAATAGCGCAATGGTCGCGGTGAGCGCTCCAGCCTCGACGACACCCGCGACCCCGCCGACCACTGCTCCGACGAGGACAATTGGAATGAGTAGTGCGAAAGAAGCATCCGAAGCAGCTTTCCCTAATGCTCGCCAACTGAATGGTTCTTCACTACGTTCAAAGTTATGCCTTACCGCGAGAATGTGATTAATCAACATTAGCAATGCGCCAATCATAACGCCTGGAACGATGCCGCCTGCGAACAACGCGCCGATGGAAATCTCGCTGGCATTAGCGAGCACAATCATCATGATACTTGGGGGAATAATGCCCCCTATGGTGGAACTGACAGCGGTGATTCCCGCTGCAAAAGAAGCCGTATAGCCAGCTCTTTTCATTGCCGGTACCAGTAACGACCCCACCGTTGCTGTGTCGGCAACAACGGATCCATTCATGCCGGCGAAAAACATGCTAACCAATACATTGGCCTGGGCCATGCTTCCACGTAAGCGTCCGATTAAACGTCTACTAAGCTCGACTAGGCGATCTGTAATGGTGGCACTGGTCATTAATTCGCCAGTCAACATGAAAAACGGAATAGCAGTCAATGGCACCGAATCAATGGCGCTGAACATTTGCCCCGGAATCAATATCATCGGCGCCGCATCGGTGAGCAAAATATAAATCGCCGGGAGCAAAATCATGGTAAACCCAACAGGTGCTCCCAACAAGATCAGCACAACCAGACAACCGAGAAGAATGATACTTTCCATTATTGTTTATGCCCGCTATTAATTGTTCGTTGTGAGAGTCGCAACGATGTCACTGCGACGGAGTTTTAGCCGATCAGTGAACTTTCGCGGAAGTTTGAAGTTCCAGTTACTGAGGTCGGTATTGATGCGTTGTACTTCTCTTTTTACTTGATCGGTCACGAATTGATCGTTACTCACCAGCGCGTCGAAACTTACCCATATCGACCCATCTTCTTCGGGTTCGCTGGTCGTTAGCGTGATTTTAAGGAGATCGCTGGTTGATATCGTTACCTTAAACACCTGGGGACGTTTTGTGTTTTTATGATCAATGAATTTCGCATCGATGAAGGTAACGCTTTCCAATAACCCAGCCAGAAAATCAATTTGATATTGGTGCTGGATTTCAGTACCCAAAGGTAAGTTCTCCAATGTCATTTGGGTTTTATCCTCTCGACCTAGCGCTACAACCTCGCCGTCGGCATGTTGGACGACCAATGTCTCCACTGTATCAGATGGGATGTCAATAATTTTAGTATCTGACCAGTGAATGGCGTCGTAACGTACATCAAGGGAACCTTCAACTAACCAAGCACGCTCACTACCATCAAGCCGGATATACAGCTCTGGTTCCGGTGTGTTGCTTTCTTTTACTCTACCGACAATCACACTAGCCAATACCTCACCGGCCATGTTTCTCAACGATAACTGAGTTGATTTTGAATCCTCATAGACGTCTTCCACGTCGAGTTTGTTATACAGTTCGACGCGTGTGGTTTTGGGTTCAAGGTATTTGAGTGTGGTCATGGAAACGATTACCTCTTCTACCCGATCCGGTAAGACTGAAAAACCACTGATACCGTCATTGACCCAACCACCTTCTTCTAGTGTCAACACGAAAGATCCGTTGGCTCGGGTAATTTCTATTTCTTTGACTGTGTTAGCGCTACTTCCGAGTTTGGGGAAAACGAAACCACCACCCAAGTACTCTGGCTCTACCACGTCATACCTCTGACTAATAACGATCCAACAGGCAAGTAAAGCGATGCAAGTGAATCCTCCAAGCAAGGTGAGGCTGCGACTCGGTGTGTTAGAACGGCTCGGCATCAGGATAGCCTCATTTTGCGAACCTTGAAATAGTCACGACGACGAGTAGATGCCCGGATGGCCCAGAGTGCCAAGGCAAGAATTAGAACAATGATAGGCACTAAACCAATATTGATAAAGATTAGCCAAGATTGCAGGGCGCCAATGGTTTCACGGAGCTCTAGTTGTACACCACGAAGCTGTTTTCGAATTGACAGCATTTCCTGACGAAGCCCATTCGCAGCGCGGCGCTGCTCGTTAGTGAGGACAATTTTTTCCTTTGTTGTGTTCGTTGTCTTTTCATCCGCTTTTGTTTTCTCTTCCATCGCAGCGATTCGTATCTGGGTCTCTTTAAGCTTATCCTGTAGCTGGCTTTCTTTGCCTCGCAGCCGATGCTCAGCTTCTCGTTCGAGCGCTTTGATTTTTTCAAATGGCCGTTGTGAAACACCTCGGGAGCGTAGTTTCAGCAATTCATCGCTTCCGGAAAGGTTGCCGATGGCATTAATCAAAAGATCGGCGTTGCCGGAAGTTTTTTCCTCTACTTCTCGCCCAAAAAATTGCTGCTTGCGTAGCCAAAACTTCTCCTCCAACAGATCAGAATCAGCCACAATCATTAGATTAATTGGACCATTCGATTTCATCAATTGTCCCGGTTCAGGGTGGGTGGGAGGAACCAGAGGCTCAGGGGCTCCATCAGAAAAAGCAGTACTCACGTTCCCGTGTAATCGGGCAGCAATCACATAACGATTCTCATCGGGAGAAAAATTATCGAGCAACCCAAGAACATCTGGACGCAAACCCATTACTTCTTCAGCAGAGATGAGGGCTGAGTTTTTACTTGAAGTAATCAGTGGCTCAATCACTAGGGGAGATTGATGATGGTGTTGAATGTAACCGGGTGTCGCAATATTTAGCGCAGGCAATTTTACGGTAACAGGATCCTCCTGACTCATGTAATCCGGGGAAACTCCTAACCATAAAAGATAGTGTGCCGGTACGGGTTGGACTGCGGTTCCGGCGTTGATGCGCAATGCCATTGAACGATCACCGACAAGCTGCCCAAGGGGAACATCGATACCCCATTGATCAAATAGCGTTTGTAATCCATCCGCGGAGGTGGATGTCTCGGAAGGATTGGCTGATAGGTCCGATTCAGACTTTGGGTCAATAAACATTATGACGCGACCACCACGAAACAAAAACTGCTCCAGCTGATAAAGTGCCCGATTATTGATATTGCGGGGATGCACGATCATTACTACATCAATGTCATCCGGCAGAGTATCAACGGTTTCAGGCAGATTGATCAGATCAAAATGTTTGCGTAACTCGCCAATGATAGGCCAAGGAATAAGAACACCACCCTGCAGTTGCGCTTGCATATCTCCCATTAGAGGCAATGACCCCATCACCCCCACTTTGGTCGGTTCGGCATTCGATAAAGTTGAAATCATTCGCACCAAATCGTATTCCAGTAACGTTTCTCTTTCTGGCTGAAAAAATGGAATACGCTCGATATCATCCACTGAGTTTGTGCCAACCAATCCGAAATAGGCCAATTCATTATCCTGGTCGATTGGTATACCTTGTACTCCGAATCTAACAGCTCGATCTTCGTGGTCACTAAATGATTTTGGATTGTAGGTATGAAGGATAATCTTGCCGTTAGACGCTGCTACGATTTCTGTTAATAGCTCACGTACCCGTCTTCCATAAGACGCATAAAAAGGCACCTCCCGGGCTAATCTGTCGGAGAAGAAAAAGTGAAATTCCACGGGCTCATCCACTTCCTGAAGTGTCGTATAAGTGGCGTTAGATAATGTGTACAAGCTGTTTTCGGTGGCATCGAGGCGCAACGTTGGTGCTGAAACATTAAACAGGACATTGGTCGCGATGTACAAGACCAATGCTAGAACAAGCCCGACTAGAGAAACAGAATTGATACGTTTCATCCTTATACCCTGTCGCCCGGGGAGCCAATGCGAACTACCATGGAAAACTCAGAATGAGAATTAGGCATTTTTCTTGTACTCCACAGCAACCACATTAGCGAATAAGAAAAAGCCTATAGTGGAAAACACAAACACCACATCGCGCACGTCTACAACGCCCCGCGCCATATTACGAAAGTGTTCAAGAAAGCTGAAATTTCTTAACGTATCTAGGACAGGTTGTGGTGCCCACCCACTGAAAAAATCAAGAACAACACCTAGGCCACTGGCGGTAAACAAGAAGCACAAGGCGGCGGTAACGACGAAGGCGTTAACCTGATTTTTCGTCGTGGCCGAGACGAAGGCACCGATGGCCAGATAACCACCAGCGATAAAAAAGCTACTGATGTAGCCCGCTAGAATTGCGTCGTTATCTGGTGATCCGAGATAGTTAATGGTCATCCAAATGGTTGATGTCAGTAACAGAGCGACGCCTGTCACTATCCATGCGGCAATGAACTTGCCTAACACTGCGCTGAGTGTAGTGACGGGCAACGTTAACAGTAATTCAATCGAGCCGCTTTTTCTCTCCTCGGCCCATAACCGCATAGCAATGGCGGGAATTAAGAACAAGTACAGCCAAGGGTGAAATTGAAAAAATGATTCTAGATTAGCTTGTCCCAGTTCGAAAAACCCGCCAAGGAAAAAAGTAAATGCGCCGATGGCCGCTAGAAAAATGACGATAAAAACATAGGCAATTGGTGTCGTAAAGTAGCTGAGTAGTTCCCTTTTGCAAATGACCCAAGTATCTCGCCAAATAGTTGTAGTTTCATTGCTGCTGGGTTTTAGCGGCCGTTCGATATCCGTCGAAGCTGGCGGCTCAATGCCGTTTGCTGTATCAGTGGTAATATTTCGAAACACTTCTTCAAGATCGCCGCGCTTCGTTTTAATTTGATCAACGGGCCAATGCTGCTGTCGGGCCAATGGCGCGATAGTGGAGAGAATATCGTCATTGCCACTGCCATCCCTTTGGGGTAATGCGATCATTTCCTGACTGTTACCGACACGGTTTAATTCAACTTCTTTTACGTCTGGTAGTGATGCAATTTCATCACGAATCCGCTCGATGCTGGTAGAGTCGAGATTTTGGGCGTCAAGGGTGATCGCCACGGAATTAAAATAACGAGACTGCTGTTCGAATTGTTGGGGTGTTCCATCCGCCTTTACACGTCCGTTTGCAATGATGATTGCACGATTACAAATCGTTTCCACTTCTTCTAATATATGAGTGGAAATAATGATTGCCTTATCTTTTGATATTTCCCTAATCAGGTTTCTCACTTCGTGCTTTTGGTTAGGGTCCAGTCCATCCGTCGGTTCGTCGAGTATCAAAACCTCTGGGTCATGGAGTAGTGCTTGGGCAAGGCCAACGCGACGCTTATAGCCTTTGGAGAGTGTTTCAACCGATTGGTGTAGTACGTTGCCAATCAGGGTGCGTTGAACAACATAGTCGATGGCTTGAGCTGCATCATTCCTGCTAAATCCACGGACTTGCGCAATGAATTTGAGATAAGCGTTTACCGAGATATCAGCATAAGCCGGAGAGCCTTCTGGGAGATACCCCAGCCGCTGTTGCGCTGAGATTGGATGAGTGAGCACATCAATTCCGGCAATTTCCACACCACCTGATGTTGGTGATAGAAAGCCGGTAATCATCTTCATGGTGGTGGACTTACCCGAGCCATTAGGCCCAAGGAACCCAAGTACCTCGCCCCGGTCGACGTTAAACGAAATGTTGTCGACAGCGAGAAGGTGCCCGAATTGTTTGCTCAGACCATTGACAGCGATTAACGTGGTCATGGCAAGGTCATATAAAAAACTGAAGATGGTGAAAAAGTAAAGACGCACTCCTTAAGAGCGCGTCTTTTTGAAAAAAACAGATGTGTGGAATACGAATCTGTTTGAGGAGAGTTAGCTTAGAGTGCTCCCGCTGCTTTTAAAGTAGCGATAAAATCATCAAGGCCTTGTTCAGCCAAAGCGCGTTCGGCAAGGGCTGGATCATAAGTTCCTTTGGCATCTTTCCACGCCCCAATCGCCCCAATCCGCCATAACTTCATTTCTTCTTCATTAGGAACATACCATTCTTCGATATCTTGCTTGATGGCTGTGATGCCGTCTTCAACCCATTTTTGATCAAGTGCACGAACTGAATCACCAAAAGCCTGCGTCGATTCCTGTACCCACTTTTGTTCTTCTGGACTGAGTGCATTGTACTGTGTGATGTCCATGGAAATCTGGTTGCCTGACCATGACCCTCCTATTTTTGTGAAGTACTTTGCCACTTCGTGTAGCTTGGCAACGTGCTGCCATGGAATTGCCACATACTGGCCTTCTACAACGCCAGTTTGTAAACCTTGATAAAGTTGGGTCCAATCGTATGGAACAGGCGTCGCTCCCCAATTCTTAACCAAGGTGTATTCAATCGGGCTTTTAGTCACACGCCATTTTAAGCCTTTCATATCGTCCGGGGTGTGAATGGGACGGGTTGCGTTACCCAGTTCGCGGAAACCACCACTGGAGTAAACCACAAAACAGATATGCCCCGTTGTTTCAGCCGCTTCCTTACATTGTAAGTCTGACATCCACTCTTCTGAAATTCGGTCAGCGGACTCAATGTCCTTAAAGATGTAGGGGAGATCAAAGATAGACAGCGCTGTACCAAAGTTGCCGAAATTGGCGGTAGAACTGGTCCACAATTGCAATAGCCCTTGATTTGCCTGTTCGCCACATTTTTGCTCACCGCACAATGATTTTCGATAATGTGGCTCAACAACAAGCTCACCACCAGAAAGCTCTGCTGCCTTTGGGACCAAAGCTTGGTCGATAGCATCACCGATAGGCATCCCCAAACGTCCAACTGTGCCGAGCTTGAGCACAGTTTCGGCATTTGCGGACTGAGCGAACCACGTGGTGGCAAGTCCTAGTGCCAACACTCTTAGTAGATATGATTTTTTCACCAGCTTGTCCTCCTAAAGAACTTTTATGAATTTATTACGATAATCATGTTTTCACACTGCCCATATTAAGAAAAGTGACAGTTTGTACGAATGTAGAGGACAGATTTATTAATTAATGCCACAATGAGCAAGCGAGAGTGCCTTACGGGAATGTTTCCAGATCGTATTAACAAAACTGAGAATTACCTATGGATTCAATGACCCCCCATTTTGTCTTGCCCGAAAACTCCAGTTTGGGATTGCGAGATCAGATTTGTGAGATAGTGAGTTCCGCCGTGACTGCCCGAACACTCTCACCTGAGAAACGCCTACCCTCCTGCCGTGAGCTTGCTGAACAGTTGGGGGTATCCAGAAATACGGTGTTTTCCGCGTATAATCAATTAATTGATCTCGGACTACTGGTTGCAAGAGATCGTTCCGGGTACTTTGTTAACCCCATTGCTCAAGCGCCAACACGAGTCGCAAAAAAGCTAGGATATGATGCTGATCGCGGTGCTACACCCGCACCGGTAACGTTTGATTCTCTGGGATTGGTGTCAGTGGATAATCCGCTGGACTGGACCAGTTATCCCTATCCTTTTATCTACAACCAAATCGATCCGAATCTGTTTCCCATGGATAGCTGGCGTGAGTGTACTCGACTGGCGTTGGGTCGAGCCAAGATGTCTTCTTGGCGAGATGATGCGGTAGAGAGTGATAGTCCACAACTGTCCCAACAACTGCGTCAACGATTATTGAGTTCCCGTGGTATCTACGCAAATGAAGATGAGGTGCTCATTACCTTAGGAGCGCAGAATGCACTATTCATTATTGGGGCGACCTTTGCGCAAAAGAACCGCCCGGTGGCCATTGAAGATCCTGGGTTTTCCTATGGGCGTAATGCATTTCAGCTAACGGGCAATCGACTTATTGGTGTTCCCGTTGATGATGAAGGGATCGTTGTTTCTTCAATTCCGGATGATTGCCAGCTGGTATTTACTACGCCCAGTCATCAATTCCCTACGATGGTTACCATGTCTCAACGCCGCCGTGAACAATTACTTGCCGCCGCAGCTAGACAGGACTTTCTGATTATTGAAGACGATTATGAGGCGGAGATGAATTATTTTAATTCACGATCAAAGTCTTTGCGTTCACAGGATAAAAATGATCGAGTGATATATATCGGTAGTTTGTCAAAAACCATATCACCCGGCATCCGATTGGGTTTCATCGTTGCTCATCGGGACATTATTCGACAAACCAGAATCATAAGAGGTGTCATGATGCGCCATCCACCCACCATTGTTCAGGAAGTCGTCGCTCTATTTTTTCAACTCGGTCACTATGATTCGCATCTACGTAACATTGAGCGTAGCTATAAGCAGCGGTGGTATGTTATGAATGAGGCTATTACTAAGCATTTATCCATGCTTTCAAAGACACAAACCAAGGGGGGAACCTCATTCTGGTTAACGGGTCCTAAAGGTTTTGATGCTACCGAGCTGGGCGTGCGACTTCGTGAACGGGGGGTACTTATCGATATTGGAGAACGGTTTAGTTTGAATAAAGAGAAACGTAGCTTTCGACTTGGGTTTGCATTTGTGCCAATGAAAAAGCTCAAAGAAGGAATCCAGATAATTTCGGAAGAAGTAAATCGCATGCTCTAAATTTGCAAGCTCCAAATTGACTTGGGCTCTGGGACCGATTGGATTCTGTCCTCGCGAAAGACTAAATCTGTCTCTGGACGAAAACCTCTTTTTTTGCGCTAATTAGCTGAACTGTGTTCCCACTTTACTTCCATGACTGATTGCCGACCCTTCCAAGTATCCGTGCCCCAGACAACACTGAGTGCCATTAACGAAAAGATTTTGATGTTTCCATGGCATGAAATGCCAGATGATGGTGGTTGGGAGTATGGGACTAATCTTGATTATATGAAGGAGCTTACTGACTATTGGGTTAATGAGTTCGACTGGCGGGCTCAAGAAAAAGCGATAAATCGCTTTCCCCAGTTCGTAGCCGAAGTGGATGGTATCGATATTCATTTTATTCACGAAATAGGGAGTGGACCCTCACCGATGCCTTTGATTATCAGCCACGGTTGGCCAGGATCTATTGTCGAGTTTATGGAGATCATCGAACCCCTTGCGCATCCTGAACGCTTCGGAGGAAACATTGAAGACGCATTTACGATTATCGCTCCCTCATTACCGGGGTTCGGTTTTTCAGGCCGTCCCCCTCGACCTTATGGTCCACGTAAAATGGCGTCGGTATTTAACTCGCTGATGGTTGATGTACTGGGCTATGGCAGCTATATCGCCCAAGGGGGTGATTGGGGCGGGGCAATCTCATCTTGGCTCGGATTCGAGCATCCCGCCTGTCAAGCGATTCACCTCAGTATATTGACCATGCGACATCCTGATGGACCTCAAGGAGAGGAAGAAGAAGCTTGGTCAAATCAGTTTGACCTGGATCAGGAGATGGAAAACGGCTATCGAACCCAGCAAGCTACTCGGCCTCAGACCTTAAGCTATGCCATGATGGACAGCCCTGTCGGTATCGCTGCTTGGATCATAGAAAAATTCAATTCGTGGTCAGATACTAATGGTGATGATATCGAAAGCGCCCACACTAAGGACGTGCTACTTACCAATATTATGATTTACGTTGTGACGCGAACCTTCAATACCGCTTCGTGGATCTACTATGGGCGGCGTGAAGAAGGTGGTCGTATTATTTCACCGGAAGGAAAGCGTGTGGAGACCCCGACTGGCTGTGCTCTTTTTCCAAAAGAAATGCTCGCCTGGCCACCTCGTAGTTATGTGAATCGAATTTATAACGTGCAGCACTGGACCGAAATGCCTCGTGGTGGACACTTCGGAGCCATGGAGGAGCCCCAGCTTTTCATAAATGATCTTCAAACTTTTGTCCGAAATTTTCGCTAGGGCCGGACAAATTCAAGGAGAAGAAAGCCAAACAGGAGAAGCCAAAAACAGTACTTCGATGATAGCAAAAGAGCCTAGTTTGGTGGCAAGTATGAAAGGATTTCATACGATGTATGTTGGTCTACCGCTTCGCATTGCTTGTATGAGAGGTTCGTTATTTTATAGTGTCATAAGTACCCAATCATATCGACTAGTTACCAGTAGAAAACTCCCAGACGCCCAAATTCACCAATCACCTCTGTTTTTTTCAACAAAATGTTCGAGTGCTTCTAAAGCCCTAGGCATCACCTTCTCACCAAAGCCAATTCGACAATAATCATTGTATTCACGAACGTTGTCCGTGAATACGTAGGCAGGCTTTATTGATATTCCTACTCTGACTAACTGCTCGCTGAGTTCTTCAGATGACAGGGGGCCTTTAAACTTTACAAAACCCACAGTGCTGGCAGTGGGCCGGACCCATTCGAATAAATCCTGATACTTTTCCATGAACCGATCAAGTAAGTGAAGGTTGTCTTGAATGATCACGACATTCTTTTTTAAAATGGATTCACTCGCTCGCAAAGTCATGATAGCTTGGATCTCACTGGCTCTGCTTGGACATGCGGTACCAAAATATTGAACATCAACAAGCTTCTGCTTAAGGTTAGTCGCTGTGGTGTCATCAGCGATCTTCAAACCAAGGAATCTCGCGCTTGAATGGTGCAACATCCGCATCGACTTCAACACCAAACTCTCTGGCGCATCGGTGTCCACCATACACAGCAGCAGCAATGGTGCCCGGGGCCAACGCATCCCCAATAAGTTTAATCGACTTGATCTGCGCCAATTCTCCAGTGTTTTTTCGGCTCATAAGCTCATCAAACAACTGGCGCTCGGGGGTGCGTTCGGTGATCAATACTATAGATTGACAGTCAATATATTCGGTCTGTCCGGTATAAATACAGGCAATTGCAATTTGCCCTGACTCTACTTGTGCAAGTCGGCGTTGTTGGATGATTTTTACCCCCAACTCTAGTAAACGCGTTTGGATGCGATCCTGCTCCAATGTATATTGGGTCCAGGTAGAGACTTCGCTCGCCGGAGTAATCAAATATACTTTGCGCCCAGCTTTAGCAAGTTTTTCTGCAAGGACGCCGCCCATGTAGTAGTGGTCGTCGTCAAAAATAGCGATATTCCCGGTGGGAAGACTTTCGACACGAAATGCCTGACTCAACAGATCGTCCGGAGTAAAGACCGGAAAATTCTCAAGGTTTGGTATGGGTTCTTTATGTTGTCGACCCTTTCCATCTCGGCGCCAATGGCTTCCCGTTGCGAGTACCACATGATCGCAACCAAATTCATCGATAAGTGCGGCGTCCATGGTGCTATTGGAAAACACTTCCGCATGAGGATACTGATCCAGCTGACCCGTTCGATAGTCACGCACCCTAATCCAGTTTGACAAGCCAGGAAGGCGGGATTCGAGCAGGGCTCGGCCTCCCATTTCTGATGACGAATCTGCAATCGTGGTGTAATACCCGCGCTGCGCCAATGCCCGAGCGCATTCAAGCCCCGAAGGTCCACCACCGATTATCAAAACAGATTCTTTCGACTTCGTTGATTGAATGTGTTCAGGGTGCCAACCACGTCGCCATTCCTCTCCTGCGGTAGGGTTCTGGGTGCAGCGTATAGGCGCCACGACATTGTCTGAGGCGACACATATATTACAGCCAATACATTCGCGAATATCCATTTCTCTGCCGGAATCTATCTTCTCAGGCAGAAATGGATCGGCGATGGATGGACGGGCGGCACTGATAAAATCCAGTACCCCTCTGCGAATCTGGTCTACCATGGTGTCTGGTGAGGTAAACCGTCCGACTCCTACCACTGGTTTAGTCGTCATCGATTTGACGAATGCAGTGTATTGTTCCTGAAAGCCTTCTGCACTGAACCGAGATGTCATGGAATCATTAGACCAACCACTGATATTGACGTCCCACAAATCCGGGAGTTCGGCTAGCATGGCGACGATTTCTTTACCTTCTCCATCACTATTTATTCCTGAAGCCCCCAATAATTCATCGACCGCTAATCTAACAGCTACCGCGCATTTGTCACCGATCGCATCTTTGGTTTCTTCAATGAGCTCACGAAATAGGCGGACTCGATTCTCCAAAGAGCCGCCATATTCGTCCGATCTCTGATTGTGACGTTTTGACAGAAAATGCATTGGCAAACTCATATCATGACCGGCATAGGCATACACGATATCAAATCCAGCATCGCGAGCCCTAAGCGCGGCCTTTTTGTGCCAACGTCGAAGGTTTTTAATGTCCTGCTTGTCCATTGCCCTTGCTTGAACTGGCTCGTAGCTATCTGTCACCGTGTGGGAAGGGGCCATCGGTACTTCTCGGCTATAACGGTTTGGGCCATGGTAGCCAATATAAACCAACTCAATTCCCGCTAAGCCACCGTGTTGGTGAACACCATCCGTTAACAGCGCAAGCGCCGGAATATCCTTCTCGTCCCAGATTCTGGACTCCGTGGCGGGGGATATTTCAGCAGAGTGATGAATCTCTGACTCCTCTGTACAGACCACCGCCCAGCCACCTTCAGCCTTTATCTTTCGTAGTTCGGCATTAGCAAATGGATATCGGTGGCCCATCCCTGCGCAGTGTGGCACTTGATAAAACCGGTTCTTTGCGGTGACTGGTCCAATCTTGATCGGCTCAAATAAAACATCGTAGCGAGGATTGCGTGCCATTTTAGTTTCCTAGTATCTCTAACGCTTGGTTATGTATCTGTTCATTGCCACAAGCAATAAATCGTGACCCTGGCGATAGCGTTAAGGGGGTGCATTGCCAATCTGAACTACTGCCGCCAGCATTGCGAATGATTGGTACTAACGCCATGTAATCATGAATGTCATGTGCCGCTTCGAAGGACACATCAATATAACCGTGAGCGATGCGTCCAATGGCATGGCAGCCTCCGCCAAAGATCAAAAATTGCACCGCACCTTTTATTCGGCAATAAGCGGCGAGATCACTTGCCGAAGGTTCGAAGTACAGTGGTGAGCTTGTGTGGGCAAACGCTTTATTAAGTGCGCTACATGGACGTGTTGAAATCGGTTTTCCATTTAACGTCGTACCCATCTCATCTACCCCTATCCACCTTTCCTTAGTAATCGGACTATCCATTACTCCGAGAATAGGGGAGCCCCGCCAGGTTAGTGCGATCAACGTACTGAATGTCGGGAGTCCAGCAATAAACGCCATGGTATCGTCGATTGGATCTAATACCCAAACGTAGTCTGAGTCGGGGTTAACGCTGTCGTATTCTTCCCCGACGATACCATGTGCTGGAAATGTTTCTTCGATAGCAGCACGCAGTGCAAGCTCAACCTTTTGGTCAATGGGGGTGACTGGAGTGGCGTTTGATTTAACGCTGACCTCACGGGGACGATAAATCTCTTCGCGAATAATTTCATGGGAAATCTCAGCAAAGCGGCTCGCATCGTCGACAAACTGGGCAGCATCCATAGGGTGATTCTCCAGATAGCAATACAGGCGGTTTAGAATGTGATAGGTTTCTAGCAACAACTCTACCTGAAAATCTGATAAATCAAAATATCGATGTGAGAGATTAAAATACACCACAGAAACATGACTTGCGAATCCATGGCTTAAGCAGATCGAATCAGGCCTGCTGATAGAATCTTCCATCATATTATTTATGGTAATGAGGTCAAAGTGACAAGAATTTACACACTAGAAAAAATCAAACAGGTGGTGAAAACACTGAACTTTTCAACGATTATCGAAGAGGGCTTTGTCTCATATTCGAACGGTCAGGTGGTCGTGCCACCAGTGGGTGAGCTGGTATTTGAGGACCCCCCGGGGATACACATATTAAGTATGGATACATCAAGGGAGATGATTGTTTTGTCATCAAAATTGCGTCTGGGTTTTATCAAAATCTGAAAATAAATTTACCTTCGAGTTCAGGTCTCATGCTGGTTTTCTCCCAGAAAACAGGTGCTTTGAAGACAATTCTATTGGATGAGATTGTGCAACCCTACGTCTGTAACTTCGGTTTAGTTTGAGTCATTATTGTCGTTCCACACGATATATCGCTTGTCGGCATTGCTCCATTCATCGTCAATCTCAACGAGAATGGCACTGACAAGCCTGAGTAAAGATGCGTCGTTCGGGAAGACCCGGACAATCCGGGTTCGCCGTTTAATTTCCTGCTGGATCGGACGCTCAATTCCATTCGTCGTTCTCATCTTTCGATGATGCGATTCCGGTAAATTGAACACGGTCAATCCTTCAGGAACGTTATCGAGCAGCCATTGCGATAGCTTCGAGCAGTCTGACTCGTAACGGGCCGCCAGTTGCTCCAACTGAGCCAGGGCCGATGCCTCGTCCGTCGCATTCCAGACCGAACGCAATTCGCCACCAATCCGGCTACGAACCTTTGCCGTTGGGGCATGATTAATCGCGTTCTGTGCCAGATGAAACTGACAGCGTTGCCACGGTACACCCGGAAACACGGCACGCCTTGCCGCCTTCAAACCCGCGTGATCATCACTGGCAATGTAAGTGATGCCATGCATGCCTCGTTTCACCAACGACTGTAAAAACTCCCGCCAGTTGATCTCGGCTTCACTGGTGGCAATCTGCACACCCAGTACGCTTCGTCGACCATCCGGTAGTATTCCCACCGCACTGAGCACCGCGGCATCCACCACCTCATGATCCATCCTGACCCGTTCGTAACGCGCATCCAGTACCAGATAACGTATCTCGCCAAGACCACGATCCCGCCATACTGACAAGGCATCGTCCAGCAAAGCCGTTGCACGGGACACCTGAGTCGAAGATATTTTCTCAATACCGAACAGATCCAGTACCTTCTCCACACGGCGCGTACTGACACCACTAACGTACATCTGAGCCACACACAGCATCAACGCGCGCTCACTGCGTCGTCCCTGTTCCAGACTGTGCGGGTAAAACCCGGACTCACCGTGATTACGCGTCTTGGGTATCGACAGATTTAGCGTCCCAAGGGTCGTGTCCACCTGTTTGGGTTTGAATCCATTGGCATGGCCACGGCGATTATCACTGCGTTCATGGGGCACCGCACCCAGAAACTGGGATCGTTCGATCTGCATGGCCTGATTCATCATCGCGGTAATGACATCACGAAATGCCTGCGGGCCATGTTGAATCAATTGTTCCATCACTACTTCATATAGGTTAGGGTAATCAGGTTGGGTCATTGGGTTGTCTCCACATTTGCGTAAGTCACAAACATGGAACGACTTGATGGCTCAACATTCAATACTAAAGCCTGAAAAACCGGCTTTGGCTTCGCTCTCTACGTTCACTCCGCCAAAGCCAATAGCGAAGCTGCAATAGAAAGCTAAATTACAGACCTCAGATTACACTACCTTGGATGAAGGTTTTCTGACCAATGTAAGAACTGCTGTTGCGGGGGAGATAGTTGCCAAATACATGGCGCCTAAAGAAGTTACTACGATCGGGGTTTTCGGGACTGGAGTAATGGCGAAAATGCAGGTGCAGTATCTTCAATCTATCACCGATTGCAAACGCATTATCGTCTGGGGGCGTTCCGAAGCGAGTTTACAGTCCTATAAGGACTATATGCAGGATGATGGGTATGATGTGCGCACAACGCTTGAATCAGAAGCTGTCACTGATGTCAGCAATCTGATTTTAATGACCACACCTTCTGCTACACCGCTGATCAATGCCGATCAAATAAAATCAGGGGTGCATATCACTGCGATGGGCTCCGACACGGCGGAAAAACAGGAATTAGACGCAGAAATTCTCTGTGCCGCTGACGTTGTTGTTGCGGATAGCTTGGTTCAATGCACAGAGCGTGGTGAAATTTATAAAGCGTTGTCAACGAGTGAGTTTAACCTGGATCAGGTTGTTGAATTGGGCAGTGCCATTGCCAATGGTAAGCGCATCAGAACGTCAGACGAGCAAGTTACAGTGGCGGACCTAACCGGCGTCGCGGTACAGGATGTGCAAATCGCAAAAGCGGTGAGTGCTGCCCTTGGTGAGGCATTTCCTGAGACTGAGAAATAGGATTAATCGCCCCCTCAATGGCTAAGTATCTGGTTAAGGAACGCCCTGGTACGCTCATTTTTTGGGTTCTCGAAGAACTCGGCCGGTTCAGCTTGTTCAACAATTTCACCGGCGTCCATAAAGATTATCCGATCAGCCACTGAGCGCGCGAACCCCATCTCATGGGTGACGCAGATCATGATCATACCCTCTTTGGCAAGATCTACCATCACGTCCAATACTTCGTTGGCTCATCAAACAAGATAATTTCTGGTTTCATGCACAGTGTACGAGCAATCGCCACTCGCTGTTGTTGACCACCGGATAGCTGTATTGGGTATTTATCAGCTTGTTCCGGGATTTTTACTCGTTCCAGATACTGCATCGCGACTTCCCGTGCTTCAGCTTTTGGTGTTTTTCGAACCAACTGCTGAGCAATCATCAGGTTTTTTGCAATGGTCATATGGGGGAACAGATTGAAACTTTGGAATACCATTCCCACTTCCCTTCTAACGGCGTCAATGTCTTCAACCTTGTCGGTGAGCTCAATGTTATCAATGACGATTTGCCCATCATTATGTTCTTCTAGACGATTAATACATCGGATTAAAGTGAATTTCCCCGACCCAGACGGCCCGCAGATAACAATTCGTTCTCCTTTGTACACTTCGAGGTCGATATTTTTCAACGCTTGAAATGAGCCGAAAAACTTATTTACCTTGACCAATTTTATCGACGGCTGGCTATTATTATCGGTCATGTTACTTTTCTCGTGGTAGTGTACCCTGAGGTCTGTAATTTATTTCTTTAGCGATGTTCGTTTGGCTTAGGCGAAGTGAGCGTAGCGAACGAAGCCAAAGCCGGTTTTTCTGGATTAGGTGTTGAATGTTGAGCCATCAAGTCGTTCCATGTTTGTGACTTAAGCAAATGTGGAGACAACCCAATGACCCAACCGGATTACCCTAACCTATATGAAGTAGTGATGGAACAATTGATTCAACATGGCCCCCAGGCATTTCGTGATGTCATTACCGCGATGATGAATCAGGCCATGCAGATCGAACGATCCCAGTTTCTGGGTGCGGTGCCCCATGAACGCAGTGATAATCGCCGTGGCCATGCCAATGGATTCAAACCCAAACTGGTGGACACGACCCTTGGGACGTTAAATCTGTCGATACCCAAGACGCGTAATCACGGTGAGTCCGGGTTTTACCCGCACAGTCTGGAACAGGGACGACGCAGTGAGCGCGCGTTGATGCTGTGTGTGGCAAAGATGTACGTTAGTGGTGTCAGTACGCGCCGTGTGGAGAAGGTACTGGATCTGTTCGGTATTGAGAAAATATCTTCGACTCAGGTGTCTCGTGCGACGGCCCTGCTGGACGATGCTCTATCGGTTTGGCGTGACCGGGCCCTTGGAGAGATTCGGTATCTGGTACTGGATGCGCGTTACGAACGGGTCAGGATGGATCATGAGGTGGTGGATGCGGCGGTGCTCAGTGCGGTGGGTATATTGCCGGATGGCAGACGCAGTGTACTGGGCGTGCAGATCGCGACCAGTGAAGCGGAGATCAACTGGCGGGAGTTTTTACAGTCTCTGGTAAAACGGGGGATGCACGGCATCATCTACATTGCCAGTGATGACCACGCGGGCCTCAAAGCAGCGAGACGTGCTGTGTTTCCGGGGGTACCGTGGCAGCGTTGTCAGTTCCACCTGGCACAAAATGCGGTCAATCATGCGCCGACAGCAAAGGTTCGTAGTCGTATTGGTGGTGAACTGCGTTCGGTGTGGAATGCGACGGACGAGGCATCTGCCCGCGCTCAGTTGGAGCAACTGGCGGCCCGTTACGAGTCAGATTACTCAAAGCTATCGCAATGGCTGCTCGATAACGTTCCTGAAGGACTGACGGTGTTCAATTTACCGGAGTCGCATCATCGAAAGATGAGAACGACGAATGGAATTGAGCGTCCGATCCAGCAGGAGATTAAACGGCGAACCCGGATTGTACGGGTCTTCCCGAATGAGGCATCTTTACTCAGGCTTGTCAGTGCCATCCTCGTCGAGATTGACGATGAATGGAGCAATGCCGACAAGCGATATATCGTGTGGAACGACGATAATGACTCAACCTAAATCAAAGTTACAGACGTAGGGTTGCACAATCCATGGCACTGAATAACATTGAGCACACGAAAACCAAGGTGAAATCACCGCAGACAAATGGGATATGTGAACGATTCCACAAGACCATTCTTAACGAGTTTTATCAGATAACCCTACGCAAGAAAATCTATGATTCAGTTGACGAATTACAGATTGATCTTGACGAGTGGCTTATCAAGTACAATACTCAACGAACTCATCAGGGTAAAATGTGCCTTGGGAGAACGCCGATGGAAACACTCATCGACGGTAAAGCGATCTGGAAAGAAAAGTTTGTAAACTAAACTCTATCTGACAGACAGCTACTGATAAACGGGTAACTGTCAGCTCAAGTCTGAACTTCTACAATTCAAGCTTCAACGATAGTCACCTGAATGCGTGATCAATAAACTGTTTCGTTACGAATTGTGGTCTGCACTTGTTTCTAAATTTTCCTCAAGCTGCCTGTGCGGCAGTGAACCCCTCTACCAACGCCTTAAATACAACTTCTGATTTCTAAGCTGCCTGTGCGGCAGTGAACTGAAGTATAAAGAAAGAAAATCTTTTATCAACAACGATTTAAGCTTGATTTCACGTTTTAACCAAAAAAATCACTCGGCTTCTAAGTGATTGATTATTAGCTATTTTTTTGAGCGATATAAAAAAGGGTAAAACTTGCCTTGAGCAGTATATTCGGCTGATTGTGCAATCTTAGATCTGTTGCGTTGTTTTAAGTTGAGTCGCCGGTCTCAACGTGGATAACGCTGATAAGCCGTAATAAGGGTGCCCGTTAGGGGAAACCTGAGGGTAAAAGGTGGTGGAGAGTGGTGCTCAATTAAGGGGGGGAACTCAGGAAATACGCCATTCATTCGCGTACAGGCTCTATCTGAGTTGTTGCGTTGGCTGTAATTCTAAGCGCGTTGGCGAACTACGGATTGATGGAGTTGGGCTTGCAGTTGAGGCAAAGAGAGGCCGGATTGAAGGGCTTGTTCGACGATTTGAAAAGTTGTGGTGGGTGCGTTGCCTGCGATGGGGGGATCTGAATCGAGATTGGTCGGAAACGAATAGTTTTCTGCTGTCGCGGCTAGCACGTGTTTAATTTCCTCGGGCGATAAGGTCCCCTAGGACGCTAGGGTTGCCATGGGCGGGTAGATGGCTTCGACCATTTTGATTCGATCAAGGGTTTCCATGGAACGACCAAATGCGGATGAGATCTGTAACAAATTGGCTAAGCGATTCCGGTTGGAATGATTACTGCCTGCACCATGAAACAAGGCAGGATTGAAGAAGAGCATGTCACCTTTGCGTAGTGGGATCTGGGTGTGGTTTCGATCAAAATAGGTGCGAAACTCAGGTCGTCGATGGGCCAGATAGCCTAGGGAATACTGATGCGAATAGGGTAGGAAACGAGTTGGGCCAGTTTCTAGCGACATATCACAATGCGCAATCGCACCCTGCAATGTCAGATACTGCGACATTATCTGGGCGTGTAACGTGTAGAAGTTTAGACCAAATCTGACACCGTATTAAATCAATCCGAGCGAAGCGAGGGTTGATTTAATACGGTGTCAGATTTGGTCTAAACTTCTACATGTAACGGATACTGGGCGACTATTTTATCTGATTGGAATCCCAAGTGGTAATCACGATGGGATGTCTGGCTTTTCGCGCCCGGCTTGACGTTGTTAACTTGGGTCGTTACTTGATAGTGCGGACCTAACCAAGCTTCGCTTGCTAATGCGATGAAGGGGTTTCTGTAATATTCAATGTATAAATCAGGGTCGTAGAGGCAGACTTTTTGGTGTGCATTCCAAATTCGTTCGTTCTCGCCGAAATGATCGCCTGCCCCTTTTTTCGCGGTTTTCTCTGTTTTGATGATAGCGCTGAATGCGTGCGTGGTTTTGTCAATCACAGCATGGTCTGGGTATGCGCCACTAATAGCGAAAACACCAGGGCCATCTTTTAAGCATTTTGCGAGTTCAGATTTAAGCGCAGTGGTGGTTGATGCTTGGTTTAATGCTTGAATGAGACGCGATCTTGTGTAAACCAGAATATTTTTTTGTACTTCATTCGCAAAAGGGTAATCTGTAATCTGAGTGGTCTGCCCACACAGTGTGTCGAAATCTGCGAGATTAATGTCATCAGGGGAGAAAAAGTGGGAAGCCACGGCAGTAGACAGTATTATTAGGCTAACGTTGCAGGGTTGATATTTCTCCCTTCTTGCAATGATTGTAGGGCAGCCTCCGCTAGCTGTAGCGCTTTCAAACCGTCATCCATTCCGGGTATTTCAACGTTTTCCCCATTGAGGCTTCGGACAAACGCGTCAAGTTCTGAACGATAGGCGGCTTCGTAACGCTCAAGAAAGAAACGCAAAGGCTTCGCGCTGTGAACGCCGGATTGATTGTAGCTAACCACGGCGTTTTCATTTAGGTTTTGAGCAATGAGCATGCCCTTTGAACCGTGTGCTTCGATTCGTTGATCATAGCCGAAACTCGCTCTACGGCTATTGGAAATCTGCGCCAGCTTACCGCTAGTGGTGCTCAGCAGAACCGAGGCGGTGTCGATATCACCTGCTTCGCCGATAGCGGAATCCACAAGACAGGTGCCCATGGCGCTAACGCTAACGATATCTTCTCCTAGCAAAAAACGAGCCATGTCAAAGTCATGAATCGTCATGTCTCGAAACAGTCCACCAGAGACATTTATGTAGTCAATAGGTGGAGGACTTGGGTCTTTGGAAATGATGCTAACGAGTTCAATCTTTCCGATTTCTCCCGCCGTGATTTGTCGTTGGAGCGTTTGAAAATTTGGATCAAATCGCCGATTGAACGCCACCATGATTTTCAGCTCACTCGCAGAAACCTGCGTGACACACTGCTGAACACGTCTAAGAGATAGATCAATTGGCTTCTCACAAAAAACGTGTTTTCCGGCCTCCACCGCTCGCTCAATCAGGTCCGCATGGGTATCTGTTGCGGAACAAATTAGAACGCCATCAATACTTTTACTTTCGAAAATTTGCTGAGGCGTCATTTGAGAGCATCCCAACTGTTGAGCCAAGCGATTCGCGTTATCGGTAAACGGATCGTGCAATGCTAAGAGGTTTGCATCGGGATGCCTTTGAACGTTATCACCGTGAATGGATCCAATTCGCCCAGCGCCAAAGAGTGCTAAATTAATCATGGTTATTTATGAAGTAATCGAGTAACCGGCTGCTAATGCTGCCTTTTTCAAAGATTGATACCCGATGCATGCGTATTCGTAAGGGTCGGCCTTAGCGGGGTCCTGTTCTGCTTCGACGATTACCCAGCCTTGGTAGGAATGATTTGCCAATGCTTGCATGACCGCATAATAGTCAATCATCCCATCTCCCGGTACAGTAAACACACCGCGCAATACGCAGTCTAGAAAAGAGTCATGTTCTTTATCGACGGTTTTCAAGATATCGGCGCGAATATCTTTTGCGTGGACGTGATTGACTCGGTGACCGTATTTCTCGATAACTTGGAGAATATCCCCACCGCCGAAAACCAAATGCCCAGTATCGATGAGTAATCCAACGGCTTCCCCTGTGTTGATCATGGTTAAATCCAGTTCACGCTCGGTTTCAACTCCGGTACCCATATGGTGATGAAACGTCAGAGGTACTCCTTGGCTTTCACAATATTCTGCTAGCCGAGTGAGCCGCTCTCCGTAAGCGGGGAAATCAGATTCTGGAAGTATTGGTTTTCTGTTCAGTGGATCGAGTCTTCGATTCTGTACCGTGTTGAATGTCTCTCCGTACACTAATACTGGCGCGTCCAGCGCGCCATACAATTCTAATTGTGGTTTAACTCGCTCCAGTTCTTCTTCCACGCTGTTGTTCAGCAACAATCCAGAATACCAGCCGGATACCAATTGTAGGTCATGTTCTTTGAGCACATGGCGGAGTGTGACTTCGTCCTGAGGGAATTTTCCTCCAAGCTCCGTGCCGCTGTATCCTGCAAGGCGGGTTTCTCGCAGACAGGTTTCCAAGGGGGTATCGCCACCGAGCTCTGGCAAGTCATCATTGGACCAGGAAATGGGCGACATGCCAAATTTAAGTTTCAGTGTATTCATACTGTTTCTTTTAACATCCATTCATGGGCTGGATCGTTGGCGAAATGCCATTGTCGGACCGGGCCCGCCATCACATTAAGGTAATAATTGGTATAGCCATGTGGAACCCCCACAGGGTGATAGCCTCGAGGTACGAGGACCACATCCCGGTCCTCAGCGCTTAGGGTTTCATCCAGACTGCGGTCATCAGTGTACACACGCTGATGAACATACCCACTTGAAGGTTGCAATCGGTGGTAATACGTTTCTTCAAGTAGACTTTCGGTGGGGAGCTCGTTTCTATCATGCTTATGAGGGGGGTAAGAGGACCAGTGGCCTGATGGTGTAATCACCTCGACGACCAGCAAGCCATCTGCTGGCTCGGTTTCTGGCAGAATGTTGCGCACATATCGAGTGTTCGTTGTTTTCCCCCTGACTTCCTGCGGCATGTTATTCGCATCTATGGCTCGAGCAGGGCCGCTGGCTCCTGTTCCAGGCGCACTGCAAACGGCGAGTTCTACCGATGATAATGCAGATACTTCAGCAGATTCTCCTGCGGGAATATAAATAGCTCCGGGTGCTTGGTTATCAAATACCGACTTTCGGCCTCCCACTTGCTCCCAACTTTTTCCTCCCACTGAAATGGTCGCTTCTCCAGTGAGAATCACTAGACAAACTTCCCTCCCGGGCTGCTGTAACGTAACTCTATTTCCGCAAAGCAGATCATGTAGCTCGAAACCAACGTATTTCCAGTTCGCACTCTTGGGTGTAATGCAATGAACCAATGACTCGTTAGACGGTTTAACCAATAATTTACTCATACTAATAACCTCTCTCCTGTTGACGGGCGGCAACTGCCTGTTCGTGTTTTTCGGTCACTGTTTTACGCGGTGATACCTCAGGAACCTCAACTTCCCACCAGCAACTCCCACTCGTCGCGTGTAACGGATCGGTATCGATAACGACGACGCTTACGCCGTCTCTCTGCTGAGCATCCAGACAGGCTGATTTTAGTTCTCCGATATTATTGACATGGATCGCATTAGCTCCCATGGCAGCGGCGTGGGCAGCAAAGTTAATTTTTGCGAGCTCTTGGTGATGCGTGTCTTGCAGTAAGTTATTAAAGTTCGCACCCCCCGTTGCCATTTGCAGACGATTAATGCAGCTAAAACCCCGATTGTCTAATACAACGATGGTGATCTGAAGTCCAAGACTGACTGCTGTCGCAATGTCAGAGTTCATCATCAAATAGGAACCGTCTCCAACCATGACAATGACTTCCCGAGTAGGCTCTGCCAATTTCACACCAACACCACCTGATATTTCATATCCCATGCATGAGTAACCGTATTCGAGGTGATACCCACCCACGGTGGAGCTGTTCCAGTGCTTATGCAGTTCTGACGGCAGGCTGCCTGCGGCTGCAACGACAATGGCATTGTCTGAGGCACATTCGTTGACCGCAGCAACGACTTGAGAATCGCTGGGTATGGTGGTTTCTTTTTCGAACGCAATCGCCGCTTGTTGAATTTTCTCCCATTCTATTTTGGCTTGTTGCGCGACGCTTAACCAATGAGTGCTGGACTGATATGCCGCTAAATGAGACGACAACGATTGAAGCCCGATTCTCGCATCTGCCACTAGGGGCAGTGCACGGTATTTAACGGAATCCATGGGTTGGACGTTCAGTTGCACCACTTGTCCCGTAAACAGGCTGTTGGAGCCGGAGATGAAATCCTGTAAGCGAGTGCCTACTGCCAGTACTAAATCAGCCTGCTTTGCTAGCGTGTTTGCGCAGGAAGTGCCGGTCACTCCCACTGCGCCGAAATTAAAAGCATGACCCGATGGCAGAGAAGATTTACCTGCTTGGGTTTCTACCACAGGGATTCGATGTCTGTCAGCGAAATCCATCAATGCGTTTTCCGCCAGTGAATAACGAACACCACCGCCAGCCACGATGATGGGGCGTTCAGCGGATTGAATAGCGGACAGCACTTGGGCCAGTTCATGCGCGTCCGGCCCCTGTCGACGCAATCCCCAGACGCGTTTTTCAAACATTGTTTCTGGAAAATCAAAAGCCAGTGATTGCACGTCTTGACAAACACTGATCGTGGCAGGCCCGCATAACGCGGGATCTGTCATCGCGACCATGGCTTTAGGCAAGGCTTGAATAAGTTGTTCGGGTCGGGTAATGCGATGGAAATATCGGCTGACAGGACGAAAAGCATCATTGACAGTGGTGCTTCCATCGCTGAAATCTTCCGCTTGCTGTAACACTGGATCCGGTAAGCCTGATGCAAAAACATCCCCCGGAATGAGTAAGAGCGGCAGTCGGTTGACGTGAGCCACGGCGGCGGCGGTTACCATATTGGTCGCCCCGGGGCCAATGGATGAGGTAGCAACCATGATTTGTTGTCGCTGCCGAGCTTTGGAAAAGGCGATTGCTGCGTGGGCCATGCTTTGCTCATTGTGCCCCCGATAGGTAGGCAGTTGATCTTGCACTTGGAAGAGTGCTTCACCGATGCCCGCCACATTTCCGTGGCCAAAAATCGCCCAGACTCCGGCAAAAATGGGTTGTTCGCTGCCATCGTCAAGGCGAGTGAACTGCTGAGTTAGGAAGGTAATCAAGGCTTGCGCTGCCGTTAAACGAATTGTTTTCATAGTGATTTGTTTTCAATAATGCACAGAGATCTAAGAACCCAGAATCTCAAATTGAGTTTTGAGGCAATTTTTAGAACGGCTTAAAGTCCTAAATGGCGATGTTCCTAATGGACTATTCACGACTATGCACCTCGAGATTGCTCACAAGCGGCATCCCATGCATCAATGAGGCTGCGATAAGTCCTGCGCATTTGTGTCATAGCGGAGGTGTCGTCAATTTCTCTGGCGAACCATTGGGTAGCGGGCTCCGAAAAAATCGTCCTACCAATTGCGAAGCCTTTAACCCAAGGTTGCTTGGTTGCCACGAGAAATGATTCAGTAATGGAGGATACTGTTCCATTTAGACCAAGTACGATGACTCCCTGACAGTGGGGGTCGTGGCGATCCAATGTGGCGCCGATATTCTGCCAGTAAGTGTCGCTCATTCCCGGTTCCAACTACCACCAAACCGGCTTCACGCCAAGTCCGTAAAAGTGATCCATGATGCCAGTGACTTGATCGAATTTGGGAGCATTACCGCCCCGAGCGGTGATAATTTCTAGTAACCACTCATGTCCGGTGTGTTTGCATGCACGATCAATTTTCATTATCAAATCGTCGTGATGTAAACGAATGGACTCATCATCATCTAGTTGATAAGGACATAAGACTTTCAATGTCTGGGTTAGGGGCCAGTCTGCGAGGTGTTGTACGATTTCACCCGGGGCTTCAAGAGCGAGTGGAAATTCACCGGAGGCTTCTATCGGTCTGCCAACCCAAGCCTGAGATGAAGTGGCTTCGTGCAGGGAAGCGTGGCCTAATTTTTCATCGATCAACACTCCAAAACCATGATCGTTCCCAGCTTCCGTGAGAGCGGCTTGCCATGCTAGTTGCTTGAACTCTCCAATTGCCTCTGTCTCTCGGTGATGGTGAGTTCAACGGGTCTGCGCAACACATGCATTGAAACACTCGGCTGGTGTTTCGTAATCAAGTGTTTTTCGAGGGCGCTCATTTAACTGACGAGCCACCGCTCCAAGCTTAGCTTGAGAGTGTACCGATAAATCTGTTCCTTTTGGAAAGTACTGTCGCAATAGTCTATTTGTATTTTCATTTGACCCGCGTTGCCAAGGGCTGTGAGGGTCACAGAAGTAAACGTCGATATCGGTAGCTACTGTAAAACGCTGATGATCGGCCAGCTCGTAGCCTCGATCCCAAGTCAGTGATTTGTATAAGTCAACAGGCAGTTTTTTTGATTGCTTTATTAATGCGTCAATGACGCTTTTCGTGTCTTTGTTCTTTACCTTCGCGAGCATCACAAAACGGGAATGTCTTTCAACCAGTGTGGCGATGTAACTGTTTTTTGATCCCGCAATAAGATCTCCTTCCCAATGACCAGGAATAGCTCGGTCCTCAACGCTTGCGGGACGTTCACTTATCGATATCGCCTCTTTGATACCATTCTTTCTGTTTCGTTTTAGACTAAAGTTTTTAGAACGCCTCATTATTCGCTTTGTTCTGAGATGTTGCTGTAGTTCTTTCTTCAGTACACCTCGAGCTTGTATATAGAGGCTTCGGTAAATTGTTTCGTGGGATACATGCATACTTTCTTCTGTTGGATAAGTCCTGGTTAACCACCCTGATATTTGCTCAGGAGACCATCGTCGGCGTAGCTTCTTGGAGATGATATCAACTAACTTTGGATGATGAGCTAACTTACATTGCTTGGGACGCAATGCATTTTTCCAGGCAGCCTTATCTGCATCAACTGCTCGATAATCATCATACCCACCGTGGCGTGATACTTCACGACTAATTGTGGAAGCAGAGCGCTTTAACTGAGAGGCGATACCACGTAAAGACAGGCCTTGAATCAAGCCTCTCGAAATGGTCTCTCGTTCTGATAGGGATAGTGATTGTGTAGATCGTTTGCGGATAGCGGGTCTAATTCCACCTGCAGCTTCGAACTGAAATGCAATGGATGAGTGTCCCCTATCAAATAATCGTGCGATCGCATGTAAAGTATCACCCTTTGCCCATCGATCCCACATTAACGCTCTTTGCTCTGCTGAATAATATATTCTGGTTCTTTGTTTCATTCTTACACTCTACCTTTTAAACTAATGATAAAGTGTTGCGATGACCTGTTGAACTCACCATATTGTTTAGCCAGTGCTTGAAACTGATGACGGTGATCGAATGCAAAAATAACCACGCGGTTTGATCGTCGAGGTCGCGTCGTGGCGCGATGCAAGTGATTAAGTGCCGGATCAAATCTTAATGCTTCGAATTCGCTGCCTTGTTTGATGAATTGAAACAATTCAGTTTCTGATGGATAAGATGGGGCGCAACCGTGACGCGAAACCGCCAACGCTCCACAAGCATTTGCGTAAGTGCTGCAGGTTTGCCAATCTTCTCCTCTTAACCAACCTCTTAAAAGCCCTGCCATGAATGCGTCTCCGGCGCCCAACACATTAAACACTTCCACCTTAAAACCTGGGCCAGACACTCCGTTCTCCCAATGATTAATTGCACCCTCAAAAACTCTGCATCCCATTGCTCCGCGCTTACAGACCAGAACCGCGTCGGTTACTTCTCGAACTTTGGCGAGTGCTTGGAGGGTGTCTTCTGTGCCTCCAGCTATGTGGAATTCCTCTTCAGTGCCGACGATCAAGTCGCAGTCTCCTAAGTAAGTTTGGAGGTGTTGGCTCACCCCTTGGTCTGCGATAAACCTAGACTCACCTTCACCGTGGCCGGCGAGGTTCCACAGATTAGGGCGATAATCAATGTCCAGCGCCACACGAGAACCGTTTTCTTTAGCAAGTTTCATGGCTTTGTGACTCGCCGCAGCAACGGATGGGGTGCTCAGGTGGGTGCCGGATACTAGGACTGCCGATGCGCGAGCGATAAATTCTGGCTCAATGTCTGATTCACATATCGCCATATCGGCGCAGTTTTCGCGATAGAAAATTAATGGAAAGCGAGTTTCACTTTGAATGCCCAGAATCACAAGCGCAGTGAGTCGATGAGGGTCGGTGGTGACTTTCTCAGTAACAACGCCTTCCGAGTGCATGGTTTCTCTAATAAATCGCCCCATGTGCTCGTCACCTACTCGGGTCAATAGGGCGGGTTTCAGACCGAGGCGAGCCATGCCTATCGCGGTGTTCGACGGGCTGCCTCCAACGTATTTTGCAAAACTACCCATGTCTTCCAAACGTCCCCCCACCTGTTGACCATAGAGGTCCACTCCGGCGCGGCCAATGCAAATGATATCCAAGTCTTCGTTTGTCTGATTTCTATCGTTTGTCATAGTTATGATTTTTCATTGAACGATTCTAACTGCGCCACTAGTGGCTATTTAAGGCAATACAGGGTTATTTTGTGAACGATATTTCCCCGTCTCTACTGCTAGGCATAGGGCTAAACATATCGTGGCAGACAGTCCGCGAATGCCGCCTACTTCTTCCTCCAGAACTTCAAGATGCAGGTCATCTGTTCTTACGATCGGGCTTAAGGTTGAGTCGGTGAGCGCAACCACGGGCACCCGCTTAGCTAAGCAGGCATCAACTAGCTCTCGAGTATTTGCGGTATAAGGATTAAAACTAATGGCTACCAGCGCTTCGTCCTGACGAATCAAGCTCGCTTTGTCTCCCATACTGCCGGCAACACCATCAATAAGAACTGCCTGTATACCCATCTTGATGAAATTATAGTGAAGGTAAGTGGTCACCGGCGTTGCCCGCCCCTGGCCGGCAATGTAAATGGTGCGTGCTTTTCCTAGGGCTTCACTGGCTTGTAGTAGCGCGATATCGTCTGTTTGTTCTTCAAGTCGATCCAGAGAAATACTTGCGGCCCGGATAAATCGCTTTAACACGGTGGATTCAGATTGGTCTTCATCGGTTAGCTGGTGAAGACGCTGAGTGTAAGGTTCTGGGATATGACGCATGCTTTCTTGGAACACAGTTTGCATGTCTGAAAATCCAGCATACCCAATGGACTTAGCGAAACGGACTAATGTAGAAGGAGTGACATCGACTTTTTCACTAATGAGGGCGATCGTATTCAAAGCAATGATGTCGGGGTTGTGCAGTGCAAATACGGCGACGCTTTGTAAACGTTTAGGTAACGAAGTGTAATGTTCCTGAAGCCAGAGTTTTAGCGCATTAAACGCTCGGGGAGGTGTTTGGTTTACTAATGTTGTCATCGTAACCTGAATTGAATTGAGAGAGTTCAAAGAACCTCCGATAACTCCACTAACTCCATGGGTTCGTTCTTAAGTCGGATTGACTCCTAAGTCCCGGCTGCTTCCGTCTCGAAATGCATCGGCACCACCATCCGCTCCGGTCCATCGTATTGTGCATCGCTCTCTGACTAGGAGAAGTTCTGGAAATTATACGTGAATAGAAAAAATTTTGGAATATTTATTCCAAAAACTCAAATTTGCTATTTATTTTCCACAGTGGTATAAATTGTGAAGTTTAGACATTTTGCGCCAAGCATGGGTGGCTAATCGCAATTGGATCGCTAGAACCGCCTGAGATGGTGTTTGGTTTTGAGTGATTCTTTTGAAGAAGTAGACTTTAAAAAGTGCGCTTTAAGAAAGACGAATTACCCGATTGCTGGAAAGCAATTGAAATAATAAAGTCGCTACAAAATTCTTTTGCAAAACACCAATTCCTGAGGAGGAAATATGAAAAAATCCAAATTAGTCGCTGCCATAGCGTTGTCTATGGCGGTAGCCATGCCCTTGGCGATGACATCGATGAGTGCCCAGGCTGACGGAGAAAAATACATTCTAGTCAGCCACGCGCCAGATTCTGATAGTTGGTGGAATACCATTAAGAATGGTATTGCTCTGGCTGGAGAACAAATGGGTGTCAGTGTCGAATACCGTAACCCACCCACCGGTGATCTTGCTGATATGGCTCGAATTATCGACCAAGCTGCCGCATCTAGCCCTAACGGTATTATCACGACTCTGTCGGACTATGATGTTCTTTCTGGACCAATCAGGAACGCAGTGGATCAGGGTATCAATGTCATCATTATGAACTCTGGTACACCAGAGCAAGCCCGGGAAGTCGGTGCTTTAATGTATGTTGGGCAGCCAGAATATGATGCCGGCCACGCTGCTGGTCTTCGAGCGAAAGGAGACGGCGTTGCCTCATTTCTTTGTGTCAACCATTATATCTCTAGCCCGTCTTCCACCGAAAGATGTCAGGGTTTTGCTGATGGTTTAGGTATTGATCTTGGCAACCAAATGATCGATTCGGGACAGGATCCTGCTGAGATTAAAAATAAGGTATTGGCTTATCTGTCTGCTAACGCAGACACAGACGCCGTGTTAACCCTTGGCCCAACCTCTGCTGATCCTACAATAGAAGCACTTAAAGAAAATGGTTTAGCTGGTGACATCTATTTTGGTACTTTCGATTTAGGTAGCGAAATTGTGAAAGGAATCAAAGCGGACATCATTCAATGGGGCATTGACCAACAACCATTCCTCCAAGCTTATTTGCCCGTTGTCGTGCTAGCTAATTACGACCGTTATGGCGTATTACCTGGCAACAACATCAACTCCGGGCCTGGATTTGTTACCAAAGATGGGTTAACTCTAGTTGAAAAATTTGCTGGTGAGTATCGCTAGTCTGTAAAGATAGAAGTTAGGCTGTAAAACAAAGGTAAGGTGACTATGAATTTGGTCGCCTTATCTTTATTCAGGTGTTTCTTTATTCAGGTGTTATTGAAGAGTCGGTATTAACCCATAACTACCGCTAAATTATATTCATGAAGAACGATATGACATCAACCACGCCAGAACAACCTTCACAAGACGAGCGCGTTAAGGAAATGTCGGGTTTTCGTAAGGCTCTCATTCGCCCCGAGCTAGGAAGTATTTGCGGTACAGTTGTTGTTTTCTTCTTTTTCTTTTTGACCGCAAGGGATGCAGGTATGTTCTCCCCTCAAGGGGTAATGAACTGGTCTATTGTGTCATCGCAATTTATTATCATCGCTGTTGGGGCGTGTTTGTTGATGATCGCGGGGGAGTTTGATTTGTCCGTGGGCTCGATGATTGGGTTCGCTGGTATGAGCATTGCGCTCTTATCCGTTACCCTAGGTTGGCCGGTTTGGCTTGCCATCATAACCACATTTATTTTATGTCTCGCCGTCGGTGCTTTGAACGGCTGGCTAGTCATCAAAACTGGATTGCCCAGTTTTATTGTTACTTTGGCATTTCTATTTATTTTAAGAGGTTTGACGATTTTTGCTGCCATCGCTTCCACTAGCAAAACGATTATCGGTGGTGTGAGAGATGTTGCTGAGGGCGATTGGCTGGCTCCGATATTTGGTGGCAAGATATTCACCGGTTTTTTCCAATGGATGGGAGATCAAGGGATCATTGAAACGTTTGAGAGAGGAACTCGAAAAGGACAGGCGGTAGTAGAAGGTATACCTATGCTCATCGTCTGGGCAATTATCTTGGTTATTTTTGGACATTGGTTGTTAACTAAGACAAAGTTTGGCAATTGGATTTTTGCCTCGGGAGGGGACGCCCAAGCCGCGCGATATGTGGGAGTTCCCGTGAATCGAGTGAAAATACTGATGTTCATGTTCACGGCTTTTTGTGCGTGTGTTTTCGCCACTGCGCAGGTTATGGAGTTTGGTTCTGCGGGTGCTGATCGAGGCGTGCTAAAAGAATTTGAGGCCATCATATCGGTGGTCATTGGTGGGGCATTGTTAACGGGTGGATACGGATCAGTGATCGGTGCTGCATTGGGGGCCATTATCTTCGGTGTGGTGCAACAAGGACTGTTTTTTGCGGGAGTCGAAAGCTCACTTTTCAGGGTATTTCTCGGTGTTATTCTTCTGCTCGCGGTTATTCTCAATACTTATATCCGACGGATGATTACAGGGGAGAAGTGAGATGAGTGAACCGATCATACAGATGAAAAACATCGGTAAAAACTTTGGTGCTGTGATCGCCTTGTCCGAGGTGTCTTTTGATGTTCTCCCGGGTGAATGTCATTGCTTGCTAGGAGATAATGGGGCCGGAAAATCCACATTTATCAAGACAATGTCTGGTGTGCATAAGCCTTCTACTGGGGAAATCTTCTTTGAAGGGAAATCGCTGAACCTAACAAGTCCAAGAGATGCCATCGTTATGGGGATTGCGACTGTTTATCAGGATTTAGCGATGATTCCATTGATGTCGGTCACTCGGAATTTCTTTATGGGAAATGAGCCCACAAAGAAAGTGCTTGGGATTTCGGTATTCGATCATCAACACGCAAATCAGGTGACGATGGAAGAAATGAAAAAGCTGGGCATTAATTTGCGGTCCCCTAATCAGGCGGTTGGGACACTTTCAGGAGGGGAACGGCAAACTGTGGCCATTGCTCGAGCCGTGCACTTCGGTGCTAAGGTTCTAATTTTGGATGAGCCCACTTCGGCATTGGGGGTGCGTCAGACTTCGAATGTATTAGCCACCATCGATAAAGTGCGTAAAATGGGAGTTGGTGTGGTTTTTATTACGCATAATGTCAGGCATGCCATCGCCGTGGGCGATCGATTCACGGTGCTAAATCGTGGCAGGACATTGGGAACCGCAAACCGAGACGAAATTACTCCCACTGTGCTGCAGAATATGATGGCTGGTGGCGAGGAGCTAGCCACCTTAGAAGGTTCTTTGGGCGGCACTGTCTAAAAATTGGGCTGCCTAAAAGCCTATCTGTTTACGAACATATTTCCTTAATTTGTGCATTGAGAAGTTGGCATAAAGGCTGTCAGGGATAGCAAAATTTCCGTTAAATCGAATCTACATTGTCTAATATGAAAGAAATAGGCGTTGGTGTTATTGGTACTGCTTTTATGGGGAAAGCCCATTCTATCGCCTATGCGGCGGCAGGAACGGCATTTGGTGGCGGTCTTCGGCCTAGGCTTGAGTTGCTTTGCGACATTAACCCCGAAAGAGCAGAGAGAAAACGAATAGAAATGGGATTTGCTCGTGCGACGAGTGATTACATGGATGTGGTTAACGACCCCAGAGTTGATCTGATTTCAGTCTGTGTTCCAAACTCGGTACATAAGGAAATATCGGTGGCTGCGCTCAAAGCCGGAAAACACGTGTGGTGCGAAAAACCGATGGCGACCAATGTTCAAGAAGCACAAGAGATGTTGGACGCAGCCCGTGAATCAGATTGCCAGACCATGCTTGGATACAACTATACCCAAAACCCATTGGTCCAATCCGCACGCCAGTTAATCGAAGAGGGTGTCATTGGGCGGGTAACAGGCTTCCACGGTATCTACGACGTGGACAATGAAGCGGATGCAGGCCGCCCTCACAGTTGGCGAATGAGCCGAGAAGCTTCTGGAACCGGAGCCAATGCTGATGTGATGTGTCATTTGGTTAGTATTGCGCATTTTATGGCAGGTAGTGAAATTAGTAGACTGGTGGGGGACTATGACACCGTTCACAAGGAACGGGCTGACCCCAAAAACCCCGGACAGACACTAACCGTTGACAACGATGATGTGTGTACTGCCCTTGCTCATTTTGAAAGTGGAATCAAGGGTACGCTGAGGGTGAGTCGGGTCGCTTGGGGAAGAAAATGTGGCCTTAAATGGGAGATTCACGGCTCTGAGGGGATGATTTGCCATGACCAAGAGCGTTTGAACGAGCTTAAGCTCTATACCCGTAGCGATGACCCGAGACAGCAGGGATTTAAAACGATCTTATCTGGTCCCAATCATGAACCCTATGATGCCTTTTTACCCAATGGTGGTCATACCCTGGGTTTTATTGATGTAAAAACCTGCGAACTCCATAGTCTGCTCAAGGCCATCGAAACTGGGAAACCGACTTGGCCGAGTTTTGAAGACGGCATGAAAATAGAAAATGTAATGGACGCGATAGATCGTTCGGCGCTTTCAGGGCAGTGGGTTGATGTCTGAACAAAGCGGTGTAACCAATTTGAGCTTCGAGGCAGATCGAGTATGGGACGCCTTCGTTGTAGGACGCGCAGGACTTGACCTGTACCCCGAACCGGATGGGTGTCAGATCAAGGATGCATTGTCGTTTTCTAGTGACATGGGCGGCTCCGCCGGTAACATCGCTGTGGCCATGGCTAAAGCCGGTGCTAAAGTAGGATTAATCTCTGCACTTTCCAAAGATGGTGTGGGTGATTTTGTAAAAGCGCGACTGATATCCGAAGGAGTGGATATATCGTTGACAAGCGATACTTTGGGTAATGAACGTACCAGTCTTGCATTAGCAGAGGTGCGTAAAACAGACTGTGGTGTCGTCATTTATCGAAACGATCCTGCTGATCTTAAAGTAACCTGCAGCGACGCGGTCAAGGGGGCGTTACCCCAAAGCAGAAATTTGGTGATTACCGGAACAAGCCTAATTGATATCGACTCTCGGGCCCAGACGCTGGAAATGATGCGTTTAGCAAGCGCTAGCGGATGTCACGTTTGGCTGGATTTGGACTACCGGAGTTGGAATTGGCCCAGCCTAGAAATCACCCGCCAGGTCTATTTAGAAGCGGCGCAATACGCCACCGTTGTCATTGGCAATGAAGAAGAGTTTGCTGTGCTATGCGACTCGCTGGACTCTTATATCGATGATGGCTTAGCAAGGCAAAAAATAGTGGTGCTTAAGCGGGGCATGGATGGCGCGAGTCTATATGTCGGCAATGCTCGATTGGACTGTGGTGTTTATGCTGTTGAAACGGTTAAACCCTATGGGGCAGGTGATGCTTTCTTAGGTAATCTTATTGTTAACTATATGAGTCACGGTGATTGGCGACAAGCCGCGGATGCCGGCAGCGCTGCTGCGGCAATTGTGGTGTCGAAACGTGGCTGCGCGAGTGCGATGCCAAACTCGGACCAACTTAAATCAATGCAGCGTAGTCAGATTATGACTCCCGCTGCGCACTGGAGCTAACCATGCATATTCGTCATCACGACAATCAAAATCAACCTATCATCGATCGCAACCACGAAAAGGTTCCATTATGCTTTTTTAATATCATCAAACTGAAAAAAGGAGAGCATTTTTCCTCTCAGGTTGATGGGTATGAAACTTGCCTTGTCCCGGCGACTGGTAGTTTTGACGTTACTGTTCAGGGAGAAACATTCGAGCGAGTTGGCAAGCGCATGAACATATGGGAGAGCGAGCCAGAGGGCGTGTATGTGCCGGTTGGTGTCCAAGCCGACGTAACTTGCGTGACCGACGAGGTGGAAATATTCGTAGCTGGCGCGCAGTTTGACGAAGTATATCATCCGTTTGTTGTTCGAGAATCTGATATTGATCCTATTCAATATGGCTCAGACGACACGAAAACCCATCGTAAGATCAAACACATTTTAGGAAAAAACCCGAGTGGAAAAGTGGGTAGATTGTTGGTGAGTGAGCTATTTACGGTGGGCGCTGGAGGTTGGTCAGGGTTCCCACCCCACAAACATGACACGGATCAATTGCCGGGGGAAACCCGTCATGATGAGGTGTATAACTTCCGCTTTAACCCGCCTCATGGATTTGGTGCGCAATTTCTCACTCCAGAGGGGGCAGACTATGGTGATGTTCATCATATCCGCAATGGTTCAACGATCGTGATCGAAGATGGCTACCACCCTTGTGTGGCGGCTCCCGGTTATGAAATGTACTATTTTACGATTCTGGGAGGATTATCACAGAGACCGCTGCACCAAAACTTTCACCCCGAACATGCCTACCAAATCGAAACCATCCCCGGTATCAAAGACATGATCAGTAAGTTTAAATAGCAATGCTCGTTAACCTAAATGATTTAATGCTCCCCGCCATCACCGGGGAACCATCCATGAAGAGAGAACAAAACCAACATGAAGTAGCAAAGGTGTATATATTGCACAGCAGTTGAAGTATTACATATGAAAAGAACCAACAACAATAACTATTACTTGAATTATAGAGATTCTCTTTCATACAGTAGTGAAGGATCACCCAGATGGAGTGGCTAGTTAGCCACCGGCCTAGGAGGGCCTGCCCATGCAGGGCTGTAGTATGAGTTGGCCAGACGGTGACAAAGAGAGTGTTAGCATTCGTGAATGGTTTGGTTTTCCCAAGCAAGTATAAACAGCTACTTTACAAGATGATATCCAATTTTGTCACATTAAAAACATAACTGACAGAGTTGTTTTTGTTAAAAGCAAGGTTAATTTTGGAAGAAACATTGGAGAAGATAGTGTTCTTGTCATTGCTCCAACTCCTATTAACTGATCATATTTTAAATCATTTATATCATTTGATGTCTAGTTTGTGTTGTTGAGAATAATGTAATTTTATCTGCATGACATAAAGACTTTTCACTCAATGTAATTTTTTGTTTAGACTTTTGAAAACATTGACAAAGTAAAGAACCATCTCAAAGGTGCACTTGGTACACTTCTGATATGCAGGATCTTGGGGGGAGGAGGGGAGGTAGATTTTCAACCTGAGGGGAAAAAGCAGGAGGGCCTAACAGCTGTAAGAGAGTCAACCGGCTGCAAAGAGTTGAAAATACAGTTGCTATAGCAAAATATATAGACTAACAACTAATGATGCTACATGTTATGTTCATTTGGTACAATACTTTTTTGGCTGCTGATAACTTTGGTAAATCACTTGGAACTGCTAAAAGAATTAGCTTAGATGCTATGATGTAATTATGTCCACCAGGGGCCGATCTTTATTCGACAAAAGTAACTGTGGGGTTGTATGGCCCACAGACTTCTGAGACAATCTAACATAGTCAAAAAAACCTTCTGAACCTCCTTCGAT
>WLWD01000365.1_pt1 | contig 45303 bp, 20 predicted proteins | sample 6712731 | NCBI WGS metagenome assembly WLWD01 (sample SAMN12718690, study PRJNA576275) | sponge metagenome | isolation source: marine sponge | host: Mycale hentscheli | place: New Zealand: South Island, Marlborough, Capsize Point | collected 2014-11-01 | reverse complement strand
TACCAGTCCCTCCATGGGCAGGCTCCCAGGCTCTCTATAGACGAGCTACGTACTCTTCGCCAGCCGAAGATAAACAAAGTCCAGAGACCACGCCCCTGGACTCCACCCCTTCATCAGTGGACTATGTCGACTAACAAAGACTGGAAAAGATCGTCCCCAAGACTTCCATTCTTCTAGAACAATCTATTTGAACATATGGCGGGAACGCCGATCATTACCAGACACTTAATGATATTCATGCATGCCTAACCCACTGACATATGTATCATGTAGCTAATATATATAGAGTCACCCCTGTAGTGTACAATTGTTGTTTGCTGTTGTGAAGAACTGTAACCCCGAGATTCGAGTGAAGAGAAAGGCGAAGCCACAGCTTGCAACCTGGTCCTTCGGCGGCTGACTCGCGAGGAACGTTAACAGTGTGCGGAAGTTACGCCCCGCACATTTCTGGTCCTTCGAGCCGGATTAACTTCTTCTGCTCAAGGCGAGTGGCAGAAATCGTCAGGCCGGGTGATACTCTGACCCCGTTCCTGGCCTTTCCCTGCCCTCAAGTCTACTGCTCAAGAGACAGGCAGGGCATCGTTGTGCCATCTGTGCATACTGCCAGGTGTTTGCAGCCTTTTACCCTGCCAAGTCAAGGCTAGTGCAAGCCAGAGCGCTGCTAGTCTTGGCGTTGAAGACTTCTGCTGCACTGCACTTCTGCTGCTGCTGCACTACCGAATCTTCAACGACCACGCCTACATCCGCAGTAGAAGGCTACTTGAGTTAGCCACGCCCTTGTGTCGAGAGGGAGTTGTGAAGAAGTGTGACTGACACCACGCCCCGAGGTGTCACACAGTGGTCTGTAAGCCACACCCACGAGTGAAGACCACACGGTGCCACTCCCACGAACGTTTGTGGACGTAACCACACCCAACTCATTTTGGTGATACAGCTGACCACTGCAGCAGCCGGTGGCCACACCCCCAGAGTGATATCACCAACAAGAAGTTGTCCTCCGCCTTGGAGACACACCCACACAAATCAAGGGGCCACGCCCATCCATTTCCACGAAGCCACTCCCACTTCCGGTTCACTTCCGGTCGTAGGTATAAACCCTCAAGTCACTTCCGGTCGAACTTCCGGTTCAGTTTCCGGCCCACTTCCGGTTTCGGAAATACGTTCTAGAGTCTGTTGGCAAAGGGTTGACAGAAGTCTGGAACGGAAGTCCGCCTGTACATTGGAGCCTGCAAGCACAGGGCTAGCAGAAGTCTACAAGTGGAGCCTGACGGCACAGGGTCGTCAGAAGTCCGGTTATACAAGTACACAAGGGCAATTACGAGCCGTTCGAGGCATTACGATACGTACGAATCGACGAACTTCGAATCTGCGTCATCATCGATCTACAGAATGACTACCGAGGATTTCAAGACATATAACAATAAGAGAGCTTTCCGACGAAGGCAGCTCCACACATGGAGCAGACGTTTAGCAGAGGTACAAGCCAAACCTCTCAAAGACATGAATCAAGACCAGCTTGAGAAGATACAACAGGACCTCTACACGTTAGAATCCACTATGGAGGGACTGGGAGAGGAAGCATTCCAGACACTGTCCGAGGAATCAGGCCTTTTGGCCAAAGAACAGGATGCTCAAGAGCAGTTTGAGCAAGAACTCTTCCTAGTCCTCGAACTGGTCAATCGACTGATCAAACTAAAGAAGATGTTCACAAGGCACCGCAAGGTGCAACTTGAAGGCAAGACTCTCATCTCCATGGGGCCAGATGCTTGTCTCGTCGAGAGACGTTACGATGACTTCATCTCAACGTGTCAAGATCTGATAACAGAAGACGTAGCACTGTTAGATCATACACAGATGGCTGCTGAACATGCAGCAACTGAAGCACTCATGGGAGAGGTACAGAAATGCCTCTCCACCAAGAAAGTACCACATGATGAAGATGATGGGGAGGACGATGCTCCCACAAGACGATCAGGACCAATCATCATGGGTCCCGGTCTGAACCTAGAAATGCCCCACTTTGATGGACAGCCCAGGAATTGGGCCAAGTTCAAACGTATGTTCCAGATCGTACTGGACACCAGAGGCAGCCATTACGATGCGGTTGCCAAAAGTGTCCTCCTGGAAAATAGTATGAAAACCAAGGATGCAAAGGACGTCGTTATTCGTAACTCTACAGGCGACGATCCGTACAACAAGGCAATGACGGCCTTAAGTGAAAAATATGGCAACCCAAGAGTCCTGTTGCCAATCCTCGTACGTGACCTCACCCACAATGAAGATGTTTATGCGTACACGAAGGAGGGGCTTCAGGCACTATACGACCATTACGTCACCTCTTATGAACACTTACAGGACATCATAGCAGACTCTCTCACCACGTATCTATGCCAATGTGCGAGAGAGCATTTCTCACCCAAGTTGCGAGAAGAATGGGACAGATACGCCAGTCCACTTACAGCTCTGCCCACGATAGCAGACATTCGCAACTTCGTAAATAAGCTCGTAAATCAGATGGAGCCTACATCTACGTCAACCAGTACCAAATCACACAAACCATCAGCCCCTCCCACGTCCAGTACAGGGAACGGGTCGTTTGGGAAGTGTCCCTTCTGCAAGGGACTCCACCCTCCGATGAAGTGCGCTGCATTCCTAGCCAAAGATGTATCGCAGAGATATCAGACGGTCAGAGAACACAAGCTCTGCCTCAACTGTCTCCGCCTAGGTCACAACTCAAGACAATGCACAAGCAGAATGCGGTGCAAGACCTGTGGCAAGAATCACCATACCCTGATTCATCTTATACGAGAGACGACCACTACCACCTCTGCACCTCCGGCAGCCACATCTATGAAGGTTGACCCCTTACCAACAAACAATGAAACACCTACGCTTTCGTTTATCGACACCATCATCGTTGACGTAAGCAATGGGTCCCTGCGTATGAAGGCTCGTGCCGCCCTAGATTCTGGGGCAGGCATCTCCATGATTTCGGAGAGTCTTGCCTCCTCCCTCAAACTGCCCCGACATCCACAACACATTGCCTATGAAGGCATTCGAGGCAAGGGAGTGAGCAAGGCATATGTCCATGCTAGACTGACATCAACAAGAGACTCCAACAAGTATATGGACGTCATTTTGTCAGTCATACCCAGACTTGGCCCGGTCCAACGCCCCAGAGACGTTGCCGATCTGCTCAACATAAGAGCACTCAAAGAACTAGAGCTGTCTGATCCAGACCTGGGAGGAAACATAGATCTTCTCCTCGGCAACCTGGACAGATCCACATGTATTGATGGAGCACCCGTAGTGCTCACCCAAGAGAAGATCACCCTGACCCCCACAATATTTGGGTGGTCCGTGGCTGGTCCTCTACATGGCTGTAACCCTGTTATGCTGCAGACAACAGCAAAACCCGACGACCTTTACCAGGCCCTCTCACAACAATGGGAGTTGGAAGCCATACCAGCCCCACCCAATGATGATGCAACGGACCCAGCTGTCCAACATTTCGATGACACCCACACAAGAGATGCCTCAGGGAGATATGTCGTCCGACTCCCGAGGAAGAAGACTCCGCCCACCCTGGGCAAATCAAGAAGACGAGCAATGCGGAGATACGTCTCCAATGAAAAGTCCCTTCTCGACAAGGGCACCTATGAACAGTTCCGTGACGTGCTCACAGAATACATTACTATGGGGCATGCAGAATACGTGCCACGCCCAATCCATGAAGACAATGCCTACTACCTTCCGGTACATGGAGTCACAAAGGCTGACTCAACAACGACGAAGTTGCGAGCCGTCTTCGACGCCTCCGCACCCACTACCACCGGCAGCTCTCTTAATGACCTCCTAGAAGCAGGGCCCAACCTCTACCCTGCCCTCCCGGACATCCTTATCCGTTTCCGGTCACACCCCATCGCGTTGACTGCTGACATCGGTAAGATGTTCCGGGAGGTTATGCTACATCCCTCCGAACGGAATTACCACCGCTTCTTCATCCGTTCCGCGGATGGAGAACTGAGAGACTGTCGTATGACACGCTTGACGTTTGGCGTCAAGAGTTCTCCTTTTGTAGCCACACAAGTGCTGAGACATCTTGCGTCACAGCATACGACGTCACACCCCCAGGCCTCAAGAGTCATCAAGACAGACTTCTATGTAGATGACTGCCTGACTGGGGTGGACTCAATAGATGAAGGCAAACGGTTACAGAGAACATTATGTGAGCTCCTGCAATCAGCAGGTATGACGCTCAGGAAGTGGAGGACGAACAGCCACGCCCTCCTCAATGACATCCCGCCAGAGCTGCAAGAAACGGCCGATCTAACGATCCGTACCTCAGAAGAAGCTCCCAAAGCTCTCGGGATCCACTGGGACGTAACACATGACGTCCTGCATGTGTCTACCCCTGTAGACATCAAGACCACTGCCACAACCAAACGTGTGGTAGCCTCGGTGACTGCACAGATATTCGATGTTTTGGGTCTCATGGCCCCAGCGATCATCACGGCTAAGATACTTCTCCAGAACCTCTGGAAGTTGCCACTAAAATGGGATGATCCACTACCTGATGCAGAAGACAAGTTATGGCAAGCCTGGGTCACACAACTGCCCCAGATCACTACCTGTGCTATCCCGAGAAGAATGACGATGAACAACTTACCTATTGTCTTCAAATCCTTGCATGGGTTTGCTGACGCCTCATCCTTGGCATATGGCGCTGTGATCTACTTGAGAACAGTCCATGAAGATGGCAACACCAACGTTGCAATAGTAACAGCCAAGGCGCGAGTGTTACCTCTGAAGACACTCACAATCCCCAGAGCAGAGCTGGTAGCTGCCTCTCTGCTCACCAAGCTCCTGACCTACGTCGCCAGGATACTAGATGTTCCTAATGCTGCACTTTACGCCTGGACGGATTCAGCTATCGTGTTGCACTGGCTGCACAAACCGCCCAACTCCCTCAAGGTGTTCGTTCGTAACCGGGTGTCTCACATCCAGGAGCACCTACCTCCTTCCCATTGGAGGCATGTGGACACAGCTGAAAACCCCGCTGATCTTCTTTCAAGAGGATGTCCAGCAGCAGAACTAAGCAAGAACCAGCTGTGGTGGAAAGGACCGCCATGGCTCATGCAAGACCCTGGTCAATGGAAGACCAAACAGATTGTCAAGGTGACGCTTCCGGTCCCCGAAATTCGGGCGGAAGTAAACACAATGAAGGTCACGCTGACCCCACCTCCTTCCGACGAGCGGTGGTCACAATTCAGCAGTTTCACACGAGCTGTTCGAATCATGTCATGGGCAAAACGATTTGCCAACAATGCTCTACATCCTGCATCCGCCAGGACAACGACACCTTACCTTACCTCTGATGAACTGCTCACCATGAAGCAGCAGTTACTACGCTTGGCCCAGGAACAGTCCTTTCCTGAGGTCTATGAAGCAATCAAGTCCAGGAAGCCACTCCCCAAGAGTCACTTCCTGTTCCGGACCACACTTCATGTTCACGATGCTTTACCATACTTTACCGTGTCCGGACGCATACGTAATACAACCCAACCCACTTCTACCAAGCAGCTTATCCCACTTCGAGCCAAAGCTCCTCTGACTATGCTATTCCTGAAGACCTGCCACTCTACTCATGGCCATCCAGGAACTGAAGCCCTGCTGGCAACCCTGAGTGAGCAGTATTACATCCAGGGAGCTCGAAATCTACTGAAGAAGATCTCCCGCGAATGTGTCACGTGCCAGAAGACGTATGCCCGTCCATTACAGCCTGCCATGGGACTCCTCCCATCAGTCAGAACAACACCAGCACCACCCTTTACCTTCGTAGGGCTCGACTTTGCTGGTCCTTTCAAGAGTCGTCGAGGCCACACTCGCAAGCCTGTCCATCAGGATTGTTACGTCTGCCTCTTTGTCTGCATGACAACTAGAGCAGTACATCTAGATGTATGTATGGACCTATCGACCGACGAATTCCTGGCTGTTTTGAGACGATTCATGGCGAGAAGAGGCGTACCTAACACCCTCTACTCCGACAATGGCACAAATTTCGTCGGAGCAAGCTCGGAGATCAAGAAGTTTCTTCAACACAAGGATACGAAACAGACCATGTCACACCTGACCTCCACACATGATGTCAAGTGGAAGTTCATACCTCCAAGAGCTCCTCACATGGGTGGACTCTGGGAGGCGGGTGTACGATGTATGAAGACCTTACTCAAGAAGATTGTAAAACCACACCCCCTACGCGTAGACGAGTTCTACACCATTCTCACTGAAGTTGAAGCCACGCTCAACTCCAGACCTCTGGCTCCACTACATGTTGATGGACACCCTGAAGACATAGTGCTCACTCCTGGGCACTTCCTGATCCAGAGGCCCTTGAAAGCCCCTCCTCTTCCTCAAGAACTCTCCAAGACCACAACAACAAGTCACCTCAGAAGATGGACCTTAGTCCAACACTTGAACCAGACTCTCTGGGACAGATGGTTGCACACCTATCTGCAATCCAGATTTGCCCGGAGCAAATGGCACATAGATGCACATGAAGTCAAGGTTGGAGATATCGTTCTGATACGTGATGTAACGCTGAGGAGGAGAAACTGGCCTCTGGGGAAGGTAACACAGACGTTCCCCGGCACGGATGGAGTAACACGGACCGTCGAGGTCCTGTGTCATGGAAAGCTATACACAAGAGCTGTACATCTCCTGTGCCCCTTGGTGAACTCCACGGCTCCTACAGACCCTACAACGCCCTCCCCGGAGGCTGTAGAGGAACCTGAGCCTTCAAATGTCCCTGAACCACCAAATGATGCAATGAATGAGCCACGAGAAGAAGAAGACAAACAACCAGAAGATGATGAAGATGATGTACCTGAGAAGGAAATACAAAATGCAAATATACTTACCGTGAACTTACCTGATGATGATGACTTCAACTTACCTTATGATGACCCCGGTGACGATGATGATGCTCCCAAACTTACCTATGATGAAGATGCTAACGGGAGAAACCCCTCCACCAAGTCACAGGCTACAAGTCCCTCTACATGCAAGGAGGCCCCACGTGACTCCGGTGAAGTCACCACGCCTCCCCGGGAGTCTGTTCGGGACATGGCTGTACCAGTCCCTCCATGGGCAGGCTCCCAGGCTCTCTATAGACGAGCTACGTACTCTTCGCCAGCCGAAGATAAACAAAGTCCAGAGACCACGCCCCTGGACTCCACCCCTTCATCAGTGGACTATGTCGACTAACAAAGACTGGAAAAGATCGTCCCCAAGACTTCCATTCTTCTAGAACAATCTATTTGAACATATGGCGGGAACGCCGATCATTACCAGACACTTAATGATATTCATGCATGCCTAACCCACTGACATATGTATCATGTAGCTAATATATATAGAGTCACCCCTGTAGTGTACAATTGTTGTTTGCTGTTGTGAAGAACTGTAACCCCGAGATTCGAGTGAAGAGAAAGGCGAAGCCACAGCTTGCAACCTGGTCCTTCGGCGGCTGACTCGCGAGGAACGTTAACAGTGTGCGGAAGTTACGCCCCGCACAGAGTGACTACACGATATACTTTCCGAGCAAGAGTGACCCCTTACCCTATGAGCAATAGATTAACCCCTTACCCCATGAGAAATAGAGTGACCCCATACCTTATGAACAATAGAGTAACTACACGATATACCTTACGAGCAAGAGTGACCCCTGTTGAAAGTAACACTTCTGACTTTGACCACTAGTCATTTAGCTTTAAGGATATAACATGTTTTGACTGTTGTCATAGATATCTTTATACCACTGGTCATTTATCTTCAGGCACAAAACATGTTTGTTTGGTTTTCATAGTTACTTGCTTGTATTGTATTCTAATAAGATAACCTCAACTGAGAGTGTTTTTCAATAGGTTATGGGCCCAGGTCATCATTAGAAATACAACAGTTTTTAGTGGGATTGTAGGTAGCTATAAGGACAATTATGGCTGATATAAAGTCTTCAGGAATCATACCATTGAATGATTCGAATTATCCTACTTGGAAAATACAAGTTCGAATGGCTCTAATGAAAGATGGTCTTTGGAACATAGTGAATGGAAAGGAGAATGCTCCTGAAAATGAACGCGTCGCAAGTTGTTTTCTCTTCGTTTGAAGGAGGGAGAATCAGTACAACAACATGTAAAGGTCATGACGGAGGTATTTGAAACTCTTTCGGTAATTGGAGATCCCATAACTGAAGAGGATCGTGTTGTTCATTTGCTTGCAAGTCTTCCAGAAGCATATGACATGATAGTGACGGCTCTTGAATCAAGTTCAAATGTGCCCATTATGGAAACAGTAATCGAAAGACTATTACATGAGGAGCGAAAAATGAAAGAAAGAGAAGGAGACAGTGGTGATTCCGGTAAAGTTTTTGCAGCTTATCGAGCAAAACGAGTGTTTAACCCTCTCGTTCCCAAATTGTTTGGACGCGCGCGGAAAAATCTAATCTTCTACCGCGGAATAGAGCATTACCGTTTTATTTTTTTTACTCGATGCTGGCTGGGAAAACACCATAGCAACCATATACACTCGAACCTCTCTTATCCGTTCGTCTAAGTTACGGACACCTCTGTCTACCGGACACCAACTAAAATTATTGACTGCGTACGGATCGTCAGTGTAGTCGGAAAGCTACCAAATTAAACGAATAAAATCGGGAAAATATTTCGCGTGTGGCACTTCGAGTGTATTTGATCGTAGCGTTGTGTGCGGAGATGGAGCAGGGAAATCAACAGGCAGTTAGTGCGTCTACCGCTAGTTCTTCTCAGAACTCGTTGACCGGCGGCGTCGCTGCTAGTTCTTCTCAAAACTCTTTGAAAGGCAGTGCGCTGCTAGTTTTTCTAAGAACTCAACGACCAGCGGTGGTGGAGGTAAGGTCGCGGTAACTAAACCAAGCGTAGCATTTTAACTCTAGAAAGAAAGCTGGAGATAATATCAGAAGTTAAGAAAGGGAAGTCAGTGAAGCAGTGTCTGGACAGTTTGGTGTTCCAAAATCTACAGTGAATGATATTTGGACATGAACGATGAAGAAATTGTAGAAGATGTTTTGCAAGAGAGAGAAGAATCAGAGTCCAAAAAAGATGAAGCTTCTTCAAATGGGAGGAGACATTGCAATGTTTGGTAATAAGTCGACAAGTGTATTCAAAATGCGTTCATCATTGGCCCCCAATTCACCAACTACTAGTGATGACGAAGACACACTTTCTCTTGATATGGAACTTAAAAGAGGACAGACTGATGAAGAAAACGGATTGAAGCAGCTTTGTGCAGACATGATGGTTACTTTAGCAAGGTCTGTTGAGAAAATGGAAGATGTTCAGAAATTACGTAATTTGAAGAAAATTTCAGTATATGGACTTTTATTGGATGTTGTCTTACCACTACGCTTGTTGAAATTAACAATGAACTTCAAAGAATCGCAAGAGTCAGTTTCAATTGTTCAGAAATTCAATGGCAGATTAGCTTGTGGTCAATATTTACTTGCTGACAGATTAATAACATATATGATACGAAATATGAATTAATATGTATAAACTGTTACCTAGTGTTGGCTCGAATTATTTTTCATTTATTATATTATGTATTGCAATTTCAAGTTTAACAATAAATCAAAGTCAGTCATTATGCTGCTAAAAAAGTGTCTTGAAGACAGTAAAAGTTAAGTACTACTGTAGACAGGTCTTTATGAACAATATGTGGTACATGCAGTACATTAAAAAATATGCATTCAAAATACTAGTGTTACATGCGGTGCAAGTTTTAAAGTTGACAGAATATTGCTTTTTTCAAATAGGTAATTTTGTTCTGTTGCATTCAACATGGTACAGTCACCCATAAAGAAATAGGCACTTTAACTTACAAAGATGCAGCCCCCTGTGGTTGTAAACAGTATCAGTCGGCCTGGGCCGTCAGGCTTGATAATTATACGCCTATAAAATCATTAGTACTATCAGATAGCTAACTTGATTCTTTCTTCACTTCTTACATGATTTCTTCCAAATGGCTTACAAATGCCCTATGAACTCATCCAACCCAATACTCACTACTTTCCACAAAACTCCTCCCACTGGTAGTATGGTTTAGACTATGCATTCAAGCAACCTTACTCAAATTTGATACTAAGTGTAATTTGGTATTTGTGTTTGCTAAAATTAATGGTCAACGCATGAATTACGCTAAAATATAAATTATGTAGTAACAATACTGTAGTTATAACTAGGCAGGCTTGCTCGATATTTGTGCTCAGAAGTTTGTTTCAAGGTCTTATAAACATCATATGAATAACAATAATAATAATAAGAAAAAGTAGTATGGCAAGCAACACAAAAAGTAGAACACTTTCTGTTTGTGCGAAACAGACAAGTTATACTGCAAGAATATGCTCAGAGTCCTGGACACCATGAGGGCTGGGGGGGTCAAAACAGATATCCGAGAGTTTGGACTCTGCACTGCTGCTGCTTGGGGAGAGGCTCTCACTGCAGTCTGCAAATCTCGCCCTCTTGCTAGAAGGAGAAAGTGCATCAATGCACGAGGAGAGAGATTCCTGATCATATTTTCCTGGGAATCTGATACTTGCTGCTTCTTGCACTTACACCTGCGATTTTGAAACCAGGTTTTTACCTGGGTTTTACTCAACTCCAGGCGAGCTGTCAGCTCCATGCGATCAGGAACACTGAGGTACTTATTCTCTGCAAACTTGAGTTCTAAACCTTCAAGTTGTTTTTTAGTAAACATGGTGCGCCACTTTCTCTTCCTCTTGATGCAGCTGAGGAGGTCACTGTAAGTTTCACCGGCTCCCTGCTGCTGCTTCTGCTGAATTTTCTCGATATCTGCTGGCTGGGAGGTTGCAATCGAAGGCTTTGCAACTGCCAGTTGTGTTTGGAAGGCAAATGTGGCAGGACTGAAGCTGAAGTGGTGAGGAGTTACAGTAGCAAGCTGAGGCACTCCAGAGGATAGATCTCCCAGAGATGGAAAAAAAGTGAAGGGTAGATAGGCTAGCGTCATTTCTTCTGACATGAACTAACAGTTTATTTTGATTACACCATTTTATATACTGAGATGTCGATAATTCCGTTAGCGCCTGTCTGAGTTCACCTACATTCTTCAGATCGAGAGATTTCTTGATGTTTTTAATTAAATAGCGTTTGGTGAGCCCTTCATGTTCTGTTATGTGTAAAATTCTTCTTATGAGAATTAATGTCTGCAATAAATGTATATCAATATAATACAGTGGTGGAAAAAAATAGTTCCCACAGAGACTAGACTTTCCTGTACTCTCTGGTGATTCTCCCCCTAACATAATGCTAAAAAATGTCATCAAAACCTCCCCCTTTCGCCCTGACATAACACTTTAAAACTTTAAGGGATGGAACTTTTAGCTCTCACCCAGTAAACATCCTGGGATGTTTATATTCCCAGGAAATCTTGACTTACTTTGACAGTTGGGACACTCTCCTTTCCCGTACAACTGTAGCAAACGTGGTGGTAAGTGTCGTCGTCCTGGATATTTTTGAAGCCCCGACAAATTGTATGTTCCCACGTCTTACAGTTTTCGCACTGTACTAAATCGCAAAACTCCTAAAAAAGCAAAACGAAAGAAACATGACTAACAGGTTTTGACATGAGTGCAACCTGAACTGAATTTCAACGTACAGACTTTGACCCACACAGGCAGTTAAGAACATTACTGTCAGATTCTCCTTGAGCTTCACTTGACGCCATTATTTGTCACTATAATATTAATAACCTTTGAATTCAAATACGAAAAAATTATGATGAATATTAACCGACACAAATAGTCCGAATGGTGACCCTTTCCCTGAGAAAGCGTGTGTAAGGAAAATGGCAGACAAAGAAGTAGAGGAGGGGAAAGAGCAAGACAAAAAAGTAGAGGAGGGGAAAGAGCAAGACAAAAAAGTAGAGGAGGGGAAAGAGCAAGACAAAAAAGTAGAGGAGGGGAAAGAGCAAGACAAAAAAGTAGAGGAGGGGAAATTGCGCGAGCATTTCGTGTTTACTAAGGCCACTCCTTTGCTACTTTAAATTTATAACGATATAAAATTAGCTAATATGTATCATTTTCCAGAGCCTTAAGTGTACAAAAACTTTAAAAGGTATCTACTTTATTTGATGCCTCTAATTATTGCACTCTTTTTTTTTTTTGTTCATTTTTTTGTCTTATTCTCGAAATTAATGTCTTCTTTTTATTCTTCTAATATGCAGTGCCCTAAGAGGTCAGAAACTTCAAAATGTAAGTGATGTTTCTAATTTCTTGCTCTCTTTCCTTCAAATCGGCAGAGTTTAGGTATACCTGAACTTTTGGTAATGTGATGATTTAACCCTTGTATGTAGATGACAATTCACATTCCCAAGATGACTACTCCCAGTCACAAGATGGCTACTCACAGTCACAAGATGATTACTCACAGTCACAAGGTGACTACTCACAGTCACAAGATGACTATTCACAATCGCGAGAGGACTACTCCCAGTCACAAGATGGCTACTTACAGTCACAAGATGATTACTCACAGTCACCAGGTGAATTCTCACAGTCACAAGAGGACTACTCACAGTCACAACAATAACTATTTCGAAAGAATTAAACTTTATCAACTTGATTTCACTTAATCTGATTTCTTTACATACATACAATCAATCTTTGTTGATATAATATTAACAAGTTTATTTGAATTCAACCAAATATCTAACAAATCATATAAAATATATAATTCAATGAAATAAGTTTGTGCATATTCATTTGTATTTGCTTTACTGACATATTAAGACCACACCCCACATTGGTATTACACCCTACTCATATTAATGATAACTAGCTCTACTCTATATAACAAGCTCGACTCTATGCAACAGCTTTAGCATAGTCTCTGTATAAGAGTAGTGGTACATTAGAATCTCGTTAAATACCAGTTTACCCTCATGCACAGCAGAACCTAGACACACACTTGGAAATTATAGTATGAAGCAAAATGTGTTTGAACATGTCATGTAATGCAGTGTATAAAGTGTGGTGACTCTGCCTTATGTCATGAAGCACATATGTGCTAATATGCGGTAATATCGTAATGTATTTATAAATCGTACATAACTAATACATTAAAAGATTAGAACATATTAATTCCACAGATACAAATTATGCTTTATGTAAAACTTTTACAGAGTTCATAATCTTAACTTGATGTAGTTGAATCATTTCTGAAAATTATTAGAGTTTCACCTACTTTGTGAAAGGGACGTAACCCGTTCAGTAAGCATTACAGTAGAATCTCGTTAAATACAAGTTTATCCTCATGCACAGCAGAACCTAGACACACCCTTGGAAATTATATTATGAAGCAAAATGTGTTTGTACATGTCTTGTAATGCAGTGGATAAAGTGTCGTGACTCTGCCTTATGTAGTGAAGCAGGTATGTGCTAAGATGCGGTAATATCGTAATGTATTTATAAAAAATCGTACATAACTAATACATTAAAAGATTAGAACATATTAATTCCACAGATACAAATTACGCTTTATGTAAAACTTTTACAGAGTTCATTATCTTAGGTTAATGTAGTTGAATCATTTCTGAAAATTATTAGAGCTCCACCTACTTTGTGGAAGAGACGTAACCCGTTCAGTAAGCATTACAGTAGAATCTCGTTAAATACAAGTTTACCCTCATGCACAGCAGAACCTAGACACACACTTGGAAATTATAATATGAAGCAAAATATGTTTGTACATGTCTTGTAATGCAGTGTATAAAGTGTGGTGACTCTGCCTTAAGTCATTAAGCATGTATGTGCTAATATGCGGTAATATCGTAATGTATTTATAAATCGTACAAAACTAATACATGAAAAGATTAGAACATATTAATTCCACAGATACAAATTATGTTTTATGTAAATTTTTTACAGAGTTTATAATCTTAACTTGATGTAGTTAAATCATTTCTGAAAATTATTAGAGCTCCACCTACTTTGTGGAAGAGACGTAACCCGTTCAGTAAGCATTACAGTAGAATCTCGTTAAATACAAGTTTACCCTCATGCACAGCAGAACGTAGACACACACTTGGAAATTATATTATGAAGCAAAATGTGTTTGTACATGTCATATAATGCAGTGGATAAAGTGTGGTGACTCTGCCTTATGACATCAAGCACGTATGTGCTAATATGCGGTAATATCGTTATGTATTTATAAATCGTACAAAACTAATACATGAAAAGATTAGAACATATTAACTCCACAGATACAAATTACGCTTTATGTAAAACTTTTACAGAGTTCATTATCTTAGCTTAATGTAGTTGAATCATTTCTGAAAATTATTAGAGCTCCACCTATTTTGTGGAAGAGACGTAACCCGTTCAGTAAGCTTTAAAGTAGAATCTCGTTAAATACAGCTTTACCCTCATGCACAGCAGAACCTAGACACACACTTGGAAATTATAATATGAAGCAAAATGTGTTTGTACATGTCATGTAATGCAGTGGATAAAGTGTGGTGACTCTGCCTTATGTGATGAAGCACGTATGTGCTAGGGTTGGGGCTGGGGTTAGGGATGGGGCTAGAGGCAAATCTGGCCTTTTCTTTCCTAGCCTCTCCGAGGTCCGGACCGGCCCCACACCTTCTCTGGTTGGGGGCAGTTTCCTTCTGGCAATGGTTGCCATATCTTCTTTAGGTAGATTAGTTAGAATAGAATTACAATTTAGGATAGTTAATTAGTAGTAGTATTAGGTAGAATTTAAGCTTGATAAGTTAATATAATTTTAAAATAGAGCAGAATAGTCTTTACAATACACCAATAGTGATGAGCACCGACGTTTCGACTTATAGTTCGTCTTTGTCAAGGTGAATGAATGAGTTGAGGTGTGTATGGTGAATATATATCAAGCTAGAGCAGTTCTGATTGGTTGCTTGGAGGAAGGCGCAGAAGTTTTTGGCGCTGAGGGCGCTCGAGCATAGGTGAGAAGTGGTCCTTAGTAGCATTGTTTATTGGAATATTTAGTTGCCATAGTTCGGGGGGTGTGGTTTCAATCCGTAGCGGATGTATTTGTTTATACCGGGTCGATCTCATGATGGGTGTGGCCTCGTAGTATTCTTATTCGAATCTGCTGTTTAGGCCTCTTGGGAACACAGTGTCTAAGGTGTCGATCCAGTGCTTTTCTCTGGCGTCTAGTCGCTCTGTAGTCGTCTTCTCAAGGATAGAGAGCTTGATGTCTCTTCCGAAGACGTGAGAAGGTGAGTTCGTAAAATGTTTGTATACCGGCAGGTTCTTTTTAATTTTGAATGCTGCGCGGTGGCCCGCTAGTCTTTGTGATAGTGATCTCTTTGTCTGTCCCACGTATTAATTGCGTTTGTTGCATTTCTTACATTCAAGTAAGTAGATTACATTGTGTGTACTGCAGTTAGCATGTCTGGCAGTGCTGAATGACTTGAAATTGTGACTGGATGTGATTCTGATTTTCCTGGACATGATTGGGCAGCATTTGCAGCCAGGGATGCCGCAGCCAGCTGAATGCCCATCCAGGTTAGCAGTCATAGGTATGGTAATAGTGTCTGTGGACTTAGGGGGGTCTGTACAGTCCTTTAGTTTGGCTCTCACTAAGTGTTTGCCTATTGATTTAGTCTTTTTTAAGCTTAAGCATGGGACGGGAACGTCTTGTATCTCTTCCTCTGTTAATCTGAGGTTAGATCTAATAGTCTTCAGGTCGAGGTCTGGTGTGTAGTCAAGTACCATGAAAGTTTCGTAAGGACACGCCTCTTTTTGAGTTCGTGACAGTACATTTTGTCTGTTACTGTAAGGAACAGTAGAAATGACTCTTTGTATTAGTTTGTTAGGGTAACCTCTGTCTAGGAAAGCATTTTTAAGCTTGGGCTAGGGCTAGGGCTAGGGCTAGGGTTGGGGCTGGGGCTATGGGCTGGGGCAGGGCAGGGCCTTTAGATTTTGGCAGCTCCACGCCTGGAATAGCATTTAAATAACTAATCTTACTTCTAGTTACCATCTGACTCGCTTTCGTTTGAAGCATTTCTTATTTTAATTGAAAACCAACGTTTCAGCGACTGATGCGCCTTCTTCAGGGTTACAAATGAAAAATGAGAAATGAATGCACGAGGTATGGTGATATAAAGAGCATTGAAAGCGTTCTGATTGGCGAGTCAGAGGTGTTAATTGAGTTTCTTTGCGCAGGTATCGGGTCCATTGCTTGCACGGAGATTAGTGGGAGTGGCTGGCTTGCAGCTTCAATATATTGGGCAGGGCTCCTTGCTAAATTCCCTCGGAGGGTAAGGGTCGTCAGGCGTTTTTTTAATTTCAGCTGTAATAATAGAGCACAGTAGGTGTTAGACATTGATGTATTTACCTTAGGAAGAAGGAATGGAGCCTTCTATTCAAATCTGCTGTTGAGTCCTTTGGGGTACACAGTCTCCATGGTGGATATCCAGTGACTTTCTCTTGTGGTGAGTTGATCTGTGGTAGTTTTTTCTAGGATAGTAATTTTAATGTCTTTTTCTAAGTTGTGGTTGGGGAGGGTTAGGAAATGCTTGTATATAGGTAGGTTAGGTTTAGTTTTAGAAGCTGCTCTGTGTCCTCCTAGTCTAATGTTCATGCATCTTTGAGTTTGTCCTACATATTGGTTTCTTTTAGTGCACTTTGTACATTCTATGAGGTATATTACATTCCTAGTGTTGCAGTTTGTATAGGTAGGTGTGGAAAAGCTTCTGTTGTTGTAGCTAGAGTGAATTCTTTGTTTTCTGGACATTAGTGGACAGCATTTACATCCAGCATTGTTGCACCCTGCCGATTGGCCTTTGAGTTCTGCTGTGACTGGGATGGTGATAGGTGTGTTAGATTTAGGTGGGTCTGAGCAGTGTTTTAACTTCGCTCTGACTAGATGTTGTCCTAAATTTCTTTTTCTTTTTAGGCTTAGACATGGTTTAGGTACATGTTCTTCCTCATGGGGTAGTGGTTTAAGTGTAGACCTTAGTTTCTTTACGTCCAAGTCTTCTGCGTATTCTAACACTAGAAATGTATCATATTTTTTGTTGGTAAGGTCTTTTGGACCAAGTATTTCTGTTCTGTTTTCATGAGGTACTGAGTCTATGACTTGTCTAATTAGCTTGGCTGGATAGCCTCTGTTTCTGAATTCTTTATAAAGTTTGTTTTGTACTGCAGTGTACTCATCTTTGTCTGAGCAGGCTCTTAGTAGTCTTGTCAGTTCACCTTTGATTAGGCTACTAAACGTTTGTCTTGGGTGGGCTGATTTGTATTGCAAGTATTGGAATTTATTTGTTTTTTTAAAGAAAGGTTTTACGTCTAGTATATTCTGTAGTTCGAATCTCTTTCCTTTGTAGATAGTGATGTCAAGAAAGTCTACGCTCGTTGTTGAGCTTTCATGAGTGAATTTAATTGTTGTATGAGCTTGGTTTAAGTATATCATGAATGTTTTTAGGTCTGACATTGTACCTGGCCAGATGCATAGGATATCATCTATATATCTTTTCCACAGTAGTGGTTTGATATGATATTTGTCTAAAAGTTCTTCTTCTAGCTCTGCCATAAAAATATTGGCATATGCTGGTGCCATTTTGGTTCCCATTGCTGTACCTTGGATTTGGTGGTACATTTCATCAGCAAATTGGAAGTAGTTTTTGGTGAGCACTATTTTGAGTAGATCTGACATAGTACTAGGGGGCACTGGTATATCTTCTGAGTTGTGGTTTTTATAGTAAAGTCTATTTAGAACTGCTTTAATGCCTTCACTGTGTGGTATGTTAAGGTAAAGAGCTTTTACATCTATTGTGGTTAGTATGCAATTTGGTGGGATTTTCAATTGCTCTAGATGATTAATTATGTCTCCGCTATCTCTTGTATAGGATTTTATATTAGGAACGTGTGGTTGTAAGTGAAAGTCTAGGAATTGTGATATTTTTTCAGTTGGGCCTCCGCATCCGCTAACTATGGGTCTTACTGCTATTGGATTTTTATGGATTTTCTTTAGGAAGTATAGTTGTTGTGTGCGTGGCATATTGTGTGGTTTAAAGCTCAGAAATTCTTTAGTGGTGTCATCTATGATTCCTTTTTTATGTACATAATGTATGTATTTATTTATCCCTTCTGCTAGTGGAGTTGTAGGATCGCTTTCTGATTTTTCATATATTGATTTGTCTGATAAATGTTGTAAGCCATCTTCCATGTAGTTGTGTCTGTCTTCTATTACAATGCCTGATCCCTTGTCTGCATTTTTAATTACAAGGCTGGGATCTGAGGCCAGTGTCTTTAGTGCATGGGTTTCTTCCTGGCTTAGATTATTTCTACAGTGTCTTGGTGTAATATCTGATATTTCTTTTTCTAATCTTTCTAGATAACTCTCAATATCCTGTGACGCTCTGGGTGGCATCCATGTACTTTTCTGTCTGAATGGATGAACATCACGCTCTGGCTCATTTCTGAAGAAGTATTTTATTCTATTGGACCTATTGAAGTGCAGTAAGGCATTTCTTAGTGTGTCATTTTTTGAGTTTGTACTCGGTATGTAGGACAGTCCTTTACTTAACCCTCTCGTTCCCGAATTGTTTGGACGCGCGCGGAAAAATCTAATCTTCTACCGCGGAATAGTGCATTACAGTTTTATTTTTTTTAACTCGATGCTGGCTGGGAAAACCCCATAGCAACCATATATCACTAAATAGACCAAGAGTTTGGGATTCCCCTCATTTTTTGATTGAGAAAATTGAATAATATTTAGGCCCTCTACTATTACTTTAAAAAAAAAAAATTTTTCCCCCAAAAAATTCCACTTTTCCCATCAATAATAAAAATAAAAAAAATAGAAATAATATTGTTTGATGTACTTTATACCAATATTATATTAGTTAAAATATGTTGTTTGCTGTGTTTGGTGCTGATTGTGATCATGTAGGAGACATCTATGAGTGTCCACAAGGAACGTATGCCATCGGACGTCGAGCTCCACTACAAAACAATTTCATATACACAAAAACACAAACAACAAAGATATTTGTAATACAAACAACAAATTATTCATGATCCTATATAATTGCAACTTTATGATGTATTGTATGCGGTTTCACACAGGATTTTTGTTTGGGAGGGAGGGGGGGTGGGGCTCCGAGTGTACTTCGCCAGGTCCGGCATCTTCTCCTTCATCAATGGAAGACTATGCTCCTGTTGCCTCATCTGCGTCCTCTTCACAATTCCTCTTCACAATCCAGTCGGTGACTGCATACATATCTGGCTAGTAGTACATTCTGGTAAAAAAAATTAAATTTTTTTGAAAATTTGAAATTGTTCAACAAACCACAACCCACTTTCAAATCTCAAAACTCAATGAAATATATATATATTATAGCTAAACAGCTTTCTCTATCTCAATATAGCTATAAATAAGTCCTTTCGACAACAGAAGCTTGCTAGTTTTCAAGAGAAAGACAAGAGAAAGACAAGCTTACATCGATCATCTTCTTGACTTCCATTGTCAGTGTCAGAGTTGACGGGGTCCGGTCCCCAACCCTGATACAGGGCCTCCTATAGCCCTAGATGTCGTCTCCCTCTTCTCCGCTTGATCCTGAGTCGCTAGAGTTAGTATCAAGCAAGTCTAAAACTTCCACAGCACTGTAACTGGTAGACGCCATCTTTCCAAATTGACTTTGAAAAAATTTTTTTTTTTGCATAGTTACCTGGATCACACGACACGCTCACTTTTTTCCTATGATGTAATAAGCATTACCTAAGACTGTACGTAATGGGGAGGCCCCCAGTTGAACTGGCGATTTTATAAAAAAAAAAGAAGACAGTAAGTCAAACCGCAAAGTCTTGGTCGGCAAAGAAGCGGTTGTTGCAATGTGTTACGGAAGGCTACTGGGCTCAAGCAATTTTTCGCTGCTTCTACAAAGCTCTGGAGATGACTGGATTCATAAATGAAGCTGCTGTGAAGAAGGTAATTTTTTTTAAATTCGACAGAGAACCGATGTTTTTTTTTTTTGCCGAGGAAGAAATAAACGCAACTGCTGTGAGATACTGTCGAAGCAGCCCTGGCTGAAAGCTATTTTAGATACTTCTCCAACGCATTGGGAACCTGTGTATGCAATCTGAAGGTTCTAACTATAAAGTAACTATTTTTAAAAATTCGGAGAAGCCAACCGGTCTTCACCCGCTTTTAAGCGGGATTGGGAACGAAAGGGTTAACAATTTAGTTTGTGTTAGTGTTAGTGTTTTTGATGACAGGTTAGTGATGTATCTGTTTGATTCTGATATTTTTTGTGTAGCATTGTTTATTGACTTAGTGAATGTTTTATTTCTTCTATTTTTATAATGATAGTACTTTCTAAAGTTAATATTCTTTCCAAAATAATGAGAATACACATTGAATGGTCTCTTGTTAATTTGGTGGGATGGGTACAGTTTGGAGTTCATGGGTTCCTGTAGGGCTGCTGAGGGTGGAGCCTGGGCTAGGGGTGGGGCTGGGGTTAGGGCAGGGCTAGCAGCTTCTGTGGCAGTGTTTCTTTTGTCCTGCTCCTTTCCCCTGGCTGGTGCTACGCCTTTCTCGTAAGTAGACTGGCTACTACTCTTGTACTTTCTATTGCTCATCTCTCAAGGTATAAAAAGTTTTAATTTTAAATCATTCAATATAAGAACCCGACGTTTCGGCTGTGTGCTAGCCTTTCTCAAGGGTGGAATGAGTTGATACACGTGGTAGGTGACTTTTATAGTATGAATTGAATGATCTGATTGGATGTCTAAAGGGTGAGAGATGATGCAAGTGTGTTAGCAGTTCTTTTGGATCGATTCCCGTTAGTTGTGGTTATATATTGCTTCCCGAACGACAAGGGGGTGTGGCTTCGCGGGGGTGGTCGGTAAATTGACGATCATCGCTTGTAATGGCTTCTAGTCTTCATATCTGCTGTTGAGGCCCTTGGGGAGCACAGTTTCTAGGGTGTTTATCCAGTGCTTCTCCCTGGCATCCAGCTGGTCTTCTGTTGTCTTCTCCAGTATAGTAATTTTGATGTCTTTTACAAAGGAATGGTCAGGTGAGTTAATAAAATGTTTGTAAATAGGTAGATTGGTTTTAATTCTGCTCATTGCTCTGTGACCAGACATTCTCTGAGAGAGTTGTCTTTTAGTTTGGCCAACATATTGGTTTTTCTTAGTGCATTTATTGCACTCTAGTAGGTATATTACATTCTTATTAGAACAGTTGGTGTGGCTTGGGGTGCTAAATGATTTGTGGTTGTGGCTAGATATGATTCTAGTTTTCCTGGACATGACAGTACAGCATTTGCAGCCTGGGGTGGCGCAACCAGCCGAGTGTCCGTTCAGGTTAGGAGTGTTTTGAATGATCATGGGATCTTTAGACCTAGGAGGGTCATTGCAGTTTCTCAATTTGGCTCTGACTAGTCTGTTGCTTAGAGTCTTTGTCTTTTTCATGCTTAGACATGGTGTAGGTATGCAGTCTTTTACTTCTTCGTCTGGTTTGAGTGCTTTTTTGATACTTTTTAAGTCTAAGTCTGATGTGTATTCCAGTACTAAGAATGTATCGTAGGGACATGTCTGTTGTTGTTTTCCTTTTAGTATGCGCTCCCTCTCTTGGAAGGGGAGTGAATTGCATACTCTATTGACAAGTCTATATGGATATCCCCTGTCTGTGAAAGCTGTCACCAGTTTCTTTTTTACTATCAAGAATTCTTGTTCGTCTGAGCATGCTCTCAAGAGTCTGGTGAGTTCTCCTTTTATGATACTAGAGAAAGTACGGCTGGGGTGGGATGAGGTATAGTGTAAGTATTGGAACTTGTTGGTCTTTTTAAAGAATGGTTTTACGTCTAGGATAGATGTTGAGTGGTATCTTTTTCCTTTGTAGATGGTGAGGTCTAGGAAGTCTATGTTAGTTTTTGAGTGTTCATATGTGAATTTAATTGTGGGATGCGACTGGTTCAGATAGTCTATGAATAGTTTCAATTGTTCTTCGTTACCCTGCCATAGACAAAGTACATCATCTATGTATCTCTTCCACACCAGTGGTTTGGTGTGGTATTTGTCTAAAAGATTTTCTTCTAGTTCGGACATGAATATGTTTGCATAGGCTGGGGCCATTTTGGTTCCCATGGCAGTGCCTTGTATCTGATGGTACATTGTGTCATTGAACTGAAAGTGGTTGTGCGCTAGGACTATGTTAAGTAGGTCTTTCATAGTTTCTGGTGGGATGCTAACTTCGTCTGATTGGGCATTGTTGTTGTATAATGTATTTATTACTGCTTTTATGCCGTCTCTGTGAGGTATGTTGAGATATAAGGATTTTACATCTATGGTGGCTAGTATACAGTCTTCTGGTACTTTTAGTTCTTCAATTATTTGAATCATGTGTCCACTGTCTTTAATATAGGATTTAATTTTAGGGACAAATGGTTGTAGGTGGTAGTCAATAAGCTGTGATATTTTTTCTGTGGGGCCTCCAACGCCACTGACTATTGGTCTTTCTGATATTGGGTTTTTGTGAATTTTTTTCAGGAAATATAACTGTTGTGTCCTAGGAGGCTGGTCCTCTGGGAATAGTAAAAAGTCTCTAGTTATGTTATCTATAGTTCCTTTTTTGTGCATATTGCGTACAAAGTCATTGATCGCTCTAGTCAAAGGTAGTGTGGGATCAGAGTCTATCTTTTCATAAATTGAGTGGTCACTTAGGTGGATAGAGCCTGCTTGGATGTATTTATCTCTGTCTTCTATGACTATTCCTGAACCTTTGTCTGCACTTTTGATTATTAAGTCCTCATTTGAAGCTAGTTCATTTATAGCCTGTCTTTCTAAGTGTGATAGATTACTGGATGTTAGTCTTGGTGTCATGTTATCTATTGTTGTTTTAATGTTCTGCAGGTAATCCTCTATTATTGGTGACGCTTTAGGTGGCGTCCAAGTGCTCTTTTTTCTGAATGGATGCGATATTGACTCAGGTTGGTCTCTGAAGTAATACTTTATTCTGTTTGAACGTTCAAATCTCGTTATTGCACTCTGTAGGTTGTCTACGTTGTATTTCCTGGTCTGAATGAAACCTAGTCCTAAGCTCAGTACTTTACTCTGATGCTCAGTCAGTTGTACCGACGACAAGTTTGTTATGTACTTATTTTGATCTAAGACATTGTTGGTAAACATGTTTAGTGAGCGTGTAAACTTTCTTTTTTTGTGCCGTGAGTTTCTTTGTATGTTAATCCTATGTCTGAACAGTATGTTGCTGTTAGGCTTGTGTTGTACTGTGTCGTTTTTTCTACTGTCATTTCTTATTCTATTTTTGTTGTAATGAATATGGTAAGGGTTGTTAATATTGTAATTTAGATTGTGTTTATAATGAAAAGGTGGAGTGATATTTGATACATTAGAATAGTTAATATTGTTTAGATTAATTTGGTTAGGGTACGTCTTTATCTTTTTCAATTCCGTCCTTGGTCTGTTTCCGACTGCAGATGTTGCTGCCTGTCTCAGAAATGAAAACCCTGCTGGTAATGTCCTGACAGCGGTAGTGGCTGCCCGGGCACTACGCTAACTATGGGAGCTGGCAGCGTTGGTGGCTGCTGTCCCATAGCGCAGGGGGGTGGCAACAGCGTTGGTGGCTGTCGCTGTGTTCTTCCTTGCATTAGTAGTTCGTTCAGCAAGGAGGCTATCGTTGAGAGCTCTGTATTGTTGTTGCTTTGCTAAGCCTGTGGGGCCTGTGGTGGGCTAGGTCTGTGGGGCTGTTGAGCTTGAGGGGCTGGTCGTTGCTTAGTCTGAGGCTTGTATTTAGGGGGGGGAGGGGCTAGGGCTAGGGCTAGGGCTAGGGCTAGGGCTAGGGCTAGGGCTAGGGATATGGCATGGGCGGGCTAGGGCTAGGGCTAGGGCTAGGGCTAGGGCTAGGGGCTAGGGCTAGGGTTGGGGCTGGGGTTAGGGATGGGGCTAGAGGCAAATCTGGTCTTTTCCTTCCTAGCCTCTCCGAGGTCCGGACCGGCCCCACACCTTCTCTGGTTGGGGGCAGTTTCCTTCTGGCATTGGTTGCCATAACTTCTTTAGGTAGGTTAGTTAGAATAGAATTACAATTTAGGATAGTTAATTAGTAGTAGTATTAGGTAGAATTTAAGCTTGATAAGTTAATATAATTTTAAAATAGAGTAGAATAGTCTTTACAATACACCAATAGTGATGAGCACCGACGTTTCGACTTATAGTTCGTCTTTGACAAGGTGAATGAATGATTTGAGGTGTGTATGGTGAATATATATCAAGCTAGAGCAGTTCTGATTGGTTGCTTGGAGGAAGGCGCAGAAGTTTTTGGCGCTGAGGGCGCTCGAGCATAGGTGAGAAGTGGTCCTTAGTAGCATTGTTTATTGGAATATTTAGTTGCCATAGTTCGGGGGGTGTGGTCTCAATCCGTAGCGGATGTATTTGTTTATACCGGGTCGATCTCGTGATGGGTGTGGCCTCGTAGTATTCTTATTCGAATCTGCTGTTTAGGCCTCTTGGGAACACAGTGTCTAGGGTGTCGATCCAGTGTTTTTCTCTGGCGTCTAGTCGCTCTGTAGTCGTCTTCTCAAGGATAGAGAGCTTGATGTCTCTTCCGAAGACGTGAGAAGGTGAGTTCGTAAAATGTTTGTATATCGGCAGGTTCTTTTTAATTTTGAATGCTGCGCGGTGGCCCGCTAGGGCTAGGGCTAGGGCTAGGGCTAGGGCTAGGGCTAGGGGGGCTAGGGCTAGGGCTAGGGCTAGGGCTAGGGGGTTAGGGGTTTAGGGCTAGGGGTTAGGGCTAGAGCTGGGGCTATGGCTTGGCTACTTCTGGTCTTGGTGGTTCCAACCTTGCCTTTGGACACTCCCACGCCTAAGACTTCTTGATAAGTTAGTTTTTCTTTTCTGGTGGTGGTAGTCTTGCGTGACATTTTAATTAACTATCTAGCGGTACAACAGTTCACTATTTAAAATAATTCACAAATTCAACGTTTCGACTATTGGACAGTCTTCATCAGGAAAGTGAAATGACATGAGGTGCGTGTGGTGAGCCTTTATAGTTTTAGTGAATCTAAGTCAGGTGATTAGTCCTCCAAATCTGATTGGTAGGTTTCTGTTGTACCATGAGGTGCTCCGTAGGCCTTGAGCAGGAGTGCGAAGTGGCTCTTCTTAATAATCCTATTACTTGTTAATTGGTTAGCTTATTTTTGCTGATTGAAGTTAATTTTTGCTGATTGGAGTTGGGGGCTGGGCTCCTCCGTGCTGCGCGTAGATTGTTCTGCACAGGGGGGGTGTGGCTCCAGAAGCGGGTGTTCCGTAATTGTTGGCTTGGTAAAGTGGCAGAGTGCGTTCTCTCTAGTTGTTTGTGGCTGGGCTTTGGAGGGTGAGGTAAGTTGGTAGCCTTCTTTGGTATATATTTCAGATATATATATATATTTTTAAGGTGTAATTGTTGTAATTGGTTAGCATTAGGTTGCCTATGTTAGTGGTTACTTTTATAATAGGAATAACAAGAAGTATTTTTTATATTAGTGTTCTCTTGATTGTTAGGAGTCTTAGTTTACATCATTTCTTGATGGTATGTATTAGTTTGGATTGTGTCCATATATAGGACTATATAAACTGTCTGGGTATGGTGGCTTCTGTTAAGTTGTAGCTAGTTTTAAATTGTTTAGTTTTTTCTTTAGTATCTGACCTCTAGTGAACAGTGTTGGTGCTGCCCATGTAGAAGTAAAGCTACCAACTTTAATAGCTGGAGGTGGCTATAAGTTGTAGCACTGAATGTTACTTTTCTTGTATATTTAGTTAATTTCTGTATTGCTTGTTAGATTTTAATGTTGTTGGTAGATTTAGATTGTATAGGCAATTAAATTATTTGCTTTTTTTTAATTGTATTTATGTGACTTCCAGTAGACAGTGTTAGTGCTGCCCACTTAGGAGTAATGCTGCCAACACTAATAGCTGAAGAGGTGGCTACAGGATGGCGCACCAGATATTATTTCCTGTATATTAGATTTACCTCTGTACTTGTAAGTAATTGGTGTTAGTTAGTTTAGTATTGTAGGTAGTTTAGTTGTGTAATTTTAATTATTTACTTTGTGTTCTATATGTGTGGCTCCCAGTGAACAGTGTTAGTGCTGCCCACATAGAAGTAATGCTACCAACTCTATAGCTGAAGGTGGCTATAGGATGGAGCACCAGGTATTATTTTCTGTATATTAGATTTATCTCTGTATTTGTCAGTAGATGGTGTTAGTGAGTTTAGTATTGTTAGTAGGTAGTTTAGTTATTCTCTTTATTATGGTGTACATATGACTTCCAATGAACAGTATTGGTGCTGCCCACACAGAAGTAATGTTGCTTACCCTAATAGCTGTAGGTGGCTACTGGATGGAGCGCCAGGTAATATTTCCTGTATATTGAGTTTATCTCTGTACTTGTCAGTAATTGGTATTAGTGAGTTTAGTATTGTTAATAGGTGGTTTAGTCATATAAGTTTAATTACTTTCTTTTTTATTGTATTTGTGTGACTTCCAGTGAACAGTGTTAGTGCTGCCCACTTAGAAGTAAAGCTGCCAACACTAATAGCTGAAGGTGGCTACAGGATGGAGCACCAGGTATTATTTCTTGTATATTAGATTTACCCCTGTACTTGTAAGTAATTGGTGTTAGTTAGTTTAGTATTAGTTTTGTATAATTTATTAATTGTTTACTTAGTATTGTATGTATGTGACTTCCAGTGAACAGTGTTAGTGCTGCCCACATAGAAGTAATGCTACCCACTCTAATAGCTGGAGGTGGCTATAGGATGGAGCACCAGGTATTATTTTCTGTATATTAGATCTATCTCTGTACTTGTCAGTAGATGGTGTTAGTGAGTTTAGTGTTGTTAGTAGGTAGTTTAGTTGTATAGTTTTAATTATTCACTTTATATGGTGTACATGTGACTTCCAGTGAACAGTATTGGTGCTGCCCACATAGAAGTAATGCTGCTCACCCTAATAGCTGTAGGTGGCTACTGGATGGAGCACCAGGTATTATTTCCTGTGTATTGAGTTTATCTCTGTATTTGTCAGTAATTGGTATTAGTAAGAATATTTGAGTCTGCTTATTTAATTGCTTGACCAAGTATGTATAAGTAGGTGTGAATAGTTTTAGAAGTATTTCTTTTTTCTTCCTGTCTGATTATGACATCCTTTGAACAATTATGGTGCTGTCCAACTGAAATGTCTTTGCTTCCAGCTCAGTAAGCTGTGGTTGCCCCCAGCTAGAAGTATCAGATCAGGTATTGGTGCGTGAGCTTTTATTTTCCTATTTAGAGTCCTATGTTGTGTCTATAGTAGTATTATATTGTAGGCTGGTTTATATATTGCTGTCACATGTTTGAATTTCTATATGGCTATGTCATGGTGATTGAAGGGGGGTTTATTTAGAGTGGGAATATGCTAACGTGAGTTTCATTCATATCTACTGTTGAGTCCTTTTGGGAAGACACAGTCAATGGTATTTATCCAATGTCTTTCTCTGTCATCTAGTTGTTCTTGACTAGTTTTTTCAAGTATTGTCACTCTTATATCTCTTTGAAAGCAATGGTCCTGTCTAGTTATAAAATGTTTGTACACCGGTAGGTTAGTTTTGATTCTGGCTGCAGCTCTGTGACCTGCTAGTCTTTGTGAGAGTAATCTTTCTGTTTGTCCCACGTACTGGTTTCTCTTGTTGCATTTAGTGCATTCCAATAAGTAAATTACATTTTTTGTGTTGCAGTTTGATTGTTTAGGAGTGGGGAATGATTTGTGGTTAGAGGTGGATATGATTCTGGTTTTTCTTGACATTATGTTACAACATTTGCAGGCATTGTTGCCACAGCCTCCCGAGTGTCCTTCAAAGTTAGGTGTGGTAGTTAATGTTATAGCTGTAGTTGCTTTTGCAGGTGATGTCGTGTTTTTTAGTTTGGCTTTCACAAGAGTTTTGCCGATTGTTTTTTGTTTTTTCAGACTGAGGCATGGTGTTGGTACTTGTTCTATTTCTGTCTCTGTCGGTTTTAATGTTTTCCTCAACTGCGTGATGTTTGTATCTGGTGTGTATTCAATTACCAAAAAAGTGTCATATGGGCAAAGTGATTTAGGTTTTGGTGTTAATGACTGTGGCCTCAGGTGGAATGGCACTTGCATTTCTATTTTGTTGATCAAAGAAGCCGGATATCCTCTATCCCTAAATATTTTGTGCATTTTGTGTTTAATTTTAGTAAATTCTTCAATGTCTGAACAACATCTTAGTAGTCTTGTTAGTTCTCCTTTGATAAGGCTGGAAAATGTAGATTTCGGATGAGCTGATGAGTATTGTAAATATTGGAACTTGTTTGTTTTTTTAAAGAAAGGTTTTATGTCTAGTGTTTTCAGTGATTGGTATCTTTTTCCTTTGTAGATTGTTATATCTAGAAAGTCAATGTTTGTTGTTGAAGCTTCATACGTAAATTTTATGGTGTTATGTGATTCATTCAGGTAGTCTATGAATGTCTTAAAGGTGTGTATGTTGCCTGGCCATAGGCATAATACGTCATCTATGTATCTTTTCCAAAGTATAGGTTTGACAGGGTATTGTTCAAGTAGTTTTTCTTCTAGCTCTGCCATGAATATGTTGGCATAAGCTGGGGCCATTTTGGTGCCCATTGCAGTTCCCTGTATCTGATGATACATAAAATCCGAAAACTGGAAGTAATTATGTGCTAGAACTATGTTTAGTAGGTCTTTCATTGTACCCGAGGGTATGGCTACATTTTCCACATTGTTGTTTTTGTGGTATAGCCTGTTGATTACAGCTTCTATCCCTTCTTGGTGTGGGATATTTAGGTACAGTGATTTCACATCTATAGTGGTTAGTATGCAGTTTTCTGGAATTATAGTGTTTTCTAGTAGATTTATCATGTCACCACTGTCTTTTATGTGGGATTTTATGGCTGGTACAAAAGGTTGTAATTGTAAATCAATGAATTGGGATATTTTTTCCGTAGGTCCTCCGCATCCACTTACTATTGGTCTTACTGCTATTGGATTTTTATGTATTTTCTTTAAGAAATACAGTTGTTGTGTTCTTGGGGTATTTTGATCTTTGAAAGCTAAGTATTCTTTAGTGATGTCATCTATGATACCTTTGTTGTACATTTGAGTTACGTATTTATTGATAGCATCTGTTAGAGGCAAGGTGGGGTCATTGTCTATTTTCTTGTAAATTTGTGTGTCTGATAGGTGATCTAATCCATCTTTTATGTAGTTATGTGTGTCCTCTACAACTATTCCTGAGCCTTTGTCGGCTTTTTTAATAATTAGTGAATTATCTGATGCTAGATCTTTCAGTGCTATTCTCTCCTCTCTAGTTAAGTTTGGTATAACTTTATATGTTGGTATTGTGATTATCTCTTGTTTTATTCTTTTTAGATATGCTTCAATATTTGCAGAGGCTCTCGGGGGTTGCCACGTGCTCTTCTGTCTAAAGGGGTGTGGTTCATGGGGAGGCTCATTTCTGAAGTAGTATTTTATTCTGTTGGATCTTTCGAACTTATCTATTGATTCTGCAAGCCTTGTTCTATTCAATCTGGTTGTGGGGACAAATGTTAAGCCTTTGCTCAGGATGTTTTTTTGTGTGTGCGTCAAATGTTTTGAGGAGAGATTTGTTATATATTTGTCTGAGCTGATGATGTCATCAGACAGTTTGTCTAATGACTTAGTGAATTTTTGTTTGTATTTTATATGTTTTGACCTCATCCCTTTCCTTATAACACTATTTATGTTTTTATAATGTATTGGTTTGTTTTGTTTGATTTTCAAATGATCATTCAAATTTATGATTACAGAGTCATGACAACTGTGATGTTTAGATTGTTCAAAATGATAGTGTTCAGGGGCTACTGGTGGTGTCTGTCCCAGACAGGAAAACCCTGCTGCATTGGAGCAAACAGCTGTGGTGGCTGCCTACTTCCAGTGCTTGCTATGGGTCCAGGGAGCATAGGTTGCTGCTGGCCCATAGTGCAAGGTACCTGTGCTGCCATTGGGTGGGCTTGCTGTTGAGGAGGAGCACATGGTGGCATCACCATTCTAGGCGGTTGTGGCTCTGGTGTAATATTTTGTTTGAGCACTTGACGGAGAAGCTTAGACAGCTCTGAAATTTCATTCTGTGGTTGTTGTGCTGCGTGGTCATTGGGTGGTCTTGCAGGCTGTGCACTAGTGTGTGTCTTGGGTCGGTTATATTCTTTCCCTTGGCTGTCATTAATTCTAGTGCCCTGGTAGCTAGGTCTTTTCATACCTGGTCCATTGAATGGTGGTCTTCTTCTTCTTGGTTGTTCATCTAGCATCTGGAGTTTCTTATTCTTGACCATATCCAGTCTTTCTTTTTGTTTGTTGATGTTCTCTTCTGTCTTAGTTAGCATTTCTTCGTGTTCCTTCCTTACAGTCTCTCTCGAACATGTCGATTTCGAAGTCATGAGTCTTATTACTTGGTGAAGGTCAGCTTCTAACTTCTTTTTGGCTATTTCATAGTGTGTGTCTAGTGAGTCTGTAAAACAATTTTCTGCTTGGTCTTTAGTAGCTTTGAATTTCTGTTTAACATCACTTAGGTCCGTGAGAAGCGCATTGCATTCAACGTTCACTCGGAGGCCTCTTGGAATTTTGCCTCTTCTCTTGCACTCCTGAATGAAGGAGAGGTGGCTATCTACTCTCAGTAGATTACACTTGTATTTTTTATACTTTTGTCTGAGGGACAGTAGTATTTTCTCTTCTGGTTCTTCTAAGATGTCATCTTCGTCTGACATGTGTACAAGGTTCTCTTGGTTGTTCTGTGTAGGGTCTTCTGGAGTTTCTGGTATAGTAAAAGGTTCTGGTGGTAAGTTTGGTCTGGCGGACGGCAACGTCTTGGGAGTAGTCTGGATCTGGGCTAGAGCTGGGGCTATGGCTTGGCTACTTCTGGTCTTGGTGGTTCCAACCTTGCCTTTGGACACTCCCACGCCTAAGACTTCTTGATAAGTTAGTTTTTCTTTTCTGGTGGTGGTAGTCTTGCGTGACATTTTAATTAACTATCTAGCGGTACAACAGTTCACTATTTAAAATAATTCACAAATTCAACGTTTCGACTATTGGACAGTCTTCATCAGGAAAGTGAAATGACATGAGGTGCGTGTGGTGAGCCTTTATAGTTTTAGTGAATCTAAGTCAGGTGATTAGTCCTCCAAATCTGATTGGTAGGTTTCTGTTGTACCATGAGGTGCTCCGTAGGCCTTGAGCAGGAGTGCGAAGTGGCTCTTCTTAATAATCCTATTACTTGTTAATTGGTTAGCTTATTTTTGCTGATTGAAGTTAATTTTTGCTGATTGGAGTTGGGGGCTGGGCTCCTCCGTGCTGCGCGTAGATTGTTCTGCACAGGGGGGGTGTGGCTCCAGAAGCGGGTGTTCCGTAATTGTTGGCTTGGTAAAGTGGCAGAGTGCGTTCTCTCTAGTTGTTTGTGGCTGGGCTTTGGAGGGTGAGGTAAGTTGGTAGCCTTCTTTGGTATATATTTCAGATATATATATATATTTTTAAGGTGTAATTGTTGTAATTGGTTAGCATTAGGTTGCCTATGTTAGTGGTTACTTTTATAATAGGAATAACAAGAAGTATTTTTTATATTAGTGTTCTCTTGATTGTTAGGAGTCTTAGTTTACATCATTTCTTGATGGTATGTATTAGTTTGGATTGTGTCCATATATAGGACTATATAAACTGTCTGGGTATGGTGGCTTCTGTTAAGTTGTAGCTAGTTTTAAATTGTTTAGTTTTTTCTTTAGTATCTGACCTCTAGTGAACAGTGTTGGTGCTGCCCATGTAGAAGTAAAGCTACCAACTTTAATAGCTGGAGGTGGCTATAAGTTGTAGCACTGAATGTTACTTTTCTTGTATATTTAGTTAATTTCTGTATTGCTTGTTAGATTTTAATGTTGTTGGTAGATTTAGATTGTATAGGCAATTAAATTATTTGCTTTTTTTTAATTGTATTTATGTGACTTCCAGTAGACAGTGTTAGTGCTGCCCACTTAGGAGTAATGCTGCCAACACTAATAGCTGAAGAGGTGGCTACAGGATGGCGCACCAGATATTATTTCCTGTATATTAGATTTACCTCTGTACTTGTAAGTAATTGGTGTTAGTTAGTTTAGTATTGTAGGTAGTTTAGTTGTGTAATTTTAATTATTTACTTTGTGTTCTATATGTGTGGCTCCCAGTGAACAGTGTTAGTGCTGCCCACATAGAAGTAATGCTACCAACTCTATAGCTGAAGGTGGCTATAGGATGGAGCACCAGGTATTATTTTCTGTATATTAGATTTATCTCTGTATTTGTCAGTAGATGGTGTTAGTGAGTTTAGTATTGTTAGTAGGTAGTTTAGTTATTCTCTTTATTATGGTGTACATATGACTTCCAATGAACAGTATTGGTGCTGCCCACACAGAAGTAATGTTGCTTACCCTAATAGCTGTAGGTGGCTACTGGATGGAGCGCCAGGTAATATTTCCTGTATATTGAGTTTATCTCTGTACTTGTCAGTAATTGGTATTAGTGAGTTTAGTATTGTTAATAGGTGGTTTAGTCATATAAGTTTAATTACTTTCTTTTTTATTGTATTTGTGTGACTTCCAGTGAACAGTGTTAGTGCTGCCCACTTAGAAGTAAAGCTGCCAACACTAATAGCTGAAGGTGGCTACAGGATGGAGCACCAGGTATTATTTCTTGTATATTAGATTTACCCCTGTACTTGTAAGTAATTGGTGTTAGTTAGTTTAGTATTAGTTTTGTATAATTTATTAATTGTTTACTTAGTATTGTATGTATGTGACTTCCAGTGAACAGTGTTAGTGCTGCCCACATAGAAGTAATGCTACCCACTCTAATAGCTGGAGGTGGCTATAGGATGGAGCACCAGGTATTATTTTCTGTATATTAGATCTATCTCTGTACTTGTCAGTAGATGGTGTTAGTGAGTTTAGTGTTGTTAGTAGGTAGTTTAGTTGTATAGTTTTAATTATTCACTTTATATGGTGTACATGTGACTTCCAGTGAACAGTATTGGTGCTGCCCACATAGAAGTAATGCTGCTCACCCTAATAGCTGTAGGTGGCTACTGGATGGAGCACCAGGTATTATTTCCTGTGTATTGAGTTTATCTCTGTATTTGTCAGTAATTGGTATTAGTAAGAATATTTGAGTCTGCTTATTTAATTGCTTGACCAAGTATGTATAAGTAGGTGTGAATAGTTTTAGAAGTATTTCTTTTTTCTTCCTGTCTGATTATGACATCCTTTGAACAATTATGGTGCTGTCCAACTGAAATGTCTTTGCTTCCAGCTCAGTAAGCTGTGGTTGCCCCCAGCTAGAAGTATCAGATCAGGTATTGGTGCGTGAGCTTTTATTTTCCTATTTAGAGTCCTATGTTGTGTCTATAGTAGTATTATATTGTAGGCTGGTTTATATATTGCTGTCACATGTTTGAATTTCTATATGGCTATGTCATGGTGATTGAAGGGGGGTTTATTTAGAGTGGGAATATGCTAACGTGAGTTTCATTCATATCTACTGTTGAGTCCTTTTGGGAAGACACAGTCAATGGTATTTATCCAATGTCTTTCTCTGTCATCTAGTTGTTCTTGACTAGTTTTTTCAAGTATTGTCACTCTTATATCTCTTTGAAAGCAATGGTCCTGTCTAGTTATAAAATGTTTGTACACCGGTAGGTTAGTTTTGATTCTGGCTGCAGCTCTGTGACCTGCTAGTCTTTGTGAGAGTAATCTTTCTGTTTGTCCCACGTACTGGTTTCTCTTGTTGCATTTAGTGCATTCCAATAAGTAAATTACATTTTTTGTGTTGCAGTTTGATTGTTTAGGAGTGGGGAATGATTTGTGGTTAGAGGTGGATATGATTCTGGTTTTTCTTGACATTATGTTACAACATTTGCAGGCATTGTTGCCACAGCCTCCCGAGTGTCCTTCAAAGTTAGGTGTGGTAGTTAATGTTATAGCTGTAGTTGCTTTTGCAGGTGATGTCGTGTTTTTTAGTTTGGCTTTCACAAGAGTTTTGCCGATTGTTTTTTGTTTTTTCAGACTGAGGCATGGTGTTGGTACTTGTTCTATTTCTGTCTCTGTCGGTTTTAATGTTTTCCTCAACTGCGTGATGTTTGTATCTGGTGTGTATTCAATTACCAAAAAAGTGTCATATGGGCAAAGTGATTTAGGTTTTGGTGTTAATGACTGTGGCCTCAGGTGGAATGGCACTTGCATTTCTATTTTGTTGATCAAAGAAGCCGGATATCCTCTATCCCTAAATATTTTGTGCATTTTGTGTTTAATTTTAGTAAATTCTTCAATGTCTGAACAACATCTTAGTAGTCTTGTTAGTTCTCCTTTGATAAGGCTGGAAAATGTAGATTTCGGATGAGCTGATGAGTATTGTAAATATTGGAACTTGTTTGTTTTTTTAAAGAAAGGTTTTATGTCTAGTGTTTTCAGTGATTGGTATCTTTTTCCTTTGTAGATTGTTATATCTAGAAAGTCAATGTTTGTTGTTGAAGCTTCATACGTAAATTTTATGGTGTTATGTGATTCATTCAGGTAGTCTATGAATGTCTTAAAGGTGTGTATGTTGCCTGGCCATAGGCATAATACGTCATCTATGTATCTTTTCCAAAGTATAGGTTTGACAGGGTATTGTTCAAGTAGTTTTTCTTCTAGCTCTGCCATGAATATGTTGGCATAAGCTGGGGCCATTTTGGTGCCCATTGCAGTTCCCTGTATCTGATGATACATAAAATCCGAAAACTGGAAGTAATTATGTGCTAGAACTATGTTTAGTAGGTCTTTCATTGTACCCGAGGGTATGGCTACATTTTCCACATTGTTGTTTTTGTGGTATAGCCTGTTGATTACAGCTTCTATCCCTTCTTGGTGTGGGATATTTAGGTACAGTGATTTCACATCTATAGTGGTTAGTATGCAGTTTTCTGGAATTATAGTGTTTTCTAGTAGATTTATCATGTCACCACTGTCTTTTATGTGGGATTTTATGGCTGGTACAAAAGGTTGTAATTGTAAATCAATGAATTGGGATATTTTTTCCGTAGGTCCTCCGCATCCACTTACTATTGGTCTTACTGCTATTGGATTTTTATGTATTTTCTTTAAGAAATACAGTTGTTGTGTTCTTGGGGTATTTTGATCTTTGAAAGCTAAGTATTCTTTAGTGATGTCATCTATGATACCTTTGTTGTACATTTGAGTTACGTATTTATTGATAGCATCTGTTAGAGGCAAGGTGGGGTCATTGTCTATTTTCTTGTAAATTTGTGTGTCTGATAGGTGATCTAATCCATCTTTTATGTAGTTATGTGTGTCCTCTACAACTATTCCTGAGCCTTTGTCGGCTTTTTTAATAATTAGTGAATTATCTGATGCTAGATCTTTCAGTGCTATTCTCTCCTCTCTAGTTAAGTTTGGTATAACTTTATATGTTGGTATTGTGATTATCTCTTGTTTTATTCTTTTTAGATATGCTTCAATATTTGCAGAGGCTCTCGGGGGTTGCCACGTGCTCTTCTGTCTAAAGGGGTGTGGTTCATGGGGAGGCTCATTTCTGAAGTAGTATTTTATTCTGTTGGATCTTTCGAACTTATCTATTGATTCTGCAAGCCTTGTTCTATTCAATCTGGTTGTGGGGACAAATGTTAAGCCTTTGCTCAGGATGTTTTTTTGTGTGTGCGTCAAATGTTTTGAGGAGAGATTTGTTATATATTTGTCTGAGCTGATGATGTCATCAGACAGTTTGTCTAATGACTTAGTGAATTTTTGTTTGTATTTTATATGTTTTGACCTCATCCCTTTCCTTATAACACTATTTATGTTTTTATAATGTATTGGTTTGTTTTGTTTGATTTTCAAATGATCATTCAAATTTATGATTACAGAGTCATGACAACTGTGATGTTTAGATTGTTCAAAATGATAGTGTTCAGGGGCTACTGGTGGTGTCTGTCCCAGACAGGAAAACCCTGCTGCATTGGAGCAAACAGCTGTGGTGGCTGCCTACTTCCAGTGCTTGCTATGGGTCCAGGGAGCATAGGTTGCTGCTGGCCCATAGTGCAAGGTACCTGTGCTGCCATTGGGTGGGCTTGCTGTTGAGGAGGAGCACATGGTGGCATCACCATTCTAGGCGGTTGTGGCTCTGGTGTAATATTTTGTTTGAGCACTTGACGGAGAAGCTTAGACAGCTCTGAAATTTCATTCTGTGGTTGTTGTGCTGCGTGGTCATTGGGTGGTCTTGCAGGCTGTGCACTAGTGTGTGTCTTGGGTCGGTTATATTCTTTCCCTTGGCTGTCATTAATTCTAGTGCCCTGGTAGCTAGGTCTTTTCATACCTGGTCCATTGAATGGTGGTCTTCTTCTTCTTGGTTGTTCATCTAGCATCTGGAGTTTCTTATTCTTGACCATATCCAGTCTTTCTTTTTGTTTGTTGATGTTCTCTTCTGTCTTAGTTAGCATTTCTTCGTGTTCCTTCCTTACAGTCTCTCTCGAACATGTCGATTTCGAAGTCATGAGTCTTATTACTTGGTGAAGGTCAGCTTCTAACTTCTTTTTGGCTATTTCATAGTGTGTGTCTAGTGAGTCTGTAAAACAATTTTCTGCTTGGTCTTTAGTAGCTTTGAATTTCTGTTTAACATCACTTAGGTCCGTGAGAAGCGCATTGCATTCAACGTTCACTCGGAGGCCTCTTGGAATTTTGCCTCTTCTCTTGCACTCCTGAATGAAGGAGAGGTGGCTATCTACTCTCAGTAGATTACACTTGTATTTTTTATACTTTTGTCTGAGGGACAGTAGTATTTTCTCTTCTGGTTCTTCTAAGATGTCATCTTCGTCTGACATGTGTACAAGGTTCTCTTGGTTGTTCTGTGTAGGGTCTTCTGGAGTTTCTGGTATAGTAAAAGGTTCTGGTGGTAAGTTTGGTCTGGCGGACGGCAACGTCTTGGGAGTAGTCTGGATCTGGGCTAGAGCTGGGGCTATGGCTTGGCTACTTCTGGTCTTGGTGGTTCCAACCTTGCCTTTGGACACTCCCACGCCTAAGACTTCTTGATAAGTTAGTTTTTCTTTTCTGGTGGTGGTAGTCTTGCGTGACATTTTAATTAACTATCTAGCGGTACAACAGTTCACTATTTAAAATAATTCACAAATTCAACGTTTCGACTATTGGACAGTCTTCATCAGGAAAGTGAAATGACATGAGGTGCGTGTGGTGAGCCTTTATAGTTTTAGTGAATCTAAGTCAGGTGATTAGTCCTCCAAATCTGATTGGTAGGTTTCTGTTGTACCATGAGGTGCTCCGTAGGCCTTGAGCAGGAGTGCGAAGTGGCTCTTCTTAATAATCCTATTACTTGTTAATTGGTTAGCTTATTTTTGCTGATTGAAGTTAATTTTTGCTGATTGGAGTTGGGGGCTGGGCTCCTCCGTGCTGCGCGTAGATTGTTCTGCACAGGGGGGGTGTGGCTCCAGAAGCGGGTGTTCCGTAATTGTTGGCTTGGTAAAGTGGCAGAGTGCGTTCTCTCTAGTTGTTTGTGGCTGGGCTTTGGAGGGTGAGGTAAGTTGGTAGCCTTCTTTGGTATATATTTCAGATATATATATATATATTTTTAAGGTGTAATTGTTGTAATTGGTTAGCATTAGGTTGCCTATGTTAGTGGTTACTTTTATAATAGGAATAACAAGAAGTATTTTTTATATTAGTGTTCTCTTGATTGTTAGGAGTCTTAGTTTACATCATTTCTTGATGGTATGTATTAGTTTGGATTGTGTCCATATATAGGACTATATAAACTGTCTGGGTATGGTGGCTTCTGTTAAGTTGTAGCTAGTTTTAAATTGTTTAGTTTTTTCTTTAGTATCTGACCTCTAGTGAACAGTGTTGGTGCTGCCCATGTAGAAGTAAAGCTACCAACTTTAATAGCTGGAGGTGGCTATAAGTTGTAGCACTGAATGTTACTTTTCTTGTATATTTAGTTAATTTCTGTATTGCTTGTTAGATTTTAATGTTGTTGGTAGATTTAGATTGTATAGGCAATTAAATTATTTGCTTTTTTTTTTAATTGTATTTATGTGACTTCCAGTAGACAGTGTTAGTGCTGCCCACTTAGGAGTAATGCTGCCAACACTAATAGCTGAAGAGGTGGCTACAGGATGGCGCACCAGATATTATTTCCTGTATATTAGATTTACCTCTGTACTTGTAAGTAATTGGTGTTAGTTAGTTTAGTATTGTAGGTAGTTTAGTTGTGTAATTTTAATTATTTACTTTGTGTTCTATATGTGTGGCTCCCAGTGAACAGTGTTAGTGCTGCCCACATAGAAGTAATGCTACCAACTCTATAGCTGAAGGTGGCTATAGGATGGAGCACCAGGTATTATTTTCTGTATATTAGATTTATCTCTGTATTTGTCAGTAGATGGTGTTAGTGAGTTTAGTATTGTTAGTAGGTAGTTTAGTTATTCTCTTTATTATGGTGTACATATGACTTCCAATGAACAGTATTGGTGCTGCCCACACAGAAGTAATGTTGCTTACCCTAATAGCTGTAGGTGGCTACTGGATGGAGCGCCAGGTAATATTTCCTGTATATTGAGTTTATCTCTGTACTTGTCAGTAATTGGTATTAGTGAGTTTAGTATTGTTAATAGGTGGTTTAGTCATATAAGTTTAATTACTTTCTTTTTTATTGTATTTGTGTGACTTCCAGTGAACAGTGTTAGTGCTGCCCACTTAGAAGTAAAGCTGCCAACACTAATAGCTGAAGGTGGCTACAGGATGGAGCACCAGGTATTATTTCTTGTATATTAGATTTACCCCTGTACTTGTAAGTAATTGGTGTTAGTTAGTTTAGTATTAGTTTTGTATAATTTATTAATTGTTTACTTAGTATTGTATGTATGTGACTTCCAGTGAACAGTGTTAGTGCTGCCCACATAGAAGTAATGCTACCCACTCTAATAGCTGGAGGTGGCTATAGGATGGAGCACCAGGTATTATTTTCTGTATATTAGATCTATCTCTGTACTTGTCAGTAGATGGTGTTAGTGAGTTTAGTGTTGTTAGTAGGTAGTTTAGTTGTATAGTTTTAATTATTCACTTTATATGGTGTACATGTGACTTCCAGTGAACAGTATTGGTGCTGCCCACATAGAAGTAATGCTGCTCACCCTAATAGCTGTAGGTGGCTACTGGATGGAGCACCAGGTATTATTTCCTGTGTATTGAGTTTATCTCTGTATTTGTCAGTAATTGGTATTAGTAAGAATATTTGAGTCTGCTTATTTAATTGCTTGACCAAGTATGTATAAGTAGGTGTGAATAGTTTTAGAAGTATTTCTTTTTTCTTCCTGTCTGATTATGACATCCTTTGAACAATTATGGTGCTGTCCAACTGAAATGTCTTTGCTTCCAGCTCAGTAAGCTGTGGTTGCCCCCAGCTAGAAGTATCAGATCAGGTATTGGTGCGTGAGCTTTTATTTTCCTATTTAGAGTCCTATGTTGTGTCTATAGTAGTATTATATTGTAGGCTGGTTTATATATTGCTGTCACATGTTTGAATTTCTATATGGCTATGTCATGGTGATTGAAGGGGGGTTTATTTAGAGTGGGAATATGCTAACGTGAGTTTCATTCATATCTACTGTTGAGTCCTTTTGGGAAGACACAGTCAATGGTATTTATCCAATGTCTTTCTCTGTCATCTAGTTGTTCTTGACTAGTTTTTTCAAGTATTGTCACTCTTATATCTCTTTGAAAGCAATGGTCCTGTCTAGTTATAAAATGTTTGTACACCGGTAGGTTAGTTTTGATTCTGGCTGCAGCTCTGTGACCTGCTAGTCTTTGTGAGAGTAATCTTTCTGTTTGTCCCACGTACTGGGTTTCTCTAGGGCTAGGGCTAGGGCTAGGGCTAGGGCTAGGGCTAGGGCTAGGGCTAGGGCTCGGGCTACTAGGGCTAGGGCTAGGGCTAGGGCTAGGGCTAGGGCTAGGGCTAGGGCTAGGGCTAGGGAGGGGCTAGGGCTAGGGCTAGGGCTAGGGCTAGGGCTAGGGGCTAGGGGCTAGGGCTAGGGCTAGGGCTAGGGCTAGGGCTAGGGCTAAGGGCTAGGGCTAGGGCTAGGCTAGGGCTAGGGCTAGGGCTAGGGCTAGGGGGGCTAGGGCTAGGGGGGGTTAGGGCTAGGGCTAGGGCTAGGGCTAGGGCTAGGGCTAGGGCTAGGGCTAGGGCTAGGGCTAGGGCTAGGGCTAGGGCTAGGGCTAGGGCTAGGGCTAGGGCTAGGGCTAGGGCTAGGGCTGGGGCTATGGCTGGGGCTCGGGTTAGGGTCTGGGCTCGTGCAACACAAGTCAGATCCCTCCGGCGTTGACTTGGGGTATGGATCCTCTTACGCCAACTAGAATGAAGATCGGGTCGTCGTGGGTGGGTGGGAGTGGTCGCTGCGCCGGCCCGAGCTGGAGAACCTGAGAGTGTAGCTACTAAACCTAAGACCTAAGTAATGTTCACTGGTCTTTTTGAGCTTTCGTTCTAATGGTGACTTCTTCAGACTGAACAAAACTGAGAAAAACCTGGCCTTATATAGGCTGAAAAGTGCTGAGTCATTGTGAATGAATGTCATTAAGATGCCCAGTCCGGAACCAATGGTTCCAGGCATGTGCAGTGACTTTCCGGTGAACGAGCTAATGATATAAGGTGGGTATGTGTACTGTTGGAAGATGTGCATGTATACATTGAGACAAACAAAAATGGTATCATACCGAATGATGTTATCGGTTCTCTTGCTTGGACGACTTGCTGTTTGCTGCTACATCAGTAGGTGTTGATGGTTGAGAGATGAGTAGAGAGATAAGTAGAGAGGTCCCTGCTTGCACGTTAGTCATCAGTAAGTCTGGCTCGGACAACTTGCTTTTTGACGCTTCTCCTGGGGATTTCCACTGTTGAGAAGTGGAAGGGGAGGTTCTCGCTAGACAAAGAGGAGATTACTTGTCTCTTCGAGAGACCAGGATGAAAGGGAAGCTTGAATCTGACATCATATGTAGACATCGTGTAGGGTCTTCTGTGCCTTGCTGTCAGGTGAGAGTTTCTTTTGGCAAAGATGATATCCTCCGTCCACATTCTGAGCAGGCGATAGGGGTAGCCTCTACGACTGAACCTAGAGAAGGTTTGCTGTAGTTCCTGGCCATAGATTTCTGGGCTGGAGCTGTTACGGAGGCATCTGATGGCTTCTCCCCTTACTATGGCACGAAATGTGCGACGAGGGTGCGATGACGTGAAATGGAGGTACTGGAAGGTATTGCAGGGTTTCGCGTATGGAGCCACATCAAGAACCTGCGTCTGGGCGAACCTGGCGCCCTTGAAGATCTTTATGTCAAGGAATTCTACTGAGGACTGTCGTATATGTGTGGTGAATCTGATATTGGGGTGGAACGAGTCCAACTGATGTGCGAAGCTCCTGAGATCAGACAGAGGGCCTTCCCAGATGATCAGCAGGTCATCCAGGTATCTCAACCAAGCAGTTGGCACGGTCAGTTCCTGGTCCATTCTCCGTCTGAGGAAGTCTTCCTCCACGCAGGCCATAAACAAGTTGGCCAGTGACGGAGCGCATCTAGTGCCCATGGCCACCCCACAGGTCTGTCTGTAAACTCTCCCATTGAAGGTGAAGATGTTATCCCTCAAGATGAATCTCAGGAGTGTTGTCATTGACTGACGTGAGAAATGCGGTGGATAGGGGTGGCCGTAGACCCGATCCAGTACTAACTGGGTTGCCTCCTCCTGAGGTATTCTCAGGTACAGGCTCTTGACGTCTGATGTTGCTAGTAGGCACGATTTGGAGACTATGAGGTTCTCTAGGGTATTGATGACTTGTGTAGTGTTTTGAACCACATGAGGGCAAAGTTGTACGTAAGGTTTGAGGACCGAGTCCACCAGGGCTGAGACAAGTTCTGTTGGTCCGTTCACTCCCGACACTATCGGCCTTACTTGATGAGGCGATTTGTGGATCTTCCTAAGGAAGTAGATCATCTGCGATCGTACTTCATCTGGGTTCTTCCTGAGGGCTAGGTAGGGCTAGGGCTAGGGCTAGGGCTAGGGCTAGGGCTAGGGCTAGGGCTAGGGCTAGGGCTAGGGCTAGGGCTAGGGCTAGGGCTAGGGCTAGGGCTAGGGGCTAGGGCTGGGGCTAGGGCTAGGGCTAGGGCTAGGGCTAGGGCTAGGGCTAGGGCTAGGGCTAGGGCTAGGGCTAGGGCTAGGGCTAGGGCTAGGGCTAGGGCTAGGGCTAGGGCTAGGGCTAGGGCTAGGGCTATGGCTAGGGCTAGGGCTAGGGCTAGGGCTAGGGCTAGGGCTAGGGCTAGGGCTAGGGCTAGGGCTAGGGCTAGGGCTAGGGCTAGGGCTAGGGCTAGGGCTAGGGCTAGGGCTAGGGCTAGGGCGCAGGGCTAAAATATTCCCAAGCTGGTCCGTGTCTTTAACTAGGTGATGTAGAAAAAACCTGCCCGCAGGAGTAGAAAAAATAAATTAAGTAGTAGAAAAACAAATAGTAGAAAAACTTTAGAAAAACTAATTAGCTGCTGATTGATTATTTATCCCAAGGTACAATGACTTCACGAGTTTAAGTTTAATTACAATTCAAATACAATATACCGACGTTTCGACTATGAGGAGTCTTTGTCAAGGCAGAGAATGAGAAAGAGAATTGATAATAGGGTTTATATATGTGAGAAATGTTTGTGCGCAGGAGCACCAGTCTCCTGAGACTCGAAAGATTGGACCTGGTAAAGGGTCCAGCCTCGGAGTCCGAGCACAATAGAAAAGGCAAATTACAGTGTAAACAAAATAAAAGGATGGAAAAAAATATGAAAAAGAGTAAAAGACGGCTGAGGTAGAAAAGTTGGTAGAAAAAAATGGCTGAGAAAATGCAATATAAAAAGGATTGAAAGAGATTAAAAAATATGTACAAAAATGAGAAACGAGCTGAGGTAGAAAATTATGCTAAATGAGAGTAGTTGAGGTCTATAGAGGTCTTGGCACTGACTAGTGACTTCTTTATCGATCTGCGAGGGACTTCTATGACTTTAGGAGTGAAAGGGAGGCGATCATCTGTTAGAATATTTTTAGCTGTGTTCTTTTTGTGTCCAGGATGGTATGGTAATTTTAAGGTGGTTGCGTCTGGCTTCGTTAAATATGTAGTTATTTTACAAGGGTGGAGGACTTGTAGTCTGTCTTCAAATTTGATATTTTTAAGGTGTCTTTTGATAAATTTCAACGGGTAGCCACGACGTAAAAAATTATTAATAAGTTTGACGATCGCTTCGTCGTAGGTTTCCAAGTCAGAAGAGTTTCTCAGCATTCGCTTGGCTTCTCCTATTATAATGCCATGGAAGATATGTCGAGGGTGGCAGGAAGTAAAATATAAGTATGTAAATTTGTGGCAAGGCTTTGCATAGGGGGAGATATCTAAGACGTTATTGTTCTGGAAACGTTTTCCTTTATGTATGGTGATGTCTAAGAAATTAATTTTATTATCGTCTGTCTCACTTGTGAATTTGATTGCTTCATGGTAATTATCTAAGTCTGTTTCGAATTGCTCGAACTCGGAGAGTGAATGTTCCCAAATTAATAATACATCGTCTATGTAACGTTTATAAAAAGTTGGCAGGGGCTTTCCATTTCTTTCTGAGTGCTCGAAGAAAGATTCCTCAAGTACGGCCATGTATATGTTAGCAAAATTAGGTGCACAGCGAGTTCCCATAGCTATTCCAGAACGTTGTCTGAATGAGTGATCTCCAAACTTAAATATATTATGGCTAAGTATATAAACTAGAAGTTGTCTTAAAAATTCTATAGGATATTTCGGGGGTGAAGGGCTAGTATAGATTCTTGTTAGTACCCATTCAATGCCTTGTTCTTGAGGTATGGTTAAGTACAATGATTTTACATCCATTGTTCCAAGCATGCAGTCAGTGGGGAAGACGTGTGATTCTATTAGATTAATTATTTCTGTGGAGTTTTTAGCTACATATTTACATTGAGGAACAAACGGGGATAAAATATTATCTAAGAAGGCCGAGATTGTTTCAGTTGGGCCGTTCGTACCCGAGACAATTGGTCGTAGTCCGTGAGGGTTCTTGTGAATTTTTCTTAAAAAATATATTAATTGCGTTCTAACTTGGTCAGGGTTCTGTCTCAACATTGTATATTCTATTTCACTAATTATTCTATTTTTACAAGCTCGTTTCAAGTACATATTTATTTTGCTAGTTAACAGTGTAGTATAATCTTTTTCTATTTTCTCGTAAGTAAATTCATCAGAGAGGTGTGCCATTCCTTCTTGGTGATATTGACTGGTGTTAATTATAGTAATACCCGAGCCTTTGTCTGCTGGTTTAATTGTTATAGATTTATCCTGGGCCAATTCTTTAAGAGCTTTCCTTTGTTGAGTACTTATATTAGTTTTATATTTAGAGGGTTCCAAACTGAGTATATTATTTTGTTGTGCTTCTATTATGTTTTCTACAGCATCTATGCATTTATCAGGGAATATTGATTTAGTTAACTTCTTCTGTAGGAATGTATACTTCCTATATGAGACCCAAGGAGTGGTTTTGCCTGCAAGTACTGCTGCATACGCTTTTCTGCAACTCCGATTATAGTTATTCCAGTGTTTATTGAGGTCATTATCTAATTTAAAGTGGGGGGTGGGGATGAATTGAAGTCCAAAGTTTAATATTTCTAAATGGTCTTTATTTAATTGTTTATCTGATAAGTTTGTTACAGAGACTGGGGGGTCTCTCATTAGGGCTAGGGCTAGGGCTAGGGCTAGGGCTAGGGCTAGGGCTAGGGCTAGGGCTAGGGCTAGGGCTAGGGCTAGGGCTAGGGCTAGGGCTAGGGCTAGGGCTAGGGCTAGGGCTAGGGCTAGGGCTAGGGCTAGGGCTAGGGCTAGGGCTAGGGCTAGGGCTAGGGCTAGGGCTAGGGCTAGGGCTAGGGCTAGGGCTAGGGGCTAGGGCTAGGGCTAGGGCTAGGGCTAGGGCTAGGGCTAGGGCTAGGGCTAGGGCTAGGGCTAGGGCTAGGGCTAGGGCTAGGGCTAGGGCTAGGGCTAGGGCTAGGGCTAGGGCTAGGGCTAGGGCTAGGGCTAGGGCTAGGCTAGGGCTAGGGCTAGGGCTAGGGCTAGGGCTAGGGCTAGGGCTAGGGCTAGGG
>WLWD01006312.1_pt1 | contig 45312 bp, 33 predicted proteins | sample 6712731 | NCBI WGS metagenome assembly WLWD01 (sample SAMN12718690, study PRJNA576275) | sponge metagenome | isolation source: marine sponge | host: Mycale hentscheli | place: New Zealand: South Island, Marlborough, Capsize Point | collected 2014-11-01 | reverse complement strand
AAACACTTACAAGTAACTAATGTTGAGCAACTTCTGGGGATACCTGCCAAACCCAATATTGCAAACGTACTTGATTAACTGATGAATTAAGAGTCTCGTTGACTGAAGTTGATTCAGATTTCAAATATCTTAACGTATTCGTGTCTATGATTCCTGTAATTCCTCCACAGCAGATTCGATAGAGGAAAAACGACAACAGTTGATTTACTCGTGAATACATCATAGTTACCACGATTTGAACGTCTTTTACTACTCCCGCTTTTGTTCGTTTGAATGCGGCGCTGCTCGGTGACTCCCGGAAAGCAGCTCGTGCTGTCTATATTTTAGTTTTTTGTTGTTGTTTTATTTAAATTTTTTTTTTTTTTTTTTTGGTTGTAATTGTTGGATAGCTTACTGGCCATCCATTTTTCCACGACCCCAAAAATAATACGATAATTATAATACGCTTATCAAATTCGAGCATGGTCGGGAGCTTAGGATACCACCTTTATCTAACTGGAAAAGGGATGATACAATACTGTAGTTCTGCGGCCACACCCGCTCTAGTTTGTGTACAGCTGTATAACTTGAGTTTCAGCGTTATCTGATGTTGTTTATTGTTTTTCCGTGGCTATTCGACTATGGCTCTGAACTTCTTCCTTCTCGTCGTTTTGTTACTTTGGTTTCAACTAGCCAGTTGTAATCTGGACGCGTGTGATTACGTTCATCCGCAGTATTATATTTCTAAAGCGGGAGAAGATAGCCCAGCGTGCTATGAAAAGGCTACCCATCTCACGCATCCTTGTGCAAACTTGTCCTACTTACTAGCATACAGCAGAGATTGCTCCTACTTGACCATATTCATTTTAGATGAAGAAACTCAACTCAATGGAATTTTGCATCTTGAGTCAAACATTATAAAAATGTCTTTAATTGGAAATGCCTCTGATGAAAAGCAAGTAACAATCAACTGTGAGCCGAATAGTGGTCTTTACTTCAGTAATACTCACTCCATTCTGCTGAAGAATCTAAGATTTAGTGGGTGCTACTTTAACGTGTCCGAATATGCTTCAGGTTATCCTAGTGTTCTTCTATCATCTATTGTGCTGCATAATACGTATGACACCTCAATACTGCAGTGTATGTTTGAGTCCACAATGGGGTCTGCTGTGCTCCTGGATGATGCACGAGGGTATACTACTATCAACGGATCAACTTTCAAAGGAAATTTAACTGCCTCCAAATTTCGTAGTGGTGGAGTTGTCATAAAGTTTAGTAGCTACTATTTCAATACCAGTAAAGTAGTAATTGGTAATAGTACCTTTAATTCCTGTCTGAATATGATTCCGAATAAGTTTGACGGTGCCGGAGGTGCAATTCAGGTCATTCTGACTACATTAAGTCGATCCATTTTGATTGAAATTGAGGATTGTCATTTTAATGAAAATTATGCTCAGTCAGGTGGAGCAGTGGGTGTATTCTTCCTCTCTCAAAACTCAAGCAACTTAGTTTCTGTTACGAGGTCCCATTTTAATTCCAATTATGCTAAAAATCAAGGGGGCGCAGTATTATTTTCTTCTGACAAACATTTCCTTTCTTTCAGCAGTAAGGCTACAAGCGTTTTGGAAGTCAATATTACTTCCTGTGATTTTGTGAACAACACTGCAATGTTTGGTGGAGGTCTCGGTGGGTTTATAGTACCATGCTCTCGATGTAACAATTCCCTAATCATCAACCTGATATCCACGACATGGATTGACAATCATGCTACAACGTCAGGCTTTGCTGTGGGAGTGTCTGGTCCAAGCAACTGGAGCAATGATTTCAAAACCATCAAAATTGTGGTGCTCATCACTGGACATTCAATTTTCAGTGGAAATGGAAATATTAAACATGAAGGAATGGGAGCTGTGTCTGTTAAATTTGCTGAACTTGGTTTTCTGGATGGAACAACAATCTTCATTCAAAATGAAGGCTCTGCTATAGTTGCTTTATCTTTGTCTAAGATTTTTTTTCAAGCCCATGTAGAATTTACCAATAACACTGGTGTGCGTGGTGGAGCTATGTATATGATGGACAAGTCTGAAATGTTCTTTGATAATTCTAGTATAGTTCTTTTTGAAGGTAACGAAGCATATATCATGGGAGGTGCCATATATACAGATTTTTCTAAAGCTCCCCACTGTGCTATTGTATTCTGGAAGTATACATCAAGACCTAATGTCACGTTTAGGAATAATAAAGCACGTGGAATGGATCAATCTATTTATATTGCAGATGCGAAATCCTGTATCAATTGGGATAACATTTTACAAAATACGTTTCAGTACTTTCCTAGTATATCCAATCAGTTAATGTATCATATGGACAGTGCTACATTTGACATTGTATCTGTATCTGGAAATGAAACATCCACAGTGTCACTAGGTGAACACTTCCATTTAAAACCAACTACAATGTGGGATACATACAACAGAACTTCAATTGGTGGGACTGCGTATATTGTAGAGAATAGTGATAACCACCATGCTTTAAAATTAATTGGACCAAGTACTGTCAGTATTGATAATTTTACACATGAAATAGAATTCTACATCGCAGGAAGTGAAATCATTTTAAATGATTCAAAACCTTTTGGTATAAATATTTTCTTCCCTAGAGAATCTACATATAGAGATGGGTTCACTAACAAGAACCTTACTGTAGTTCCTTGTTACTTGGGCTATGAACAGAAGGATGGCGTATGTAAATGTGTTCCCTCAAAATCATATGATGTCAAGTGTCATTCTGCTACCAAGACATTCTGTGTAAAATTCTACTCCTGGTATTCAACTAAAGTTAGCAAAGCTTACCCTTGTCCACTCAGCAATTGTAACTATACATTTGGATGCCCAAAAAAGGAGTGCAACAATTCCTACGGCTTCTGTGCCATTCAGAACACTAATGATGTTTGTAAGGACGGTCGGGAGGATGTTCTTTGCTCACTTTGTTCAAAAGATTACTCATTCAGTTTTGAAGCCAGCAAATGTGTCAGGTCTTCATCCTGTAAAGTTTGGCACACCTGCCTGCTGATGTTGACTTTGGTGGGTTATTGGGTAGTTATATCTGTGGCAGCTTTGGTGGTGCTTTCCCGCAACCTCAGTGTGGGTTCGGGGTTTATGTATGGTGTTGTTTACTACTTCAGTGTTATAACCTTGTATGTCAGAAATAACCAGCACTTCACAGAGATGTGGTTTCAAATCTTGATGAACATCTGCACAGCATTAACCCAACTTGACCCCTTGTTCCTTGGGGACATTAAGTGGTGTTTTGTGCAAAGTTGGAGAAATCCCCTTAGCCATCAGTTGCTACGGTATGTTACACTGTTCTTTATTGTTGGTTTGATTCTTTTCGTTGTATTTGTATCAAGACATTGTCGTTTACCCCAGAGAATATCATTTGCAGAGAACTCTCCCATTCATGCTATATGCATGCTTGTGCTGTTCTCTTACACTTCCTTGTCTTGCACTAGTTTTAGATTGCTGATTCCTATCTTCTTGGAAGATGAATGGAAAGTGAAATATGCTCCTTCTTACAAATACTTTCATGACCACAATCATATTCCTTATGTACTTGTTGCACTAGTTGTTGAAGTCTTCTTATCTCTTCCTATATGCTTCTTCTTTTTGCTTGCCCCTAGAATATCGAGGAGGATCAATTTAGTAAAATATAAACTGAAGCCTATTTTAGATGAGTTCCATGCTTGCTTTCGCCCAGAGTGTCGCTGGTTTGCAGGGTTTTATTTCTTAGCCCGACAAATGGTCTACTTGGTAGATGGGCTGTTTACCTATCAATTTCCTGAACGCAATAGTGTGCTGACAACTCTGAATGCTGGAATACTGATTGTGCATGCTACCTTCCAACCATATTCCAACGTGTGGCTGAACAGATTGGACACACTATTTTTACTGGATATTTTACTATTGTCACTCACCTTAAATTCTGAATCGACTACTCTTGGATCATTGTATAATATGGAAGTGTATTTTCATAAAAAGATACTACCATATTTTTTGGTTTTACTACCAATGTGTTACTTATTTGGTATACTAGTTTTGATGTTTGTTGACAAGAAATGGGCTCTTTTCAAAATCATTCCGTGTTTTACCAAGCTTAAAGCTGCTGTTGTGAACAAGAACAGCAGAGAAGATGTAGCCAATAATGTATCCACGGAAGCTTTGCTGCGAGTGGACAGCTCATCCTATGAAGACGACAAGTTACGAGAGGAACTGTTGGAAGATGACCCCATCAGCATTAGGCGATATGGAATGAATTATGGAGCAGTTGGTGCAAGTCGTATTTCCACAAGTAGTGTAAGATTGCAGAAGCCTCCCAGGACATTGTAATTGTCTGACTTTTGGATCGTAAATGAATTTATCATTTGTTTTTGGGTTACAACTCATATTTGTGTTAATCTCGTTAACTGCAGAAGCAGGTGTAATTGTTATTTTCATTATACTCAATTTTTCTTGTAGCTTCTACCTCTGATGTAGCTAATCCTATAGCTAGGTAGCTACAACTAGCTAGTACACACATTTTACTATACCTTGTCAGGGGTGATGGAAATGGCTTCAATGTGGGAGGTCACCATGTACGATTAGCAAATTTACTCTTCAAGACCCTGCTTATTTTTCATGAAAAAACAACAACAACTTTCTATGAGCTAGCTAAGTTAAAATAAAATTTTAAATTCATAGTGAAAATTAGAAGACAAAGTAGATGATGTAAATATGTTTAAAATAGCTAAATTAAATAGCTCGTTACAAAAACTTTTCTTCCATTCCTTATTTTATAAATTTCTTATTAAATAGAATTCATAGAGTGCCCAAAAAATTATGGGGGGCTTCAGCCCCCGGAGCCCCCCTCAGCTCCTACGACACTGGTACAGTTTGGACGGCGTGAATAATCGGGGGAAATCGTTTACACCGACGTAAAACTGTTGCGTACATCCGTCGCGCAAAATAACGGTGGTGGCGGTATTACTGAGGGAAAACCGTTAAGTTACGCGCGCGTCATCTTTACGCGAGGCGATGAGGTGGTTAGGTGTGCTCACCGAAAGAAGCATTATGGGGTCTGTGCTTGTCTGGACCTCTAACTCCTTCATTTGTAAATTGATAATAGTTTTTTCAATGATTCTACTGTGTAGCGACAGTCTTGAAACTTCCAAGAAGTGCTTACAGCGTAAGGGTGTCTATGTATCAGCGGGAAAAGGAGCTGAAAATGGGAATTGCGAAGCAGATCATCCCTGTACCCTCCCTACTGCGTTGGATAAGATCCATAAGTGTGCTACTATTACTATTGTGGATAACCCATTCATATTATCTGATGAAGTAACACTAACATCTACTAACTCAGATATCACTATAACTGGAGGTGCAGAAGGTGTTGTTGTTCAGTGTCAAGGATATGCTGGCATTGTAAATTATGGCTGTGCCAACTGTAGTTTAAATAACCTCCACTTTATTGGTTGTCAGGTCAATGTCTCATCCTTCTTGAATACGAAAGCTCCAGGCCTCAAACTCAACTTAGCATCCCATCTGTCTTCCATACTTGTTTTTGAATCAATCAATTTTGAAATTTCTAATTGTATTTTTTATTCGTGTCTTGATTCAGCAATTCTTCTTGTTGGTGCTAATGGAACAACTACTATAGAGAATTCGACGTTCGTTGGCAATAGGACGTGTTTGACTGGACAGAATTCACGAAGTGGTGGCATTGTTATGAGACACACCCCTAAACACGCCTACGACAGCATAGTAAGAGTAATATCATGCAATTTTGATGGCAATATAAATATTAGCCCTGATTTTTCTGATTCTAATTGTCATGACACTAACAATGGTGGAGCAATTGATATCGTTATTTCTTCCAGTGAAATTCAAGTATTCATCTTAATTACAGAAAGTAAATTCGTTAACAACTCCGCATGTGGCGGTGGGGCACTTCAATTATTATTTTATGGTAAAAACCTTAACTTGAGTACATCTATTGTCAATTCACTGTTTGATAATAATTTTGGATTCTACAAGGGTGGAGCTGTAGTCTTCAGTTTCTATGCATTTCATATTGGTTATGAAAATAACAAATTTTCAGGAAAGCTCAGAAGTTATGGCAAATTCTTGATACAATCATGTGAATTCCGTGAAAATTTAGCCAGTTGGAGTGGGGCTCTTGCTGCTTACAGTGTGCCATGTGACCGGTGTGAAAATAATATAGATATTGAAATTACTGACACAGAATGGATTAACAATGTTGCAAATCAGTCAGGGTTTGCCATTGGTTTGAGCGGAGTATTTGATCCACAGAGAAGATATAATATCACTGCATACTTCACTGGAAACTGCACCTTGTACAGAAATCACTTAGGAGGTGATGATTACAGTTCAATTGGTGCCATATCGGTTGAGACTGCTATCGTTAGGTTCGGAGGTGATGGTGTCACCATATTTGACTCTAATTTTGGAACAGCTCTACTACTTAGAAGTTCATCTTCAGCCATTTTTGAAGGCAGAGTGGTATTTAGTAACAATAGTGGAGTATTAGGTGGTGCCATTCTAGTGCAGAGTGAGTCTCACATACTCATAAAAGCCTATAGTGACATTACTTTCACGAACAATTATGCCCTTGTGTATGGTGGAGCATTGTACTCCAATGTAAACAATGCACACAGTTGTGTCATTGAGTTTGATTCAGAACTTTTCCCCAATAATACTGAAGTTACCTTTATAAACAACACATCACCAGGTTTACAACAGGCTGTTTTCATTCAAACATCAAAGCCCTGTAAAGAATGTAAAGTGACTGTATTAGATCTATTCAAGTTTATTCCCCACGATCACTTTCAGATAGTGTTTCCGCCAGACGAAGTCACACTTGACGTATTACCACAACCTTCACAAGGAAATGTACCAGAAATTATCCTTGGTGAGCCGTTTTATTTGGACCCTGTTTCAATAAGTGATATTTTCAACACTTCTTCAACCGGTGTTGGGTTCATGTATTATGATCAGCTAGGAAGCCATGAAAAGATTCTTGCTATTCATGGACCAAAAACTATCAACTTTGATTCATTCACTAAAAATATCAAATTCTCAGTGGTTGGCCCAGACGTGACCAGTGCAATCAATATAAGCATATATTTTTTCTTTCCGAAACAATCTTCTTATCACGTTGGGATCAATACAGTTAAAATCAGCGTAGTCCCATGTCGAAGTGGCTATGTGTATTCTGACCAACTTCAAAAATGTGTATGTGTTGGCTCACAGGAAATCCGCTGCCTCCAAGACAGTAGTCAACTTTGTTTGAAGTACCACTACTGGTATTCGGACCAGTCAAAGCTGGCATACCCTTGTCCTAGGACATACTGTCAGTACATGCACCAGCAATGCCCTCCAAACACCAAAAACTGTTTAAATTCTACCGACTACTGTATTATAGAAAAATCTAGTGATGTATGCTGGGATGGCAGAGCTGGCACTCTGTGCTCAGAATGCAAGGAGCATTTGTCCTACACACTTGGGGCCTATAAATGTGCTGATACCAAGACCACATGTAACTCAAAAAACACATTTTTGCTGACAATGTTGGTTATTTTGTACTGGACTCTGTACGCAGCTGTCCTTCTTGCAATATTGTCCCTACAATTAAGCGTGGGTTCAGGTTTTATGTATGGCCTCGTGTACTACTTCAGTGTGGTTACTATCTACACAAGTGGAAGTGCTTTATTTGGTGATCCGTGGGTTTTTTTTGTGGTCATAATATGTGAGGCTCTCACTCAACTCAATTGCTTCACCCTGATAGCACAGATGCTTCCTTACTGCTTTTCTAGTAGTTGGACTACTCCTTTACCACATATGTTATTCCAGTATGCAGGACCAATATTTCTGATTGCATTGATGCTTTTGGCTGTTTTGGTTTCTCGATTTTGCCGCCTTCCGAAAAAACTGCGTTTAAGCCAATCTTCGCCGATCCATGCTATTTGCTTGCTCATTCTTTTCTGTTATACCTCAATTTCAAGCACTAACTTTAAGCTTCTCCTTCCAATTAATGTTGATAACCAGTGGAGAGTCCAAATTGCTCCAAGTGTTGGATATTTTTCTCCAACTCATGCCCCTTATGCTCTGGTTGCAATTGTTGTCGAGTTGACTATTTCTTTACCCATATGTTTCTTGCTGCTTTTTGCTCCTTTCATCTCCAAGCATGTTGATTTGGTAAAGTACAAATTGAAGCCTATTGTGGATGAGTTTCATGCATGCTACCGTACTGATTGCCGCTGGTTTGCTGGGTTTTATTTCTTAGTGAGACAACTGGTGTACCTCATCAATGGTCTTTTTTCAGAGACAGAGCCACAAGAAAATACTTTGCTGGTACTTCTCAATGTACTTATATGGACCATCCATACCACATTTCAACCGTACCGAAAGAAGTGGCTAAATGTGCTTGACACGATATTACTGACGGATTTGGTTCTTATCTCGTCTTCCGTGGCTGGCCAGTCTGTGGACTTAAAGAAGCCTATAAATATATTCATTCATCAGAACGTGTTGCCATATGTGCTGATACTGGTCCCACTGTGCTATCTTTGTGGTGCTGTGGTATTTATAATAGGGCAAAAGCTTGGAATCGGTCGATGTTTGACGAAACTGTGGGACAAATATCATTGGAGGAAGCATTCTACAGAGACTGTCACCACAAGTACTGAAATCAATGCCAAAGCCAAATGGGATGATTCCTACTACAGAGATAATGGCATCAGGGAGCCCCTTCTTGATGAAAGCTTTCAACCAGATAGTCTCAGGTCTTCTTCTAAGAGCATTCATTACGATAGTGTTGAGGATAGTGACAGGAATCAAACCCAGTCTGCAAAGAATAGTACTTCCAGCAGCGTACGGGTCTCTCAAATGAACAGCTTTCCACCACAGCAAGCATAGCGAACCCAGTATCAGGAACATAATGTATAGACTATGAATATTCTGTATATATCATATGATGAATGAATATTATTATTGTACATGTTTTGTGGCAAAGTGCTAATAAATGTAAATTATATTCATTGGTAATAAATTACGTTAACTATTTATGATGGAGCAAAGGTCACTCTGCTTATTTTGAGCTATGGTCAAGACTTAGTGTTTGTTATTAATAGCGGGAGTGTGTCCAGACTAAGCAATGTAAGTGTGAGATCATGTAGTTAGTTACTATATCATTGTCGTCCACTCATTCTATTAGTCTTGTTTATAGTAGCCTATGGCTATTATCTTCCTAATTAGTTCACAACAAATTATTATCTACTAGCTATTAGTGGCTTTGCTTTGCTAGTTTCTTGCCTACACCGTTAGATAATGAATCTGGCAAGTCTGGCTTTTAATTCAATAGACTGAGATACTGGATAATCACACCAATTTCTATATTTTTCTCCACTGTTATAGAGATGATGATCTTTATTTGTTTTGTTTGTTTCTCTGTAGAAAATGAAGCGTGACCTTGCAGTGTTCTACCTATGTATTCTAATAAACTGTATTAGCATTATACCAAGTATTAATGGTGACTATTGTAATAGTTCAAACATGAAGAGAATAGTTGTGGATTCTTCAAACACGTCACTGGAGGATATTTTGGATGGCGAAATTGATTTAAACTGTTCCATTGTTGAGATACAGTCCTGGCTAAATCTGACCAGAAATATAATCATATCCTCAGTGAGCACAATGACCATCACAAGTGAGAGAGGAGAAGAAAGTGAAATTGGCATTTACTGCGATGAAAACTCTGGAATGACTTTTCAAAACTGTCACAACATCAGCTTGCAGCAGTTGTCCTTTATTGGGTGTGGAGTGGAACATAATCTAACCGAAAATGGCTTTGACAATTCAGATTCTGCGGCCATTGGAGTGTATTTCCAGTCAGGGTCAACAATAACTTTGAGCAAATGCACTTTTAAAGAAAGTCCTGGGGCAGCCGTAGTGATGAATGACGTGGATGATACAGTCACAGTTGTTTATTCCACCTTCTCAGACAACATTCCCTATCAAAACTCCACAATTGGAGGAGGTTTGATCTTTCACAGTACTAATTTGAGTGGCATGAATGGCTTCAGTTGTCTGATTGAAAGCTGCACTTTTCAGAACAATCAGCAATCGGCAGCCTCAGCCTCCTTTGGCGGTGGTTTTACTGCATTACTTGGCGGAGATATCCCACAAGCTCGTATTACTATTACAGGGACTACGTTTGCCAACAATGGAGCTAAGCGAGGTGGCGGTTTTCATGTGGCTAATTTTGCTGGAAGCTTGAACTTGACGATTACATCATGTCTCTTGGACTCAAACGAGGCAGAGGGATATGGAGGTGGGGCTTGGATATCATCTGGAGCCAACTCGTCCAGTACAGCCATCTGGATATCTGGAGTGTGTTTTAACAAAAATTCAGCCCGTAGAGGAGGAGGTCTGGCTATCCAATCAGTTGCTGAGCTAGCAAGTCCTGTCATCTTACATGTCGCAAATTCAAACTGGACTGTCAACCTTGCCATAAGAAGTGGGAGTGGCATACACTTGGAAGCTCCCAATATGAACAACAATGCCACAAACAGTACCAAATACAATTTGTACGGTACATTTTCAAACTGTCACTTCATACAGAACGACTTTAAAGCTTTTCGTGACGTTGGCGCTGTGTTTGCACAATCTGCGAGAGTCGACTTCAGCTGGTGCGAGTTCAATGACAACAAAGGAACGGCCCTGTACCTACAGCACAGTTCTTATGCATGCTTGTCTGGAAATATGTCATTTGTGAGTAATGTTGGTATTACAGCTGCCGCAATTTACATGGGTTCCAACTCCATCATGGCTCTAGAAGCAGGTGTTGTTGCAGTTTTCTCTTTCAATCATGCTCTGTTAGCAAGCAGTGGCACTATTTTTGCGGAACAGAGTATACCTCTCACAAGCCGTCCAAACTGTGTGTTTGAAAATCTTGAGAGTTTGTCTTCATCAGATAAATATCGTGTAGCCTTTGTTTTAAACAAAGTTGATGAAAATTACAGGTCCATCTTTATTACTGATGCAACAGCCTGCTTTGAAGATGGAAGAAACCTTTTATTCGATAATAATGTATTTTCTTATCTTCCAAATGAGCCCAACCAGGTGGCCAGCCTGGGTCAAAATGTCAGCATTGAAGGAACTAAGAGCATTGTAATGCCAGGCGAAACTTTCCAAATAGTCGCTAAAGTGTATGACGCATTTGGTAATCCTAGTTCTGTGTCAGGATACATATTGCTTCTAGTGGACCAGACTCATTATTATTGCTTATTGTGTAATTCAAAATCACTATATGAGCTTGTGGGTCCAACTTATATCACTATGGACAGTTACACTCAAAATAACAGCCTTTTCTATGTAAGGGGTCCTCCTGAAGATAAACTAACAACTCGTTTGGTGACATTTCTATTCGATAACAATGGAGATACTGTCTTGGACACTCCGAGGAGCTTCACAATAAATATATCAAATTGCCTACCTGGTTTTTTATACAATAAAAGTGAACAAATTTGCAAGTGCAATAGTGGGAATACTGCCAGTGACAATCTATTGTGCCATTCTCACGACTATAGCTGCATCAGAATAGGTTATTGGCATGGAGTGAACAGCCATCAAAACAGTTCAGTCACGATCCCTTGTCCAGGATTTTTATGCCAATACAATAATTATCTAGGATGTAACAATATGGACAAATGTCCATTTTCACCAGGGTATTGCCGGCTGCATAACTTGACAGAGCAGTGCAGTAGTGGTCGTGAAGATATTCTCTGCTCCTATTGTCAGAAGGGCTATGCCTTCACCTTTGGTGCAGTACAGTGTGTGCCAATCTCGACTTGCACTGGAGTCCATACCAGTGTGCTATTATTAGGTATATTTCTGTACTGGTTATTGTCCATTGCGACCATATTCATGGTCCTGACTTTAAACTTGAGCATAGGTTCTGGTTTTATGTATGGAATAGTGTATTACTTCAGCGTCATCAGTTTATACACAGACAATTCTATTAATGACACTTTTCTATCCACTCTTGTGCACATGTGCACTGCATTTACTCAAATGAACCCTCGAGTGCTTGGGCATGTCAAGCTGTGTTTTGCAGAGAGTTGGAACCGAAATCTTCATCACCATATTTTTGATTATGTCACTCCAATCTTCATTATTAGCTTCATAACTCTTCTGATGATCTTATCCCGTCTCTGTAGCCGATGGCCGAAACGTATCTCTTTTGCAGAGAACTCGCCTATACATGCCATCTGCATCCTCATCCTCTTCTCCTCCAGTTCTCTGGCCTTCACTAGTTTTGAAATTCTAAAACCTCTTTCCATCTACAATGACACGAGAGTTTTTATTGAACCAAACTACCATACTTTGGTGAAGACCATATTCCTTATGCCATTTTTGGTGTCATCGTGGAATGCTTCATCTCTCTTCCCATCTGCATCTTGCTTCTGTTTGCACCTCTCATATCCAAAAGAATAGACTTGGTCAAGTGGAAGTTGAAGCCTATTTTGGACGAGTTTCAGGCGTGCTATCGCTCTGGGTGTCGCTGGTTCGCTGGGTATTACTTCTTAGCTAGGCAGTTAGTCTATCTAGCAAATGCCTTCAACCGCACTCAATCTTTGCCTCAGGACAACATTGTTCTACATTATCTGAATGCAGTCATTTTGCTAGTGCACGTGTCCTTCCAACCATATGCCAGCAAGTTGCTCAATGCTCTGGATGCTTTCCTTTTGGCTGACATCCTCATGATTTCGTTTCCACAGACAGTTTCTACCATTTTGAATGATCATACTCTGCATCAAGTTTCTATGTATGCTTTAATTTTGCTCCCTTCTCTTTACCTACTGGGGATTTTATTTGGACTTATAACAAGACGTTTCTACACATGTGTATCAGTACTATGCATTACTAGAATCCCCACCAGATCCTTGGTTAATGAGGATGCATTAGAGCGCTCATCTAAGCCTACATACAGCACCATTGCCATACACGACCAAGCAGAGAGCACCTCTAGCAATGAAAGCTTTGAACCCGTCAGGAGCTCAGCTCTTGAAGATTCTTTTTATGCTGATGACGGAGAGCGAGAACCTCTCTTGGCCAAGTCTCATGAGTCTTATAGAGACACAGTTACCTCAATGAGGCTCTCAAGTATGGCCAAACTTCCTCGGTTTCTAACCAACTCCAGGAGGTACACTAACTCTCATTCTGCTTCTATCAAGAATAGTTACAGTTAATTCCATTTTTATTTATTATTTCTGGTTCCACAGTTCATCATAAAAATGTATCTAAGTTGGCTTGAATATTTCTTATTTGAACAACTACAACAAAAAAAATCCATACTGCTTGTATGCATATTAGGCTGGACATGCTTGGGCTAAGTTAGAAAATCAGTCTCATATGATCTCCACCATTGATCAAAATCAATTAACTTAAACAAATCCTCAGGGGCAACCACATGCTTAGGCAGTTCTCACTTCAAACCCTCGATAACTTACATGTCAAATTCAAACAGGAATGCATAATATACACAAGGTTCAAGATCAGCAGCATATGTTACTAGTTGCTTCTTTCCTTTTAGCGATCACTCTCCAATAGCATTGTTGAGATCACTGCCAAGTACAGCATATAAATGTAATGCTGGAGCAACTGGCACTGTTCAAGTAACAAACAAATTATGGTAACAAGAGAAGTCAATTCGTGTAAAAATTTATCTATAGCTAATTCTCAATTCTTTTAGTTAGTTACCTCTTATTCTAAACACTATTCCAGAATAATTGATCAGGCCTACACGTAGCATTTTTCCCCAACACAATACTGTATTCTAGCCTAAAACAAACCTGATTCAAACTTCTGACTAGCTGGGGTTAAAAACTAAGGGGTAGGAGAAATAAAATAGCTAGGTCACATGACTCTCAGGTAAAACTGAAGGCTGTGCAATAAATGTGGAGACTGGGCTGTGTGTGTGTGTGTTGAGATGAGAGGCAGGTTAGACACATTGCACTTAGAGGTCACACGGCCATCATAATAGTCCTGTTTATTTTACGATATTTTTCACATAGCTAGTTAAGCTCATTGAAAGGCTAGAAATAGGCACAATATTAACTCAGAATGAGAAAGATTATGAAACCATGGTAACCACTAAGTGAGTTGTCATTATCAGCTTTCATTCTGTTTGTATGCAACATTTACATAATGGACTTCCAAAAGCAGTTCCTCAAAGTTATTACTCTTTGTTTAGATATTTTACTATTGTCATCAATATGGAGAGTCAGAGTGTGATATTTCACGGAGCAGGCTAATTTATTTTCATGAGCCAGAGGCATGAAGCCTGAGAGTGAAATATCTTGCCATAACACTCTGACAAGTGTAATAAGTGGCTTATTCCACACTAGATATCTTCACTACTGTAGTTAGCTAGAGGAAGGGTAACTCACAGGTAAAGTTGGTTGTAGGGGCTACCCACACCCCAGCTGATATTTTAGCAGCTGCTCTAACCCTGTTGAGCAGGGTACACCAGAGGAAGGTAGCTGTAAAACTGAAAATTGAAAAGTTTGGCCGGTTGCTATAACTACAGGGTTGCTATAACTACAGGGGTAATGAGCTTGCTCAGTATAGAGTAATGTCAGTGAGTTATTTCATGGGTCATGTACCTAAAAAATATCATTGTGAAGATATCTAGGGTGGAATAAATATATATATATATAATGTAAGCTTTAACAATTCTAGGTGACAAGTGTATTTATACAAAAGGAATATAGTTGTTTGTTTACATCTTTTAGTTCTGCTATTTCTTGCTTTAGAGATTGGAGCAGGAAGTCCTATAGAGAAAAAGGTACAACTATAAAGGAGGATAGAGCTAATATTGTTTAGGGGTACCTTGTCAGATGAACTAGAAGGATTTAACTCAGGAGGACTGAACAGTGTCTGGAGTTCAGGAATCTCAACTGGAACCAATACAGCAAACCTTAGTTGTCAGTGAATTAATACTAGGGAAATAAGAGCTTACCAATATTTGATAGCTATTTATAGAAGTCAGGATCAACAACAACAACAAACAACAATAAATAAACAAGTGGCATCAACATACAACAACACACAACATACGGGATCTACTCCATGCACTTGAATGGGAAATGAAGACGACATTTTTTCACTGTCTTCTGATGAAGATTTTTGCATGTGCTTCTTGAAGACTTTCACAACTGGAGCAGGTGAGGATGGAGGGTCTTTGGAGAGATACTGCTGCAAGCCACTCTGTATCATCATCTGACTGATGGGACCTAACACACGATTCAAGATGATTGTAATCAACATTGCAAATCTGTAAGGTGTATGGTATTGGGATGGAGTAGAAATTACTAAATTATGTATAAAGCATTATTTGAGCTTAATAGGAAGTAATGTCATTGAGAGTAATTCTGGAGTTAAGCATTTTTTTGTGGCTATTTGACAGGTATATGCATCTATATGATACTATGCTTGTGTGTCAGCAATGATGATGACGGTGTGTATTCATGAATAAGTTATTAGCTGAGCCGGGTAGGCAAAGCGTTGTCATGAATTGAATGGGTAAAGAGTCATTGTGAGTTGAATGGGTAAAGTGTCATCACACTCAGTAGGAGGCGATAAAGGAAACGATGACTATTGTAGCTAAAAACATGTGATGAAAGGACAACAACATGTAGATAAAGCGTTCAAAAGGGAAGGAAACAGTTTCACAAAGTATAAGTCCATAATCACGGATAGAAGGACAGAGAGAGAAGTTAGTACATCAAGTGCCACTATGTGGTGGGAACTTGCTATGTATAATAGTAATTGTTGACAATTGAGCAGGTGAACCAGAGTTACTGTATGTTGCAGCTAGATATGACTGCAAAACTAACTTCTCCAATTAGACTGAAAGGGGTGGAAATGTATGCAATTGATACTAAAAAAATAATGATATCCATTCATGGTTAATGTGCAGTGATAATAGAACAGATGAACAACATGAGTAAAGCAACACATAACACGCACACCATTATTCAGAAAAGGGTGTGGCTACTAAATTTAAAGCATACAGTAGGAGACAAAAAAAAGTTTCGAATTCCGTTCCGCAGTACGGCCGTAAAACAGTAGTTTTTTTACCGTAGCTTTTATCGTTGTGTTCCGTACCGTTTGGACACAACGGCCAGCACCGTTTACTAAAACAGTTAAGTTTTTCCGTTGATTCACAGATATTTTCTAGCTAGAAACTCTTCCGTAGCTATATCAGCAAGCTAAGGCCTTGTATCGACCATTAAACGCTACGGGGATAGTGCAAAAAAGATCGTACAAAAATTTAACTTGCTTCAATAAAGCTGCAGACTGAAGTTCCAATGGGCAGAGCGATAACGAGGTTCGCACTTCATAGATCTTCTGTTAGCTACTGATGGACCTGCAGCAGTAAAAAAGCTAAGCCCGAGGAGGCCATCAAGAAAACGTCGATACTGTGCGGTGGTCGAACTAACAATTCTCCGCAAGATAACTTCGAATAGGACAGCTTCAAAATTTTTAACTCGAAAAGCTCCGCCTCAGGAGCCTGTAAACAAAAAATCGGAACGTTTTATTGGATAAACGATTTTTTATATTTCTTTGAGTGAGATATATGGTGAACGAGAAAGATTAAAATGGTAACGCGGTCGAACGGAATGGCCGTTTTTTAAACAAACGGCATACCGTTCCCCCCTCCCCGTTTTTTAATCGTGCGACGGTCGTTCTATGGAACGGAATTCGAAACTTATTCTGTCTTCTACTATAATGTGAGACTATTTATTTGTAAGTGTATCACAAGCACGAGATAACACATAAACACTGAACTTAATTACTGAACTTTACACTTAGCAAACACTGGTCACTGCAAATCCCCACCCACTGACCTTTCATCTTGACCTCTCTGATGGTCTGACAGCTGCTTATATCCCAGACTCTGGCCTTGTCCTCAAACTTGGAAGTGGATATCAGGACGTTGTCCCAGCAACACACGCTCAGTGCCGATACACTCTTACTGCACACAATAAATAAATATAACATCACAAGCTAAATGTTCAATGCATTCATGTACATGTATGGCACAGTCTTTTCGTTTTTAAAAAATCTGTGATCATTCAAAATGTGGTAATAGTAACACTAAAATTTCTTCAGTGCAACCATAAGAGCAATTCTTCATTGGTGGTTAGTTGGTTGAGTTGAGACTCTGACTGACAGACCAACTATATAATAATGTGTGAGGCCAACAAGTCATGTCTTGTCACAGGTCAGAGTCAAGAGAGCATTTACGGCTATAGCTTGGGGTCTGGGTTCAATTCTCCTAAACTTCCCTCACATTTTTTACTCTCATTTGACACTTTAATAAAATAGACTACATAGCAGGATGTATACCCACAATTAGGTCAAGTGTGTAATCGTGCTCTGTACGACTCAGGTGCACGCCATACAATACCAGCCTCACCTCACCTGTGCCCTTCATATTGACATTGGTCTTCAGCCATGTCAGGTCCTAGAGGCTATAAAAGAAGACATGTACACAGCACGTGCTACTATTCACCACTGACACAGACTGCTGTCACAAGTACCTTAGTGTAGAGGTTGACTCTAAATATGCTCCCATTGCTACCTCCCAGGAACAGCCACCTCTCGGCAAGGTCCACAGCCAGGCAAGTCAGGCCACACCCTAGCAGGATGGAACACAGTAATCTTCCTGAGGACATCTCATAGATCTGTTAATTTCATGTTACATGAAAACTATGTTCAAATTTCATTACAATATTATATTTATGTATAGGTTACACCACAGGTCAGTACAGGGTTTACACAGCCGTGGACAGAAAGCCCAAGGATAGTGTAAATCCTATATCGACTGAACGGAGTCGGTGCAACCAACTTACCATGGCTCTAGGTTTTAGGAAACAAAAATTTTTTTCCCAATAGGACGGTTCACTATTCATCTCCTAGGAGGTGGGTATGAAATATATTCACGAGAATTGAGCAATCTGATTGGACAGTTTGAATGTATAATGGTACAAATATATATATATATATATATTTATTTATTCAAGCTAGATATCTTCACAATGATATTTTTAGGTACATGACCCTCATGGTGTTATCTCATAGCTGTATTGCAAGCTCATTACCAGAGTAGTTATAGCAACAGGGCCTGGTGTACAAGTTTTTCTGTGTTTTTAGAGCTACCTTTACTCTAGTGGAGCCTACCCAGCCAGGTTAGAGCAGCTGCTATAATATCAGCTGGGGTTGTGGGGAGCCCCTAGTGAGTTTTCGCTAACTTGCTAACTTTTTACAAAAAAAAACTACTCCAGTGAAGATATCTAGTGTGGAATAAACCACTTATTACTCTCTTCAGAGTGATATGGCAAGATATTTCACTCTCAGGCTTTATTTTCACCTCATGAAAATAAACTAGCCTGCTCGTGAAATATTTCACCATATCACACTCTGACTCATGTAATAAATACTATTTATATATATATATATTATATAAATAGTACTCTGATATATATATATATATATATATATATATATATATATATAGTACTTATTACATGAGTCAGAGTGTGCAGTATGGTGAAATATTTCACTGAGCAGGTTAATATATTTTCAAGAGCCAAAGGTAGTGAAAATAAAGCCTGAGAGTGAAATATCTTGCCATATCACACTGACATGTGTAAAAAGTGGTTTATTCCACACTATATCTTCACTACTAGTTAGTACTAGAGGACTGGTAACTCACAGGTAAGCAGGCTGATATTTTAGCAGCTGCTCTAACCCAGGTTGAGTAGGCTAGCAGGAGGAAGGTAGCTGTAAAAACCAAATAATCCATTTAGCCCTTCAACCATTGCCTCCACATGAAATCAGAAAGTAGCCACTTTTACAACAACAAATAGCATGCCCAAAATAAAAAAATGGTTATATTAATGCTGACATGGTATATCTTTTCTCTTTCAGTTATTGATGTTTCTGATGATCAGCTTTCAAATAATCAATGTGTATATATATATATATATATTTATAGCCCTTTACCCGAGCGACCGCACTTGTCGTTAAGAACAAATTCCTGCGAAAATGCTTGATTTTCAAGAAACAAAAAGTTGATTCGCCTGGTTACTATGGCATTGAAGACCCTTTTCCAGACTTAATTTCAAAACTTCGCTGTTTTATGAATTACACTCACTATTGTTCAAGTGATTCTTACCACAATAGCAAAGTTTTCAGGGTTTTCTGGTTACTCGAAAGGTTGGTTACTTACAAACAATGGAACCCTTAGTTAATTACTCACTATTGTTCAAGTGATTCTTACCGTACTTTAGAAAAGCCTATTCTTCTTAGTAAGTGGCACACCAGAAACCCACTCCATTTTTACTCACATTTGAATGTCCATAGTAAAAATCCTGTGTACACTATGTTATATGGTTCAAGCTGAGTAATTTTCAATAGGTATCAGGATTTTCAATTTTTTAAGCAAATTCCTGGATTTTGCAGAGCCTGTCACATATATATATATATGCTTCAGCCAACTATTTCTACTGCTTAGAGTTACACCGGACATAAATTTTCTTCGAAGTTTCGAAGTTCTACATTCCAGCATTTGGTGCTGCTGCAATGTGTGGGCACCCTTTAGTGACCACAGAATCCATCAGGTAGGTAGATCTGTCAATGTCACGTAAAAACTACATATTTATTAATACAAAAACAAATAAAATAAAAAAATAAATAAAAATAAATAAATTAAAAAAATAAAAAATAAAAAACTCAAACGTTATGCACATACTGTAATAGTTCTGCCAAAGGAAACTTTTCTTTTAACAAACCTTCCCCGTCATTGGGGATTCCATTTTTTACAAAGTAGTGGGCAGCAGTCTTTGTTCTCCATTTCACTTTGCCCACCTCTAGCCATTGTTTACTGACATTCCAGCTTGGAAAAAAGCAAATTGTTTCATCTACGTGCATATTGTAGCATTCTTTACGGTCCTTGTCTGTGAGCAAGTTCTTAGGTCTATCAGAAATGTTGTGCAACCAGAGGTTCGGTTGGTAGTCTTTGTGATAGTTTTCCAGCCATTTGGCCACAAAGGTGGTATTAGGAACACAGGAGTAGAGGCCACCATTTATAAAATCCCGTTCTTGTGCAAGAACGCATTCAGACAGACTTTGTTCATGTTTCAGTCTAGTACCATTGATTATGATAACATCGAAGTCCAGTGCAGTCCCACCATATTTGTAGATGTTGGACAGTTTCACGTAGTCTGCTACATGCTGAACCCAAACCACATATTTTCCCCCAATGGTGTTTACCTTGTCGATTCTTTTTACCTCTATCTCCACATTTTTCATCTCCTGAATCTTGTCCCAGTAAGTCCCTTTAAACCCAGTGTATGTGTGGAACATTATCTTTTTCGGCTGCAGGAATTTATATACTGACAGAACTGAAGTATACTCCCTGAAGTTAAAGTGCTGCATACCACTCCCTAGTTTGACATAGTGAACCAGAGAGGGGTGGTTGTAGTGTTTGCCATAATCTACAGCCTTGTAGGCATGAAGAGTCTTAGCCTTGCAGCCAGGGTTTGACATGGGGGATTGTGGCTTTGGACTAGCAGGAGCATCTGGTTTTTGGGAGAAAGACTCCAGTGTGACACTTAATTGCATAGGTCTTGATATGCTTTTTCTTAGCTGCATTGTTGTACTAGCCAGAGGGATTTCAGCCACAGATGATGATATTGAAAAAGAAGAATAAGTCCATACCAGAAAAAGGCATAAAAGTACACTTGAGAGGAACAAAACTGTCGCTACTTTCCAGTGTCTCCCCATATCAGAAAATATAGTTACTGGTGGTACCACAGGACCAAAACTTGAATTTCCTGTACTTTCAAAAGTACAAGATTTGTAACTGAAATATCGCTCTGTATGTTCACTACTATAAATATCATGTTTCCTTAAGAATTTATTACACATAAGGAAATCTGATACAGCCATCTGAATTCCATCTGAAAGACATATGACCTGTCATACAGTTTTCTGGTAGTCCAGGAAATCTGACATAGCCAGCTGAATTTCCCACTGAAAGACATGTGACCTGTCATACAGTTTTCTGGTAGTCCAGGAATTCTGACATAGCCAGCTGAATTTCCCACTGAAAGACATGTGACCTGTCATACAGTTTTCTGGTAGTCCAGTAAATCTGACATAGCCAGCTGAATTTCCTACTGAGACATTATGACCTGTAACTGAATTTCTCACTGAAGGAACCAGCTACTATCTGGATGTGAAATGGGTTTATTTGCTCTATTAACTTTTTGATAAAATAGTTACTTAAGTTGTAAGCATAATAATGAATTAATCAGTAAGTATTGAAAGACTTTGTGGAGGACTATGATTATGAAGTTGTACTGGCACAGCCAGTGGACTACAAGAATCATATTAAAAAAATGGCATTAACATCAGCAGGAAAATATACTAAAATAGATAGTTGCTGGGAAGAATCAGGCTATATAAACCCTTTACCGAAAAGCCAGACCCTTTATAGCTGTTAGGAAAAGGGTCTGGCTACGCGAGACATGGTTAAGGTATAATAAAACCCTTTACCTGAAGTTCATCGGTTTGGTATAGGGTCGACACCAGCTTTGGCGTACAAAGTGATATAAATTGCGAACACCCTATACCTCCTGTGAGGTGCTCAAATAATTCTGCGCTCATTTATATTGTTGGCGGTGAAAGATTTGGCCGGGATGCATGCGGTGTTGTCTCTGTGTCTTAAACGCCAAAACTGCTGAAATTTCGGGTGAGTGACAAAAAAGAAGCAAGGAAACACAATGTTTAGGTGGTAGCTAATTCTATGACACTTAAGTTATGTAGCTATTGAGAGTTGCAGCATAGTTGCTGCTGGCAACTCATATATTGAGATTTAACGGTAAGGGAGTGTGGTTAAATGGTGGAGAGCATAGGGGCATCATTGGAGCCATAGTAGAAAGGGTCCCTCCAGTCTTATAGTCTTATAATTAGGGTGTAGTTGAGCATTTTTTCATGTGTGCACGTGCTACTACAGTACCCTTTCGGATAACTGACTCTACTGTACCAACTAGTAATGTAGCAATTATTGCTGAATTTTTTAAGAGCAGAGCAGATTTTAATTTTTTTCTTTTTTTTTCTTCTTTTTTTTTTTGCTTCATTAATATAAAGAAAAAATGTGTTCTTGGGAACAGAGTATTATACACTAGTGAATGGTGTTTCCCATGTTGTTTTTGTTTGTTTTCTTTAGGTTTTCACTGCTTTATCAGGTATAATTTGCTGTTGTTGTTTTGCAACTGCTTTCTGTATGTGTTGTATTCATTATAATTAAAGTGCCATAAACTAAATATTACACTTCCAATTAATGTGGTACTTAATTAGATAACATTTGCTGTTTGTACTGGGCTTTATTTTATTAGCATTATTTCTAATTGAAATATAAGGGTTTCACTCTACAAATCTATTTGTACTGTTCTGTCAGGAATCAACTGCCTGAACACAAGAGAACATGAAAGTCTCTGCATCTAAAGTGTGGAGAATACTTCCAGTCCAAGTGGCGCTATAATTACAGTGAATACGGTATGTCATGCCAACAATGTGTGTGTGACTATTTCTTAGTCCTCTGCCAGTATCTTCACTTACTGGGAATAGAGAGAGCATGAGTACTACACATTATCCGGACAGTCTTGGACCAAGAGGTGTCCGTAACTATGAAATGTCTGTAACTTATTAATGAGTGATGTGGGCAGATTTTTTGTAATGATCAGTACCATCTTGATAGCTGTTTCTGAAGTTTGCTGGGATGGAGAAACATTCTAAACAGATAATTGGATTCACGGGGGCTGATATTGACTGCCATAAAATGATAGTAAGCATCATTCCAGCTTTTTTTCTTCTTTTTTTTAAAAATAGTGTGTCGAAGTAAGTGTGCTAAACGTGTAGCCAACTATATACATACTGCTAGAGGACGCTATGCAATACAGAAGGTAAGTATTGTTTGGTTGCCACAATGCATACCAAATATATTTGATGTGCATGTAATAGAACTTCACCATTGAACTGGGCGTGCACTCCAACAGCTCAGTGTGGTGAGAGTCGAAAGTTTGTGAAGAAACATGCCCCCTCGCCACCACCCTGACTTCCCTACACATATACCTGACATATTTACACACCCCACTTACATACATACACCACTTGGATACTTGCACACATACAAACACTCACATACCACACATAGCCACCACACACACACACACCACACATACACAATTCATAATACGTAGTTAGGAAGAATTTTTTAACCTGTTGCAGTGTGCTATAGGTGTTGTGTGTGTGTGTGCGCGCGCGTTAAGGTATATGATGAGAATATTTTTCATTTACCAAATTAAGCTGTCCGGAACCAGTAACATGTACTTTACCTTATGTAAGCCAACACATAGGTTATAGTTGGTCGTTTGTACGCCAAACTGCCTTTGCTTAGCTAGGTTGCTTCACTGTGCTTTATATTTTCAATGTCCATGTATACAAGTACATGTACCAATACCTATCAATGTCCAGGTATACAAGTACATGTACCAATACCTATCAATGTCCAGGTATACAGGTACATGTACCAATACCTATCAATGTCCAGGTATACAGGTACATGTACCAATACCTATCAATGTCCAGGTATACAGGTACATGTACCAATATCTATCAATGTCCATGTATACAGGTACATGTACCAATACCTATCAATGTCCATGTGTACAGGTACGTGTACCAATACCTATCAATGTCCATGTATACAGGTACATGTACCAATATCTATCAATGTCCATGTGTACAGGTACGTGTACCAATACCTATCAATGTCCATGTGTACAGGTACGTGTACCAATACCTATCAATGTCATTGTTAATATAAGTTTCTAGCATGCACACACTCAACAGACTGAGGAGTAAATTATTTCATTGAAGCTAATTGGGACATTAGCTCTTTCACTGATAGATATTTCACAACCAATGTGATAAAATGAAGAAAAAATATACTTATATTTCCATTTCTTGGTAATGAGTTTAATTTTGAAACATTTAATGATCTAATTACACTCATCAATGCTACCTCAAGCATACAGGGAATGGTTGAAAATTTTGACTGCCAACATTGATACTAAACAGCATGCAGCTTGGCTCAAGCTGAATATATAGAGTAGATCCTCACTTATCCGAACCACTTTTATCCGAATTTCTGTTAATCTGAACACCATTGTTGTGAACTATAATTATATTCATTGGAATTTTGCTGTGCATTAAATAGAGAATCAACAACCTACTGCTATGTATAAAGCACTAAAATTCTTTTTGTAGAACAGAATATATGTACTGTAGACCCTCACTTTTCCGAACACCTTGGACTGGGGGTTGTTCAGATAAGCTAAATGTTGGGATATGCAAAATGTTCGGATACGAAAAATGAGTCATTTTGAATAGGAAACCAATCTTTTAATTTGGAGAGTCGCAAAATAACGGTGGTGAAAGAATAATTGTTTAAATTATTGTTTTTATGTCAGGTTACAAACTGTGACACCTGTTATTTTACGAAACTTTTCAGAGAATTGTTTTAGTCTTTACCAAAGCTGTACCTATATTCACAGGAAGTGAGGCAATATATCAATACACACATGCACAGAGTTTGGGTACTTTAATACAATTACTAAGATAGCTAACGCTATACTTTGCTCGTTGTTTATGTTCTGGCTATAAAATAGTTATAAACCAAAATCATTAGGTTTGTATTTCGATTTATAAATCCTCGCCACTCGGGCTGCGCCCTCGTGTCTCGGAGTTTATAAATCGCATACAAACCTCAATTTTGGTTTATAACTATAACATATAATATATGCATGTATGTGAATATGTACATCATGGAGAGAGAATTAACCACTCAGTACGTTTAATTGTATAATCCTACATAATCATGAAGTTCCTAACTTCATGGTAAACGGAGCAGATTTTTTCCCACCATGAAAGGTAAGGTTGAGCAACAGGGCAGCAGCAAGTTAAAAGAACACTCCAACATGGCATTCACTTGTATGGCATTCACTTGTATGACTTCTTTTACCACACTATGTAACTTGGTGGTCTTAATCTCTACCCAAATGCTATCACATAAATGAGTGGGCCATTCTATACACCATGTGGTTGGCTAAAGCCACAAAATGTCCTTGAATGATTAATGTGATTTAATTCTATTAATGCTACGTCTGAAGTGTGCACTACATCCTGATTAAAATTAGATTATTACATGTACCTGTTCTAAATATTAGTACTGCACTATTTACCAAATTAAAACAGAGCTTTCACAATTAACACATTAACAAATATACATACTTTGCAAGTTTGATCCAGAGAACATGAGAACACACGACTCTGCATGCCTCCCCTGCCGCAGTGGAGGTCAGTAACAGGTAAGGTGTGGTCAGCCCATACATGGCGTGTGAGGGAGGATTGGGGGGTTGTCAGTGACGTGAATTGAGAAGACATCCCATTCAGTCCGTGTATTGGAACACCTGACAATAATCTGTAGTTCAAACAAATAAAGATGGTCTTAAATAGTGAAGTTGAATGAGAAGATATATGTGACCGGTTTTAGGAAAATCGGCCTAAACGCGGCATCTAAAGTTTTCTAATTTATTGTACCAGTAGGCTGCACGGGGCCTTGGGATGCCGTCCTCCTAATTTGGAAACTGTAGCACAAGCCGTCTTCGCCCTATGCACTACAACACTTCAGTATTTTTGCTAAACTTATTATTGCTGATTTCGAAAAACGCCGGGTAAAGGCGTTGCTAAGGTAAGGGGGCGTGCCTTGTGTCCGTATACTATTACTGCGTGTCTCCGGGACACTATGGAATAAACCGGTTACAGGCGGATTGAAAGAAGTCTAAAAGGCTTAATGCAGGGCACCTTAAGAAACTATGATGACGAGAATTGCGTGAGTACGTGAATTATGTAGAATAGTAAGTGAATTAGTTAGCTACAGTTTTTTCCCGGCTGTTAGTGAAAAGCCCGCCAATAATTTCTTAGCAACTCTCCGTACACGAGTCCAACCGGCTAGTGTTTCTAGCTTCCTAGTGTGAGTTCTAGAGCATGCCAGAGCTTACAACTGCGTCATAAGCTAGAGCTAACTGGTGTCTATCCATTTCTGCCATAAAAATTTTTTTGAAAAAAATCGACCCATAAGGCTTTACCCGGGGATACTGAAAAAAATTGTTTGCCGCGTTTAGGCCGATTTTCCCAAAACCGGTCACATATTATAGATGGTGGGAAAAGTATAAACATGTTTTTGCTTTGGGAGAAGCCTTTCTGGCAATGTCATAAAGTAGGCAAGGGGGTATAACATGGGCCTTACCACTTTATTTTATTTATTAAAAAAAGAAAAGGAATGGTCGTGCAGTAGTACTGCTGTTGTACAGTGTGTAATTCATACCAAAAATGATGAGGTGTGGTGGGGGGGGGGGGGGGGGGGGGGGGGGGGGGGGGAGGGGCAAAGAAAGCAAAGAAAGCCAACACACTAGGAGAGAAATCCAGTTCCTTACAACTATTGCAATACCAGAGAACAAAACAACTTATCACAGAAATATAAATTGGCACAAAAATGACACAAACAAACTAAAGTAATCGGTCCACACTGCTGTATGCCAAGAGATCAAGATCTTTCAAATAATTATAAAGCAGTCTTACTCTATCAATTTCCACACAATGGTCCTGCCATCCTGACCTCCTGAACACAAATGGACTCCATCATCACTGAACCTCATCACAGACACTGGCCGGAAGTGCTGGGAAACCACACCCACCAAATTACCGGTGCATACCTGCAGACATTAGTCACACAGTAAGGCTCTATTGTACACATACATGTACCTAAGCACACAATAATATAATGTGAGTGTATGTGTGGATATGTGGATACTCTCATTGCTAATGTCCAAACCAATATATTCGCCATATTTTGTACACTTCAGGTTATTGTAGGTAAATTTAGCTATTTTTACATAATACACTCATTGTGTTAACAGTCTTAAGCCCATCCAAGCACTAAAGAGAAACCTTAAATGTGTTAATTTAAAATATTCCTTATTATATAATTATGTATATATTTTAATCTAACACCAGTGGCGTGCTTTTGCTTAAATGGTGAAAGAGAAAAACTAGTTAGCTACATAAAGGGCGAGATAATGATAAGCTAGTAATTTTTTCTTTTCTAGAATTTTAGTACCCAGTTGACGGTTTGAGCAGCATGTAGTTGCAAGGAACTGTTCTTTCAATATTGTACTTATCCTCACAACAGTGACCAGGAAAAAGAGGATAAACTTACATGCCAGACATATATCTTCTCAGCTATACCAGCAGCACAATATACTCCATCTGGGGAGCAGGCCAGAGCTTGAACCACGCCCACACATGCAATCTTCAGTTGAACCTGCTCCTATAGCATACACACAATAAATGAACTATTTGCTGCAGAATTCTAAGCTATACTTTTTTCAGATTCCAAACGTAAATGAAAGGCACTGATTTAGGGGCACATAATAGATGAGTTTCACCAACAGTGCACACAGCTGAAGCTCCGCCTACGTCCTCCTTCGACCCCACCCTCGATGAGTTCACGCCTGTATCGCAGCTGAAAATTCTAGCAGTTATTCCAGTTCTGACATCCCAGGCCGAGACACTCAGAAGTTTTTGTCCCTGCGAGCACGTAAAGCAATAGTCTCTTCTTTCAGGTAACGCCATTTCACCACGCTGTTTCGCGAATATTTCATATAATGCGCGCACAATAATTTTGTTTCACCCCCCCATACTTTTGTGAAGCATGCGTACTAGTTGTTGCTGGGTAAAAAATCAGCTGGCAAATTGTCATTATTGTTGTTTACTATATTTATTGGCAATTGCAATTCGCTTCTTAATGTTTGCGGAGGAATTCTTATAAATTTAGCACGGTAATTTTAATGATACTATTGTATTGTAGTCTTCAGCTGGTGGTGTTACTTGCTGTCGTAGATATATAGAACGTCCTATTTTCTGTATAGTATGTAGCTATTTAAATTTATTCTTTTGGATCCAATAATAGTTCGCAACTCTTGTGAAGTTTATATTATCCAAATGCTCCGTGCTCACTTTATTGGTACAGATTCCAATACTGTCCACCCGGTTAGTCTGGAACTGAGCGGGTTTCTCCTGCGTTCTCACGAACACCTCCTGGTGAGGTGAAGATGCAGAGCAATGCTAGAAGAGATTTGTTCACTAGCCTAGTTGGCACAGTTCCTCTCAATGATGGTGAGTTAATACTGAGAGAACCCTTAGAGAAGTATTGTTGTCAAAGGTTTAAATATTCTAAATAATCACCACCTTCTTGGTCCCAAACAGTTCTGGCTGACCTTCCTTTGCCTACACCACTGTCAACTCCCATGGAGCAGACTGTTCTGGGGATGAGAAAGTTGAGCTCAGAATCAAAGAAGCTGTTGGACTCTACCAACCCCACACTATGTTCACGCATTACTGAAGCTCTGATGTCTGTTGACACTAGTTTCCTGTAAGTATGTTTTAACTCCAATAGAGAGTGAATTAATCTATAAGAATGAATACGGATGGTAACGAATATTGTATGTGGTTTGAATAGTGGAATAGTCGCAATATTAATTAACCCTCAGTCCGCATGCACGAGAGGGTTATAGTAGTCGTCGTGTCTGTTAGTCAATCTGTCACGCTCTGATTTTGGAGATTGCTTACAATTAACTGCTGATTTAGGTATGAACTTACTCAGAACGACGATTTAAGACCTTTTATTGTGCTACTTTTTCAAATTTCGGGCTGATTTTTTTCAAGCTGTCGATTCCACATAGGTTCAAGCTTTGTAAGTAACACCCCTAATCGTCACATCACCATTACGTGAGCAAATAATTTCTTTTTCTGCCCACGGTTGTTTTGCTTTATGCTGAAAGTTAATGAGTGTTGGAATTAGGTGTTTTATGTTGAAACTATATACCGGTAAGAGTCTCCCGCATGTTTAGCTACTTCTTTAAGACAGTGATTAGCTATATCTACCATTTTCTTTACTTAACCCGTATTGATACCCAAATAATAGTATAACAAGAAGAACAAGAATAATAATAATAATAATATTATTATTATTATTATTATTATTATTATTATTAATAATAATAATAGTGGTGTGCTTCAGCACTAATGGTGAGCGAGTCAGCCTAGCTTTAGAGTGATAACTATATGAGCTATGGGCCTTGGCATAATTTACATAGTTGTTGAAATTGAAGTGTTCTAACTTGGACCTACCCATTCAATGACAGCGAAAATAGTGCTGGTGGGTCCGCTATGCTTTTACCAAAGTTCAGGAGCTTAGCTCTGCTCCAAGACTACATATAGCTTGCTTTTCAAGGCCAACAACTCGTATGGTGGACAGGTTCATTACTTTGTTATTTTACCAAGACCCTTTACCAACTTATGTAATTAGTGGCGTGGGCGAAAAAAGGGTTGCATGTATCATAATATATGTGACCGTCTACAGGAAAACTGGGCACAACGCGGCGTGCGTAAATATCGAGAAAAGATCGATCGATTTCTTAAAAATGTATTGTTTCAAGCCGACGGAAGGGAACAGTTAGGTCTATTATAGTGGGAACGACTTAAGCTACGATGATAAAACTTGGAGAGCTCAATATCTGGACGCCGACAACTCTGTAAATGCAAACAAAATTTTTTTTTCGAAGGGTGCCGCGTTGTGCCCGGTTTTCCTGTAGACGGTCACATATACAAGCAAAGAAATAAATAAACACCACGGAATCTCAACTGTGTAACCCCTGCAAGTGTTTTGCTCGCTAATCCAATGATAAAATATGTAATTGAGCTCCAAACGTTCGTACCCTCAGCGCTATTCTGCATTAGCCTCACGCTTGTAAACCTGATTTTGTTAAATCTGTGTCTTTTGCATGGTCAATTGTGAAGTACTTCATAGTACATTCACCATTTTTTTGTGACATATAGGTAAGCATGCAGTACACTTTTTCTTCAGCAAAAACTTATTAAACGCATAGTCATCCAGTATGACAACTTTCTTTTGGTGTTGTTTTCTTGCCCAGTGACCTGAAGGACTCGGCCCAGACTGTCCCGTATACTCCCAATGCTAGGGATCCTCCCCTCATAAAGGCTGTCATGACTAACCTTTTACCCCAGGCAGTTGTCCGAGTGGAGAAGCTGGATCCAGGTGAGTGTGGGTTGTGGGCACTTGTGATCTTTCTTGGAATATGTGAACGATAGAATGTACTCTAGATTTATTTGGGGGGACATACAATTGGCAAGCTCTAACATGAATAGTGCAGTACATACAGTCAGTACTCAGAGCTGCACACAGAAAACGAGTAGGAGGGACGAAATGAACTGTCTTTGAATTTTTGTGGGGTAATAAGAGTAAAACACAGGGTCTGTTATGTAAGACTTTCTAGGGGAGGTAAATGCCCCTCTTCTCCCTGCCTTCTCTCCCCCCCCCCCTTAAGTGCAGCCCTGGTATTAATGGTGGACTTAATTGTGCTGAGCAGTAAGTAGGCTGTATGTTACCATCAGTTTATCATAGCTAAGGTCACTACTATTAGAATTGGCTGCAGTATCCTCTTCTAATTTTGGTTACATTAATCCTGTTGTAGTAATAATAAATCTTTCATGAACTTGAGTAAAGACGAGTGCAGTATTATACTTTAGTTAGTGTTGGTGCTTGAATGATATGTGCGTATTTGACTAGTTTAATTTTACAGCCAGTCTAACCTTGTATTTTATGTGATGGGTTGGTACTGGTAGTACGCATTGCAACTACAGTTCAATAGTTATACACCAGATTAGGGCACTTATGCCAATTTTTACTCTGCTGTCATTGAAGCTGAAAACTTGTTAATTTGTTTACAGTTGGTACGTTAAGACTATTTGTGAAGCTGACATTGGAGTAAAAGCCCATTCCAGAGAGCCACTATGTTAAAACTACATAATATGTCCAGTCTCAGTCCGGTTACTTCATTATCTATGAGAAAAGGATTTTTTTAGGTGGCAATTTGGGTATTTTATTCAACAAATAGCGTCTCTTAGGAAATACCATGATTAAACTGTCGTAGTGAGCTTGGAGAATATTGGTAAGTGTTTGTGTAAAGTGGAAGAAAACTCATAGCCAAAAAAAAAAAAAATTACATTTACACTTTTGACTAGTGCCCTACTCTTCTGAAATGTTATATGTAGATGTTAATACTCAGTCATCACTTGAGCCTTACGTGTATGTGTGTGTGTGTGTGTATGATGCACGTGGTGTGTAGGTCTCTTCCATAGTTCTTCCAATAGAGATGGTAAAGGAGGTCACAGGCAGGATGCAGTAGTTCCAGGTAATGCTAGCAAACTGTCGCTCATAATAGAATTTAAAAACATGGGCATATTATTTTGTATCAATGTCAGATATAATATCTTCAAGTGTGACTTCAGCATCTCCTTCAGCAAGGAAGAGGAAGCGAGGTGATAACTTTTCTGCGGGCCCATCTCGACCCAAAAGGTCCAGAAGGATTTCCTCCAGTTCAGGTACTTAAAATTGCACTTCTCGGACATAAATGTGTAAAACCTAATTTTACATTTTCAGAAAGTGTGATTTTTTAATTTAGGCAAGTTGTGTTCTGTGGTTGAACTACTTTACTAATATTCAAACGAATATTGAACTCTAGGTCATTGTGCATACATTAGTACCTGTTATCTGTCTCTAGCGCCAATTTCTTATTTCTTTACTTGTGACTAATTTCATAGAACTCTTGAAAACTTAAGTGTGAGCAATACCATATACATATCACAGGATCTTGTATGGCTTCTCTATGTATTACCCATGAAATCCAAACACCTGTGAACTTATTTGGTTTCTTCAAGTTCTCTACACTAAGTGGTTTATTCCAGAACTGGTGAATGTATCAAGTATTTCAGTGTATTTTGGTTTTTCTTTACTTGATTGAAGTGTTGTGATAATATTACACCAGACGTGAGTAGTCCATAAATTTTATACTTACATTAGCTGCGGATTTCACTATCTCACTAATTTATTTTCCTGTTCCTTGTAATAATTTCTGAACTGTACATATTTAGTATAGGGCGGATTTCACTATCTCACTAATTTATTTTCCTGTTCCTTATAATAATTTCTGAACTGTACATATTTAGTGTAGGGTGTTAGACTACATTAAGTTTGGGCTGATTTACATAAACCACTTTTCAGCAGTTCTACTGATAAATTCAAAAAGCTGGTGCATAATATGGTATGTGATAAATGTGTTATGTTATGTTAGTCTTGCAGTAGGGTCAGCAGCTGTCATTCAGCCAAATGAAGATCATTAAAAACTAACTTCGAAGCTGGTTGAACCCGTCCACCTTTCCCCTTGTATGAAACCCTGCCTATAGTAGTACTTACTGAATTGAATTGTCTAGATAAGTTTAGTGGTTATTGCAGAGATTACTACTGTGAGTATATGTATTGTATATACATACATAGATGAATCCAGTGCACCAGATGTTTCTCAAGCCCCTCCTCCTGCTCCGCCTACTTCCTTTCCCACCACTGTCACTGTATCTCGCGATTCTCTGTGTATCTCCATTGATAGATTCCCTATCCAAGCTCCGCCTCCAGCTCAAGCTCTGCCCACTCCAACTCTTCAACCTCCCCCTATCAAACAGAAACCTCATAAACAAAAAAAGAAAATTCCACCTCCAATTGCAGCACCACCGCCCCCGCCCCCTTCCTTTATAGACACTCCCCCTGCGGATCCTCTCTTTGTTAAACTTCCTCGAGGGAAGTTGAGAGGTTACTTTGGCTTGCCGTATTCAGGAGCAGTATATGGCATTGAAGATGGGGTGAGACAAAATGTTTCTCAAACCAGCAGATTGGGTACGGGGTTGACCACCTCAGAAGACAGGGATTATGACGAGTTTGCAGTGGTTCCTGGAGCTGCAGGTGTTGAAGAGTTTTCTTATGGTATTTGGTTTGGTTTTATTTGTTAACTTAGATGACACAATGTCATGTTCTGCAGCTAAGAAGAAGAAGAAGCGACACGCTCATCAGCGTGGTGACCAAAATAAGGCTGCTCACCTGAGCAAGTTTGTGTCTAAACTGGAGACCATGTTGGATCTGAACTCTACTGAAGGTGGATGGGTATTAAGGGAGGAAAGGACTTGTGGGATGTCCCATCAAATATTTGAACTTTTCACTTGTAGGAAACCTCCTCCTTGTAGTTGAATAGTCATGCTAGCCTTTTGTGTTTGTAGTCAATGGCTGGTACACCCAATGTTTGGGGGTAAGCCCTTCACTCATTGCTTGTGTGGGTTACACCTCTCTACAACCCCCAAATGCTATCATGAAGGCATACTTTTAGCTACTATGGATACCGACAATATGATTATAGGACACACCCATCCATATAAGTGGGTGGAGACTCCCAGAATAGTGGATAGCTATGGTATTACTGGAGGTAGGATGTGAAATGGAGGTAATCATACGAAGGGAGGGATGGGTTTGGTGCAAAGGGAGGGGAGGATGGGAGGGAAGAATGCTGCTGTTAGCAAAGGGTGAAAGAAAAGAAAGATGTAGCAGGGAATGGAGGAGGGGTGTAGATATTTCCTCCCCTTCCTCCTTTTCCTCGATACCTTCCTCTTGTATATACAGTTCATGTTAATCTGTAATGTCAGTTTATCATTTCACTTAATTATACTGTTAATTATTTACAGTAGTCCGCATATTCTTTTGTGAAAAAAACAAAGCAAACCAACCAACCAATACTACTTCTTTTTATTTTAATGTTTGTAGAAGACCTGCTTGGCCAGTTTGCGTTGTCTGAATTGCTGGCACAAGTGACCAGTCTGAAGCAGATGGGAGTCTTGCATGAGGTATGTATGTATGTCACTGAGTTGTGTGGTTCACAGAAACTGTGACAGAGCATTATTTTTGCATGCTTTGGAGTAGATTGTTCACTATATGCCCTTACCTACCTCTTACCTAACAACAGTTTAGTTGGTGTTGTGAAAGTAGCTGTAAGAACATTTAGTATTAGTGTAGCATAACATCCTCCCACCTTTTTTTTTTTTTTTTTTTTTTTTTTTTTTTTTTTTACCCCATACTATTATTTGTATTTTGTATTATTTAGGTATCTGTGGACAGTTTGGTGTGTCTAATTGGTTTTATGGATCGTCATGTGTTGGATTCTGCTAGCCTACCAGTTCACCAGTCACCTGTAAGTCTAATGATGCACACTAAAACCTAGTATGTTCACATACACCTCATGTTGTAAATAATTAAAATTGTGGATTTCATGGAAATGCAAGCTTTATTATCTGGAATTGATAATTAGATTAATCTGACTAGATGACATACAATTGATTGGTAGTCGTTGACAAGGCTTAAATTGGTTGTGTTGTTGCTGTTGTTTACAGGAAGGAATGGAGAGAGAGTCTAAAGGATGGCGTGAAGCAGCCAGAGATCGTATCCTGTGCTCGTGTGATGCAGCTCTAATCATTCTACAGATTGTTACAGCTCCTCACATGCCCAAGAAGGTTCACATGGAGGAGTCCATAGACCAAATACTGGCACTCACCAAGTTCCACCTTGAGAACAACGTCTATCCCCAGTTTGATCCGGTCTATAAGGCAGAGAAGAAAGGTGAGAAGACTGGCCATTGTCAATGATGAATCATACGTCATTAACAATGACTAATACTCTTGGATATATATATGTGTAGTTTTTACATGTGTAAGATAATATAAGATATAAAGACTGAAAGCATTACAAGTATGAGTTTGTAATGTGAATATGGAATAGGGTGATTGGTGTGGTTGTGGCTTGTGAATTTTGTAAAGATTTGCTTATGTAGATACTGTGAAAGTTGCTTGTTGTAGTGTGGAAGGGTGGCTGTGCTAAAGAGTGGTAAAGGTTGGCTAAAGAATGAGTGGTGCATGGAAGAGGGAAGTTGGCATGTGGTAAATGTTATCAGTGTGTGGTAAAGGGTGGTCAATGATGAAATGCAGTTAAGGGTGACCAAATGCAGTAAAGGTGATTGATATAGTGCAGAGTGGCTGGTGTATGTGGTAAAGGGTGGGTGACAAAGGTGAATGGTCGGTGTGGTAGCTTGTGATTGTGTGGTAAAGGGTGGATGGTAGTGATGTGGTAATGGGTAGATGGTAAGTAGTAATAGGTAGATGGTACAGATGTGGTAGAAGGTTGATTTTAAGGATGTGGAATGGGCGAGTGGTAAGGATGTGGTAAAGGGTGGATTGTAAGGATATGGTAAAGGGTGAGTGGTATGGATGTGGTAAACGGAGGGTGATAAGGATGCGGTAAAGGGTGATGAAGATGCTGTGAAGGGTGGATGGTGATGATGTGGTAAAGGGTGGATGGTGATGATGTGGTAAAGATGAATGACGAGGATACGGTAAAGGGTGGATGGTGAGGATGTGGTAAAGGGTGGATAGTGAAGGGTAAAGGTAGATGGCGAGGGTTTGGCGAAGGATGGGTGCTGGTGTGGAAACATGACAAAATAAAGAGTCATTTACGTATGTAGCCATGAATGTGCTATAGACATTGGTATGTTGCCTCGTCAAAAAAGGAAATCTGGAGCAAGTCAAAGTGCTGCCAATAAGCTGACCAATGCTATCTACCACAAGCTTACTGAAGTTGTGGAAAACATGGCTGCCCTCACAGAGGCTCAGCCACTCACGGACACCACAGTGTTAATGGTACGCAATGGGAAGAAAGTAGATACGCTTAGGATGGATGTTTATATTGACTTGTGGCTTTAGCAGTCATGCTCAATTCCTTTTGGTATGTGTTTGACTAAATTTATAAAACCAGTAAGAGTTTCTGAAGTATGTCATGGATATCTAAAGAGTTCAATGATATTGGTGAGGTCAACTCCATTCTTGCTTAGCGACTTGACTTTGTATTACACTTTTAGTAGGCTAGCCAGCAAAGCTGATTGTAGTTGTTTTCTATTGAGATAAGCTATATCATTTACTTCATAAATATCATTTATTTCTTAAGTGTTATTTGTGTCTCTTGTAAGTTAAGACCATATACCAACAATAGCTGAGGTGTGGCTTGTCTAAGTCACTGCCCTCGCTGAAACGTGTGACAAACAGGTTTAGCAAGTATCTCCCAGTTTATTAATTGATTTTTTATTTGTACTTTTGTATCTCATTATTTTGTGTCCTATAGTTATCTTCTATGGGAACGCTGCCCTTTTTTGTGGAGAATGTGCCAGTTCTGCAACTGAGTGCCCTGAGGCTAGTCCGAGCAGTGAGTGATTAATACTATGCATGCATACATGTACCCACATGCTGCACACATACTTACCTGTTATTCATTGAAGTGAGTTAAAAGAAATAGCCATTACGTTTTAGAGTTGGTATTTATTCAGAGCTTTGCTTTTACTTATGTTAAGTCAATTACTATACTTCTTGCTTCTTTGGCGGTGACTCTGTTTGCCCTAACAAAAATGTTGTATGCATGCTGCACACATTCGTGCTGCCTTACTGCACTCATCATGTACATATGCAGCACATGTGCTGCAGGCGTAATGCTGCAGAAAAATTGAAACAGCGCCTCACATGTGCCACATATGTGCATATGAGGGATGCATGTGTGCACAAAAAAGCATGCCACATGTGTGCATTCTCTTGTATGCTATACATGCGCAGTGGCATGTATGCCACTCATAAGTTGTGCACCCTTCTACTTGCATGCTGCATGCCTGTGGCGCGTTACAATTTTTGTGTATGTGGCACACAAGCACTATGGTATATTTCTGCATGTCTGCCTGGTAGATGTGGTACATGTGCTGCATGTCTGCCTGGTAGACGTGGTACATGTGCTGCATATCTGCCTGGTAGACGTGGTACATCTGCTGCATGTCTGCCTGGTAGAGGTGGTACATGTGCTGCATGTCTGCCTGGTAGATGTGGTACATGTGCTGCATGTCTGCCTGGTAGATGTGGTACATGTGCTGCATGTCTGCCTGGTAGACGTGGTACATGTGCTGCATGTCTGCCTGGTAGATGTGGTACATCTGCTGCATGTCTGCCTGGTAGATGTGGTACATGTGCTGCATATCTGCCTGGTAGACGTGGTACATGTGCTGCATGTCTGCCTGGTAGAGGTGGTACATGTGCTGCATGTCTGCCTGGTAGATGTTGGTACTCTGCCGTCGTTGTAGAGCTGGAATGAGTCAGGAAGTGGGAGCGCACACACTCAAGCGAATACTATTGCCTTTATGAAAAGTTATAAGTAAGGAATCAAGTACAGTACTTATGTATGACGCACGATGATACATGCATTGGGTTTGAGTGGGTATGAATAACATTAATGTAAATGAGATTTGGTAAGGGTCGATGTGGTATCGTGGGTAAATTAACATGCACATGGCACAATAGCAACATGCACATAAGTGTTTGATATGCATGTGGCATAGTAGCAATATGCACATGTGTATTTGACATGCATGCAACATAGCACCAGAATGCACGTGCGTATTTGACATGCATGTAGCATAGTAGCAGCATGCACATGTGTACTTGACATGCATGTGGCATAGTAGCAACATGCACATGTGTATTTGACATGCATGTGGCATAGTAGCAACATGCACATGCGTACTTGACATGCATGTGGCATAGTAGCAACGTGAACATGTGTATTTGACATGCATGTGGCATAGTAGCGACGTGAACATGCATACTTGACATGCATGTGAATAGTAGCAACATGCACATGTGTACTTAACATTCATGTGGCATAGTAGCAACACATGCACATGTGTATTTGACATGTATGTGACGTAGTAGCAACAGGCATATGTGTACTTGACATGCATGTGGCATAGTAGTGACATGCACATGTGTGTTTTTACATGCATGTGGCATAGTAGCAACATGCACATGTGCACCTAACATGCATGTGGCACATAAAACCGTGCACACATGCAAGGCAAATATATGTGACACATGTGTAAACTACATGTGTGCATGCTACTCTCCTTGTGCATACATGCAGGGCACATGCTGCAGTTAAGTGCATTTTGCTTACATTTTACGCACAAGTGCAATATGCACATGTGTTGCAATGAATGCATTATAAATGTGGCATACATGCAGCACATATCTATTTTTGTAAGGGCGTTTTACTGTTCGTTTTTGTTTGTTTGTTTGTTTTGTTTTGTTACACCAGATCTTCACACGCTACGATAAGCACAGAGACTTGATTCTGGATGAAGTATTTGCCTCACTTCAGAAACTTCCATCTAACAAGAGAAATCTGAGGACTTACAAGTAAACATTTATTGTTTGTTTATGTTGTGATATAGTCCACTGCGAAATGCCAGTCTTTTTAATCCTGAGTTTTACCAGCATAATCTGTCTGTGTGCTTGGCTATAGTTCCATATGCTGATGTGCCTTGTGTTGTGTTGTATAGGTTGTCAAGTGGGCAGCATATTCAGATGCTGACTGCCCTTGTGCTCCAGCTGGTACAGTGCACCGTGACCACACCCACTGTGGATAAGGATGACAGAGCTGTGTCTTCTGAGAAACCTAAGGAGGAAGATAAACAAGATGGAGAGAAAAGTCACAAAGTTAAGAAGGTAATGGTGGAAAATGTGTTCTTTTTTTTTTGTTTTTTTTTGTTGTTTTTTTTGTTGTTTTTTTTGTTTTTTTTGTGGTTGTTGTTGTTGTTTTTTCAACTGGATCGAGTAGCCCTCAGCCCATATGTTACGTCATCCAACATTTATTCTGTCACTTAACTTTGGAAGAGACTTTTATTTGTAGTGGTATATGGTTTTACTAAAGTGCTGCAACCTATGCTGTTAGTCATTTGCTGCACCTACATAGTATCGGGACGAGAAATGGTGAGCAAGGTTTTGTAACGTATTAACCGTAGACGTGGGTTGTTGAGTGCCGCCCTTTTTGTTAAGCGCTGTTTTGTGTTAAACACCCGTTTTCTTTCCAGTTTTTAGCATTTTTTTTAAGCACTTCATGTGTCTTGTCTACTCCTGATTGGTACTCTGCCCCAGTTTCTAGGTTACCACTCCGCTGTAAGCACCCATTTTTATGAAGTACCCATTTCCTTACCGTTTGAAAGTTATAAGCGGGGGCACTTAACAACCCACGTCTACGGTACTCATAAAGTAGTTTTTCTATACAGACTTGTCCTTACTGCTTTAAATTGAAGTCGCATGAACACTTATGTGGGTCTCCTCAGCTCTGGTACTCCCAAGTGAACCTCACTAAAAGAATTTTCTCTACCAGTTTGTCCAACCTGACCAATAACCAGAGAAATTTAGGTTTTTTTTGTGTTATCCAAGTAAGCAATGGTTCATGAGAAAATACTCTGTGACTGAGCTAGGCACAAGAGTAAATATATCCAGGGCTCAGCCCATAGAAAAGTGACATAAAAATAACGGAGACACGTAACTAATACACAACACAAATGAACACACAACAGACACTAGTTGCTAAGAGCACACATTACAAAACATGCAACAGTCATAGTGACTGCAGCAAGTTATGTGAAGCTAAAATATTTGGAGCTTGACAACTTATATTTTTTGAATGTTTCAAGTGTTTAAAAAAAAAAAAAAGCAATAGGGACTATCTGGTATAATAATATTTGAAACATTAGATCCTATCATTTCAAGTTCAACCCATCATCATAGAGTTTGTGTAGAAATCCTATTGGTCATGGTTTCGGGTAATTTTATTCTGTTGTATGTGTGTGTGTGTGTGTGTTTGTGTCACAGAGTGAGGATGTAGATACTCAAATGACTCAAAGTTATAACTTGGCTGTGGCCACTGGTAGCAATTTTTTGTCAAAGTTCTTAAAAAAGTGAGTTTCAAGCCGCCAGTGGATTTGTTGATTGAGTACATCCATGTTCTTATGTGACTGTCTATGTGAGCATAAGACTGCCTGGATTGAATCTATATTTAGGCAGCTAAAGTATGCTTCAATTATATGTTTTTATGGTAATTAGCAAACTGCTGCACTTTCTATGGCATACAGTACGCAATGTATTTGTGGTTTTTATGATATTCAGTTTGAAATCGTCTGTGACTACTGTAGGCTATAGACATCACTTCCGAATCCTAACACTATTTTCTGTGCCTAGCGTAACCCATCTTGTCCTGTCTGTTCTGTGATTATGTTCAGGTGCTGTGCCAGTAAAGACGAAGATGACTTTAAGCCTCTGTTTGAGAACTTCATCCAGGACCTACTGACCACTCTCAACCTACCCATGTGGCCTGCATCTGAAGTCTTGCTCACTTTACTGGGCAACTTACTGGTAGGTACAGGAGAATAGCTTGTCATTATACCTCTGTTGGCACAGTCTAATGATTTTCCTACTTTCTTTATGAGTAAAAGTATATCCTCGTTTGCCTGCAAGTCAATATTTAGTGGTGATGATAATGATGATGGTGATGATGATGATAATGATGATGATTATGATGATGACAATAATGATGATGATGATGATGACGATGATAAAAACCCGACGTCGCGAAGCAATATTTCAATTGCATTTGCACGACATTATCGTTTTCTCACAAAACTGTTGGTACGGGTCGTTAAATTAATGTGGGAACTTCACGTGCATGACAGGTTATAAGGAACAGCCATTTCGTTGTTTGTAAACATGGCTGTAATGTGGTACTAGCAAAGTTTTAAAGTAGCTAGCAATGGGTGCGAGTTCAAATTCTGCCTTAAGGAAGCCAACGCAGTCTTGCCCCTAAGACTAACTTAGGACTGGAAGTGGATGAACACTGCAAGCTCAGTTTGGATAAAATTTACTTTGTTAAAGTATCGTATCGCCTGTGATCCAATATCGCCCAGCTCTAGCTTTAATTGAAGTTATCTATTTTCTGAAAGTGGCTCCCTTTGCCATCGTTGCGTCTGTGTTGGGTGTATATGTGTTTGAGCATGTAAGTACGTATATGTGTGCATTTAAAAATATTGCATGTGACCATGCGGTGCTGATCAGTGTGAAATACACTTTAATTTAGGCGTGTGCATTAAAGTAGTGTGGGTTTTTAAATGGGTGTGGCTAAGCACTGCAGTGTCTCCACCCCCAGTGATAAATCCTGTATGACACCCTGCATGGCATGGCATGTGTTCAGGTTCAGACGTTCAGCAATCGTAGCATGGAGCAGTCTCTTCGTCTGATGTCTCTGGAGCACCTTGGTGTGATAGCAGCCAGACTCAGGAAGGATGTGAGTGGGCCCAGGTCAGAGCAGGAGAATGAACAGCTGGTGGACATCATTGCTCAGGTCATGGAGCTCAAGATGGATGCCAACTCTCCCTCACCCACAGCTATGCTCAAAATGGTGAGTGACTGGGAATGCTATGTAGCTGAAGACATTACAGAGTAATATGCTGGACTGTGTAGCTGGTGGCAATGTGAGAATAGTGCAGGAATGAAGTAGTATCAATCACAGAAGTATGATAGTGTAATGTGTGATTAGTGAGCTAAGCTAAGTGAGACACTATCAGGGGCGTGCGAATTAGAGCTGATTTTTTATATATAAGTATTTGTCTATATGTACATGTGTGTGATAGTTGCATGTATAAGTAATGAAATCAATAACCACTGGGTAAAAGACTTTTTTAAGCCTTGTAATGCTGGATTTCTGATTATTCCAAATGCAACACATACTATAGATACCTTTTACTGTATACTTTGAAACTATTCTAATATTTGCAATCAGCAATAATTAATTGGAATATTTGATTTTCATGACTTAGAAGAAGAGTACTTGAAAGTTTCAAGGCTGTTTTTTACCACATCATTGAAACTGTGGATGACAACCTGTTGAAATACAATGTGTGATATTTTTAGGATGCATTTTCCGAGAACAAACAGTACCTGCAGAAAGTTCTGGTGGCATATTTGAACAAACAAACTGAAGGAGATCCTGCTTGTGTGGTGAGTGGTTCAGGGGCTGCTAGCATAGAGCGTTCACGTTAAGAAATGTTGGTGTTTGTTGGACATCTCTTGGGGATTTTTCTATGGGTCCTATGGGACAATTGACGATGTTACTGGGCTAACTTCTTGACACCCTGGTTATTTTTGTTGATTGTTGTTTTATTTCTTATTCCCAAACTCTTCCTCTCTCTCTCTCTCTCTTCCCCCTTCCCTATCTTTTCTCCTTCTCTCTGTCTTGTTTTGGGCCAGTTTGCCCGAGATTTCTACATTGGCCAGTGGCTATATGATAGTCACTTGGAGATGGAAAAACTGCTCAAAGACAACAGCTCCTCCCCCACCGCTCATCTCAGCTTCAGGGACCTAGCAGAGGGTGGTGATAATGGAGGCCACACCCAGAGTGCCGTGCAGCAGTCTGAAGCTAAGAAGGAGAAAATCCTGGCTCTCTTAAACTCCCACAAAAATCGTTCCTTCAAGAGTCTCTCTTCCATATTGAGTGAGGAGACGGCTTCACTGGTCTCGCGCCATCTGGCCTCGTCTAGAGCTCTCACTAAGAGCTTTGACTTGTACTTGAACAAGGTACGCCATTGGTGGAATGGTAAAGTACCACAGGCTTTAGAAAAGTACCACAGGCTTTAGAAAAGTACCATAGGCTTTAGAAAAGTACCACAGGCTTTAGAAAAGAACCACAGGCTTTAGAAAAGAACCACAGGCTTTAGAAACGTACCATAGGCTTTAGAAAAGTACCATAGACTTTAGAAACGTACCATAGACTTTAGAAACGTACCATAGGCTTTAGAAAAGTATAATAAAAGTATGATAGCCTATATGAGGGAGGTATAATATGTTATGATGACACTTTACCTATTTTCACATACCACTACTAATCCTACTAGTGATGTGCCTTGTAAAGGTCTTATGTAGTATTTGTGTTACATGTAGTTAATGACAGTGTCTAATGAGCCGGCTGTCCATGTTAGAACGCGTGCACTGAAGGCTCTCTCTTCTATCATAGCAGCTGATCCAGATATATTATCTCGAGTGAGTTGAACTGTTCTGTTTTAGATCATTGAGCTCGTTGGCTCTACACAGTGTAAACATTGGGAACAGTTACTGACCAAACTTCTACATTGAGCTAGTTTAAGAACAAAATTTTGAGAAAGTTAGATTGACATTTTCAGAAAACTGAAAAAAAAAATTTTTTTGTTTTTTTTTTGTTATTTCAGAAAACTTAGAAAAGTATCTCCAAATATTTTTCAGGTGGTAAGAAAGGTAGAACTAAATGTTGTTGCTTTTTTAAATGCCTGTAGTGTTTAGCAAAATTAACAATTCTTAGTTGAGGCACAGCTAGTCCCTAATTTCACATCATCTGACTGCCAGGTAAAAAAGAAGTAATGCATGTGTAGCAGCTCACTTGAAGGAACTAATTCTCAACTGTAGTGATTTATTAGATAGTAGTAGCCTGTATGCAGTGGTCAATATTGTGTACTGTTCATTGGTCTGCAGTTTGCATGCAAAAAATAACCATTCTTTCTGTCTTGTGGGTAATGTTTTGACAGAAAAGATTATTAAATTTTAAGAAGTTGGTTTTTAAATAGCTATAATCATTGTTTTAAGTTAAACTGTGCACTTTTCTAGATCACTTTTAATTCTTGCCACACAAATTATTCTATTATTGCAGGTATAGAGTGTCATTTAGCACTAGTGTGGTTGTATTTTCTGCTATTTATTGTCACGCATTCATATGAGATAATTTGTCACTAATGCCAATGGACTGAATGACTGTATCAATAATTTGTATTGTATTGCTATTTCCCCCCTCCATTATTGAGGTGCTTGTATTTTTTTTGTAGCATGACATGCAGCGTGCTGTGGAGATTCGGTTTAGGGACACCTCCACTTTAGTGCGGGAGGCTGCAGTGGATGTGATTGGTCGGTTTGTCCTGTGCAAGCCAGAGTTGACGCTGCAGTATTACGACATGATCTGCGAAAGAATACGAGTGAGAGAGAGGGAGGGAGTAGGGATGGGAAGTGATGAAATGCTGTTGGAAATGAGAATAAGTTAGAGGGAAGCAAGTTAACGTAAAGAGGGAGCTTATAAGACAAGTCGAGCACTGCTTTATTTTATGCTATGGGATTCTTATATTGGATATCTTTATTACTTCCTTTCTAGCCCCCTCCCTCCCTCCCTCCCTCCTACTACATTTTATCTTTCTCTTAAATAAAGCATATTCAGCTCTCAACACATTTATTGTGATTAAGTTATTTGTCTAGGAGGTATATGTTTCAGGATGGATGTGATACAGTACATGACTTGTTGTTGTTGTTGTTTGTCTTGTATAGGATTCTGGTGTTAGTGTCAGGAAGAGAGTGATCAAGATATTGAAGGATGTGTGTGTCCTCCAACCTGACTTTCCTAAGATAACAGACATCTGTGTCAGGATTCTGCGCAGAATTGCTGATGAAGAAGCCATCAAGGTATTCAGTTATTGTGTAGTGACCGTGTGAATTAAGTGTTTGTTGTGTTTTGTGGTAGCTGCTGGTGACGAGTGTGTTCCGTGAGTTGTGGTTTGCTCCAGTGGACAATCATAATCGCAGGGACGTCCTCCTCAGGAGAGTCACTAATATCACAGCTGTGGTGAGGACCTTGGGATGGTTTCAGGCCACCTTCTGGACTGACAGTTCTGATGTGTCATTTGTTGTGTTCTATTAGGTTGGGATCTGCAAGGATTACGAGTGGTTTGAACAACTGCTAGAGCAGGTGTGTGTGCACACATTGTCTGGTGTTAATTTAATCAATGCATTATGTTGTTGTTTTTTGTATGTGTGTATTTCATTAATTTGTGGTATTGGTTTTTTTATTTTTTTATTTTTGTGTGTGTAGATTCTGAAGAGTGAGGACCAGTCTGGTGGCCAGGCTGTGCTACATGTGTGTCAATCAATGGTGGACACACTTGTGGAGAATGTGCTCACTCTGGATGGTGGGTGTGGCAGATTGTGGGGGGTAGTGATTCTAGATTATGAGGGGGGGGGGGGGGGGGGGGGGTTGGAGTCAATGCATAGATAGTGATCACTAGTAATTCTTGGGGTTCTATCGGGGAGAACAAGTGTGTAGATACTGTTGGGGAATCACTAATAGGCTATTAGAGAAGTGGATGTAAAACCTGTACTTATGTATAATGTTGTACGTTATTATACTTGGGATTTTTTA
>WLWD01004228.1_pt1 | contig 45326 bp, 23 predicted proteins | sample 6712731 | NCBI WGS metagenome assembly WLWD01 (sample SAMN12718690, study PRJNA576275) | sponge metagenome | isolation source: marine sponge | host: Mycale hentscheli | place: New Zealand: South Island, Marlborough, Capsize Point | collected 2014-11-01 | reverse complement strand
TATGTATGGACGTACTTAAGGCATTTTTGTACTTTGACCCTAGCATTTTTGTGTTAGTTCGGTTGTCGACCCCGTCCCAAATTGCACTAAACAGAATCCTCTGGTTTAGCGATCAGTACACGTATCACCCTAGAAATTGAATTGTTTACCGTTTTGAATTTTTTTGCCGGCGCAGTTCAAACTTGACAACTTAAGGGACTTCCATTTCTATTCGAGTTAGTGGCGGTGGTAAGTCAATGCGCTCTTTGTCATGGTTATAAGCCGTGCGCACAGTATTTACCTGAAAATACATTGTCCACTAGACTACTTGCGACGGTAAGTCTGTGTAGGTGCATGTCCAGCTGTGTCAAAGCATGTGGGTTACACCACTACTTAGATAAAGACTATCACAAAGAAAACTTTTAAATAACGGGTATTGTTTTGTTGTTGTTGTTTTTTCCTTCAATTCAAGCAGTTGCAGAGAGTTGTTACTATGGCACTGAAATCCCTTTACCCTGTATGCTAAATTAAAAAACTGGACCTTATTTTCAGTAGCTTCAGTGTTAGAAGTCAATAAAAATAGTATAGTCTTTAGGCTCGCTCGCCATTTGTGCTCAAGCACACCACTAGTTTATTTGTATATATGTTTGGACGTACGTATGTAATTAAACGCGCGCGCGGGGAACTTTTGTTCTCCAAAAAACACGGCTTTTTAGGCTTGACCCCAGTTTATTCTGAAAATACAGCATTAAGCAAGCCTTACTTTATACTTAAAGCTCCAAAGTGTGAGAAAATTTCTGCGAAAACGCTTGCTTTTCAAGAAACAAAAAGTTGATTCGACCGGTTACTATGGCATTGAAGACCCTTTTCCAGACTTAATTTCAAAACTTCGCCGTTTTAGGGGGGATACGGAGCTAAAATTACAAATAATAACACTGGTTTATTTTTTTATTGTAGCTGAGAGCTTGTTCAAGAGTTACTGGTAATTGAGATTATCAGAATGGCAGATGTTTGATACTACAAAAGTTAACATTAATCAGGTAAGAGAGTGATTTTGTATTTGTTTGCTGAAATAAAGTCATAATGGCTATTATAGTTTTTGCATGAACTAAGCTAAAACATAGTAACAATACTTAGTTTTATGTTACCTAACTATCAGGCTCGCTCGCCATTTGTGCCCAAGCACACCACTAGTTTATTTATATATATGGACGTACGTATGTCATTTTGTACTTTGACCACGCGTTTTTGTGTTAGTTATGTGGTCGACCCCGTCCCAAATTGCACTAAACAGAATCCTCTGGTTTATCGATCAGTACCCGTATCACCCTAGAAATTGAATTGTTTACCTTTTGAATTCTTTTGCGGGTGCAGTTTTTCTATTCGAGTTAGTGGCGGTGGTAAGTCAATGCGCTCTTTGTCATGGTTATAAGCCGTGCGCAACAGTATTTACTTGAAAATACATTGTCCACTAGACTACTGCGAAGGTAAGTCTGTGTAGGTTAATGTCCAGTTGTGTCAAAGCATTGCGTGTTACAACCACAACTTATAGCTAAAGAATATCACAAAGAAAACTTTTAAATAACGTGTATTGTTTTGTTGTTGTTTTTTTCCTTCAATTCATATCAAAACCTTTGTCAAATTTGCCATACAAAAATACAAGCATTGCCAGCTGTTTTTGAACAACTACATCCCACAGAAAGTGTATGAGCTATGACCATTTTCTTCGAATATATTCTTACCATATATTTTTTCTTTGCATGAGGTAGCTCAATACTGACATACTTGTAATCTTCAGTCCCTGTGCTTCATGATGATACCAAACTCAACCACTGACCTTTCTTCTATACCACCGCTTTTTGCGTTTTTCTTCACCTCACTTAATGGATCGCTCATTAAAAATTCAACGGACTTGGTGCTTGCTCAGCAAACACTGCAAATAAACATCTTACATCATCGAAAGTAAGGGATAACCCCTTTCAATACGGGTAGCACTAAAAAGAGCTAGTCTTCAGCTGTTTTTTGATACCCGCAGCGGTACAGTTGAGTTAGTTTTCACGGGTGTTTATTAAGTGTGTTTGCTTCTATATAGTATGGCTAGGGCTTATATGATTAACAAGTAAGTTGTTTTGTAGGTATTAATAGTTGATTAGCAATGAAATGATTCCTATGTTAAAAATTGTTACATAATTCAAGTAGTTATTGACTTAAATATTTTCTTCTCTATTTAGCTATTATTTATGGAGCATTTCACACCCAGGAAAAACTGGAATTTCTTGTTTTGATTTGTCAGGAGACAAAAGTGCCTATGTATCTGCAGAATACTTTACAGCTACTGAATTACTTTATGAAAGAGTGATTATAAAGCTGTTTCAGCAGTATGATTTACCTATCCAAATAACAGATCCTATTCGGCATGCAATTAGATCAAAACTGTGGAGAATGGGTAAGGCTTTGTCTAAGCTTGGAGGTATTCAGCGCAAAAAGTTATTGGCTAGATGGAAGGATGGTCCCGATTCTACTTGGAAGTTTGAAGTTCTTGAAACTGAAGTGAACCTACAAGTATTGAAAAGAAAGCGAAATGCAGAAACTCAATTAAATACTGAACTTACAAAAAGAAGAAGGCTGGAAAAAGAAGTAAAAAAGCTTGAAAAAACAACAAAAGAGCAATCAAAAGCCATCGCACAGCTGAGAACTGGGCACTCTAGCAATATGAGGGGATTGTCTTTAAAGTCATGGCCTCAGTGTAGTAGACAGCAGCAATACAATCGCCAACAAAGGCTTGCAGCAAAAGTACAAGGTGCTCTAAGTTTTTGTGAGGATGAAGGATTCGAACCACGTTTTGTAGAACTTAAAAATAAGGATACATACAAGTGTGATATACTGGATGTTACAAATGGTACCTATTCTGGCAAGGAAAATATTTCTCCTACACCTGTGAGTCCCCAGTCTGCTCTTTTCATAAAGGATAGATATTGCATATCTAACGAGGCATTCCATGAGCTCAGTGTAGTGTCTAATCTTCCTAGTTCTAACAGAGTAAAGAAACTGGCATATGAAATGAATTCCAAATTTGAAATTTGTGAAACCCCAAGTGGAACTGTTGGAGTACAGCAAAGTTTACAGAGCAGGCTGATTTTTTGTATATCTCAACTAGCTAAGCAATACAAGGCATCCGATAAACTACTTCCAGAAACTATTCGAATTAAACTTACTGGAGATGGTACTCAAATTGCTAGAGGTTTTACAGTTGTAAATTTTGCTTTCACTCTTTTGGATGATCGAGACTGTTGTTCAGCAAAAGGAAACCATACAATAGCAATTTTAAAAGTATCAGAAAATTATAATGATTTAGCAACTGCACTAAAAGATGTCATCGAAGAAGCTAGCAATTTAAATTCAGTGAGTGTTGATGGAAATATTTATCACTTACAATATTTTCTCGGAGGTGACTGGAAATTTCTAGCTCTTGTATGTGGTTTGGAATCAGCTACTTCAAATCATGCATGTATTTGGTGCAAGTGTCCCAAGGATAAAAGATGGGATATGAGCATGACTTGGTCATTGCTGGATCAAGAAAAGGGTGCAAGAACAATCGCTGAGATTAATGAAAAAGCAAAGCTTGCTAAATCAAACAAGAATCGCTTTAATTGTTGTAATTCACCATTATTTTCTTTTATACCACTACACCAGGTAGTTATTGATTCACTTCATTTGTTTTTGAGGATAGCAGATGTTCTGATAAATTTACTTATAAGGGATCTGCGTACATTGGATGCGACAAATCAAAACAAAAGAAATCTTGATGCCTATGTTGATGTGCTAAACAATTGTAAAATTCGATTCAGGTGGTTTACCGACAAAGAAACAAAAAAGTTGACATGGAGAGATTTGACTGGCCCTGAGAAAATGAGATTATTTAATGGCATTAATATTCCTGCAGCATTTCCAGACTTACAAAGTAAAGAGACACTGCAAAAGTTATGGAATGATTTCTTCAAGCTTATGGCATCACTTGGACATTCTAGTTGTCACAATGCAGTCGATTTTGAACAATCTGCTAAAGCCTGGGTTAAGCTTTTTACCTCTGTATACCAGAGTAAAGATGTAACACCTTACATGCATGCATTTGCAATGCATGTACATCAGTTCCTTAGCTTGCATGGAAATATAGTCACATTTTCACAACAGGGGCTTGAAAAACTAAATGATATCACAACCATCCACTATCACTCAACCAATCATCGAGAATCTGAAGCTCTTAAACAACTTTTGGAAAAAAGAAACCGCATAGAAGAATTGGAATATGGATACCAGAGAAGCAAACAAGTACAGAAGTGCAGTTTTTGTAAGTCTGCTGGTCACAACAAACGTACTTGCCCCACTATACATTAACAATGCAAAATTTTGTATATATTTTCACCTTTGAGAGTCTGCTGGTCAATAAATGTGACCGTCTACGGGAAAACCGGGCACAACGCGGAGTGCGTAATATCGAGAAAAGATCGCTCGATTTCTTAAAAATGTATTGTTTCAAGCGGACGGAAGGGAACGGTTAGGTCTATTATAGCGGGAACGACTTAAGCTACGACGATAAAACTTGGAGAGCTCAATATCTGGACGCCGACAACTCCGTAAGTGCAAAAAAAAAAATTCGAAGGTGCCCCGTTGTGCCTGGTTTTCCTATAGACGGTCACAAATAATGTACTTGCCCCACTATGCATTCTCATTTTTTTTAAATTAATTTTAACAAAGCAAAATTTTGGTATTATATAATAGTATAATAATGTTTTAAACAAAAATTTGTTTGTCTTTTCCAAATGTTGATCCTATGCCATATTTACATACAAAAGAAAATGATAAAGTGTGTCCAGTGTGTGTAATAGTTTTTGAAGGTGGCTGACTATCACTGCTAGGTGGGAAATATTCAACCAGGCTTCTGGATTTACGTAAATAGAAGCTCACTGTATCTAACTGTACATAACCATAGTCCCCATTGACGTTGAGTCCTCTGTAATGCCAGAAGCTGCCAAGGAAAGGGTCTAAGTCCTGGTAATGTTTTATTCCGTAGTGCTGAATGTTGCAGACCATCTTTGAAGGAATTCCAACAGTCTTAAGTCGACCATTAAATTGAATTAAGTCAAAGGGCATGCTTATCTTAATAATTGGTGATACTTTTTGACCACAGTTGAGAGCACACTTGATTTTCACACGTAAAGCATTGTAAATGCTATATGGCTGGTAGGGAGAAATAATAGAACTACCTTGCTGGTAGGGGGAAGTATCTGCATTTTCTTCATTTAAGCTTTCCAGTTCTCCTTCATAACGCCATTCATCCCATTCACTAGAGTATCCAACGTAATGTATTTTGACCATGGCTCTGTCTCCCTCAGACTTCTCCTCTTGTACGGTAACAGGGTACAGCTTAGTTTTTTGCTGGATGCGGTCAGATTTTGGAAGCTTTATAAAGCTTTCTTCCTTGTAATTAACTTCTTCTCTTTGCCTTTTTGCCCGTCGCAGCGCTATTGGTAGATCACTGGGTAGAGCGTCCTTGACCTCCATACTTATTTTTTTGTACCACGCCCACATTATGACGTTAGCCCGTTTTTTTTTTAGAATTCATTTACGTTGAATGATTTGACATTCCCGTAGGGTGGGTTTTGATATGTCAAGCAGTTGCAGAGAGTTGTTACTATGGCACTGAAATCCCTTTACCCTGTATGCTAAATAAAAAAACTGGACTTTATCAGTAGCTTCAGTGTTAGAAGTTAAAATCATTCATATAAAAATAGTATAGTCTTTAGGCTCGCTCGCCATTTGTGCTCAAGCACACCACTAGTAGTAGTTGTAGTGCACAATACTTTCACACAACTGAAGACTTACCTTCGTGGTTCGTCTAGTGGACAATGAATTGTCAAGTAAATGCTGTTGAGTAGTGCTTATAACTGTGACAAATAGTGTATTAACTTACCACCGCCACTAACTCGAATGGAAATGGAGCTCCCAGCACCCGCAAAACAATTCAAAGCGGTAAACAATTCAATTTCTAAGGTGATACGGATAAGGTCGCTAAACCAGAGGATTCTGTTTAGTGAAGTTTGGGACCGGGTCGAACGCCGAGCGAACACAAAAATACGAGGGGTCAAAGTACAAAATGACATACATACGTCCAAACATATATATAAACTAGTGGTGTGCTTGAGCACATATGGCGAGCGAGCCTAAAGGCTATACTATTTTTATATGAATGATTTTGACTTCTAACACTGAAGCTACTGATAAGGTCCAGTTTTTAAATTTAGCATACAGGGTAAAGGGATTTCAGTGCCATAGTAACAACTCCCTGCAACTGCTTGAATTGAAGGAAAAAAACAACAACAAAGCAATACACGTTATTTAAACGTTTTCTTTGTGATATTCTTTAGCTAAGTAGTGGTTGTAACACACAATGCATTGACACAACTGGACATGCGAGTTAGACACTTACAGGGGTAACACAATTGAAAATCGGGTATGTTTGATAATATGCTTGGACGTACATCTGTATTTTTGTACTTTGACCCTCGCGTTTTTGTGTTAGTTATGTGGTCGACCCCGTCCCAAATTGCACTAAACAGAATCCTCTGGTTTAGCGATCAGTACCGTATCACTCTAGAAATGAATTGTTTACCGATTTGAATTCTTTTCACTGCTTGAAGGTGCTTGTTTTACTAAATTTAGGAAACTATTGAACTAAAGATTTACTGCATAGTTTACTCATTTAATAAAACATACTTAGTTTGACTTGACAGGAAACCTTAAGTAAAACATTTTACCATGTTTTACTGTAGTTTTACAGGTTGTTTTTTTTTACACTTTTGTTTTACTCATGGTTTACTGAAGGGTCCAAATGTTGTTAGTTAACTATTAAATGCATTTAACTAATTGTTTTAGTTAACTTCTTGCATTATAGCAAAATTAGAAAGCTAGGAACTGTTAAGGATAACATGGCTGATGATTAATTGAATAAGAATCCCTCATAAGCGCCAGCATATCCAGTGTGCATATGCGGGTGCAATTAAAAGTGAAAATTAAGGAACTTCAATTTCTATTCGATTTAGTGGCGGTGGTAAGTCAGTGCGCTCTTTGTCATGGTTATAAGCCGTGCGCAACAGTATTTACTTGAAAATGCATTGTCCAGTAGACTACCGCGAAGGTAAGACTGTGTAGGTGCATGTCCAGTAGTGTCAAAGCATTGTGTGTTACAACCACTACTTAGCTAAATAAAATGTTTAAATAACGTGTATTGTTTTGTTGTTGTTTTTTTCCTTCAATTCAAGCACTTGCAGAGAGTTTTATGGCACTGAAATCCCTTTACCGTGTATGCGAAATTTAAAAACTGGATCTTATTTTCAGTAGCTTCAGTGTTGGTAGTCAAAATCAAATAAAAAAGTAGTATAGTCTTTAGGCTCGCTCGCCATTTGTGCTCTAACAGGTAAAGGTCATCAAGCCAGGCTATTAATTCAAGATGGACAAGTGCCCGCAATCACATTAAAATCGCGGGTGCGGCTAGATATTCGTGTCCTACAAGGGGAGGCAGTTACTGTAATACTGCGTACGAACAGGTGATTTTTTTTATAGCAAGAGGTATCAATATTATGCTAGGTACATGGGAAACCTCTCCTAATTACTACATACATGTAAAAACTGAAAAACTGTAACTCAACTGAGCAATGTAGTTATCAACCATTTGGTGATGACTTTCTGTGCATTGACTGAATATGAAGGATGTTATTCTTGTGACAAACCCAAACACATGAATTGTTGTTTATTTTATCAACAAACAATGCATAGCCATTTATAAAGTCACTGTGAAACTGCAGTTCTTTTCATTGCCGTTAAATGATGAGTGTCAACCACATCAACTTCTTTTTCTTAGTGGATTGTAAGAGTCTTTGAAAGACTATTTTAGTTATGGTTAAATAGCAAGTGCAATTGGAATTCATTGAGGGGTAGGAGAAAAGGTGTAGGAGGGGCGGCTGTTTCAAACAGGATTGTATAGTGTGGTATGAATGTAGCCAGTGGTTTAGAAAGTTCAATTTGAATTGGGGCATTTTATTTTCAGTTCGATTAATTTATGTTGCAATGATGATTGACATTTGGATAATCGACATTTCACAGTGTATATTCATAATGTACGGGTAGTTGCAACATAAATAAATTTAAATATTTTCAAAATTGTTTTAAATGAAATTTTGAGCAACTTGAACACATTATAATATGATAAAACGTTCCAGGAGCACCAGCACGTACTCCCTATTCCTCTGAACATTACACCTTCAGTTTACCCCGTTTTGTATCTGAAAAAGATACCTTAACAATGTATAATTTAGCTATGTTACTATGAAGTAGATTACAATGCTTCTTTTTGCTACATTTTGTTCTCTATTTTGTTTTCTGCCTTCTTTACTTTTGTCTCACAATAATTTACTTTTCTTTTTTTACTTTCCATTATTGAATTGTATACCATAGAGAGGACAAGCCTTCTTTATTTGAAGGTGTCAAGTGTCTCTGAGTGCGTGGCATGTGTCTCGGGGGTCTGCAACTTCTGCTAATACCAGAACTAAGTAGTTAGTGTTTCTAAGTCATCAGTTGAAAAAAACCTCATGTAGCTTAGCTATAATCATAGTGAAAGCTTAACCAGTTACTGGACAAATATGAGAAAAGTTCAAGAATCTCACAAAATTTACTTGCTTATTCAATACATTATTTTTAAAAAAAATACATTAAGAAAGTAACTAAGGATTTGGGTAGCTTTAAAGTATGGGAACAAGCCAAGGTTTAACTAGTGGGTAAACAAGAAAGGTCACTTGACCCATCTGATGATTCTGTATTTCTAAGTCACTACTGTGGAAAGATCACAGATTAACTTTTGTGGTATAATTTCATGGGAAGAGACAAAAACTCAACAGATGAATTCGCTCTCTTACACGGTATTTTTTTAAACAGTACATAGTTTTTTAATGTTTCGCACAAGAAATCAAACCCAGAAACACTTGCTTAACGTGCAAGTGCTCTGTGAGCTACAACATAAGCAAGCAGTCCTGGGTTTAACTCCCGGAGACAGCCAAAGTTTTGAAATTCTTTACTGTTTAAAAATAAGACTGTGAAAAAGGGAGAATACATCAAATGAGTAAAAAAAAAAACTGGGAAAGAAATTGAAAGCTCTAACCGTTTCATGAAAATTGTTGATTGGTTTGTGTTAGTACATCGTTGTATTTATTGCTTCCCTGCATAATATAAATTTTTTTCATGATAAGAATATTTAGTCAGTTATGAATATTTATAATTTTTTAATTGAAACTTTTCACTTATCTAAAGTGTTTTAAGAATATTTTTAATCGCAAAATATGTAATATTAACACATAATGAGACATAACTATGAAGTCAAATTCCACAGGCCACTTTTCATCCACAGAGTGGGTGGAGCTTTGAAAGTTAAGAAAGGCTTTCAACTTCAACAAATGCAGTTGTGTATGCTATTGTACAGTCTCATGCTAATGCAATATTGTATAATATATTGATGTTTAGTCTAGAGCGTTAGCATAAACTAAAAAGGTATTGAATGATTCAACTCGGGAATACTGGGAAAGAAATCTCCGTTAATACGTCGCGCATATTATATTAAGTGTTATTTTTAATCTTGGCAATTAAAATAAACAAATTAATATTTTGTTTGTTTGTCTGTTTAGTGAGGAAAGAATCTAGGCATGTGGAAGGAGGACAGATATCATGGTGCTGGCATCCTCATCGCCAGTAACAAGTACCACTTATCTGGAAACTTCGTAATTGGAGAGAGAACTATGAGCTAAGCGGCTGATTATACATGTATATTGTGTGTTTATGTATGTTTTATGAAATATTTCAACGGCTACTGGTATAGTTTGTGTATGTGTTAGATTGTGTGTGTGTGTGCATGTTAGTGTGTACATATAAATGTGTATGTGTGTGTGTTAGTGTGTACATATAAATGTGTATGTGTGTATGTGTACATTAAAAGTTAAATGCATGCACAGACACGTACACACACACAATAATGTGTGTGCGAGTTTGTGTGTGCATTAAACTGTATTCCTTGTTAATTACAATTTTCCCCTTTTTGTTCTCCTAAAATTTCTTATCAATGGCTAGCTATAATTATAATTAATTCAATTCTTGTGACATGTACGTGAGCTGTATGTATGTATGTATGTACATGAATGTCTGATGTGTAGTATAATGTAATGGTAGTACAAGGAAGAAGTCTAGACAAGTAGTCCAGGAGTTGAAGTGGGAGTCACTCTTCAAAGCCATGACGTCACTCCTGGAAAAGATGGTAGGTATTCTAGCTGACAATTACGACTTCAATTAGGTATTTAATATTTTATAAAGTCAATTCTTTGTTTCACCTTGTATAAGTTGAGAGTGCCACTTCACCTATATTATATTTTGTATCCCATAAAGCAAGGTGGAGGGCTTTAATGAAGAATTATTGTCTTAGTTATGGAGAGGGCGTTGCCAGAAACTAGGCAATGAGCAACAGTTATTATTAGTAGTTGTGCATATGCCACTAGGCTTAGATCAGTTATATTTAAATCAATGACTAAAGAATGCAAATCAAGTGCAGCTGAAATAATTTCATCATAATCATTATACATACATATAAACCAGGCTACTACCTCTTACCAGCATGGGTGCAGCAGTTCAGAGTCCACCACAGAGGTGTTCTTCTCAGACGACGACAGTGCCGTGGCTATGGACCCCATAAGCAATGATGATGGGCGTGTCTTCTCTGCCGATCTGCCTTCGGATCAGAGGTGTGAATCACACAGCAGAGAGACGCCATACCCATGGTGTCCAGCACTCACCATGAGAGATAGAGAACTAGAGGGCGGCTGCGCTGTGTGCAAGATTGAATTAAGCTATCCAAAAATATGTTTTTACACTCTATGGAATGACGAGTGTGCTTTGAATAACATTTAATAGTTGTCTGCCATATAATATTCAATAGCTAAAATCCTCTAACTCTATCAAACATACCCTTATGATGTATTTGAGCACAAAGCTAATAATGCCAAGAGTGCTAGACAACTTATGATTGTGTGTATTTCTTTGAATTGAGGAAATAAAATCTAGACCACATCTAGTGCTGAGTTATAGTACCAGTCCTTACGTATAGCTGTTTAAGTTGTTTTTGTTTTTGTTTTTTTATTGCTTTTTTCTCATATTTTCCCAGGATTTTAAGTCCACCAATCATATCTTTGGTCTCCTGGTCAATCATCACTCCAAATATTTTGTGGACAGCTATTCCGGAGTGGCGGTGCATGCTCATCTATTGCCTCATGCAGTCAGTGAGATCTGCTCCACAACCTCAAGGGTGCACAACCTGGTCAGGTGAGAACTTAATAAAAATAGAATTTATGTAATGTTGATGTTTTGTCTGTGGCAACTCCATTAAATATATTTTAGTAAAGACAAACAAACAAGAAAAAACAAAAAAACGAAGATATCAACGTATATTATTCTGATTCCACTCAAATGCTCTTACTTTTCTTATAAAGGCACTCATTTATTATTATCATTATTATTATTATTATTTCTACTACTACTACTACTACTACTACTACTACTACTACTACCATCATAAGACCACACAGGTTATGTTATTTTAGGTTATGCAAGTATACAAGTTGAGATCACTGACTATTAATAGATATTAGTAATACCTAATGCAAGATTGACATATGTAGTTAAGGAAAGACTTGGAGGATGAAGTCATTAATAATTGAATGTCTTGAATCTTATTAGCCATAAAATATTAACAGAAAAAATTAATATAATTAGGTTAATATCTATGCTAACAAACATGTGCAGTGATACTTTAATAATATTTTATTCAATTTTTATTGATACTATGTTTGTTGTGCTGATATGCAATTTTATTTATTTATTAAATTCACAGAAAATACTCTCCTAGTTCGATAATAAGAGATGAAAATGAGCTCCTGGGGAAGCCTAGATCTCACCTCAGCATGCTGTTAAAGAAAAGCATACACCAGCGGCGGAAGGTCTCTTACAGACCACCTGAGAATGTGGATTTTACCTGGCTCTATCCCATTCTCTTACCAGCCATCTTCCCCGCTCTGTTTGCCCTGTACATAGAACACTACTCCCAGCATGACTTCAAGATAGACCACGTTATGAGCATGCTGTATGACTATAGCGATGAAGATCTCAGTGGGCTACTACAAATTCGGAGGTAGGTGAAAAATATATACATTATTTTGAAGAGTTGTATGCATTTTGCTTTCATTTTTTGCTAGTTTTTATGAAGAATGGAAGAATAAAGGGTTGCCTGACTTTACATTTTCTAATTATCTTGATGGAGCCACAAAAATTTTCAAATCATTTAGGTGAGATAAACAATCATAATAATTTTTTTTATAGAACATTAATATATTGAAAATATCTGGTATGTGTATAAATTTACTGAGTTTTTTTTTGTTAATTTAATGAGTACCAGACCCTTTTGAATAAACTGATGTTCTTCCAAAAAGTGAAGCAGGAACGGGACAAGGTGAGATAAACACTACAATAGTTGACACCAATAACAGCCATTTTAATTAATACATAATATCTTTAAATAACAACAAAGAAAAGTTAATCAGTTCATACAAATGCAGAGATCAAAATATTGTTGACAAATCTAAGGGGCTCACTTGATAGCACAGTGATGGCAAGTGAGTTTCCTTGTAATGTGAATATTTGACATACAAAATGAGTTAAGAGTGTGAATTGCTTTTGAGGATTATTTCCAGCTTATTTAAGGATATTCATTGATCTTCATTTTTTGTTTATTTTTGTTTTGCATTAATTAGGAAAATAATAAATAATTGATGAAATTGTTTATCTTTCATTTAATTGTACAAATTTGCAAATCAGCTAAATGATCAGGTAAGTTATATAATTTATCACTTACAATTTCATTCTCAGCCTTCTTTTACTCATTAGATGAGTAAATAAGGCTGAGAAAGAAATTAAATTACTAGAGTAAAAAAATTACACGGATAAAAATGAATCTTTGAAAGAAGGAAATTTTCATTTGTCTGTTGAAAATGAAACTAGCATAACAGTACCCTGAACAAAAAAAATATAGAATTGAAGTGTTTTTTTTGCTGGCTGGTTGTCATACTTCAGTGGCAGCGTGCTTGTGTGTTAAACAAGCGGTCCTTGGTTTATTTCCCGGTGACGACCAAATATTTTTAGTTCTGTACTGTTAAAAAAAGCCTGTAAAAGAGAATATATACATAGTTTTATGAGGATCACAGTCATCATACATCCTAAATGTAAGTAATAGTCTGCACTCAAAACTTTAAATGATTTTTCAATGGAATAGATTGCATTTGTATATAGCTGCTAAATTTACAAAAAAAAGTAAAATTTTATAATATACAATTTTCAATTTGTAAATTAGCTAGACCTATTGCATTTCAATCATCAGTTATTTCAAGTGTATAAATTGATAAACTAGCTTCAAACTGAGACTATGAATGTTATGCAGCTTTGGATACCTTGCCAGTTGTCTCAGAGTCTTTATTTGAGAGACAATTCCTACATCTGCAGAGGTCTATTGGAGTTGGGAGAAGAAGTGATGAAGAAAGAAGAGGAGCAAATAGAGGATGCTGAGTCAGAAAAATCATTATGTTCCATTTCTAGTTCTGAAACATCAGAATTGAAAAAAAGATGTATCCATGAAAACTTCAGTTGAAAGTGTATCCTGCCCACACTTACTGGATAACAAACACTGTAAAAATTATAGCATGAAAACCCACCAAATTCACACCAAACTGGTGGTGTGAATGCCCACCACCTATGCATAGTGTGTCCTTCACACTTTCTTCCTAGCGTGAATGCACACTTACTGTGAAATTCACACTCAATGGAATAGCATGGACCCTTTACCGAACATTAATTATATTCATGTGCAGGCAAAAACCAATGCTATTATCGTTGTAATTAACCTTATAAATGTTTTGTACACTTGTGTGCTAGATAAGAGAGTTGACTAAGATTTTAGTCGTCTGATTAATGGGATGTGGGATTACACCAATCTCTTTTTGGAAAAAAAATGTTGATATGTATTACTAGAATCAATGTAACTTAAAATAATTCAGCATTAATGTAAGTATGAGTTCATAGTGATTGTGGTGAGAATTCACACTAAATTTGGTGTGTACTTCACACTCAAACGATGAGGTGTGCGCATCACACCATATTTTGGTGTGACTATTGTTACAAGTGATTCACGCTTAATTTGGTGTGAACTACACACCTTTTGGTTTACTGTGAAAGATTTGGTTAGACGTGAGAAGATGATAAATCAGGAATCTCCAATTGGTCTATTGACTTTTATCATCGTAAGATCAAGGTATGGTGAAATCTAGTAATAGCTACCTATAAGAAATAGTTGTATTTAGGTCTTAGGTAATTGTTGATGATAAACTTCATATTAATACCATATGAATATTATTTGTGTGTGTGATACTTTAAAATCTTCATGTTAATATTTAATATGATACTTGTAGAATGCACCATCTGTACTCTGAAATTCAATTTATCCAGGACTTTGCCGGGAGTACCAGTCTACAGAGCGAGTATGGATCACTATTCAGTAACTCAAAGACAGTTACTACCAACTGGAAGACCTCAGTTAAATCAACCATATACCTGTATCACCACCAGCCATTGTTTCCTTCACTACATCTCATGTCATGAAATCATCAACAATATGTTTAACTCTCAGAATATAACTTGTCAATTATTACATCTGTCTCGAGATGATTATGTATAAACATTACTATAATACCAGCAATTTAAGTCTATAGGTGCAGTGAAAATGTAGGCCTAATAATAATAATGCATAGCTACTGTACGTTGTAAGTATTGACAGGCTTAAACAGATAAGATTTGTTTCTCAATGTTGTGGGTCTGTATCTCCCAGTGTTTTTGACCATTTTCCCTCACAGTAGCTTGTGCACAGTATTTAACATAAATATCCATAAGATCATGAGATTCCACATGAAGTATATTTCTTTTGCACACTTTTCTGACACATTCTTGCTGTACTATTAAGTTGGTAATGTAATTTCGTTGCAATCAATGGTTCTGTGGTAGCCAATATATATATCAAGAATTTGGTCACAACTGATTATTAATTCTGTACATTCCCAAAGTAAATCAGTCTACAATATAAAGATTAACATAGTGATGGATGTAAAGTTTAATTCCATTGAATACTTTTCTAAATAATTGATTATTTGATTAGTTGTAGTATCTGCCATGTGATAAGTGTTAATATTCCGTAATAATTATGGCCAGTGTTTGGAGTTTATCATTTTGGCATCTTTAAAAATCTATACTGAGTCAGCAAGTCATTTCAAGAATTATGCTAAATGGATTTTCTTCTCGAGCAACTGAACAATCGTACTGCATTAGAATGGACAAAAAATGTATATTATTACCAGCCATCCTGCAAAATGTGAAGGAAAAAGAATGTGGATTTACTCAATCCACGTATCAACTAAATGTTCGGTAAGGTTTCTCACATTTGAACTTTATTCAGCTGCTGCAAAGCATGCTTTTTTTCCATTCATTGAACACTTTTACAGGGTATTCAAGGTTTTTACTGAAAGATTAAAGTAGCTATATATACAATCCTCCAAATTGAGTAATTCAGTAAGAGACTGATAGCTAGTTTTTACTCATTATAATGTAAAAACTCTACAAAGCTAGCTGTACTGCAATCATCACAATTACACTTATTTCTAATTGGAATAATCAGATAATGATACGAAAATTTGTAGAATAATAATTATAGCTACTATTCTTTTGGAATAGCTAATAACTGAAATTTTCAGAATAAAAAAAAATTCTAAAGATTTTCTAGCATAATCCAGCATGCCCTATTCATGAGCAGGCTAATTTATTTTCATGAGTCAGAGAGAGTGAAAATAAAGTCTGAGAGTGGAATATCTAGCCATATCACTCTGACCAGAGTGTAATAAGGGTTTATTCCACACTAGATATCTTCACTACTGTAGTTAGTACTAGAGGAGGGGTAACTCACAGCATAAAGTTGGTTGTAGGGGCTACCCACACCCTTAGCTGATATTTTAACTGCTGATCTAACCCAGTTGAGTAGCCTACTCAAGAGGAAGGTAGTTATAAAAACCAGAAAAGTGACAAGTTGAACCGGGTTGCTATGACTACAAGGGTAGTGTGCTTGTGTTGTACTACATAAAATAACAACAGTGAAAATATCTTGAAATATTTCACAGGGTCATGGGACTCATTCAAGATGTCAGTGAAAAGATATCTTAAGTGGAATATATAGTACTTATTACATGAGTCAGAGTTTGATGTGGCGAAATAATTCATGAGCAGGCTTTTTTATTTCAGGAGCCAGAGGTGAGTGAAAATAAAGCCTGAGAGTGAAATATCCAGCCATATCACTCTGACAAGTATAATAAGTGGTTTATTCCACACTAGATATCTTTACTACCTTACTGTAGTTAGTACTAGAGGACGGGTAACTCGCACGTAAAGTTGGTTGTAGGGGCTACCCACACCCCTAGCCTACATTTTAGCAGCAGTTCTAACCCTCATGTTGAGCAGGGTACACCAGTAGCTGTAAAAACTGAGAAAATTGAAAAGTTTGGCTGGTTGCTATAACTACAAAGGTAATGAGCTTGGGCAGTACAGCATGAAATAACAACAAATATCATGAGTTATTTCATGGGTCACTGCCTAAAGATATCATAGTGAAGAAATCTAGGGTGGAATATAATATATATATATTTATTGCAGCTTTGATATTTTTACTTGAATATTTCCGCATCACGCGAGCGTTCTGTATTCTCCCATATTGTACGGTTTATATTGTACGCTACTTGTAGCGTGCGCGTAGCGAGTAAAATCAATGAAAATTGTATTGTAACCGGTTGAGAAAATTTTCAAAGAAGCAATAAATCACTTATCACACTCGTCGTACAATATGGGAATGATATTTTACTCTCACGCCACATTTTCACTCGCCTTTGGCTCGTGAAAATATTTTGCGTGCTCGTAAAATATTTTCCCATATTGTACTCTGACTCGTGCTATAAGTATTATATATATATTATATATATATTATATATAATATTACTCTAGACATCTTCACAATGACATATTTAGGTTCATGACTCTTGGACTATGCTAAGCAAGCTCATTATCCTAGTAGTTATAGCAATGAGGCCACACTTATCCAGATTTTATAGCCCTTTCCTCAGCTGTAGCCTACTCAACCAGGTTGGAGCAGCTGCTAAAATATCAGCTGGGAGTGTGGGGAGCCCCTATAACTAACTCTACAGAGTGAGATACCAGTCCTAGTACAAACAAAGGTAGTGAAGATATCGTGGGTGGAATAAACCACTTATTACACTAGTCAGAGTGATATGGCTAAATATTTCACTTTAGCCTTTATTTTCACTTGCCTCTGGCTCTTGAAAAATAAATTAGCCTGCTCTTGAAATATCTCTAGCCATAACTAGAGCTCTTAACCTATAATTACCATAATGATTGAGATCATGCTATAAAATGCTGGAGATTGACTCTGAATGCTTGAGATAAGTACTAATTAATGAAATTTTTTTATAATGTATACATGTTATATAGAACTAAGCAAAAAATTAGTTTTTGTGCAAAGAATTATAAGTCATTGTAGCTTTTTTAGCAGTCTCTAAAACCTCCACAGGAGGATCAAAGCTATGGCAAGGTTAAACATTAGCAAACTTGATGGTTAAAATACTTGACAGAGTGCCATCCAATTTTAGGCTAGGTCGAAATTTAGTTTAGTTCTTGGTAATCATACTGAAGAGTCTCTCTTCTTCGGCATTTGAATGTGGCAATGGTAGCACCAATAAATATACTTTAGACAATTTCTCAAACATCAAAGAATTATCTGGATTTCTCATTTGAGACAAGTGCGTCCACATAATATCCATTCTGTAATGCTGAGTACTGTCATCGTCAACAACCAATGCAGCCTGCCATACAGCCTCCTCAACATGTGAGGTCTCCAGTTATTGATATTGAAGAAATTCATCCTTTAATGAATTCATATCAGAGACTTAGGTGAACTGGAGCATGGAAGAGTACCTAACAATCATAAAGATATAATAAAGTAGACAACTAACACCTAAACAGACATTTGTATTTTTGTTCGTTATATACACCTTGAAACAAAATAGAGAACTTGTGTGAATGTTGAGTTTAGTCTGTTGTTGAAATCAACAACCGAGCATTACGAAGAACTTCATCAGAAATGGGGAGGTTTTTAAATGCATAGCTTGAAGCTGTGGAGTAAAAACCTCTTACGGCATTTTTATTGACATAGTGTATAATTTTACAGATGACAGATTGTCAGTGGATCTCTTAACCAGACAAAAACTAGTCAAGCTTCATAATGAAGTAGACCTCAGCAATCAAGAAGTACAAATATTTTGACGATAAGAAAATGCAATATAGCTAGCTACCTGATAATTGATTATCCAGTTTGTTAGTCTACTGAAGCAACTGATAAGGCATTTTTTATTACAGATGGAATCACAAATATTCCAAATAATTTGCGTAAGAATGATTCAATTAGTTGTATGAGCACTGAAAGTACAGAATCTTCTCTTTGAAGAAACTTGTTAAATGAAACAAACACTTGTAGAGCAGGCTGAAGAAATAGCAGGTAAACTTCAGTGAATTTACTAGAATACACACGTGCAAGACGACCTTCCCTCCCTGTTGATAGTTCTGGTACTACAAAATAATATTCATCTAAGTTAATATTAGCTAGTCCAAGCAGTGTCATCTCAAACTTACACTCTGAGATAAAATATAGCACTAATCCAGGATATTGCGACAAAACTCTTGAAACTGCACTCTCCAAACTCAGCCACCTTGTATTAATGTGTTTCAAAATCTGTCTGAACTCCACATTACAGAAGCTGTATTAGTCAGATAAGCCATTTTTCCTATTGTGCTTTTGTCAAAATAATAATACGTATCAATCATTATATCTTCCACATCAAAGGTCTGTAATTAGGAGTTCGTAGATACTAACCATATGTTACTTAAAACATTAACTTTGATTAAAAACTACAAAATTATTACCTTACTAAAACTTTCAGTAGCCTTCATACTTGTGTTATGCAATATGTGGCAGGGACAACCCATAAAAAAAATGGCAGAATTCTTCTCGATAACTAGAGTATATGGAATAATTCTTGCCCAAATTCACAGATGTGTTGTCAACCGACATACCTGCACAATTAATCCATGGAATACTACTTTCTTGTAATACGCTGTCCATTTTGTTTAATATAACAGAGGCAGTGGCTGACTCTTTTCCTAAAAAATAATAACTTAGAAATGCCAAAAAATTTGAGTAACAGCAACACATTTTACATTGCTATGTAATGGTTGGTTTGTTTGCTTTTACCTGTAGTGGTGCACATGTCCAGAAATCTAGTAACAATCTTTCCAACATCACGTTCATAAATTCGAACAGTAATTGGATTAATTTTTTCAATTCCTCAGTCATTGGAACCATCAACTGCCAGGGAATAAGGACGGCTTTTCATTTTTAGAGCAGACTTACAATGATGTGCCAATGCTCCATTAATAATACAAGTAGTCTTTGTACTGGCAGAAGCATATGATTTGGCAAATTCACTGTCAGGAAAGGCACTTCTAAGAAGAGGACTTAAATGGTCGCTAAATGCTATTGGTATATTATGTTGTACAAGACCATTGGCAATCTTAACTTCAGCCTTAGTGACCTGCATTCAAACATCATCAACACACATACACACTTATTGCTTAAATACAGATTAAATGACCAGCACCACACCCTGTGCCTAGCAGGAACTTCTTCTCTGGGCAGTGAAAGAGATCCAATATTTTTTAGACTTTTAGCATTCTTCTGGTGTAAAACTGAAGAAATATGCCGAGAAACAGCCCTCTCCCCCATATGTTTACAAGAAATAACCTTTAGGCACGCTGTGCACTGAAAACTAAAAGGATCATTCTTGACTAGCTTAATACACGGCCACTGTTTTGTCAAAGAAGATTGAAACCTTTTTTTAATAGAAAATGTTGTCTTAACATTAGCTATAGCTAATGTAGCTAAATTAGAAAATCACTGAATACCAATAAAAGCAGTCTTTATAGTAATTTTGTTTTCGTTGAACATTATTTTAGTTTTAGTTATATTTTTTTTTGACAAAAAATATTTCAAGATTAATTTTAGTTTTAGTTTTTAACAAACAAAGACTACAATTTTAGTTTTAGTTTTGGTTTTTCCAATGTACTAATTTCAATTCTAGTTTTAGTTTTAGGTTTTCAAATTTACTGAATTCCATTTTAGTTTTAGTTTTGGTTTTTGCTAAGGGAAGGGGCTAGATAGTAGATGAGTAAGTGCAGACTGCTGTCCAACAGTTTGCCTTAGCCAAACAATTTACTCGGGTGCTATGGAGAAATGATTGGGTATGTCTGGGACTCCAGACCAACTGCGGAATTATAAGAACTATGCTACTACGAACTCAAGTTCACCCTTTACCTCACAATGTGTCATAATGATATTCATGTCTCAAACCACTCTTGTTTATCACACATTCACCCCTTATAAGTTGTACTACTTTATTATTATGAGTTGCTGACCTCTGACAAACAGCATAAGACATCTTGCTGGCGGTAGCGCTCTTTTGCGTGCATCGGGCAAGGCTGAAAGCTCTTGCGGGCCATCGGCTGAGTTTGGTGTATTACGCGTGCGCCTTGTTAAGTTAGCATCCTGGTCCTTCTCCCCACGGGAGTGCGTGGACCTGCTAGTTGCATGCACTTCCGTTCATGGTCCTTCGAGCCGGATCTACGACCTACACTACTAGAGCCACGACGAATCTAAGGTCCTTCCTTCTATAGTGAAACCTCGACTTCATCACGTTGAACGTCAGCCCACACGACTGAAGCTACCAAAGAACCTTCCTCTCAGGAACTACTCCATCAAGAAAGGATCGCTTTATCAACCCTGCAGCCCTGCTTTCGCTGCTAACAACAGCCCTTGTACTACGACTTCAATCAACACCAATTAACATCTCACTGATTTTACACGAGCTACTACTCCATCCTTTTTCGACCTACTGCAGCTACTCGCCTTTCTTCTCGATTCATCCATCGACATGAACGAGGAAAACAGTCTTCAGTATGATCGACTTCGACGCAAGAGAGCACACCGACGAGGACAAGTCACTCGGATTCAACACGCCATAAACGAGATGGCTGAGAAGAGATACAGTGACATACACCTCTCGGAACTCAAACGCTTGGAGAAAACCCTGGAAAAGGAAATAGAAGCTCACGAAGCTCTTCATGATCAGATGGAAGACCTCGCCGCCATCGACGACGACCTCCTTCGAGTCGAACAAACCGAACGCGACAAGCATGATGCAATCCATTCCGAACTACTAGAAACCCTAGGTGTTCTCTTCACCAAGACCGAACTATGGGGTGCAGGGATGGACTTGCTGTCAGACCTCGAAGCTCTGCAAGCGCTGAAAGAGCCCAGCAAGCCTCACTTCATCAAAGCATTCGCCGAGTTCAGGAAGGGAGTCAAAGACCTCAGTCATCAGTCTCACGGCTACTCCGACGACGAAGCCATCTCCTCGATCATCAAGACTTTAAGAGAAGCCATCACCAACCTCAACCTGGAGGTAGAAAAGGCTCTCTCAAAAGAACCCACGCCGACTGCTACACCCACTACGACTACGGAATCTATTCCAAGGCCCAAGGCCGCTCCTATCAATGTACAACTCCCAAAGTTCGATGGAGACCCTCTGCAATGGCGCCACTTCAGTAACCTATTCACCACTGCCATCCGGACCAGAGCCGGCGGTTTCAGTGAGCTGGACAAGAAGTGCCTACTTGTAGAGTCTCTCATCTCCCCAGAAGCCAAGATGGAGGTAACTAACGCCCCAGAGGAAGCCTCTCTCGATGAGCTGATGGATCTACTACGTCAACGTTTCGGTCGACCTCAGACGATCGTTCCGATTCTCATAAAGCAAGTGTCGAAGCCAGATTCCTTCACTTCAGACTACGCTGGACTTCAACGTCTCGTCCAACAATTCTTCAAGGGCGTGGACTCCCTCAAACACTATGTGGGCGATTCTCTCTCCAGCTACCTCATGTATTCTGCTACTATGATGTTCACTCCCAAGCTAAAAGCGGAGTGGGATCAGCACGTAGTTCACAACGGCATCAAGCCAAGTATGGAAGAATTAAGGAAGTACATCTCCGCTAGATTGCTTCAAACTTCAGCCTCAGACGCACCAATGTCTGTCTCGACAGCACCTCCTCAGGTCGCTCGTCCCACGTACTCTATGCCTCCGACTTCAAAGACGCCAAGACCCAAGCCTGCTTTCAAATGCAGCATATGCGAGGAACGTCACAGTCTCCTCCGTTGCCCGACCTTCATCGGCTACGACGTCGACAAACGCAATAGGGTGATCAGGGAAAAACGTCTCTGCATCAACTGTCTTGCAGAAGGTCATGGTTGCAAGTCGTGTCCGTCCAAATTCACATGCAAGACTTGCCACCTCAAGCATCATTCTCTACTACACAAGGATAAGCCCGACGAAGCATCTGCAGACTCCAGATCTATCGCCGCCTCCACAACCAATGTGGACACGTCCATACCACAGGCCAAGCCCTCATTCCCCAACACCATAGTTGTCTCTCTCCACCACGGTGGAAGGAAAGCCAGAGCTAGAGCTGTTCTCGACAGTGGAGCAGGTGTCTCCATGATGTCGGAATCGTTAGCCTCCACTCTCAAACTCCCTCGCAATCCACAGCGAATGTCTCTGGGAGGAAGTTTCAGCGAAGGACACAGCAAATTTTGTGTGTCGACTCCACTATACTCAGAAGATATGTCCTTTGTCTCCAAGCCTATCGTCTTCTCCGTCGTACCGAAGATGAAACCCATAAAGTCTCCTTCTCACAAGGACCACATTCTCAAGTTACCCTCACTCAAGAATCTACCACTTGCTGATCCAGAGCTAGGCGGTCCCATCGACCTCTACATCGGCAATATGGATTTGGATAGCTGTATCTATGAAGGTTCACTCAAGTTCGATGGTCTCAAAATAATCAACACGCCTTTTGGATGGAGCATCGCCGGACCTCTCTCCAGTGACGAAGAACCACTCGCCTTGATGACCACAGCTGCTCCAGACGATCTCCATGAGGATCTTGCTAAACTATGGCAGCTGGATCAAGTTCCAGAAGCTACCAACCTTTCATCAGAAGCGGACGAAGTCATACAAGACTTTGAGAAGACACACTCCAGGATCAATGGTCGATTTGCAGTCGTCTTGCCCAGACCCAAGCAACCTCCGCCACTCGGTGACTCCAGATCTCAAGCCTTCAAACGCCTCATCTCAAATGAGAAGTCCCTCAAGACAAAAGGGAAACTGGACGCCTTCAACAGTGAATTGAGAGAGTACGTCTCTTTAGGACATGCTGAAGTGATTCCATGGAATGAGCTAAAACTTAAACCACATTACTACTTGCCAGTTCACGAAGTCTTCAAGGAGACCTCCACAACCACCAAGACCAGACCTGTCTTCGACGCCTCTGCCAAGACCACATCTGGATTTTCACTAAATGACACTCTGCTCACAGGGCCTAACCTATACCCGCCCTTGCCAGATGTCATCATACGCTTCAGACGTTTCAAGATTGGAATGTCTGCCGACATTTCTAAAATGTTCCGTGAAGTCATGCTCGACTCCTCGGAAAGGAACCTACACCGCTTCATTCTTCGACAGGAAGATGGCTCTCTAGCTGACTGCAGGATGCTGAGACTAACCTTCGGAGTGAAGCCATCACCGTACCTCGCCACTCAAGTGCTGCGTACCTTAGCAAAGTCCGCGGAAAGTTCTCACCCAGAAGCTGCTCAAGCAATTCTCAAGGACTTCTACGTGGACGATTATCTCTCAGGAGCCGACTCGATGGAATCAGCACACGCCCTCCGAGTCCAACTCTGCAGCCTGCTTCAAGAAGCAGGTATGAGCCTCAGGAAGTGGAGATCTAACTCCACAGATCTTCTCAAACAGATTCCAGAAGACCTGAGGGAAGCTTGTCCTCTGTCACTCCAAGCTCCAAATCAAGCTCCCAAGGCCTTAGGAGTTCATTGGGACGTACAGACGGACACCCTACATGTTTCGACTCCAGTTCGACTTCCACATCAAGAACCGATCACCAAGCGCATCATCGCCTCGGGCACTGCCTCAGTCTTCGACGTCCTCGGTCTATTTGCTCCAGCAGTCATCATAGCCAGGATTCTTTTGCAAGATCTTTGGCAGCTGTCACTCTCTTGGGACGAAGTAGTGCCTCAAGAACATCAAGATAGATGGAACCTATGGCTAGACAACCTTCCATCTATCACCAATTTCAGCATTCCCAGACGTTTCTCAGACGTTGACAATCCTGTAATCTACCAAGCCCTCCACGGTTTTTCGGATGCCTCTTCCGTAGCCTATGGCGCCGTAGTCTACCTCAGGAGAGTTCACTCTGACAATCTCACCACAGTTACTTTGGTCATTGCTAAGGCCAGAGTTCTTCCGCTGAAACCAGTCACGATTCCCAAAGCCGAGCTCCTAGCAGCTCATCTGCTGACCAAGTTAATTGTCAAGACCGCCGATGTCTTGGACATTTCAACCTCCGGACTCTACGCATGGTCTGACAGCAAGATAGTCCTTCACTGGCTTGCCAAGGATCCATCGACCCTAGAGCGCTTTGTGGCTAACAGAGTGCACGCCATCTCGACTCTTCTGCCTCACAGCCACTGGAGACATGTCAGCACCCACGATAACCCGGCGGACCTAGCCAGCAGAGGTCTCCATGCCAAAGAACTTATTCTCTCCCAGCTGTGGTGGAAAGGACCCCCATGGCTCAAACTCCCACCCCAGCAATGGCCTAGCTCCAAGATTGCTAAGAGCAACTCCGTCGAGTTAGAAGTTCCATGTCTGCTGATCCAACCCAAGTTGACAGCAGAAAACAACGTCAGAAAAGCCTTTGCAGTAGACTTGTGGAACAGATGTTCATCATTCCACAAGTTGACAAGAGTATTGGCCTGGATTTTTCGTTTCTGCAACAATGCCAGACGTGGATCCACTGACAAAAACGACTCCAATACTATCTCCTCAACTGAAGTTCTCAAGATGAAATTTGTACTCTTCCGCCTATCTCAACTAGAATCATTTCCTGAAGTCATCTCTGCAATCAAGGATAAGAAGCAGATCCCCAAGGAACATCCTCTTCGACGTTACCTGCTCCAGCTAGCAGACACCGGTCACTTACTCGTCTCCAGCAGAGTCAGAGACTCCAAGGATACTTCTCAACCCAAGCTACTGATACCTCTCTCTTCCAAGTGCCCATTGACTAAGCTACTAGTCTCGACACTTCATCGAACGTACAGTCATGCCGGACCCACCGCCTTGACTTCTATTCTGGGTTCTTCATATGTCATCCCTGGTCTTCATAACCTGCTCAAGAAGATCAGCCGGACTTGCCCACAATGCCAGCGTGCGTATGCCAAGCCCCTATCTTGTCAGATGGGTTTGCTGCCCACATCGAGGACTACTCCAGCCCCTCCCTTCGACAAGACTGGAGTGGACTTTGCTGGACCTCTACTCATCAAGCAAGGATACACCCGTAAGCCAGTCTTATTCAAAACTTATGTGTCTGTGTTCGTGTGCTTAGCTACAAAAGCTATCCATCTGGAGCTGTGTGCCTCTCTCTCCACCGAGGACTTCCTGGCCACGTTCAAGAGGTTCGTGGCCAGAAGAGGTTGCCCCTCGGCGATGTTTTCCGACAACGGCACAAACTTCGTTGGCGCCCGGGAGGAAATCCGCGAACTTCAGAGACTCATAGAGTCAAGAGAAGTTCGAGATGGAATCACAAGTTTTGCCTCCTCTCACGGAATCGAATGGCACCACATACCACCCAGAGCTCCACATTTCGGTGGACTCTGGGAAGCAGCAGTCAAATCGATGAAGACTCTGTTAAGAAAGAATATCATGCCTCACCCACTACGCTTTGACGAGCTCTATACACTGCTCACCGAAATCGAAGCTGTCCTCAACTCCAGACCACTGGTACCACTGAAGTCAGGAGACATAGAAGAGGAAGGCTTCCTGACGGCTGGTCACTTCCTTGTTGGACGACCGCTCCGGGCAGCACCTACTTCTCAGCCACCCTCAGGCAAAATTTCGAGCTTGAGAAGGTGGAATCTCGTCTCAAGACTAACGGCAGAATTCTGGGAACAATGGCTACAAACCTACCTGGCTTCCTGTGCCCAAAGAGCCAAGTGGACAAGACCAAGTCGAAGCCTGTCAGTAGGAGAAGTAGTCTTCCTCAAAGATGAAACGCTGAGAGTCAGAGAATGGCCTCTGGCAGTGATCACGAAAGTCTTTCCTGGGACAGATGGACAAGTAAGAACAGTGCAGCTCAGATGCAGGGGACAGACCTTCACTAGAGCAGCAAACAGAATGATACCTTTCGTCTCTGATGATGAACAACACTCTACAGACTCCCCATCCACTTCGACCCCCCGGGAGGATGTCTGGGACTCCAGACCAACTGCGGAATTATAAGAACTATGCTACTACGAACTCAAGTTCACCCTTTACCTCACAATGTGTCATAATGATATTCATGTCTCAAACCACTCTTGTTTATCACACATTCACCCCTTATAAGTTGTACTACTTTATTATTATGAGTTGCTGACCTCTGACAAACAGCATAAGACATCTTGCTGGCGGTAGCGCTCTTTTGCGTGCATCGGGCAAGGCTGAAAGCTCTTGCGGGCCATCGGCTGAGTTTGGTGTATTACGCGTGCGCCTTGTTAAGTTAGCATCCTGGTCCTTCTCCCCACGGGAGTGCATGGACCTGCTAGTTGCATGCACTTCCGTTCAAGGTAAATGGTTTTGATTCCTGTGACTACCACTGGTTATTTGTCTTCTTTCAGTGATGTCTGAGTTCATCAGCCCTGAGACATTTAGTTTTAGTTACCATCATCCTATGTGAAATTTGTTCTGGTTAGTTAACTAGCGAATATGTTTTAGGTGTAACTAAAATTAATTTTAGTTTTAGCTTTAACCAAAACAACACTACTTTTTAGTTAATGGCTAGCTAATAATACTTGTGGTAGTAATAAATGTTAACTTACTTAGTACAGTACTTGTACGCCCCACCAAACTTAAACTCTGCTTTTGAAGAAGAAGCCATACTTCTACTGCTGACCGTCAGGGCAGAAAACCCTTTACCAGGTAGTACTAATTTTACTTGAACATCAGTAATTGAATGCCCTGCCCCCAGCACTTAAATCGCTATTTTATTGGCCGTGACAGTACTGTATATCAGAATGCTACCACTGCAGCATTTACTGCCACCGTCAATTTACATGAGAGTTGGTGTGTTTGCTTGTGAGCTTGATATCAAGGCTCAATGGGTGGTGAAACTCACTCAAAATGGCAAATGGCAAAATGGCAAAATGTGTGAGAGTTGAAAGGTCTACATAACACTCTGACAAGTGTAATAAGTGGTTTATTCCACACTAGATATCTTCACTACAGTAGTTAGGGTGGCTCACAGACTAAAGTTGGTTGTAGGGGCTTCCCACATCCCCAGCTGATATTTTAGCAGCCACTCTAACTGTTTAGAAGGGTACACCAGAGAATGGTAGCTGTAAAAACCTAGAAAATTGAAAAGTTTGGCCAGTTGCTATAACTACAAGAGGTAATGACCTTGCACAGAACAGCGTGAAATAACAGAGTGAAATAACAGAGTGAAATAATCTTGAGTTTATTCACTGGTCACATACCTAAAAATATCATTGAGAAGATATCTAGGGTGGAATATATATATATATATAATATATATGTTATTATGTTATTTGACTGCATGTACTAAGTCTAGCTATGTAATAAATCTCCTTGTTCCAGTGCATTATATTTCAGATCCATCAAATAGTTTAGCATTTGTGTGTTGGGTCGCAACTGCTACAAACAGAAAGCTTGTAAGGAGGTATAAGAGAGAGAGAGCATGGAGTTCCAGCTGGAATTAGGTAAACAATAAATGTAGTGACATCTGAACAAATCATTTATTTGTTTTAATTTATAAGCTCTGTTGCTGGACATGTCCTTAATAATAGTATAGCAGACTAAGTAAATTGAACAAGTCTGTTCAAAGTAACTCGAAGTAATAACTGTACATTGTTGGGTGAATAGGTCACTTTGTAATGTATACACTTTTGTATATTGAGGATTCATTGTTCAATGCTCTCTTGTTATAGCTACTAGGTCAAATTTCAACAATAATTTTATCATAATTATTATGATTTTTTATAGTAATAAAAAAAATATACAGTAACCATGTAAACTACTTTTAAATTATAATAGCTAACTTATATAAAACAATTTCATAAAAACAAAGATATTAATTAGTGAATAGTAGAAGTAAACAGTTTCTTTAGTCTGCTATTCCCATCAGATCCTCCAATAACATGGACTTTGTCTGATGTCATGATACAGGTACAGTTACGTACTGCACGTGGTAGTTGTCCAGCCTGGACACCCAGGTATTAGTCTCAGGGACATAGAACTGGATGGTGGACACTGGCTTCCCACTCTTCCCACTGACTGCCAGTAGAGATCCTCCAATGTTGAGTGAACAGGATTGTGTACAGTTGAGTGAAGGTAGTTTGTTCCATATGTTGGAACTGTCTGATGAGGAGTGTGAAACAAGAGCCTCCAGAGATACAGAATAGACATCAGGACTACTCTGCCACAGTTTCTCACACTCTCCCCCCATGAGGTACCAGGTATCTGCTATTGTAGTAGACTTCATCATCCTCCATGGTGTTGGTGTAGATGGTCCAGTGGACCACTGCATGTTGGATACATCAAGTACCTCAACACTAGTTTGTAAACCAGCTCCATGGTAACCACCAGCCACCACTAGCCAATGTTTATATGAAGTAGCTGAAGGCCAACAGCGAGGTGTAAACATTGGAGGGTAGGGGTGTGTACCCTTGTTGCTGTCAGGCTGCCACTCTCCTAGCTCACTGCTATCTGAGCCATCTCTATTTCTTCCTCCCACCACAACTATCTTTTTGTTGATGGTAGTCATAGCAAAGAACCTGGTACTGTATGGAGGTAGAGTGTGCCACTGGCAGGACAGTGTGTTGTAGGCCATCACTATGTACTTATCCTCATCTCTGTCAGTGAATCCACCTCCAACATACACTGTATCATTTATCTCTACTGATTGGATGTATGCACTCATAGCCACTGGCATGTCAGGACCACGCCTCCAGTCTAGTTCTAGTGGGAATGTCTAAATAATAAACAAATACATTATCTGTAGTAAAATAGTAAAACATATAACTCCTACTTATATTGCTAACAATTTAAATAAAGAATATTGTTTATTTTACTGGCACATTTCATTAATAATAAAAGTCATAGTATTGCTATAGTTACTGTTTACATGCCATTGACAATTGGAATACTAATTACTTAATAGCCTCCCTAATGCACTTCTCCCAATATTTACATAGGCAAGTGAAAAAAGTGGAAAAGATCAGTTTGTTTTGCAGATCTTCATTCCTTGTTTTCCTCCTCCTTTTTTGAATATCAAGTTCAACTTGGATGGTCTTGACTGAAGTTTCAGATACTACAGCATTTTAAACCTACACTTGAATTCCTGTGAAATTTTTCTTTCACAGTCACAAATAGTCAGATGTAATTTCAAACATGCTGCCCATTTTTAGGTTGCTAAGTGACTCTTGTTGGTTATCAAGAGCCATTGGTAGTCTGAATGGCTTAGTAAAAGGTAGCTACTACTACTTGGGGGAAGCTAAGATAAACGCAAATTATAAAACAAAACTCTGGCCTTTTCTTATGTAGCTGAGAGCTTGTTGTCAAGAGTTACTGGTGATTCAGATTGTCTAAATGGCTTAAATTTAATACTACAACAGTTAATACTTAATGGTCAACTGCTGCATATAGAATCCACTTTTCTGTTAGTGATTTTTTACCCTTATAAATCAAAGAAATTTGTTTATTTACTCCTTAGAATTAGGCTGTCTCTAATATGATCTGAATGTTACTGCAGGGTGTAGTTAGGTCGTAAGAAGTTATACTGGAGTTAATTTTCTATAGTTAGTAGAGGTGGTATGTTATTTTGGTGAATGAGCTGTTTGTCATAGCTGTTCTTACGTGAAAATCAATTGCCCAATCTGTTAAGTCACCAAGAGAAAATGAAGTCATGTGTTAGTATATCTAGTGAACAAGAGTGTGTGTGTGTGTTAGAGAGAGAGTGTTGTGTGTTACATCTGTTGCTTATATAAGAAAATTTTGAAGCTAACAATAAATAATAGTTATTGGCTGCCTTTTCTTTCATTAAGATGCTTAGACTTCCTCCAATTTCTTTTGTTAGTAAGCAAATCTTATTAAGGGTTAGGCTCTAAACAGTGTGATAATTCCTTAGAAATGCTTGTTTGATTTTTAAGTCCTAAGAAGTTGCCATGAGTAATTAATATGACATTAAAACTGTTTCCCATACGAAATTTCAAAAATTCAGCCTTGTTTTAGCAATTCATTGCTATTTACCAGGAGGCTGGTTATTTAGACAGAATTTTGTTTTTAATTTTTAGAATGACTATTGTCTAGAATAGCTCGCTTGCCATTTTTGCTGTAAGCTTATTTATTTGACTGCTATTTACCTGCTATATACACACATTTTGTTTATTCTCACTATATAAAATACAATGAAGACGGAAATGATAGTTGGAACAAATAAGAAGCCTAGCATTAGAATAGAGGTTTGAAGCATACTCTTATTGTGTCATTTTATAGTTAAGTTCAATACCTAGACTCTATTGATATAACCTGTATATACATTTTAACATTAAATTAATTAGATTTGGGACAAGTAGTGTTGGTAAAATATTAGAAAACACTGTTAATAAGAATGCATAGTACTTACTAATGATTTCTTGCTAATATATAAGATATGCTCCAGTTCCTTTGTTAGTCGCTCCACTTCAGATTGGAAAATTTGCTTCTCTCTTTGATGGCGAGATTCTAGATGAAGCTTTTCTCCTTTGTGATGAGATTCTAACTGAATTCTTTCAGCTGCTATCTGGTTCCTCTGTTGATTGTTCTCAGTCTTCAGTTGATTGTTTTCTGCTTGTACTTGCGTGACACTTGTCTCCAATTCCATTACACTTGCTTGAAATTGATGTTTCTCTGTAATGAGTTGTGCACTTGCAGACTGGAGCATTTTTTTGTCACTTTCTAGTTTTGTAATTTCTTCAGTCAACTCTTTATTTTCCGTTTCCAATCTATTTTCAGAAATCTAATAATACAACACATCAAATAATGATAACTTTCAATAAATTGAATAACCTTTAATTGCAGAGTACGCCATAAAATTAGTCTATTGAGTATTTGTAGAGCGCAGATGTGACTGTTTATTGTTGAGATGAATTTCAACTGTAGGAAGTATAATGTATGTTTAAGTATAACAGCTTATAACATCTGCAGGTTGTTTTATTTCCATATGATCGACAAAGATATGTTCTTTAAGATATCGAGGCACTAATATCGAGTTCAGTGAGAAATTCTGTCTATGATCGCAAAAAAGCTCAATTTCTCCGGTTTTTTTCATCAAATTTAAGTAGCCAACCACTAGCTATAAATATGCTTGATTCAACAACATCAATACGAGAGATATAACCACTGAAATTATGAGTCAAGCGAAACCATTCAATTATATGACTACAATACAATAAAAACAATTTAGGTTTACACTTTTACATTGAAAACTTTAGCTTGATCGATGTGTGTGGCAAAGTTAACTTGGAGAGAATTAATTAATGCATTTTAATATAACCACTGCGCTGTATTGTGGTGTGAAATATCGCCTCAGGAAAATTACTGTTCATCTTGTATGTGATGCCTAATTTGAATGCTATAGCCTTGCTAAGTTAGATCAACATTTATTACGTTGGTATCGCAAGGCTACAATTGTACACTTAGGTTTGTGTTTGGGGTTGGCGTTTAGGCTTACTTCCAAATGGCGACTTGGTGGTCAAATTTTCAGGTAGTAGAACTGGATTATTGGCAACTTTGGTATTTTAGATTGTGCTTCTAGTAGACAAAAAGGTGCAGAAGATATCTAAGCCTACAGTAGCTACTAAAAAAAATAGAAGCTAAGCCTATACAGTAGCTATTAATAAACAAATAGAAGGTTGCAGTGTGTAGTAAACAAGGCATTTGACTACAGATTTAGAAAACTAAGAATGTTGCGAATTTTCATCATGATGTTTAATTATCTACTAATAGTCCAGTATCAGATTTAGATAATTTGTTTATTAGGAGTTATTGCTTTTTATACACATTTTATATCAATTTTTTTAAATTAGTAATTTCCCTGACAATTTAGCTGTGAAAGAGTTAATATTTACTTGGTAGCTAGATTTAACAAATTACTGTAGTTCACATATAAAAGTTTACCTCAAGTTCTTTTATTCTTCTCTTTTTTTCTTTTGTTTCCTTCATGTGCAACACATTGGTTATGTTGATAGATCTCCCCAAATTCCCTCCATGTATGTTCTCCATTGCTTCCTGTACTGGTGTTAGTGTCTCCAGTAGTTGCTCAGCAGTAGGTCTTGTTTGAGGAGTATTGTGCAAGCAATTAGTCACCATCTCCACTAGAATAGGATGAGACTTCAATAACTGATCCTTCAACATTTCAATGTATGCCTCACGGCGCTCTACTTCAGAGCGACCAATAAGTCGGCCAGGATTGTGTGGATCTGAAGGTGTAGCCAATAGCAGTTCTCCTGGAAAAGTCTAACAATGATTAAAGTTGATTGATATTTGTGCGAAAGACAATAAACATCATCAAAATACATATTCATTATCAATGTCATTCTTATGCTAAGTTCACCTGCTATATAATGGTACAATACCTATCTGACTAATGTTCACATGTTAGTATTATAATAAGTTGATTAATTCATGAACTCCTGACTTAATACATAATATAATCCAATCACTTACACACAATTCAGGGAAATTGTTAATTGAATATTAAAAAAGTTTTGCACTAATAGAGTACATTCAATATTCAAGTTGTGTTTACCTGTGTCAGTATGTAAAGGGCAAGATGTCCGAATGAGAACACATCTAGAGATGGACCGTATTTGTGGCTATTGCTGAGAGCCTCTGGTGGCATGTACACAGTGGTCCCCGGATTCTTTGAGAGTGTTTGGGCTAGTTGAGTTGGTTTTAAAGTTACCATGCGAGAGTTTCCCATGTCAGTGATCTTAGCTGTCAGAGACGATGTGAGGAGGATGTTCCTTGCAGTCAGGTCTCTGTGGACTATTGGAGGTCCTCGACTATGCAAGTAAACTAAACCGCTGCCTGTGTCTGTGAGAATGGAAATCTTGACTGCAAGTGGAACGTTAAGGGAACACTCCAGGAGGTCGTCCACACTCATTTCTAGTCTCTCCATCACCAGTAGAGGTAGCTCTGTTCCCTCAAGGAAACACAGACTAAGGAACTGTGTTATGTTAGGATGTCGGAGACCTGCCATGAGTTGACACTCTCGTTGATATCTGTCTACAGTCTCTCCAACTCCTTCATTCCCTGGATCCAGTACTAGTTCGTGCATACGCTTGGCAGCACACAAAACTTTACTATATTTTACCTGAAATACCATCATATTATATCAGTTAAATAAATTATTAACAATGCTCAGTTTCTGCATTAAAAAAAGGATTTTTTTGACAGCATGTATAAACTACAATGATTAAAACTTCAATTGACAACTTGGTACCATTGCATAAGCTTCAGAACATTACACAGAGATCTAACTATTCTAAACTTTCTTCTAGCTGCTAAATTAGAACTCACTTCTAACACTGAGCCATATGAACCTGTTCCAAGTGTCTTCCCTGTAGGTACCACCTGGTCTAAGAAATACTGTTGTAACTTAGAATCTCTTCTAAAGGTTCTAGACCAGCCTTATCTCCTAGCCATGGTTAGTAGTTCACTCAAACCCTGCTATCGTGCCACACCCGAACGAAGCCACTGTATAAGGAGGTACCCATCGGCTTAAATGGGAAACGCGACCTACAATTAGGTGGTTTGTACTACTCTTGCGTAGCCTACCTTTACACAACTAAAAATATCGCCTGATTCTATACTTTTAACAGTCATGGTACTTTATGATGATACAATCCTTGGCAAAGGATATCGATACAGTAAGTTTGGGCAATGCCTTTGTACCAGGTTTTGGCGGTCAACATCGAATAAACGTAAACTACAAGGTGTGCCAGTATTGAACCAGTCCGAAGCTATTCAATATAGCTAGTATCAATATATACTGTCATTATTTTCAGTACTGTATCAATGTTTGTTTGAATTGCTGTTTTTAGATTAAAAATATTTATATAGAGCAAACTTTAAATGGCTAACAATACAAAAGAAAATTCATATACATCAACATAAAGAGCTCATACATTACAAATTAAGATAATGTAAATAATTCTGAAAATCATGATCATATTCAATCTGATGCCATAGGAGTGAAAACGTTTTCTAGCTCACTAAGTCTTTGACATGGTCTCCGTGAAAACATGTAGTCTCGTGTGTGCCAGACCCTCCTGCCCCTCCCTCCGCTATAGAAAAAAAGCAGTATGGTAAAGAGTCCAGTGTAGGAGCGATATGGGGACCCCCGCGATACCGGCACCCCCCCCCCCCCACCCCCCCCCCCCCCCCCTAAATCACTGGCGATTAGGGGACGGGAGTTCGCAATTAACTAGTGAAATAGGGACCCCAGTACACCCCAAATCACTAGAGATATGGGGGGCCCCTAGCGGTTTGGGGACCCCATGTTGTAATTGGTAATTGTAATTATTTACAGATTCAAGTAATTGTAGAGTTGTAGAGGTAGCTAATTGGTGGTTGAGGAGGCAATGTATAAATCAGTATTGCAATTTTATTGATTGTAATTGAATAGCAACTACAAAATATATATATAATATAGAAAGTGATAAAAATAAAAAATAAAATACTTGAGAAGTTAAGTTGATGGCAAGCAAGAGGTTAAGTGCAATTGTTGCACCTCTAGTCAATCCTCCAACTTTTGTTACTCACTAGTAAGTATGATTCACAGTGTTACTCACTAGTAAGTTGTACATCAGCTCAGTACATCAACTCATTCAGTTCTGAAGACTGAATTATTTTTCTCCTTTAATAGTGTATTAATAGCGTATATATAAGTAATTGAAAGTAATTGAGTAATTGTAATGATTACAGTGACTTTCAATTAGTAATTATAATAGTAATCAATTACGAGTGATCGAAATGTAAATTGTCATAATTGTAATGGTTACATTCAGTAATTGCAATATTAGATAGCTAACTATAATCTATGGGGCTGATTTATTGTAAAATTCTATCTATATCTCTTTAGTTTAGCTATCTAAAAATAGCATAAAAATAGTAGTAAGTTGATCTCAATAATTCATTTTAATGACAAATAGTGATGATTGTTGCAGCAATCAGTTCTATTACACAAAATTAATCATTATCATGCTAAAAAAGTGAACTATACAGTTAAACTATTTGCTGTGTACATTTTGAACAAGTAAATTTATCTTTCTTATCTTTAATAATTTTGTCAGGAATTTGTTCACAAGTCTTATGGAACCATTGATGGCAACTTGGACAGTAAGCCATGTTTTCTTGACTCCCTACTTCTGGCATTTTGCATGTACAAAAAAGCTTTATCTTAAACTTTTTCACTAATGGTAGGGCTTTTGTTACTTTGGAAGGAAATTGTTCCATTCTTTCAGTATTCAAACAAGAGATAAAATGCTTCCTCATGCTGCCTTGATTGTATCTGCAAAGAACATTTATTAAAAATACAAATCATAAACACATTTGTTAGTAATTGGCTAGCTCTTATAACTAACCGATAACTGGCTGAATTGTTTCCATAACACACTTCAGTGGCAAAATGCAATAGCGTACAAACCACAGTCAGAATATCCAGTCTGGAACTGGGTAGTTTCCAAATCAACATTTATAAAATTATGGCTTGGCTGTGTGATGAGAGCAATCTGTTCAATAGCATCTTCTGAAAGGCTCCGATACTTACTGTCGTAAAATTTTACCAGAGAACAATGAATCCCAGCAATTGTAACCCAGTGATTGCCATTGATGTGAATAATTTGGACATATGGGCCATTAATACGCTTAAAAGATTTATTTTGCCATTTGATTGGATCCTGAAACCCTGCTACATCAGGGAATTGCAATTGTAAAATTTTACATGCAGCTGATATATGAATATCTGAAAGCCATCCTCCATCTTCTATAGTAACAATATCCATTGTTTTCCTTTTCTTTGAAGCTGGTTCTAAATGGAATAAAATATGTGGGTTTCTACATTTTAAATCGAGCTAGCAATAATTACCTGTACTAAAAACTTTTACTCCTTCTTGCTCATAGGATTTTCTAAGATTAAACAGCCAATCACAAAGTTCATCAATATCACTACCACTCAATTTGAGATAGGCTTTGTTATATAAGGTTTTAACATTACCGCTCAGGTGGTCATTTTGAAGGAGACAAAATTCAATGAGTTCATTTACTTTAAGATAGCTATACCCTCTTCCAATTGTATTCTTCTTGTATTCATCAAATTCTTCATGTACTTCTGAATTCACAATAACAAACTCATCTACCTCTACGAGTGCTGCTTGATTATAATAAGCTCTGCAATCTTGCCACAAGACAACATCCACATCTTTGCTTAGAGGATATTCATTGTATTCACAGAGTACATAATAAAAATTCAGTTTACTTTATAAGCCTATTATTATCAACCTGTTTCAATGAACAATTTAAACCATATGAAGTAGTTCTGACCAAAAAAATTATTTGAACATAAGTAGTTATTAAAGCGTCCTATAAAAATTAAAAATTCCCAATTAAAGATTTTGAAATTTAATTATTAATAAATTGAATTATTAAACTTTTATAGAATAATTTGAAGTTCAATGAACTACATTAATACCTATTAGAACAGAGAAATGTTATGAGATTGTTATAATAAACATTTATATTTCTTAGTAGGCGTATTTAACACTTTATGTCAAACTAAAGAATTGATGATAGACCATTTATTTGTCTTGCTAAATTATGTACATCAACTTCAAGATCTTCATGAGGTTCCAACTGTTTTGCTTTGCTTAAATTAAAGGCACCTCAGAGCTCTACACCAAGTCAACCAGCACAAAATTCACTGAATAATTGAGCTACAGTATTGACGGCTATTGGCTTACATAGCAGGTTCATACTGAGTAGTGTGAAAGTGAGCCAGGAAGTATGAATAGGTTCAGAACAAACTGGGTCCCCTTGCTCTAAAAAAAAAAGGTTTTTTTTCACAAATAACGTTGTAAGAAAGTACAAATGTTTCCTGTATACTAGCAATTAATTGGGTAGCATTAGACTTTTATAATTTACTACACAAATCTAACCTGAGGGTGATAAGCTGTAGTGATACGATGACTAGTGTGGGTCTTCTTAAACAATTCTTCTGTGGTTTTGTTAACAAATTCTCTCCCTTGATCACTAATGATAGTAGAGGGACACCCAAATCGGCAGAAAAGCTATGAATAAGGAAATTAATATATATATATCTCACTGTAATCTAAATGAATAGTTATAAATAAAGTGCCACAAATCATCAGTTATTCCACTCTAACCGTGTAAAGAAAATCAGCGACAGAAGCTGCAGATTTATCATGAAGGGGGTGTGCCTCAGCCCATTTCGAATAATAATCAATGACTGTAATGATATATTTATTTCCTCTTGGAGTTGGATGAAGTGGGCCAATTAAATCCATACCATGTCAGGGTTTGATACAGAGGGGGGAGGGGGAACCCTGGGATTTCCCCCCCCCCCCTGAGCAGAGTTTCCCCCCCTATGATTTTCACCTATACTTATTAAAACATACAAAAAATACTTTTCCTCCCAACTTTTCTTGTAGGTAAGCCTAGATTTGTACAATTTCTTCAGGCTAGCCTTTGAATGCTTTAGGTTGGAGCTTAGTTTGGGATTGCCTCCGCCAATGTTCATCTTCATATTACGTCTCTCTGCTGCACTTCTTCCCTCTACTGCACTTCTTCCCTCTGCTGCACTCCTTCCCTCTGCTGCACTTCTTCCCTCTGCTGCACTTCTTCCCTCTGCTGCACTTCTTCCCTCTGCTGTACTTCTTCCTTCTGCTGCCCTTCTTCCCTCTGCTGCCCTTCTTCCCTCTGCTGCACTTCTTCCCTCTGCTGCACTTCTTCCCTCTGCTGTACTTCTTTCCTCTGCTACACTTCTTCCCTCTGCTGTACTTCTTTCCTCTGCTACACTTCTTCCCTCTGCTGCCCTTCTTCCCTCTGCGGCCCTTCTTCCCTCTGCAGCCCTTCTTCCCTCTGCTGCACTTCTTTCCTCACCTCTTCTCTCTTCCTCACTTCCTCCCTCACCTCCTCACTCTCACTCTGCTGCACTGCTCGAATCTGTTCCTTGTGTTCCACCGATTCATAGCTATCACATTTACTTTTTTTTGGTTCGGATTCACTTCCTTTGGAGCCACAAGGTCTCTTTTTCCTAAAATACTTTCTGATATCTATTAGCTACTACTCAGCAACTTCTACAGTCTGCCAAAGCAACAAATATACCCTTACCAACCAGGCAGCTGTTTCACAATGACCAGTGCTAAAAGCAACTTTCAAACTGGAACTGGTGATCCATAAAATGATACACCTACTCCATTCAAACTAGAAGGATAACCTATTAGGAGTCTGGCTTAATTAATGTCAGAGCTATTCAGCTTTCTAAATGAACAAAGCTGTTTATTAGAGGTAATCAATTGATCAATACATAAATATAATAAAATAAGTTTAATTTCCTTACCTTACTAGTATTGCAAGGACAAAAAAAAATACAACTATAAGGTCGCTATTTGACTTTCCCCCCCCTACCAAAAAAATCCTGTATCAAACCCTGCATGTTGCTTCCAAACTTCACTTTTTACAGGAATTGGATGCAAACTAGATGTTGTCTTCTTCATTGTGATTATGTCGTTGGCATATAAATCACAGGTCTTGATCTGAAGTACAATCACAATATAATTTAGTAAAATATCCATTCTTTATTCATTATTCCTCACACTTTCAGACATCAATCAAACTTAAAAAAATCTTCACTTAGCTATTTTCCAAAAGAAATTCATATCTAACTCACACTAAATAATTAACTGGCAGAGTGTAAGCCATATGTATAGTTGGTCCTATACAAGTATAATATAAGCTGTCATGAACTTCAATTGCTTGTCATTATTTTATGCTGCTAATTCATGATTATGAATGTTGATATTGATTCCAATATAATAGGGAACTAAATAAAAACTTAAATATACTTACATATTCACACACTTGGCTATACATAGCTGGCCAGTAGTATTTTTCATTTAGTTGTGATAATACTTTGTCCCTCCCTAGGTGAGCGGCATCATGAGTGACCTTGACCAATCTATGCTGCTCTTGCTCACTTTGTACATCCAGCCTTGGTGTTCTTTTGTCCTTCCCTCCTACTTAATGCAAATGACCACCTCCTAAAACAAAAAATTAGTAATCCTGACTTGTTAACTTTGTCTACACCATCAGGATATACACCAGATTTTAAGTAATTTGTAATTGCATAATCTGAGTATTTGCTATTAGCAGGTTTAGAGAAAGCTTTAGCAGAAAGTGGATCCAGGGAAGCCTTAGCAAGAACTGGATCAGGTGAAGCCATGTAAGAAAGAACTGGATCAGGTGAATCCATGTAAGAACAATTTACCAGGCCACCACATCCACGAGGCATTAGCGGGGGGAACCCCAAATCGCTGGGGGTGTGCTCTAAATCGCTAGCGAATCGGGGGCTTCGGGAGTCCCAGAGTCCCAGATTCCTTAGTGATTTAGGGATGGGGGTGCGCGTATCGCTGGGATCCCCATATCGCTCCTACACCGGCATGCGAGACTAGAAAACATGCATGAATGGGTCCATTCAATGTAACTGGTTCATTACAGGAAACACCAGATGACTGAATACATTCAAATCCCCTTATCACACAAAATTTCTTTCCATCATGCATCTTGAGTCCAAGTAGAAACTGTCCACACTTCATCTACAAAGACCAATTGGTCTAATATCACAGCAACACAATAAAAATTATATATATCAAGTTTATGCTGAAAGAGGAATTAGATAGCAATAAAGATTTGAACTTTTTAATGTTAATCTCGTAATGTTCAAAAGATAGCTTAACAAATCCCAACATGAACCAATTTTTTATCATCTCCAAGCACGCACTTAAAAACTTGAAGTTCATCTTTTATTATAATAGTATGGTGATGGACAATAAACTAGTGGTGACTTGTAAGCTCTGAAATCTGGGGAGGTGAATGTTGCTTGATAGACTTGCATGTTCTTAATTAGGCCCTGACAGATTATGCTAGCATTTTTTTCTGGAGTATTAAGTATAAAATTGAATAGTGGAATATTTCTAAAATAGTACTAGCATTTAAAAGAATAATAAAGGAAAAATAAGAATAATCAGTCCAGAAATATTACAGACAATAAATATAATAGTGTTATTTCTTATACACAAAAGGACATAAACATTAAAATGTAATTATGAGGTAGACACTCATTAACTGATTAAAGCAGTTGGGTTGTGTAGCCCACTCTGCTATTGTACTTCCTAAATGGGGAAAGTTTGAAATACTGGAGCACTTGTCAACTCAAACTAAGAATTAGTAAAGTATTTGGAGGATCATGCTAAACAATTTCTCTTCTTGAGTAAACCAACTTTTATACAGCTTATAGGACTGAAAAGAAAAACTAATTATTACTAACCAATTTACAAATTATAAGGGAAGAGAAGGTGCATCCACTGCTCAGCGTAAATAAAATTCTTCAATTACTAAATCTATAGTATTTCAAAAATGTCTGGTAAGGTTTCTTATGTAGTTCTTGAGAGTCATAGTGACATGGTTAGGTAATTTTGTTGATTAGCTGTATTCTGGACAAGTGACATTGAGAGATGATTGGCATTAGTAAGATTATATCCTCACAGTTATTATTATTATTTTATTATTATTACCATTAGGTTATTGTTTTATTAGCTGCTAATTTTACTTAATTATCAAGTTATCATTCCTTTCTTCCTCCTCTTTCTTCATCCTTTCATCATTTCCATTCACTTTCTTTCATCCTTAGTTCTTGATCCTTTATTTCTCTCCCTTTGTTCCTTATCCCTAATCCTTTAGACTGCCAATCAACACCTTTTAGCACCCCTAGCCAAACCAGTCACCTATTTTACTGAGTCACTCAACCATTCATTTCACTTCTTTGTTTTTTTCTTTTTCTTGTACCTGAAGAAGACCAGCAAACGTGGTTGAAACGTCGTAAAAAATTGTAAAAAATTACAAGTTTACTTGACGCGTGTAGTCCAAAATTATACAGCTAATCAACAGAAGGTTTCTTATGATTAAACTTTTCAACTACTGCAGAGCATGTGTGTTCATTAATATTTTACAGGGACATTCAAAATGTTCACTGAAATAGCAGCATTGCTAAGTATACATTAACCCATTATAAAACCCTACAAAAACAATCATTAAAAAATGAAAATTTTGTTTTTTAATGTAGCTATTACTTTGTGATTTACTAATTAATCCAAATACTCCAACATTTATAGACCTGACTGTCCGGCAATATCAGATTTAATTATTTGTTGTGAGTCCAGAAAGGTATCCTCATTGTCACGGATCGTCACGTATGTGAAATTTTGTCACTTTTGGAAGAATTATCATTTTGGTATCTATTATCATCTGTTTATCCTCACTTACATGCACTCATTGCGAGATCATTTTGGCAATTAGCCAGTAAAGAGTTGTATTCCGTCTGAACAGTTATGTGCTGCGAAAAATTGTATTCAACTGCTTCCTAATTTGAAACGGGCTACCAATATTTTATGTGTGTAACTCAAATTTAATTCTGAGCAATGTTTTCATGACTACATTTCTGTGAGGTGTTTTGGGATCAGGAAGTTTACAGCCGGAGCCTAGGTGACAATCCAGTCCCAGCAGGTATGCTACCACCAATCTATGAAGTTTCTAGAGCATCTTCCTGTTGTTTTTATATATCTCTGAAGCTTGTCTACTAACCCCAACTAAATCTTTAGTTGAATGGGAGTTATATTAGAGTAGTTAAATATAATAATTAGCCAACATTGTCCAGTAAGGTGCAGAATATGATGCAACAAATAAGACTAACTGAAAAGAAGATAGTTGGATGGATGGTTGAAAAGGAGATTTTGATGTGAACTTATATGAATTTATAGCCAACCACCCAAATAGTGATACTGATAGTGTAACTTGTCTTGTTCAAGTATTGGGTGAGGAGGTGAGAGGTATGGTTGATGAGGTTGATTTGTAGCAGTTAATTGCATATTTGGTGAAATATGCACAAATGACTAATAGCTAATTCTTTTATTAATTTCCATAGTTTTTCTTTAAACTGTTTTATGTGTTGTCTGGTTTTCTGTTACTATCCATGTTGACTGATGATCACAAAATACTGTGTCATTGTGAGTTTGACCATTGGCTTAGGTCCAGGCTCACTAAATATATATATATAAATATTTATTCCAACCTAGTTATCTTCACAATGATATTTTATGGTACAGGACCTGTGAAATAACTCAAGACATTTCACTTTTTTATTTCAAGCAGTGCTGTAAGCTCAGTTACACTTAGTTATAGAAACCTGCTAAACTTGTCCATTTTCTTGATTTTTACAGCTACCTTCTTCTGGTGTAGATAAATATCAGCTGGGGGTGTAAGTAGCACTCTAAGACCACTCTACCTGAGAGTTACTAGTCCTCTAGTATAACTACAGCAGTTAAGATATCTAGGATAGTATAAACCACTTATTACACTCATCAAAGTGATATGGCTACATATTTCACTCTCAGGCTTTATTTTCACTCTCCTCTGGCTCTTGAAAATATATTAGCCTGCTCATCATGAAATATTTCCTCATATCACATTCTGACTCATGTAATCAGTATTGTAATATTATAATACAACACTTATTACATGAGTCAGAGTGTGATATAATGAAATATTTCATGAGCAGGCTATTTTATTTTCATATAAGCCAGAGAGTGAAATATGTAGCCATATCACTCTGACCAAGTCTAATAAGTGGTTTATTCCACACTAAATATCTTCACTGCTGTAGCTAGATGGTAACTCACAGCATAAAGTTGGTTGTAGGGGCTACCCACACCTGCAGCTGATATTTTAGCAGCTGCTCTAACCCAGCTAAGTAGCCTACTTAAAAGGAAAGTAGTAACTGTAAAAACCAGGAAAGTGACAAGTTTGGCTGGTTGCTATAACTACAACTGTAGTGAGCTGGTGCAGTCAGCATGAACTTAACAACCTTATAATAATCTTGAGTTACTTCACAGGGTCATGTAACTAAAGTTATTATTGCAACAATATCTAAAGTGGAATATAATATTTATAATAATGTGATTTATTTGACTGCATGTACTAAGTCTAGATAGCAAAAATGTCCTTGTTCCAGTCTATTATATTTCAGATCCATCAAATAGTTTAGCATTTGCTACTGCTAACTGTAAGCTGGTAAGGAGGTATGTTATAGAGAGAGCATGGAGTCCTAGCTGGAACTAAGCAAACAATACATGTAGTGACATCTGAACAAAGCATTTATTTGTTTTTATTTATAAGCTCTGTTGCTGGACATGTGCACAATAATATTATAACAAGACTAATAATTAAATTGAACAAGCCCATTCAAAGTAACTCCAAGTAATAACTATACATTGTTGGGTGAATAGGTCATCTTGTAATGTATACACTTATGTATATTGAGGATTTATTGTTAGCTACTAGCTCAATCCTCTCTTGTTAGGTCAAATTTGAACATATATTATAATTATTTGCTTTTTTATAATTCTGTAAACATAAACAGTAACCATGTAAACAACTTTTAGATTGTAATAGCTAACTTGAACAAAACAATTCCATAAAAACAAAGATATTAATTAGTGAATAGTAGAAGTTAACAATTTCTTAAGTGTGCTATTCCCATCATTTCCTCCCATAACATGGACCTTGTCTGATGCCATGATACAGGTACAGTTACGTACTGCATGTGGTAGTTGTCCAGCCTGGACCCAGGTATTAGTCTCAGGGACATAGCACTGGATGGTGGACACTAGCTTCTTACTCTTCATGTCCCAACCACCGACCGCCAGTAGATCCTCCAATGTTGAGTGGACAGGACCAGATACAGTTGAGTGAAGGTAGTTTGTTCCATATGTTGGAACTGTCTGATGAGGAGTGTGAAACAAGAGCCTCCAGAGATACACTATATACATCAGAACTCCAACCCACATCCTTAAACTCTCCCCCCATGAGGTACCAGGTATCTGCTATTGTAGTAGACTTCATCATGTACCATGGTGTTGGTGTAGATGGTTCAGTGGACCACTGCATGTTGAATACATCAAGTACCTCAACACTAACATGTAAACAAGATCCATGGTAACCACCAGCCACCACCAGCCAATGTTTATATGAAGTAGCTGAAGGATACCAGCGAGGTGTAGACATAGGAGGGAAGGGGTGTGTCCACTGGTTGCTGTCAGGCTGCCACTCTCCTAGCTTACTGCTATCTGAGCCATCTCTATTTCTTCCTCCCACCACAACTAGTTTGTTGTTGATGGTAGTCATAGCAAAGAACCTGGTGCTGTATGGAGGTAGAGTGTGCCACTGGCAGGACTGTATGTTGTAGGCCATCACTATGTTGGCATCCTCACGTCTGTCAGTCCATCCTCCTCCAACATACACTGTATCATTTATCTCTACTGATTGGATGTATACACTCATAGCCACTGGCATGTCAGGACCACACCTCCAGTCTAGCTCTAGTGGGAATGTCTGAATAATAAACAATTACATGATCTGTAGTAAATTAGTATAACTCCTACTTATATTGCTAACAATTTTAATAGAAAATATTGTTTATTTTAC
>WLWD01003609.1_pt1 | contig 45345 bp, 32 predicted proteins | sample 6712731 | NCBI WGS metagenome assembly WLWD01 (sample SAMN12718690, study PRJNA576275) | sponge metagenome | isolation source: marine sponge | host: Mycale hentscheli | place: New Zealand: South Island, Marlborough, Capsize Point | collected 2014-11-01 | reverse complement strand
CATACCACCCCATCGCTAATGGAATGGTGGAGCGATTTCAGCTGAAGTCAGCGCTCAAGGCATCACCACACCCCGAGCACTGGACAGACATGCTCCACTTAGCCTTGTTGGGCATCCGTACCACTCTTAAGGAGGACCTGAAATGTACAGAAGCTGAACTTGTCTACGGCACTGGCCTCGCCTTCCTGGTGAGTTCTTTGCCCCACATGCCATTGCAGATGCAGACCCAGCGAGTTACGTCACACAGCTGAAGGGTGCAATGAGAGCTTTACGTTGCACACCCTCTCGCCGACCATTGCACTCAAGTTGTCATCCGGACAGCTCTCTTAGGTCAGCAACACATGTGTTTGTGCGGCACGATGCAGTCCGGAAGCCGTTGCAGCCTCTGTATGATGGATCGTACCGTGTTCTGGACAGGTATGACCGTTTCTACACATTGGACCTCAACGGTCGCACAGACTCTGTGTCTGTGGACAGACTGAAGCCAGCACATATAGACTTTCCCATTGCCCCTGAAACACACATGCCATCTTCTGCACCCCCCACGACCACCCCACCCTCCCAACCTGATATTGTCCTGGAGCCGCCTGCTACTCGGACAACACGCTCGGGCCGGCACGTCCGTTGGTCAGCCCATCTCAGGGATTTAACTCCCTAGTTGCTCGCTGGAGGGGGAATGATGTAGTGTCTGGACTTTGAACTTTGATTATTACTTTTTGTGTCACCTGACTGTTACGTGATTGTCAACCCTTTACCAGTATATATATTGTCATTGTCGCTTGCACGTGCAGTTTTTGTATTTTGGTAAAAAGGACAGTTGTGACCGGCTCCCAGAAAATCGACCATTTGCACAAAAAAATGAAAATTCATTTTTTAGCTTCAGTAAGCCCAAAATTTATCAGGAAGTACAATGAGCCCTTAAGCGTTTTTCTCCGATGCTTCTCCGCAAAGATACAAACAAAAACACTACACGCGTTTTCACCAATTAACCGTTTGTTCTTACGAGAAAAATCACTTTACAGCAAGACGCCTAAAGTCCGTAAATTTCTCCGCGTCACGGTTACGCCCACATTTGCCGGGTAAAAAATGGCCGTTTGTTTACTCAAACCACGTTCTCTATAGATTTCTAGCCTTTTGGCCTTCTTGTTCACTAACTGGATATGCTGTAGCGCAAGCTTTCAGCACCCAGAAGGTTTGTAGCGTTAGCTATTCTCTCTGCCATATTGGTCGACACTATTAGGCTGGAGCTATTTCGCGGGAGTTGTTATGGTGACTCTGTGATGACGTTTTTTATAAGTTCGTTCACGGACCGCTTCAAAAGACAAAGTAAGTTTAGTGTATGAAAACGCTATCTACTAACGCTGAAATTGGGCACAGAAGTCGAAAAACCCTTGTACTTACCCCTGTTAAATTTTTTTTTAAATCCAGAAAAAAAAATTTTTTCGGCTTTTTTCGGCTTTACGCGTTTCAATAATTTATTGCAAATGGTCGATTTTCACGGAGCGGGTCACAGTTTTTCTTAACCTTGTTCTAGATAGTAGCGACAAATACGCTACAAATATTGCCTCAAATAATCCTCTTATTCTGGAAAGTTTTTTTTTTACAGAAAATTGCATCTCCAGTGTCAGCACATCCTTATCAAAATAGATAAATGTGGTGGAGAAATAGCTAAGTTAGCTACCAGTAGCCACAAGAAGGCAATTGAGACTTCAGAAGAAGAATTTCTTGTTATTTGACTTTCATTAAGGGTGGCCGCACATAGCAACGCGCACTGCCTGTAGATCTGGACATTAATCTATTCCCCGCCAATACCCCACCATTCGATAATATGCGAGCAGAAACAATCGCACAGTAGTAGAAGAAGTATAATTTGCGAAGTTGTGGTGTTTTAGTTTTAACTTCTTGTTGTCTCATATGCGTTTACAGCAACTCTCCATACGTCGTCTGAGCTCACGCGGCAAGGTGCACCAAGCTGCCTCTCCTCCTGTAGCCGTTCTCCGGGCTCTGCGCACCTGAACTCAAGTGGATGGATCCACCAGGCTCGATTTCTGCGGAGCGAAGACTTCCCAAGCTGCGCAGATCTAATACCTTCACCTCTGGCTATCTCCAAGAAACTGCTCCCTCTTCTGACTCTCTTGTTTTTGTTGTATTGATGTTTGTTTACTCTTGATATAGGCGGGCTCTTTTTAGAACCTATACAAACTAATTGAAAAAAATTGCTCGCGTTCTCATAGTACGAGACATGGGGGTGGGGCTATTTCTTAAGAATTGCGAGTGGAATTAAAGTTCCAAATTTTGTATCAGTTTTTCTTGGAATCTAAGAAAAAAAAAAAAAAATTTACACAAGGGTAAACCTAAAAAAAATGAACTTCACCACAACGAGAATTTTTCAATATCTTATAAATAGAAAAAATTGCGAATAAATCATAAAGTAATATTGAAATGGAGAAGAACTCGTTGTCTTGCAGTAGAGAATCGGCTCGGCTAGCAGCGCACTAAATTGCGGAGCTCCAACTTTCCGCACCGCTCCAAAAAAGTACTACAAAGTTTTATAACCAGGCCCCGATATTTCCTCCAGATTCGTTCTAAAATTAGTGAGCGGTGCCTTCGGAAGGTACTTTGTCCTTGTGTTGTAGCGGAGAAGCCCCTGTAAGTATACAATAGTATTAATCGTGCATAGCAACCATCAACAAAAAAATGCGTAGGCGGTGTGCGGCCACCCTTAACAGTTCGTACAATATGTTTGTACTCAAGCTGACTTGACATGATACATACACTTATAATCTGACGTATTTACTTATACTACATAAAGCTATTTACATTCATTTTTGTTATTTACAGGGTATAGTAGCCCCTACAACCAACTTTAGCTGTAAGTTACCAGTCCTGGTACTAACTACAGCTGTGAACATATCTAGTGAGAAATAAACCACCTATTACACTTATTTCACTCTCAGGTTTTATTTTCACTTGCCTCTGGCTTGTGAAATTAAATTCGCCTGCTCTTGAAATATTTCACCATGTCACACTCTGACTTATGTAATAAGTGTTATATATACGTGTGTGTGTGTGTCAAGCCTCCCTGAAGTGACTTGAAGTGAATAATCTTTTCACAAATTAATTTAATACTCAAATAAATTTGCCATTCAAACTCAGAACTTACCCCCACTATCTGAATCATGGTCATATTCAGTTCCCTTGTAGTAGGTCTTCTATCAGGTTTATCACTCAAGCATTTTGTAATCAGAGCATATAGAGCACTATCCTTTGGAACCTCATCAATAGACGACTGTCGCTTTAGCTTTTGTACAATGCCTTGACGTAACATAGATGGAGTGATATTTATCTCAAACACTTTAGGAAATTTTTCTGTCCATACATAAAGACAAAGATGGCCATAGGAAAAGATATCCAATTTTATGGTATAGACAGCCTCTTCCATGAGAGCTTCAGGAGGCATATAACAACTATTCCCAGGTGCTGTAGTGTAATTTTTTGCAGCTAGTGTAGCTTGATCTAGCAACTTAGCTACACCAACATCAGCTATTTTAGCTCGAAATCCTGCTGTAAGCAAAATGTTTCTTGCAGTCAAATCGCGATGAATGATTGGAGGGTTACACTCGTGTAAGTACACAAGACCGTATGAGACGTCTTGAAGAATAGATAGCTTAGTGGTATCACTAATACTGGAGGACTTCTCAATAAACTCTACTAAATCACTCTCCATCTTCATCATCACCATGGCAATATCGTCCTTCTTATTACTTCCATAATACACTCCAATGAATGGAACTATGTTAGGATGTCTCAACTTACTGAGAACAAGGCATTCCTTTTTGAAATTCTCTACAACTGCTTTCTTCCCAGCTTCACTGACATTAGTCAATAGGGCTGTGTGAGGCTTTTTAGCTACACAGAGCATATCTCCAACTTTGACTTCATAAATGAAACCATACGACCCAGCAGGTAAACCCTCGGTATTCTTAGGATCCTGCTTCTCCTGCAGCCGGTCTTTTATGATAAACGGTTTTAAATCAATATCGTTTGAAGTACCAGCCATCTGAAACGAACTTAGTCGAAAGGCTAGAGTTTCACCAGTTCATTCGGACACCGCACGGCTAGACGTTTTTATTTTTCTTTCCTTTCTCTTCTATCTTAGCCCCACTTATCATGCGAGCTCCACCCACTGTACGAGCTCCACCTACCATACAAGCTCCACATACCGTACGAACTCCACCTACCGCACGAGCTCCACCTTCTGTATGAGCTCCACCTACCATATGAGCTCCACCTTCCATATGAGCTCCACCTTCCGTACGAGCTCCAACTAACCTTGCGAGCAAGCTTCACCTGCAATCGTTCGGTGCTAAGAAGAAGCGCCACTTTGCAGTTTAAGCTTCACCCACAATCGTTTGGTGCTAAGAAGTGCTCAAGTCGACCACAACTAGCTTACGTCTAAGCAAGCAACTTTTATTATGTAGTGAGCCCTGGTCTCAAATTGTGCTCAGTTGGAATGCTCTACTGTAGCTATTATTCATCCTATACCTAATAAACAGTTACCATGTCAAGGAAACATGCACCTATTTGAATGAGAATACAAAATGGAATATAACTAGCTATACAGTAGACCCTCAGTTATCCGAACACCTCAGGACTGAGGGTTGTTCGGATATTCGAAATAAGTCATTTTGAATTGAGTCTTAATCTCTTATCCATTTAATGCACAGCAAAATTCCAATATAATTCCCAAAAATGGTGTTCGGATTAGCGAGAGTTCGGATAAATGGGGTTCGGATAACTGAGGGTCTACTGTATTGGACAAAATTCAGGACACATTACTAGCTAGGTATATTCTAAAGTTTGCATGTGTTTTAGACCTTTTAGTTGCTTAACTAAGCAACCAGTCATACTAAATCTTATAGCTACAATTAGGCTTATTTTAGTCAAGCTAACTAATTCAGTTTCTAGTTTCTGACTAATAGCTAAAAATACCTCACATATAAAATTAACAAACCTGAAAATTACCATTAGAAAAAGAAATCTAGAAACGGATCATAGCTATTGATAACTACTGAATAGACAACTAAGACGAACTTGTGTATTTGCTAGCAACACTTTTGTTCAATTAGCTATCCCTGACAGCTATTACTGGACATTTTGAAGAAGTATATATATGATGCAGAGAAGAATCCATTTTGAGAAAATGTACTTGTTAGAAGTGAGGGAGTCACATTGCATGCAGCTGCAGAGTAAACTCTTCATTGCTAGCAAACTATTTTTCAAGACAGCTAACATCTCTTTAATAATTGTTATACTGGTATTGGAGCATCATTATTATGGTCCAATATACAATTAATACTAGCTAAGTGATCTTACCTTGAATTTCAAGCATTAGCCATAGGCAGACTCCAAAACATTGTGCGTCATCAAGTTTATGAGAACTAGAGCATTATAGGGAAAATTTGAAGAATAATTTATTGAGTCCTCACTCTCATTGGTCAACTGGAATTGTTCTTGGCATAGCATGCATCAAGGTAGCTATAAATTGCAGCTGCCTTTTAGGATTTATATTCATAGCAGACTGTTTTCTGTGAACTTCATATATATTCATTGTTGTTAGCTTTATATACATTTGTGGTTTTATTTTATGTTGTCTTGTTTGTATTTAAGGCATATTCTTATTAATATTTAACTAAATTATCTGTTCAAAGAGTTGGATATTCCAGCCAAGACATAATTAATTAAAGTATTATGGACTATATAAATAAGGAGGATATAACTAAATTGTTGGACTAAAATCTTTAGTGTTCATTTGTGCACAATCGACAAGATAACACTTTATCTAAGTAAGTGAGTCCATAGCTAATGACTAGTGAACACACATAAATTAAATTGACTAAACATCTATGATAGCATTAGATGCAGACTACCATGCAAAATTACCCCCTACCTACAGAACAGAACACTCCCCAAATCATGGGGAAGGAGTATAGAGTACTCCTGGCTTATTAGCTACAGGATACAATGTTGTTTTGGTTTAGAGATTCCAAACTTTCTTAGTTTTAATTATTCATACTAAAATAATAACTATCTTGAATGTTTAGTTTTAGTTGTTGTTCCCCCCCCCCCCCCCCCCCCCCCCTCCCCCCCAAATTCTCCCAGAAGATTAGTTAGTAGTTTTTCTTCAATATAATCTAGACAATTTAGTAAGTTATGCTATATTACAATTGACTTAGTTTGGGTTAAAATAGAATAAAAATTAGGTATTACAAATAAAGTATGATATTAAAAAAAATGATAAACTTTTATATTATAGTTTAGAGATAATATTATTTACTTGATGGCAATTTATAATGACATAAGTTTTCAAGGTGAATCTACAGCAGCCTCAACTCACAGGTAGGAGCAGAACGGGAGTAGAGCAGTGTAGGCATCTCAGCTCTGGCAACCTTCCTCCCGAAAGTCGATGCCACCGAGGAAATCCTACACACTCTCAAGTCTTGTTGAACTCATTGAATACATGGGAAATCTGAACTGAGAGGGGAGTGGTTGACAATGATATAGCCTGTTCATAACCCATTCACGCTGCGTGAGGTAAACGGTTTATATAATGTAAATGAATTAGGCAAGATGTACACAACTGGGAACATTATGTATGGATACAATAGCACAATCCATTGCTTTATGAATGCTATTTATTAACTCTGAATAGCACAGATTACTCATACTATCTATCACTCACAAATAGTAGGCCAGCTTTTTTTGTTTAATAGTTTTCACAGTAACTACACTGTATCATTAACTTCTTCCTGAACTTCGTTCTCAACCTATGGCTCCTCCAACTCTGTTGACCTAAATTTCATCTAATACAAATAGAACTTCTGTTCTAAAGAATGACATAATCTCCAACTAGAAACTACATACTCTATCTGTACATTTCCAAAGCTAGCGATGCATGCATATGCACTTACCTGCACTATTGGACTGAGCTATACCATGGTATTTCACTTAGTTACTGTACTATTTTACTTCCATGTGCTATTTCAATCACACAGCAATTTTCCCTGCACATTTTTACTGGGCAATTTACACGCCATACTATTAATATATATAACTAGCAAGTACCCAACCACACAATGTCGCTTGATGCCACTTGGTTTTGTTACATCATTTTTCTCTGCTCCCTTTCTTCCTGAACCCTTTCCTCTCATCAAATCTTTCTTCTTGAGTTATAGATTCCCTTTCCCCCCTTTGTCTACATCCTTCTGCTTCTGAGCTTCTCTGTCCTTCTATCCATGATTGTGGACTTAAGCTTTGTGAAGCTGTTGCCCAGAAAGGGAACGAAATGCACTTAAATTATTGCTAGTGTCTTGGAATGACTCTCGCTGCATTAATTGGCCCTAAAACAACAATATCTTCACTCTCAGGCTATATTTTCACTTGCCTCAGTCTATTATTATAATTACACAACCCATATTATACTGTAAGAATCATTTAAAATATTAAAAATTGGATTATAGGGTTGCCAAAAAAAATGGGAACTAGCAAAGCTCTAAAGAGTATGGAAGAAAGGTCACTTTCCTTTTGTGATAAACCTATATATCCCTAAATCACTGTTTTAGTAATTAAAGAAGTGAAAGACTATTTTGTTTAACAATTGCTATATAGTACCAAGCTATCATAGAAAGACAGTGATTTAGGGATACAGATTCACCACATGGGGCAAGTGACCATTCTTCCATATTTTTAAGAGCTCTGCTAGTTCCCATACTTTTTGGGCATCCCTGAAGTTTTACTTCTTCACTTCTTTTTGCTACTGGTCTGCATCCTTTTTTTTTTGTAGACATACTTTAAACCAACTCTTTTAACCACAATGTCATCAAAATCAAAACACCGAAACTATCTGCATCAACACAGAAAATAAGGTATTGCCAACGAATAAAATTTGATATAGGGTAAAGTTGTTTCACCCAATATTTCAGTTGGCATGGGATAACCTTAAACATGGCAGCAATGGATAATTACAGAGACAGTCTGGGTTAGACAATTCATTAGTGTTCAAGTGTGGTAAACAAAAACCTAAAGGGGTGTGGACCTAGTATGGGTAGCAACAGGACAGGATGATCATATTTTAGCCCAATAAGTGACCAATTTAAAAAATGCAAGCAATTTTGAAGAAAAAAAATCTATTCCCTGAAAGCCGACATTTTTAGGGTTTTTTTTTACCGAATGTTCAAATGGGGGGAGAGGGTCTACCACACTCCCTGATAAAAGAGTAATAAAGGAGAAAGCTAACACTTAGCTTGCCTGTTATAAAATACAAGTTACATAGCTAATAGTCATTGCAAAGCAACAGTCTAGTTACATGTACCTGATGTAATACAGCTGCCTGATTCCTCTATACAGCCACTGCTATTAGATTGCTCTGACAGCCAAAGCTTCTAGAACTTCACCAAATTTGTATTATCCATCTCTAACATACTTACACACACAGCCACCAAGAGAATTACATTCCTATTGGTGTCTACAAGCCACTATCAATACATGAAATACCCCTTCTTGTCTGATGACATGGCTACAGAAATGGGTGAGGAGGCATGAGTGACAGACACACTAGCTACAGAGGTAACTTATGTTGGTCAGGTGATCGCTTGTATGTAGCATGCCTACAATATCAAAAGAAAAGATATCTTGATAGGCTAAAAGTCACTAATTGGGCAAGTGAAGCGAGACTCTCACTAACGAGTCTCAATAGAGATTTTGGTATATATAAATATATATATATATATATATGGCAAAGTTCAAAGAGTTTAATGCATGTCCACCCCCGGAGGCTACTTAAAAATGTAAGCAATAGCGCGGGCACAAGAAATCGGGAGAAAAGACTTCGAAATAATGATAGGAAAAGAAAAAAACGGCAAAGAGCTACAGAGACAGAATGCGAGAGACTTTCCAGTTAGGTCTTCCAAAGTTAGCCGAGTTCATTAATTTTTTCAGTGGCGGTGGTAAGTTTACTTTGTCAATGCGCTGTTCGTCATACCTATACGCCTTACATAATAGATTTGTTTATACTTGAAAATCCAAAGTCCTATAGTCAAGTCACTAAGAGAATACAACGTAATGCTATATCTACTAGAGCTCTGGTATAATAGCACATTTTGATGGAGTGTACTTTGGAAAGGCGACTAGCTAAAATGAAAACAATTAGTTTATCGATCCTTACCCGTATCATCCTTGGAAATTTGATTGCTTACCCCTTGAAAATCCTTTGCCCAATAGTCAAGTCACAAATAGAACACAACGCAGGTCTCGCTGGTATATGCAGTGAACAAGTATGTATAAAAGTATTGTGTGTTGCTAAAGGATAGCAATAAACTAACAAAATTTTTAATTTCAGCTCGCCCGCCATTTGTGCTGAAGCACATCACTAGTAGTTACACAACTTTGTTGTTGAATAGTAAATTAATATACCAAACACATAACCTAGTAGTCACATTAAAATGTTCATACACCTACGACTGCTGAAGGTCATTTAAAAATTTGACTCACGCTTAGTGCAATCCAATCTCTATTGCACCTCAGAACAAATTCCCCAGCCACAACTACAAGTGATCGCGTGTTCCCCATGGGCACAGTTGTAGTGGGGAATCCCCACTACAACTGTGCCCAAGCCACTGAACTAGGTAAAGGGTTTGCTAGCGAACAAAGCACGAGAAAGCGGAAGTGACGACAGCTCTGGGCGCGCGGTGTACGTCGCAGGTGGTCCCCGGTTGTTTATGCGTGACTGCAGGATTTCTGCAGGTTGCAGAACGGGTTGTAGTTTTTGTCAAAATTCACAATGGCATTGTTCAATGCTGCTTTTTTTCATTGCGCAAATATTATAGTATATACAGCATCGCTCGTACTATTCTTTCTTATTGTGAGCAAAACCTGTCTTAATAGAGAAGCCTGTGAAATTTACATTCTACTGATCTTACACATCTGCGATTATACTGAATAATATACCTCCACATACATGAACATGACCATGTACACTATACAGCTCATGCACTCTTACTGCAATAGAGGTAAGGGGAGTTTGTAAGCACAGCGCCTCTAGCTCTAGCCGCGCAGTGTAAGAGAAATTTGGTATAAATCGTCATAATTAGTCGGTGAAGTTTTTCACGTTCGTTAGCTCTTGCTCTAGCTCTACCGCGGTACCGCTGTAGCTTGCTTAGGACGGTATATGTCATGGCGGGAGAAAGGGTAATAGTACTGTTAGTAGTACCCCTACTGGTACGCTTATTATTAGTATGGCAGAACTCCCAGGAATGGCTAGGGAAGAGAATTGAAATTAGTACTCCTATCAACCAATGGATGAGAAGTGAGTCCCGTTGAGATTTGAACCGCACATAATTGTATTAACTACTTCAATGTAGTCTGTCACAACTAATTGTCTGTCATACCAGTTATATACTGAACTGAAGAAAGACCAAAATAAGAAAAGAGAGGTGTTTGTAAATGTACTATGCATTCCGATTCCTTAGTTTTCAATCAATAAGTTGTCTTTGAACCTCATAATAGTTAAAAGGGTGTGTGGGATATGTACTATAAATAAACCACTGACCAGCTTCCCCTCCCAGGAACCTTTAATTTGGTATAGGTCATCACCTGAAGATATTCGCACTAAAACTGCCTATGATGAGATGGTTATCATTATGAGAGAAAAATACAATCTTTTTACCTAACTAATCAAATTTATTTTATTGGCCATATTAAAGATTAGCTTTAATTATGCACCTTAAATGTAGGTTGTTGCTGTTGTTTTACTTGAACTCCAAAAAATACATAGCACCTGTACTTATGTATACTCATATTTTTGCTGCAGTTAAGGAGGGCATCGCTCTCATGGAGAATGGGCTGTCTCCATATTCTGGAGACATATTTCATGAAGTAAGCATAGAATTGTGTGTTTTCATTTCCTTTTTAAGCATCATAGGCCTAGCACATCGTGAGGCAGGCAGGCAATCGCCTCACCCAGATTTGTATAAAACCACACCCACTATAGGACTTTATACCTTCATTTCCAAGTTGACATAAAAAATTAATGAGAGTATTACTTGAACTAATTTATCACTTGAACTAATTTATCGCTCAGTTCTATTTTACTCCTTGGCTCCTGAGCAATGTTATTAAAGGAGTCTTTCTAGTTATATAAGTGATTTGTTTTGTTGTTGTTGTTGTTGTGGTTGCTCTGCAAGCAAGTGAGACTAGTGATATTCTCCCAGGTGTAATGTGTAAACCACACTATGTCTTGCCGATAAAATTGCCTTAGTCTCCTCAACAATAGATATCCTACATGGACCAACTAGCAGTAACCCATTCCTCCACTTGTTGGATTCTATTAATTAGTGACTGTGAGAGAAGGTCAGCATGAACATGGTCAGTGTTGTACAGATGAGAGGTGAGCATATAGGGAACACTTTTGAAGTTGTGTGGCTGCAGAAGTAAGAAACAAGGGCATGCTCTAGCTCTGCCCAATAAAAAGTGATGTGCATATATAAATTAATCGTTTAGTTTTTCCTGTCAAATCAATTTTTTGAGGAGGTCAATTTGATTTTTGTGTGCAATAAATACTTTATTGTGTGTGTGTGTGTGTGTGTGTCTTTATGTTGGTAGACACCTGGTGTTCTATTTCTGTTCAAGTTCCTCCTCACTGCTGGGGAAACAGTCGTGGGCCTGTTCTATACGGTACAGGGAACATTACTTGTTGATAGGTTTTATACAGATTAAATATATAAGTTGTTTTGTTGTTATTGTTTGTTTGTTTTTCGTCAGTTTAGTATGACTATTTTGTGCTCGTATAGTTGTTATAGTTTACCTTTAAATTCATGAATTGTAAGTTGTATTCAAGAATTGTTCTCTTGTGGCGGCATACAAATGACAACTATTTCGCCTTTTGTTTGTTTGTTTGTTTGTTTTGTTATTTTGTTCAGCTGATAGACTTCATGATAGCAGTGTGTGTTGCTGAGATAGCAATCCTCCATCGCAAGACACAGGTGAGTGGCTCTAGGACACACACATGGCAGCACACAGAATCTGGAAATGTCATGTAAACAATTTTTAAAAGTCTTCATACAAATTTCTATGGTTCAGGCCTGAAGTGTATAAGCAAGCACTTGTTATTTTTAAAACATGTGCTTCTAATAACAAACACATGTCAGGTTTTTGTGCGGTTACTTGTTGGACAACGTAACCTTTCACGTGAGATTATTGATTCATATAAAACATGCACACACACACACACACACACATTAGTGATGCTTTCCATGGCACAGACATGGTGGCAAGTAAACTATCATAGCAAACAGAAATCAGTTATAAGTAACGTTCTTTGTATAGATTGCTAGCGTGGATATAGCACCAAAGGTGTGAACCCTCACTATACACTGCTAACTATTACGAAAATCATTTCTCAGACCAAAATATATATATATATATATTTTTGTGGCTATTCCTAAGCAGGTTTCAATATAGCTCGGGAGCAATGAAAACAGTAGATGTAAATGCTGTCTACATAAGAGAAGAAACACAGTGTGAGTTGAGTGAGCATGAGGTTTGATGTTCTCTTGGAACTGAAGAAACAGCTATTAATAGAATTTGTGAAATAAAACTATCTTATTAAGCTCCATTCCATTTGCACAAAAAGAAGTGACTCATAAATATTTGTGTGTGTGTGTGTGTGTGTGTGTGTGTGTGAAAGTGTGTGTGTGTGAAAGTGACGTAGGAAACCCTCCCTCACTCTCCAACTATTATATACAACTAGCAAGTACCCCGCCACACAGTGGCACTTGATGTGTTGCTAAGTAAGAATGCAGTAACCATAAGTTATTTATTGCCACTTGGTTGTAAGGTTAAATCAGTTTCCCTCTCCTGCTCTCTTTTTTCCTGAACTATCTCAGCTTTTTGTATCTCCTTTACTTTCTTTCGCTCTTTCTTCTTGAGTGATAGAGTCCCTTCTCCTTTATTGTCTATCTCTCACACTTCTGAGTCCCTCAGTCTTATCATGACTGTGGACTTTATGAAACATTTGCCTTCTCTGTTGTACTTTCGCCTTCCTTTTTTAAACCAATGTCGCCTTTCGCCAATTCCACCCACGTTTTAGTTACAATTAATAGCCTTCAACTGAATATGACAACACTTTACCCATCAAGCAAGGACTACACTTTACCCATCAAGCAAGGACGACACTTTACCCATCAAGCAATGACTGCACTTTACCCATCAAGCAATGACACACTTTACCCATCAAGTGACGACGACACTTTACCCACCAAGCAATGATGACACTTTACCCACCAAGCAATGACGACACTTTACCCACCAAGCAATGACGACACTCTAACCACCAAGCAATGACGACACTTTACCCAACAAGCAATGACGACACTTTACCCACCAAGCAATGACGACACTTTACCCACCAAGCAATGACGACACTTTACCCACCAAGCAATGACGACACTTTACCCACCAAGCAATGACGACACTTTACCCACCAAGCAATGACGACACTTTACCCACCAAGCAATGACGACACTTTACCCATCAAGCAATGACGACACTTTACCCATCAAGCAATGATGACACTTTACCCATCAAGCAAGGATGACACTTTATCCGGCAAGTAATGACAATACTTTACAAAACTGTTTAAGCTCTTAACTTATTCATGGATACACACCATCGTCGTTACTGACACACAAGTGTATTCTTATTTAGATAGCTTACAGCGAGCCCCACCAGCTTCATTGAACATCAACTGACGTGCACTTAAATAAGTGTAAAATACTTGGTATTTTAGATAGTACACACCGAAGTGATTGCATGATTTAACTTAATACTTTCACTATTTTTATTAAATCATTTCTTTATGCTATTTATCTGAAAGGATAAATTGCTATGAGGGTGTATAGAATGATTATCTAGTAAACCCTTTACCAACATCTCAGGCATAAGTGGTTACTATTGGTCCGTTGTTTCCTGTATGTCTTTTACCTAGCTTGCAAAGCAGTCTGAAGAGAAAGATGGGTATGGTAAAGGGATAAAGAACTTGCTCATCAAGGAGGATCCCTACCTTCCAGTATTTATGGCTGCTGTGTAAGTTTGTTGTTGTTGTTGTTATCTATAGAATGTACTTGCTGGTGTTGTTTTGTTTATTTGTTTTTGTTTTTTGTTGTTGTTGTTTTTTGTTGTTTTTTTGTTTTGTTTTTTGTTCATAAACCAAGCAACATATATAGTAGTCCTTCATAAAACATTTGTGTGTGTGTGTGTGTGTGTGTGTGTGTAGCTATCTCCTGAATCCATACAGCATACTGAGTTGTGCTGGCTACTCGTCCATCTCCCTCACCAGCCTGGCCGTAGTGTGGGGACTCTGGATGCACTTGAAAGGTTCTTCACTATTGTCTTTCACATAATGAGAAATAAAACTGTATGGTTACTTGTATTGTTGCTTTACAAAATACCAATTGGAGAAGTGAACTTACATTGGAGTGTTGATATTTTTATAGTACCTTGAGGGACTTAATCAACAGATATGCTTGACTAGCAAGTACCCCGCCACACAGTGGCACTTGACATGTTGCAAAGTAAGAATGCAGTAGCATAAGTTATTTATTGCCACTTGGTTAAGGTTACATCAGTTTCCCTCTCCTGCTCTCTTTTTTCCTGAGTTATCTCAGCTTTTCTTATCTTCCTCCTTTCCTTTCTTCAGCTCTTTCTTCTTGAATCATAGAGTCCTTTCTCCTTTTTTTTTTGTGTCTATCTCTCCTGCTTCTAAGTCTCTCTGCCCTTCTATCGTGACTGTAGACTTAACCTTTGCAAATCATTTTCCTTCTCTGTCGTACTTTCTCACCAATTCTACCCGCTTTATAGCTAGTTGCAATTAATCGCCTTCTATCGAATGTGACAACACTTTACCCATTCAATTATTGATGATGCTTTACCAAACTGTTTAAACTCATGAATTCATGAATACACACTGTCGTCAGTCACCATCACCATCATTGTCGTCGTTACTAACACACAAGTGTACTATTATATAGGTTGGTTTACTTCTGAACTAAGTTCATGTAATGACAAAGTTCCGCCATGTGATTTTAATGTATTGGCATCCGATACAGCGTATAAGTGCACTCTATTACACCCTAGTTTTTATTAATATTTATTATTATTATTATTATTATTATTATTATTATATTATTATTATTTAACACGGTTCATTCCACCTAAAGTAATTGGCGGAGAAAGCAAGGGGCGGTCCTTGGAATTCCTTTGTCTGCTGTATGATTGAGGTGCTAATGGGTGTTAATCTTCCACCCCACTTAGCATCTATTTGCACTCTTCAGTGCACCTCTTCCATACCCCCCCCCAATCATATCAGCCTTCTTCCCTCTTGCCCCTTTTCTCCCACCTTCCATCCTAGTGCTGCCCCTCCCCCTCTGGTGGACATGGTACATTTTGACTATATCATACGAGTGACATGCCTTGGCTAGGTGACATAGTCTGACATGGTGTCTCTGTCTCCTGATCTCCGTTCTGTCACAGGCCAGGGGCTAGTGTCTGGGGGCCGCTTCTGACCAGCCGCTTCGACATTGCTGCCAGCCGTTCCTTGGGCGTCCTGATGTATAGTTGGTAGGCACTGCTCTTCCATCTTCCCAGCATCTTTATGGTCGAGTCTTCCACTCCTTCTTGCGCGGCAGTCGTAGCTGCCCCTATACGGAAACTATGCCCAGAGTAATGCCTGCTGTCTATACCTGCCTTCTGCAGGGCTTCCCGTACCCGTTCCACAAACCTCGTTCTTGTGAGTGGTCTCCCATCCTGGAATCGGAAGAGTGGTCCCCCTTTCGCACCTCTTGCCCTGAGAAACTCCAGTACTGCCGTCACAGGACACAGAGGGTCCCCTGTGCTCCCAACGATCACATCTACTCCCATCCGAAATGGGTCGGTCTTTGATGCTTTTAGGTGAATCTTAAGCATTGTAGGGGTCATCAGCTTGTCCACTGCCACATCCTTAAATGTGAGATGGGATGCATCAGAGAACGCCGTGTCTGAGGGAACAGTGATTTCTCCAGATCTCAGGAATCCGAAAAAGCATAATGCTGCTGCTGCCCACAGCATGCGGCCATCCCAGTTGTTAGTCTGTCCCAGCCACACCCCTCTCAGTTCTCGGAGCAGCTTGGGTGTAATGGGCAGACGTGGCTTCACTCGTGTGCTTTGTACTCTCTTTACACCCCTCAGTACCAACTCCAGTCTTGCCATGGAGCAAAATTTGGGGTCCCCCAACCATTTTCCACATGAAGGTGGCGAACACCTGACAGGTAACACTTGATGGTAGTGCATGTGAGGCCTTCCCTAGCCAGGGAAGCAACAAAACAGCATATTGAATGTTCATGAGCTGGTAAAGGGGTGAACTTATGATTAGTGCAGAATTGAGAGTATCTTTTCTTTGCTGACGCGTAGGTTCTGCCGGTGGATTCCGCTAAGGCCTGGCTACAGTAGAACTCCACATCTCTATCCATTCCCTTGCCAGCCAGTCGGGCTCCCGGAGTAGCAGTGCGTCCAAGATGTCCGACGGCACTGGGGTTCCTTGCAGCTGCGCCTGTGGGCAACAAGTACGAAAACGAGCAAGGTTATCCCTGGACAGCGCATCTGCTGCCATATTGCTGGCACCCCTTATATGGACTGCCCGGATATTGAGGTCTCTGGTGGCTGCAATAAATGCCAGGCAACGTCTGAGTTGCATCGCCAGTGGGTTCTTTGACACCCCCGAGTTAATGATCCCCACCACCGCTGAGTTGTCACAGTAAACTAGGACAGCTTTTCCTCTCCATTCGCGCCCCCATAACAGGGATGCGATCACGACTGGGGCTAGCTCCTTGACCGTTATGTGTGCATTCCGGATAGTTCCCATCCATGGGAGCATGAACCACTGGTCCCCCGTGTGCGCACCACATCCCCAGTTGCCAGACGCATCCGATGTGAGGATAATCTGTGGATTCTTGCATGGGTCTGCCAGCATCATTGCTGTGCCATTCCATTCCCCCATAAAGACATTCCACCACTCTAGGTCCGCCCTGGCATCCCTGTTTAGACGCACAAACTGATCCAGGCGCTTTGCCATCGTGGAGAGGTCAATCAGTCTGCGGAGGTAAGATCGTCCCGGCCTCACTGCCCGGCATGCATGCGTAAGGGACCCAATTAGTGATAGCAGGTCTCGCTTTCTACATGCTTTTCTTCCCCTCCAGCTTCCAAGCAAGGCCTTCAGGCTCTGCAGCTTTTCTTGGGGGAGCCGCACTTCTAATGCAATTGAGTCTATCTCCAACCCCAGAAATGTGATGGTCGTTGCTGGACCTTCATCTTTTTCTGGCTCAACCGGCATGCCCACCTCCTCGCACACTGCGTGCATCACTTCAACATTCCTGCCACACTCCATCGACTGCGGGGCTCCCACAGTGATGAAATCATCTACATAGTGGGCGAGCCACGATGCCCCCTGCACCTGCATGAACCAGGCCAGCATGTCTGCCACCGCCGAAAATATGAGAGGGGCCGATCTCAGCCCAAATGGCAGGGTCGCATCAACGTAGGTGCGTCCCTCCCACTTCATGCCCAGCAGGTAACGATCAGCTGGGTGAACTGCTATGTTCCTGTACGCTTGCTTAACGTCCATTTTTGCCAACCATGACGCTTTACCCAATTCTAACACTCTGTTTACCACCCTGTCTACTGATACATAGCAGAAAGATGACAGGTCCTTGCTTATGCCATCATTTACACTGTGGCCGTGAGGTGACGATAAGTCCAGAATCAGCCTCCAGCGGTTGGGCTTGCCTTTTTTGGGTATCACCCCAAACGGGCTGGTGTGGATCCCCAGAGCGTCTGCCTGCCCCACCTCTAAGGGGACTAGACGACCATGTGCCACTTCTGCCTCTAGGTATGCTGCCACTACCTCCGGGTGTTCGTCTCTAGAGGTCATGTTCATCGGGCGCGCTTTCAGTTTGCACAGCCCGGGGTTGAAACCCACTCGAAATCCTTGCTGCAGGCCTCTCAATATATAGCCCGCAAATGCCTGGTCTGGATGTCCTGCCAGCCACTCCGCCCACTTCTCTGTCCTCAAGGGGGACACTATCTTGCACAAACCCAGCGGCAGCTTTCGTTGGTCATCTGCTGCCATCCCCTCCAGGCTTAGCAGCTGCTTCGTGTATCTGTACTAGCCTGCAATTACGGTTAGGATTATAACAGTCTCTCTCACTATCCATGTGTCCCTAATCTCACCTCCAGGTACAGTATTATTATTATTATTATTATTATTGTTTTTATTTTTCATTTTTTTTTTTTTTTTTGTGTCTCCTGCCCCGTCTCACACACCACTCTCATAGCCTTGCTCACTCCCCTGACTCCAGCCCCCCTATGTACTGACTGCTTCACTAAGTATTCAACATTTTTTTTTTTTCTCTCAATCATACATGAAATAATGGAATCAACACATTGCCAATGCACAATGCCTGTCTTTGGTTCGTTTTCCTACAAGTCATCATGGGGCCACTCCCCCTTCGCTCCTCCTCCGCTTCTCACCCTGTCTGCAGCGGGTAACTGGGTGGCCATCACCGCAACTGCTGCAGACATGGCGGAACCTGCACTCGCGCCCGAACTTGCAGTCTCCATTAAACTTATTAAACTTGAGGCAGACTTCTGCCCGCGATGGCCTTGGCTGCCCCCCATCTACGGCTGCCCCCCACGAGCGTTTTCTGGCAGCTCTGGCTGGACAGGCTTGTGATGTGTGATCCAGTGACTGGCATGCCGGGCACCAGTTCTCATTTGTGACATTCTGTCCGAAAAAGCACAGAGAGTAGATGGTTGGGTCCACCCTGGCCCACGACTGCCCTGACGTACCAGCCTTCTCCTGACGGAAGGACTGGTCATACACCAGCCAGGATGGCCATCGATATGTCTGACTGGCCTTTGCGATCATAGCCTGGTATGCCATCAGCTCAGGTATCACCTCCGGCTGTGACGGTGCCAGCACTGCCACATACAGGCTGAAGCACTGTGTCCAGGTGGCCAGATCTGGAATTGTCCGGCGTGTTGCCGCCAGGTCTGCCGCTTGAACGACCACGATCTGCCCCTCCCCCATCTGTGCCGGTGTCTTGCCTTTCCCTTTGGCTAGGGGCAGCTCTGTAAAATCGATGTATTCCCCGCTCCGAATACGGTCCACCAGCCTCCTTGGCAGGGCAGGCAGTCCCGTGCTTACTGACATTAGTTTAGGCTGCGGGGGGCCTGCCAACGCCCCTCCATCTGCCACCTCTGTCCTGCTGGGGGGTGCCCCACTGCCCGCAAAAGTGAGGAGGCCTAGAGCAGCCAACTCCTCCGCCTGGTGGCTCTCGCTACCTGTAGTATATGCACGCCAATGGGCGGCGGAAGGAAGTAGATAGAGTGAGAGGGAATGGAGTGGGAGGAGCCAGTAGGGAAGAAAAAAGAGAGGGGGCAGGGTAGAGAGAGAGGGGGCAGGGTAGAGAGAGAGGGAGCAGAGAGAGAGAGAGAGAGCAGGGTTACAGCATGAACGCCCAAGCCAGCCACATCTTGGCGACCTCCGCCCCCTGATCTGCACTGCCCTCTGTTGACCCTTTTGCCTTCCGTCTAGCCCCAACACCCTGCCCTGCTGGTGTCGCCTTGCTCAGACCGGGCCTCTGCACCCACCTACCGCTCCCTTGCTCAGACCAGGCCACTGCACCCTCCCACTGCTCCCTTGCTCAGACAGGGCCTCTGCACCCTCCTACTGCTCCCTTGCTCAGATAGGGCCTCTGCACCCTCCTACTGCTCCCTTGCTCAGACAGGGCCTCTGCACCCTCCTACTGCTCCCTTGCTCAGATAGGGCCTCTGCACCCTCCTACTGCTCCCTTGCTCAGATAGGGCCTCTGCACCCTCCTACTGCTCCCTTGCTCGGACGGGCCTCTGCATCCTCCTACTGCTCCCTTGCTCAATAGGGCCCCTGCACCCTCCTATGCTCCCTTGCTTCAGGGACAGGGCCTCTGCACCCTTCATACTGCTCACTTGCGCAGTAGGGCCTCTGCACCCTCCTACTGCTCCCTTGCTCAGATAGGGCCTCTGCACCCTCCTACTGCTCCCTTGCTCGGACGGGCCTCTGCATCCTCCTACTGCTCCCTTGCTCAGACAGGGCCTCTGCACCCTGCTAATGCTCCCTTGCTCAGCCAGCTGGGGCCTCTGCACTCCTCATCCCTCCTTTGCAGCTCTTCTCCCTGTGGCTGAGGCCTCTGTACCTCTCTCTCCCCATTATCCGCTCTGCCCACCAGGCTTCGAGCTATCCTCTACCCTACCGAGCTCTGGCCGCCAGCATCTCAGCCCTCACTGACCCTTCTGTCCTACCCATGTGATTCCTGGCCTAGTGTTCCCGCTATGAGTCACACCCGCGAGGGTGGAGGGGGAACAATGCTCACTACATCAGCCCACGCCCTACACTCACCGCCTGGAGCCTCCCTCTCGGCCGCTGCTGTCTCCGTTGCGGGCCCGGGCGCCGACGCTGGCGCCAACTTCGCTGCTACCCCGTCGACGATCGCTTGCAGCGTGGCGGGGTTCAGGCTAATGCCCTCACTGTCCGACATCTCGATAACGTTAGGATTTTATTTTGGTTATTCACACTGCTCACTTATTCCTCGCCTGTTTGGACGCTGACTGGCTGACACTAGACTGCTACACGTGGGTTACCAGTTTGCACATGCCCACTCATCCCTTGCCCGATCCATCCTTTACCCGATTCGTCCCCCCTTTATCTGCTCCCTTGCGCATCCGTTCCATTCCCGTGTTAACTCCGTTTAATGATACATTAACCTCCATATTATTATTATTATTATTATTATTATTTATATGTTTGTCAGTAATGATAGCAGTGACAATGACGGCGTGTATTCATGAATAATTTATTAGCTGAGCCTAGTTGGTAAAGCGTTGTCTATAAAGAATGAATAAAGCGTCGTCAGTAATAACGCCAGTGATGTGTGCACACATTGGTCAAGAAAAGGAAGTAAGAGAAAGTGACGGCAACAGTGTGTGTATTGGAGCCAGGTTGGTAAGGTGTTTTCAGTAGTGATGACGACAATCAAGTGTATATTTATTAGTGATGTTCTTGAGCACAAATGGCGAGTGAGCCTAAAACTACACTATTGTTATGTGATTGATTTAACTTCTAACACTCTAAGCTACTTAAAATAATGTCGAGTTTTTAAATTACGTTTATACAATAAAGGGATTTAAATGCCATAGTAACCACTCATCGCAACTGTTTGAATTGAAAAAAAAAAAGACAACAGCCAAACAATATACGTTATTTTAACGTTTTCTTTGTGATATTCTTTAGCTAAGTAGAAGCTGTAACACACAATACTTTCACACAACCAGACATACCTACTCAAGACTTACCTACGCGGTTAGTTTAGTGGACAATGCATTTTCAAGTAAATACTGTTGTGTACGGCTTATAACGACGACAAAGAGCGCATTGAATTACCACCGCCACTAACTCGATTAGAAATGGAACTCCGGTAGGTTTTCAAGTTTTAACTGCACCGCAAAAGAATTCAAAACGATAAACAATTCAATTTCTAGGGTGATATGGGTAATGATCGATAAACCAAAGACTCTGTTCAGTGAAGTTTGGGACGTGGTCGACCATCAAACAAAAATGCCAGGGTGAAAGTATGAAAATGACTTACATACATCCAAACATATATATATAAACAAATATCCCCGATTTTCAATTCAAGAATCATCAGCACTAACTATCGATTGCCATGAACAAGGCTGGTATACAGTGCCATGAGTACCAACAACGACAGTGTTGTGTGTATTCATTGCTGTATGGGTCAGAAGAGTAAGAATATAAAGCAGACAGATGTAACTAAACCACGTGGTAGAGGATAGTACTGATAGTATCAGTACTATCCTCTGATACCTTGAAATGTTACTACATTTCTAATTTGCAAAAGTTGGTACATCAAGCGCCACTGAGTGGCGGGGTACTTGCTATTATAATTATTATTATTACTGTTGTTATGTTGTGCTGTAGGATCTGAGTTTCTATCTTCTTTGGGTATTTCTGTGGCCATGTATCTGTCACTCTATCCAGTAATGCTGGTCTTTCCTTTTACCATCATCACATTCAAGGTGTGTGTGTGTGTGTGTGTGTGTGTGTGTGTGTGTGTGTGTGTGTGTGTGTGTGTGTGTGTGTGTTGGAACCATGTTATTTGCATGTTATTTGCATGAAGTTGTCTTATTAATTTATTAAGCGAAACTTAGTCATCTTTCCTTCTGTTTGCCCTACCTTGTCTATTCTCCTTTGCTCTGTGCAGCGTTCCTCGTTCCCCGGTGTGTGTCGGTATTTGGTGTACGTGTGTGGTGGTGTGGGACTCCTCCTTCTCTCGTCCTATCTGGTCATGGGATCCTGGGACTTCCTCTCAGCCTATGAAGTCATGTAAGAAACTCTACTGAGCACACACAGAGGGGTGGGTCTGATTGCATTGAGACTTATTAGTGTTCAAAGTTGGTAAGGTGTGGCCCAGCTTCTCAACTGTCAAATGTCCCATTGGATGTCCCATCATAACATTGGGAGTTATCTCATTTGAAACTTTCACTGCAGCAAACTTCTCTGTGCGATGAATAGTGGGCTTCAACCTCCCCCCCCCCCCTCAACCAAGGTGCTGTCAGAAATACCAAGCTGGCCAGTTATGAAATGCTCTTGAACTGGTTCTTTTAGTGAGCCAATTGCATATGTGAGGGCTGTCCAGAAATGCCGTAAATTGTCCATCCCATCCCACGGTCTCATGGGATTACATGGGACTTTCCACGGGATGTCCACCTGTCCCTCTACAGATGCATGTGTCCTACTGTCCATCCCATCCCACGGTCCCATGGGTCTGTGAAATAGATTGCGTGTAACATTTTATACTGATAGTGAGTGGTTTTTTCTTAATATTTAATTTGTAACCTTGTCAGCAATTACCCTTTCTTACGTATTAAACTTAGCATGACACCTCCTTCGCTTTGCTCAGTCGGCTTGTCAAAGTGTGTCTTCGCGCGTGCGCTCTAGCTTCACTCTAAGCATTGTGACAATACTTTCATGGGATCGTGGAATGGAATGAACAGTGGGAGTATCTGTAAGAGGGACATGTGGACATCCCATGGAATGTCTCTCTGTTCCATGGGACCGTGGGATGCGATGGACAATCCCACTGTCCCATGGGACCATGGGATGGACAGTGGGACACACACGCATCTGTAGAGGGACAGGTGGACATCCCGTGGACTGTCCCATGGGACTGTGGGATGGGATGGACAATTTACGGTGTTTCTGGACATCTATGGCATATGTAGTTCTAATCGTTCAGCTATATTCATCTATTTTGCTAGGAACAGACGATTAGTGATTTATATGAATCTGATTGTTGGTGTAGTTGTTATGATTTTGTTACTATTCATCCCTCTGTTCTTCTCGCCATTTCTTTCCCTCTCTGCCAGTCTTTCTGTACCAGACAACACTCCTAACCTGGGCCTCTTCTGGTACTTCTTCCTGGAGACGTTTGAGCATTTCCGAGTGTTCTTTCTTTGTGTCTTTCAGATCAACGCCTTCATCTATGTCCTGCCTCTCTCCGTCAACTTCAGGTGTGTAGCTGTGTTTCAAGTGATGAGATTATGATGGGAGGTTTGAAGATAGGGACTGGGTTGTTGAAGGTGAACGTAGATGGTAGAAATAAATGAAACCATGAAAGCTGTATTAGTATATTGTTGGCCCGTGAAGGAATAGATTGTGAGGGTGGGGCTAGTGAGAGGTGTGGTTGGCAAGTGACGGTTGGATTGGTGAGGGGGTGGGGCTGGTGAGAATGGGTTGGAGCAAGTGAGTAAGAAGATGAAATGAGTGGGAGGACAAAGTGGAGGGGAAAAGGAGATGGTGAATTTAAAGGAATATAGAGTATAGGTGAGGGAGTTATGAGAAGAAAGAAGCACTGAAGATGAATGGGTGGGGTGGAGAGGTTTAATGAGTGGGTGATGGATGGAATTAATTAACGACCGAGGCTGATAACAATTATAAGGGGCAGGGCTAAAGCTCAATGTTGGAACGGAAAAAGGAATGGAAGAAATGATGACTGGAAACTTGAGCGGACATTAGTGCTACTTAGTGGACGTTAGTGCCACTGAGAAGGGCCAGGCATAAAATAGCTAATAGTTCATATATTTGAATGTTTGAAGTGAACTAGTTCTAGTTATGTTTTCAGAGCTATTAGATATTGCATACAGTGTCGTCAGTGATGGATCCTCCATCTCTATGATTTGTTTCTCTGTGCAGTGATTACCCAGTCTTCCTGACGTACATCTTGCTGTCCCTCATGTCTCTCTTCAAGTCCTATCCCTGTGTGGGTGACTTCGCCTTACCTCTGGCTCTCCTGCCACTCTGGGGCCACACCTTCAGATGTGAGTCACATGATCATGTATGCAGCGAACTACAGTGCACTGTCTGTATGTGCACAGAATTGCATCTAAAGCTCTGGTTGTCACTAGGAAATTTGGTATTGGGTTGGGGTATATAGGTTTGGTTTGTGGATAATTTTGGAGAAAGGGGCATTAATTAGGTTGAAAGTATTACCTTTTGTCAGTTTTAAATTTGGAGTTGTACTTGTCCGTTTTAGATTTGAGGTACACTTTGGTTGTCATGGTGATGTTCCTTGTGACAGCCGTGCTGTGTCCTGTCCTCTACTTCCTCTGGATCCAGGGAGGCTCTGCCAATGCTAACTTCTTCTTTGGTTCTACTCTGGCCTACTGCTTAGCTCAGGTAAGTGGTAGTAGAGCTTGGGTGGGAAGTTAAGTGTTTGCAAACAGACTCGGAAACTTGATCTTTATAACCATTGTGGGTTCAGAGGTTAAAATATTGACTGAAAAAGACCACGTTTAAATGTATTTTTTTATTCTACTGGTTACTTTTTTTTCTTTTTCTTTTTTTCCTCAGCTTTACTATCCTACAACACTTTCTAATATAATTTAATAGTTTAAAGCCTTAGAGCAATATTATGTAGTATTGCTGGAGAAAAAATACCTAAAATAACTGCTGTATTTTAAACTATTGGCCTTTTCTGCTGCTGCTCGTTATAATTTGTCTTTTTTTTGTTGTTGTTGTTTTTGTTTTATTTTTGAATTTATTTCAATTTTTAATTCCGCATTTAGATATTCCTTCTATCAGATGTGATGTATTCCTTTTTGGTCCACAAGTACGACCTCGCCAATGGCCTACCTAGACTCTCCAAAGATGGGAAGCCATTGCCTCTCAGGTTGGCCTAAAGGTCTTTATCAATTACCCAGAACTATACTGCTATAGTGTTAGTCATTTAATCAACATTGATTATTAATTACTCTCTCCAGTTTGGCAGCTCTAATATTCAAACTGTTAAACTTTTACTGGTCTATTATCTTCACTATTTTTTATCAATTTTTTTGACACTATTAACCTGCTGTACTTTGCCCTCACCAATATCTCTACTAGTTTACTGAACTCTGGACTTGATCGGTGGCTAGGACCGACTTTTGTGGGGAGAGGGAGAAAAGGGAAGCTGTGATCAGTGATGAAGTTACTGTAATAATTTTTTTAAGGAAAAATAGAGTTGAATACTGAAATGATGATCTGTGAGATAGATAGCAAAAGTCAAGAAGAAATCACATCTGTAATTTTTTTTTGGGGGGGGGGCGGAGGGAGGGGGGTTAAGGATGGTGCATACATCATTCAGTAGTGCACAGGATCAACCTTTACTTTCTTCACCTCTCCTGTACCACTTTGGAGTAGTAGTCATCAACGTATTTATACACATGACAAATATCGTCCCTCTCTCTATACTTGTAGTTCCTCGAGGCGTAAACGAAAACTGCCACTCCCAGTACGCCTACAGCAATGTTGATCAAGTAGTACAATATTCCACAACCTGAGAATGACATGGAGTCTAAGCTGACTATATATTCCAGTATAGAAGCCAGCCACATGAACACTCCATTGAGGGTAATGGTGAGTCCTATCAGTAAGCCTTTCATGAAGTGAGGACTTTGGGAGCAGACAAACTCGTAGGAAGCTATTAGCGTCAGCGTGAACGAAAGAGAGGACAGAGTGCTGGTGACTACGTTGAAAGTGATGACTTCGTTGTACGTAAATGAACCGTTCTGCCCGCTTTGAAAATTGCAGACTTGTGCGTTTGCATCTCCTAATACTGACGCAACAAAGGACAGAACTAGAGCTACCAAAGCCAGTATCATTCCCAGACCTATTCGCTTTAATATGCCTGGGATGTATTGCATTGATACTGGACGAATAAAGCATAAATATAGAGGCAGGCAGATCACCATAAACAAGGAATCAAAGACATCATTGTGCAGAACAAGGCTTGCTATAGTATCGCCTGAAGATGTGTTAGAAAACGAGAGAGGAGAGAATCTCTCTGGGCTTGAACTATCCTTGATTGCAAATCTAATGAAGTACATTGGAGCTAAAGCAAGCAAGATTTTCAATATTCCATAGAAAACTTTAACATCTTCCACTTGCTCCGTCGTGAAAGGACCTCCGTATTTTTTCTTGCCGATGTCTAATCCTGAAGGAATCTTTGCTTCACAGTAAGTGAAAGCACTGCGGCGAAGAGGGGTTCGATGTCTGTAAGCAAACTTTGTAACTTTAAAGACACTTTTGTACGGATTGACTTTAACCTTGTCCATAAAAAACCAGCGCTTTCTGTACTTTAAGATACATGCTGAAACAAACAGCAGTACAATGGCAGAAATGGAAAACAAGGCCAGTATGACAGATCCTAATATCACAAACTTAGTGCTCCAAGGATTATAAAAATAATGAATGCTTGATCCAATCTCACCTATGAACTGGCCTGCCATATATGCCCAAAAATACCAGTGGATGAACAAGCTTTGATGATCAGTGGGTGAATCATGAAGTTGATCAGTACCATGTTGGACAACATTGGCGATAAACACTATTCTAACAATAGTTATGGGAGCACTAAACACGGCCAAGAGAAAAGAATAATCCTTGGCCAGTTCTAGCAGGACTACAGCCAGTAGAATAGACAAGAAGAGGAATTCTATTGCTATTAATACAAGTAGGGCCAATCCACTGATGGTGACTGCAAGATATCGCCCAAGCTTGACATCAGCCAAGTACCCAGCCACGAGGAAGAGGGATAAATAAACAGCATTGCCGACGAAATAGAGTGGCAGGTATTTGCTCGGAATGTTAAAATAGCTCACATGTTGCAGTAGAAACTGAGCACTTGCCAATATTACCACAGTCCATATTAGAGTTAGCAGAGCTGCACCTGAAGATAGACATCTGTCAGCCTTGCTGCATCTTCTTGCACAAACTGACTGGTCAGATTTTACACCCAGAAGTTTCTGTCTTTCACAGTTAGACATGGTTGAGAAAATTGTGATTATGCTGTATGTCTAATGTGTGCATTAATCCTGATTCCTTTTGCAGTCATAAAGCAAGTTGTAATTAAAACTTTGTAGTAGGATTGTTTCTACATATGGCATGTGGTATACACACATATATACAGTACTTCAGATCATCGTACATGCAACGATAACTTGTTGATTATACTTTAATTTACCTTCATCTCTGAATGAAAAATCCATTTGGAACTTTCGTACCACCAAACATCCACAAAAATTCCTCCCGCGATGGAGCTAGCTACGCAAGATGTGCGTATGGTAAGAGGTCGTCATTGGAAGCTTCGCGCATAACGGAGGTAGCAGGGGGTGGGGCTGCAACAGCTTTCCAATCAGCTGGTAAGGAATAGTCACTATAGGGTAGTTTCCTCTGTGGCAGTGCTTAACTATTGTGAGTAAATATTATAAGCTTCTTAGATTAATTCTTAATTTCTCCTGCTGATGCAACTAACTCAATGCTATAATAATTCAATTTACTGCAAATGTAATTCAAATTTCCTTTTTTAATGTTGCTTCAAAATTTCTCGTAAGTTCCACATTGCATTTTTTTCATGTTAAAGATTAAATGCAATTTTTTTTATCTGTGTGTAGATGTGAGCATAGAAGCATCCAATGTTGATCAGGTCAGTGAGGCTGACAAGTCTATAATGTTGGAGGGTAGAGATGCCATGGCAGCTAACAACACAGGGAGTGAGTCAGCAGCATCCATCTCACGTGAAGGTTCAGCTATCATGACTGAGACAAAGAAGAGCTACTCCAGAGATGATAATACTCCCCAAGGAATTGCCTTTTAGGAGCCAGTATCTACTGTAGCAGCAATTGTGTGTGAAAATAAAAGTGAGGAGCCATATGTGCTGCATTTATCATTGAAGACACTAGAAAAAGAACCAGAGAAGAACACATTTTAACTGTTCCATTCCCTTCTCCAGCACTATGACTGATCTCTACGAGTCTGTGGCTATAATAGCTGGTAAATATATATTGTCAGTAGTAATGGTTGATTTATTAATGTGTGTGGGAGTAGAGAATAGATAGCTACAATATTATTATCTAAGCTCACTTAAGGTTCTTGTGCATAATTGGCACTCATTCAAAGACTGGTTCTACACCTCTTATTCCTTTTTACTGTTGCATGAACTAATTTGTCTTCCAAATGGATGCTTAATTTGTGCTCTCATGTTTTTCTTCATTAAGTGACGTATTATTATGAGTGAATAATTTAAAAGGCAATTTCTTTTCTTTTTTTAACTCCTACTATTTTTAACTTTTTTATTTTATTTTGAAAGTGCTTAAAATATTTTAAGTAACTTAGGAGCTGTTCTAACTGGGGTCAGTGGAATGTTAACTGGTTAATTAATGTGATGATGTTAACATTTTAGGGTATGAGTTGAATAGTTTCAGCCTGGCTTTGGGAGAGACTGACTCAGTAGAAATTGAGAGGACCATTATTCTAGACCCCAGTAGCACACAGACTCTGTATGAATTGGGCCTGAATGAAGTGGACAAGAATCATAATCTCTTCCTAATCCCTCCGTCTGTAAATAATAGGAATTGGAGCACTGATGGGGTAAAGACAGGGGGAGAGGTCAAGAATGGATCAATGCACGAGGTCGAGCAGAAGATTGGCTTAGCCTCTTCCATTAGCACCAGTATACCTGGTACTCTCAGTTTCAACAGTATTTCTACTGCCATTACTGATAACTCCTCCATTTCATCCCCATCCACTTACCACTGCTCAAACAAGTCATGTACAGGTATAGAAGAGAGGCAAGGTTGGGGTTGTTTAATATTACACTATTTTTGCCTGACAGTTGTGTTAATCATAATAATTATACTGAAAATTTTTGAAAAGGTTTTAACATTTTTATCCTCTCTTCATAAATTAACTAGCCACTTGTGCAAGACTAGTTGTAAGGTAAAGCCGTAATAGTTTAATTAAACACACACACACACAAACATACCTCAGAAGGTACATGGAATGGACCGGAACAGTAGGCAAGAATTGACAAAGTGGCATACAACTCAACAGTAAATACGTTAACATTTACACTGTTAACATGGGGTGATCAAATTAAGCCCATATATTTCACACCATACAATTTTATCAACTTGTCATATAGAGAGAGTATGATAGTACTCTCTATTTAGGGTTAAACACCCTTTGTTCGTAAGGACAATATAAGTTCAATTCTCTGATATAATAGCTGGTTTTAGACAGACAAACAAAAACATTCTTAAGTTATCATCTAGAGTTTCTAATGGTGATGTATAACCTTACAATACAAAAAAAATAAAAGTTAAAATTGAATTTCTTCCCTTTTATTAATATCTTTAGCTTCTGGTTGAACAAGCATAGAGGAATGCTGCTAATAATTAAGAGGTTAGTAATAGCATAAATCTGTAACTTATTTCCCAACATATGTAGGCCTATGATCTTTTGGGCTTTTTTTTGTTACTCAGCAGTTATTTCAACAGGAAACTTAGCGGACGTCCCACTAATGACACCATTTTTTTTTGTATTCAGCTCATGAGTTGCAGAATGGTACCACTGAATCTGCTGTTCCTTCCGGAATAACAGTGAACAATAATAGTGCTGTACCTGTATTTGTCTATCTAGACTGCTGACATTAATCCTTGCGTGATAGGGTAAACTCCAAAACTGAGTTATCCCAAAAACCCATTTTCACAGTGCAAGAATATAGCAGCTATAATTGCTGCAAAGCAGCATAGTAGGAAGCTACTCCTCCCACACTTCTGTACAAACACTCGAAGTTGCAGTTATTGTTATTGCTTCGAGTTCTAGTGTATATTTTGCATCTTCCCTTTGGTTCGTTTTCTCTTTTCCATTAGAATTTTGTTCATTTAGTTCAGCATTTCCAAAGTTTTTAAAAGTGGATAATTTGAAATAAAAAATTTAAATCTTGTGAGATGTTTTCAGTTCTTGTGGCATTACAATTGAGTAATGTTTGTTTGCATTTTTTCTCTTTTTTTTATGGTTTTACAGATAAAAATGACCATTCCTTTGAAAAACCTCAAATAGAAATCGCTGAGTTGAGATCTGTGATTAACATGTATAGAGAAGAAAAAAGTAATCTTTCAGCTAGAGTTCAAGAACAACAATCTACAATTCAACAGCAGGGTATTGCGATACGAGATCTTTCCAAGAAAATGGAAGAACACAAGCGAGTTTTTGAACAGGCTCTACATGAAAAAGAACAATAATTCAAAGAATTACAAGTTTCACATGATACACATTCTACCAAGCTCAAGAAGTATGATGAGTCCTGGATAAAATATTCTCAATATTTGATTCCATCTTGGAAAGTTGATCGATCAGTTGTACAACAAATTTCACAGCAATATCTAGGGGTTGGCGCATGGGATGTTTTATATTCTGGCGAGTTCAACAATGAGAGAGTTGCTATCAAATATGCCCATAGAGAACTACTACAAATTTCAGGCACAGTTGAGATGATCAAGAGGGAGATCAGTATCTTGGCTCGTATCCAGCATCCAAATCTGGTAAGAATGATTGGAGCAGTGTTTGACAGTGATGCTGAAATCAAGAGAGATGTTCCCATTATTCTATTTGAGTTGATGGACATGAATTTGCGAACTGGATATGAAGAAGAGAAGTTCACTCACACTACTATGGTCTCCATCTTCAGTGATGTAGCTTATGCTCTCCACTACTTGCATGAGCAGGTCACTCCCATCGTTCATCGAGACGTCAGTGCGCCCAATGTGCTGCTGCAGCGACTTCCTAATCACATGTTCAGAGCTAAGGTATCAGACTTTGGGCCTGCCAACTTGGCAAGTCAGAGTAAGAACAGCTGGTGCAGGAGCCATCATTTACACAGCTCCTGAAATGTTTCCTCAAGAGGACATTTTAGTCGCTCCTCCAGAGCAGACAGTGAAAGTGGATGTTTACAGTTACGGCAGTTTTACTGGAAGTTGTGTGCAGGGAAATGCCAGTAGTAGAAAAATGCCATTCATTGTTTCAGCGATGTGAATCTGAATGGAGGGAAATGTATGCTATTATTAAACAATGCACTAAATGAAAACCTGAAGATCGTCCCACAATGAGGGAAACTTTGAAGTTGATCATACAAGTTAGAACTTAAATTATTGGTTTTACACTAGATGAACTTTTAACTCATTACTTCTGTGTAAATTTTTTATCTTGTTTTTGTATGTCAATTTTACATATCCTTATGAAACATATGTAGATAACATATATACTGGCACTTTAAAGTGGTGGGTCAAAGCTATTCTACTCTATGTTCTTGTGTAGTATGGTGCAGCATCAATTAGACTGTATAGTCAAGCACTATACTACCTATCCTTTATTTGCTTAAAACACATAAATTAGAAGTTTAAATTTGTACAGAGTAAAAACTGTTATACCATAATGATGATAACAGCATCAAAATTCTACTGTGGTCAATCAGCATACAGTAAGTTTAATTCATACCTTGCTTAGCTACGTGGTGGAAATAGAAATTTGACTTCAAATCAAAACAAATTTGTTGGATGAACTTTTAACTCATTACTTCTGTGTAAATTTTTTATCTTGTTTTTGTATGTCAATTTTACATATCCTTATGAAACATATGTAGCTATAACATATATTCTGGCACTTTAAAGTGGTGGGTCAAAGGTCTATTCTACTTTATGTTCTTGTGTAGTATGGTGCAGCATCAATTAGACTGTAGCCAAGCACTACTACCTATCCTTTATTTGCTTAAAACACATAAATTAGAAGTTTAAATTGATACAGAGTAAAAACTGTTATACCCTAATGATGATAACAGCATCAAAATTCTACTCTGGTCAATCAGCATACAGTAAGTTTAATTTATACCTTGCTTACGTGGTGGAAATAGAAATTTGACTTCAAATCAACACAAATTTGACTTCAAATCAACACAAATTTGACTTCAAATCAACACAAATTTGTTGCTGTTGTTATATTATAGCTATGTCAACTAGTATTGTTTCTGTAAAGAAGTTTAGTTTTTAGTTAACGTATTTTTCTTGATTTACAGCAGTTTTAGTTTTTTACTAGAATTTTTTTCCAATTTTAGTGCTTAAGGCCATTTTTTTTTTTTTTATACCTAAAATGAACAGAATTAGCCACCATTACACTGTAGGCAATTTAGTAGCCTCAAGTTATATATATACATAGCTTTATATATTTGGAACAGCTAGCGTAATTGAGCACTTTATAGTTTCCCATTCTCCATACAAATATTTCATTTTGTCTTTCAGTAAACATGGGTAGAAAGAGCAGCTTGTGATCAGCTATATAGCTAGCTGTAGTCCTATTTATTTTTTTAAAAGTTTTCTTGAGTCCCGAATTAAGTTACAACATCGCTGTAAAGACAAAGTGTATCTAGTACCCTTTCAAGGCTTGTTGTCAAACTGCTTTAACTAATCATTCACATTGTTTACAATATGAACTATAATTCAGTCATCATCATTAGTATTAAAGCACACCATTTGTATCCAACAACTCTACCAATTATGTTACCATTTTCCTGGTAATCTTTCAAGGGTTTACATATATGGAAAGAAATGCATGAGGTTGTATTGCCATTAGCTACCCGACTTATGGTTACGTTTAGGCACTATGAATGCTTGTAATTATGCCAGATTGCTCAAATCATTAATGCCATAAGTTTTAAAAATTGTATTTTCGTTGAATATAGTTTATTGTATCCTTAATTACATCTAATCTCATAGCTAAACCTTTCTAAAGTTAGCACCTAGTGTACATCCATTTGTGCAAGCTAGAGTGATGTTTATCAGTAGTGCAAGTGTAAGATAATCAAAATTGTAGTAAAAATGTTAGTATCAACCATACACTCCAAATGACATCACATAAAATTAATGATATTCATTCAAACCACAACCTTGTAAAGTTGTGTGGGTTTAATACAATGCCAGACCATGTCTTCTGTAGCAAATTTCCTCCTTTTCTCATGCCTGCCCTTATCTTTAATAATCTCCATTCCAATCACATATATATTTTTAATTCTCATTCTATTTAGTTCTTCCTATTTCCTTTACTACTTTGTGCTTTCATTAATCTTATTTGTTATACTATGCTGTTTTATAGTTCTTGCTTGCTTTTGTGCATCATTAATTTTGTTTTTGTTTATGCTCTGTAATTGTACCTGTTCTTTAAGTTCTATATCATTTTGGTTGAATTTGAGACTGAGTACTGATAGGGATCTTGAGCATACTGGGAATAGTGGATAGGCCTTTGGTCAGTACGTTTAAGTCTGGAGATATTTTTCCCCCCTTGATTATGTTAGTAGTTTTTGCATGATAGTTTGGCTGAGTTAATATAGCTTTATTCCAATAGTCTGTCATGAGCTACTACATAAACCATACTGATGATGCTATCATGTGGAAGGGGAGGGGTACTTGCTAATATAATCACTGGAAAAATGGCCAGCTGTAATTGCCATACTTTGACCAAATATGCTGGAACAGAATGTGATGGCGACAAGTTCAGTTTGTCAGTCGTCACGTACCACTCCTTGTGGTTACTTTCATATCCTGAGATGGACTGTGTTGTGGCTCAATCTTACACACTAAATCATGCACTTCTACAATTGAAGTTTATTTTACTTGGGTATTACTAGTCAATTTGATTTGCCTTAGAGGTAGCTATGTGTTATTTGAAGTATGATCCATCATGGTAGAATGTACTAGGATTTAAATCTTTTCTTTTGAAGAACAACTACCTGCGTTTACTACTCATAATTATTTGTAAAGGGGACTAAAAAGTGGAGGGACTGAAGCCAGCACTTTTAAAAAGAGGTATTACTCCCGTTTTACCTTGCGGAAATTCTAAGATTAATAATTTCTTATCCAATTCAAATTGCACCCGCCGACTAGGAATCATATTAGGTAAAGTGTGAAACAATACAGTGACGTACAATGCAGTGATGTAAGATATTTACACGTCACAAAACAACAAAATAAGGAGTCACCTGATATACCTATAACAGGGTGTGACCTACTATTCCTTACCTGTACAAGAGTTCTGGTGTTGGCTGACTTCGGACTGTCTTAAAGAGGTAATGGATGGGGTAAAGGATCTAAACAGGGGCGTCGGAACGGGTGCGGCAGGGGCATATCTATTACTTTTCTACTCCTTACCTAGTCTAGTCTCACGTAGCCAGACCGTTTACCACCCTTTACCCGCTACGCGGGTGGAGGAAAGGGTCTGGGGCAGTGTTACAGACCCTTTCCTCCACCCGCGTAGCGGCAATGGCAGTGTCATTGACTCAGCGGTTCTAGTTCCACCCGAAAATTGGTGGAGGTAATTAGGCTCTAGCACTATGAATACCATTAAGTGACCGGTGCGGTAAAGGAGAAACTTGCGAGCGAAAACTTTTAATCAGCAAAATGGATCAATGTTGTCTTTTCAGTCTAAATGTATTCATTCTTTCATTAGACACGAGTAACCCAGAGGGCCTAAGATTTGTGCACAGGGTGTAAGTCTAGTCAGAGATACTCATCACTTTCCTCCCATGTGTAGCTGGTAAATGGTGGTAAAGGGTCTGGCTACGCGAGACTACTCCTTACCTGAACTGCTCTTTAACGAATTTGGGAGGTCGAATCAAGTGGTCGAAATGATTTCTGCTGGGATAGCTAATATCGAACCTTTTGGAATTTTTTTAATATAAAACTCCAGACCTGCCTGGTCCTTCGTTTACTATTGCAAAGCGATCTTTTGATTTAAAGTAGTTCAAGAAATCCTTCCAGCAATGTTGGTCTAAAATGGTCATTAGGCGTCATTCGGTTATTTGCCACATGTATTTGAAGAAAAAACAAATAAAGACTGCCACAAATGGCAGGCATTTGTAAGTTCTAGTTATGAAGGATTCAATTTTTTTTTCAAGTTTTTTTTTTTATATTGCGTTGTTTGCTATAATGTCCAAGTAGCTATATATTAGCTATATGATATATACACTCTACATTAGCTATAACTATAATTTAACATTATTTATTTGAATGAACTTACTGATTGTTATAAAAATCATTTGCTTTGTAATATAATAAAATATGGCTTTGAATAGTTCGGTGTGATTGCAGTATTAGATATGCAGAGCATAGACTTCTCTTTAGTTCATGTGATATAAATTACTGTTCTGTCTTTTCTATTAATATAACTCATTACTTGAATAAAATAGTGGGTGTGGTTAGTGGGTGTGGCTATAATGGCCGCACCCATAAGATCTTGCCTACTCCCCTCAAGAAGTATTAGACTTGTCTGGTATAAGCGCTATATGTGAATGTCCATGCAAACCTTTCTGATCCCCATGAAGTGTTATACATGTAGTTATTTTTATTGGAAAGTACTGAACAAAATTTTCTGAAAGCATTTACTGTTATAGCAATTTAGAATCTGTTGTTCAACTTTGACATGCTAAAGAACTCTAAAAGATACATTTTATTGCGGTTAAAAAAGCAATAAAAATAAAAAAAGACTCAGTTACTAAGAACCACACCTAAAATTTTTAAGCAAACATTAAGAATATTGCTTGAAGTTCACAATGTGACTCAATTATAGGATGACAGTGATCATCAAATTGAAAGGTACCATTTTAAAAGCCATTTAAGATATTTTCAGTCATTTAAAAATAATTCCCCTTGACAAAGGTTTTGACCCTCCCCTGAAAATTATTATGACCTTCATGGTGACATTTGCCACATCAATTGAGAAATCCCCCTACCCCTGAAATTTAATAATGTAGTGACTTGACCCCCTCTCAAGTTTGGTTCTAATAATTATCCGGAGAGTGATTGTCATACATTGAGTTGCTTAGCAATTTAAATCACACCAAAATGTTCAAGGCAGTATGTACCACACAAGTACTCATACTATTTCTGGTGACAAAATATAAAGCTGCTAAGCAATTCCTTAATAATTTTTGCCATATGTTTAAAATTGAAGGAATGATCAGTGGCTAAATACTAAATAGCTTAATCTGATATATAGTGTGATCATATTAAGAAGGGAAGCCTACATTTTATAAGTAGCTATACTTTGTACAATAATGAATAAATCACTATAATAGCATTTTTTTTATACAGCCAATAGGTGTTTAATTGTGACTACACCAGTTATCTTGCTGTTTATATTGTGTTTATTATATCACCATGAAGAGTTTGACTTCAGTGACCCTGAAATTGACTTCGGCAAGAAGTTGAAACGCTGGCTTAAGTATTAGTTAAGTGTATATTGGCTGTTAGAACTGAGAAAAAATGTGCTATTATTATAATTATGTCAGCCGAATGACTGAATCATTGAAATAAGATCATGTAATATCAAATTTTATTTCCTATTCATACATTTTTTGAGGGGTGTGAGGTGGGGGGACGGGTCTAGATTATGGGCATACTATAGTTTGACTTAATTCAGTATATCATTGATCCCTCTTAACAAACTGCGTGGATATTGTACAAGTTCATTGCATAGGCTAAGAGCACCATGAAAACAACAACAACAACAACAACTGCTTGAACATAGCTTCTAGATTGTTTGACAACTTACCAGTAAGTTATGCTCCTTTTTCTCGCAGGCACTTGAATCTTCAAGTGCTTTTTCCATTTTCTGAGTTTGATCATTGCAGTCTTATAGATTCGCAGTTGACAGGAAGGCAGATAGATAGAACAAACTATGGATATTTGTGCATGCTTACTGATGATTTAATGTATATAGTACTTATTACGTGAGTCAGAGTGTGATACGGCAAAATATTTCATAAGCAGGCTAATTTATTTTCAAGAGCCAGAGCAAGAGTGAAAAAAGCCTAAGAGTGAAATATCTTGCTATATCACTCTGATAAGTGTAATAAGTGGTTTATTCCACACTAGATATCTTTACTGCTGTAGTTAGTACTAGGACTGATAACTCACAAGGTAAAGTTGGTGGAAGGGGCTACCTACACCCCCAGCTGATATTTTAGCAGCTGCTCTAACCCTGTTGAGTAGGGTACACCAGAGGAAGGTAGCTTGTAAAAACCAAGAAAATTGAAAAGTTTGGGGGTCGCTATAACTACAGGGGTAATGAGCTTGCTCAGTACAGGTGAAATAACAACTGTGAAATATCGTGAGTTGTTTCACAGGTCATGTACCTAAAGATACCATTGTGAAGATATCTAGGATGGAATAAATATTGTTATTAAGTGGTGATTTATAAATGATATGCATATGAAATTATGTACGTTGACAGTGTTATCTGTCACATTGTATTTTGTTTTCTGCAGATTGAATCAGAGCAATGTCAAGTGATAGAGCTGCTGCTGGATTTATTTTGCTCGAAGACAGCATTGGATATGAGTATGAAAGTCCTATGAAACAAACATTTAAAAAAATAATGGGAATACCTCCTATTACTACAACTCGCGTCTTGCGTGGTGAACTGGTGAAGGAATGTCAATCTGACCCCAAGTATATAAACTATGTTCTTCATCGAAATTCTTCAATTTTTTTTACTTGTAAAGATGAAAATGTTTATCCATTGATAAAAAGGAAAGAGTTCCTAATGATGGAAGGAATTGAAAAACCACATGATAGATTTACTGCCTTTAATAAAGGCAAACTGGAACTTGGTTTGAATCTGAGACAGGGTAATAAAGTATATGTTGTGGTATCTACTTCAGGATATAGTCGGGACTTGAGAGCTACACTTCATTTCATTGGAGAAGTCAAGGGACTGCAAGGGATCCAGTTTGGTGTTGAGATAAGGGTAGGCAATGTAGAGCTCATATTATTATATTTGTGTATGTGTGTATATGGGACAAACCTAAAAAAAAAACAAAAAAAAACATAACAGAGACCTGCTATACCTACATATATATATATATATTATATATATATATATATATATATATATTTATTCCACCCTAGATCTCTTCACAATGATATCTTTAGGTACGTGACCCTTGCAGCATATTTCACTTCATGCTGTACTGCAAGCTATACTGTACCTGGTAGTTATAGCAACCAGCCAAACTTGTCACTATCCTGTTTTTACAGCTACCTTCCTCTTGTGTAGCTACTTAACTGGGCTAGAGCAGCTGCTAAAATATCAGGGTGTGGGTATCAGGTAAAACCTTGCTACAAAAAAAACTTAAATTTATAAAATATTTTCTTATAATATTATAGTACAACAACAAAAATTCATGATTATTTGTTACTTTGAATTAAGTAACAATGATGGCTTAAGTTTCTCAGAAAGTTCATTTACTCTACTGTGGATTCAGGACTCCAAAAGTGCAGAAAACACAAGAGCATCTCTGACTTTTAAAGTGATACATGACCTTGGAATATTAATAGTATTGCAAAGTTTATAAAATACCTGGAAAGTATAAACAGAACACAAGAATGTCACAGAGTGATTATGAATTAAGTCAATGTCATTGGCTAGATTTATATGATTCCATTGTTACTAATATTAGTCTGAAAATGATGTGTGTTTTGTCTTTAACAATTCACCTATTAAGTTGCTGTTTAGTGTCTTCTTATGCTTGATTCATAACCTTTATTCATATCTCTGAACTAGTTTTCTATTATAAAGTCATATCTAGCGTGGTGAAACTAAACAAAGCGAAGCGGCACTCCCAAGGACGCAACGAGATACCAAACTATTTTGAAGCCTTGGGAGTCCTCCCATCCACTGTCGAAAACTGGAGTGTGCAGGACTCTCAATCCACTGAGCAATAGCAAGAGCAAGCGTTTTACCTGCGACTGATCAATAGAAACTTTTGGTCCAGGCCCGATTAGGAAGTTGCTCTCTAATAAGGGTTACTTCCGGAGGTATAAAATGTGGCGGCACCATGGTAAATTAATGATTCGGCCAATAATCAGTTAAGTGATACTTACCCATGTCAACTAGCATTTTTCAGGCAAAATCCCTATTGTTTTGGTTCTTGTTGATGCTATTGATAAAAGTAGCCATAAATGTTTTCATATATGTGACCGTCTATAGGAAAACCAGGCACAACGCGGCACCTTCGAATTTTTTTTTTTTGCACTTACGGAGTTGTCGGCGTCCAGATATTGAGCTCTCCAAGTTTTATCGTCGCAGCTTTCGTCGTTCCTGCTATAATAGACCTAACCGTTCCCTTCCGTAGGCTTGAAACAATACATTTTTAAGAAATCGATCGATCTTTTCTCGATATTACGCACGCCGCGTTGTGCCCGGTTTTCCCGTAGACGGTCACATATAAGGGAAGATTTATCTAACAGCTAATACAAGACTAATTTTTTAACGCTGGAATACAAAATTATGAATATTATTGATACTTGTTCTTTGTTTTTAGGAGAAACAATTTGGAACTACTGATGGCACTCACAATGGCCAATGTTACTTTGAATGTAAAGATGGTTATGGATTATTTGTATCTCTTGATAGATTGAAAGCGTATCCAAATGAATCATATCAAGAACATCCTCAGGAACATAACAAGAAAGAACCACGTGATTATCAGAGGGATAGCCCAGCAAGCGACACTCGTTCAAAAACTAAAGGAGAAGGTCATCCTTCACAGTGTCATAGAGGAGATCGTGTTTTCTTCTTTAGCAAGAAGGGTGATCGAATAGAGGGAGTAGTGCAGTGGGCTGGTGTTTCAACCATATCTAGGGATTTTGGTTTCAGGGTTATTGGTATTCAAACGGTAAGTGACAGAAAAGGGAAAGCGCAGAATAAGCAGACCATTATTTTGTCTAGTACCACTCAGTATGTATAAAGCCCCTAAAAACCTCTGAATTATCTGACTGATGCACTTCTGTGTCTCTGAATAAGCAATTGTCAAATATAGACCAGAACAATATGGTAATTTTTTGTAGATTTAAATTTTTTTTGTATATTTTTCAAATTTTTATGTGAGATTGTCATATAAATAGGACCAGCTAGTCTTCAATACAGATATTGAGAAAAGTATACCAGGACTTGCTCATCTTATTTCTGCCCCTAAAGGGAGATCTTTGTTTCTTCCTGAAAATTTCGTTGAAAAAATGAATGGTAACAATGAAGCAGATAAAATTGTAAATCCAGCACTGGTGAAAGATCTTGATTGTCCCACAGACAAGATAATTAGGGAGCAGGAAAAATGTTTAGATGAAGTACAGAAGTGGGAAGATGAACTAAAACAGGCAGCAGTACTTAGTGGGGAAGAATTTAATCAACAAAAAGAAGAGAAAATTACAGAAGGTTCTCTAATTCAGATTCCCAATGGAAATGGTGATGGTAACATATATGGAGTTGTTCAATGGATTGGCTCAATGCCTAGTGTTGAAGGACTGGTAGCAGGCATTGAACTAGTAAGTGGTTTTAAGAAATGAGATTGGGATTGTGGGCAACAATTAACAGAAAATACTAACTTAAGTTTTGTCAGTGAATACCAAATTATACTAAAAGTTGTTTGTTCTGTTATAAAGCTGATGATATATTTATAGTACTTTACATGTGTCAGAGTGTGATATTGTGTAATATTTCATGAGCAGGCTAATTTATTTTCAAGAGCCAGAGGTAAGTGAAAATAAAGCCTGGAAAGTGGTGAGCTTGGCTGGTTGCTATAACTACTATAGTATGTCCAAGTTGAGTTGGCGCGGTAAAAACCGTTAATAACTTTTGAACGGAAGTAGCTACGCTTCCGGGGTTTGTACCATTCGAAAGCTCGTGCCGAAGCGGTCCAGAAAATTCCCTTTAAAAACTTCTGAGCCAGCGGGAAAGTGCAGTTTCAAAACTCAATAGAAAAGTCTATGGGAATAAATAAAACCACACGTTTCCCGCGCTACACGCGGCGGGATTTAGTCACGCGCTCAAACTGGGCCAAACACGTGCGCAGTACCTCAGAGACAATTGTAAACAAAAAGCAGTCGTAAGTTTGGTGACTTCGTTTCTACCCTTCTGCTTGACATTCTGGTTCATTTTAGGCTCAGGAATTTGTTGCTATTCAAGGCTACTTAACAAGAGCAAGCTACAATGTGAGGTACGTTTGTATCACGGGTTGCTTGTCCACTCAGATTTTCTTACCTGTTTAAATAGGGCCTATTTATTTAGAAACTCAGCCAATTTACTGTTTGCTGACCAAGATAATAAGATATACAATTCATCATAGACTCTACATGTCACTATTTATGCTTTAGCTGTCCATTACTCCTCATGTCTATATAGGTACAGTTCTCTATGGTTATGGTGATGCTATTTACCACCCTCCAAATTCAACTGCTGCTTGTATCTGCCACAATTTCATGTCATCATAAAATTATATAATATATAATTGTACATGTCATTATAAAATTATGGTAATTGTCATTTTTTTTTGTATAATTTAAAAAAAGTTGAAATTTAACAAGTAGATATAAAATATAGTAAAATCATGAATAAAATGATATGAATGATTCAGTGTGAAGGACAAAGTAATACTGGAATGTGTGTGGCCATAGCTAAAGTGTAGGTGATGTGCTGGATTCTTCACATTACTGTTGAGTACACTTCAGAAATTCGTCACACCAAGAAATAAGAATAGAGTTTAAATACACGCTTAAGCACACAACAATCAGACTTACTTGAGGAGGCATTCAGCCGCGGTCCTGTGCTTCTTTCCTCTAAGCTTTGTAGCTCCAGATAACCCTCCGCAACCTTCAACCAGTTTTAGCGCACAACTAGAAGCTCGTACAAAATATAAACTACGAGTGATTAGTTATAACTGGGCATATATTGAATACAGCCTCGGAAGAAACTGCTTTAGCTTCTTTTTCATAAACTTACGGTAATAATGCGCACCTTGGACCCGCCCCGTTTTTACTGTGGGCGTCGACGTTTTCGCGCGTTTGAGCTACTACTGTCATGTGACCTTAATTGGTCTCCGGTTTCGTCAAGTGCATTCCTCTTTTGCCACATTTGTGGTCGCGCCAACTCAACGTGGACATACTATAGGGTAATGGACTTGCAGTGTACCTGTGGCAAAGTTATTTCAAGTCATGTACCTAAAAATAACATTGTGAAGATATCTAGGGTGGTATATATATTTATTCCACCCTAGATATCTTCACAATGATATTTTTAGGTACTATACTGTTAAGTTCAACACTTCCCCTTCCCCTGTTTTTACAGCTACCAGCTTCCTCTGGAGTAGCCTACCCAAAAGGGGGGAGGGTTAGAGTAGCTGCTAAAATAACAGCTGTGGGTTTGGGGAATCCCTACATCCAACTTTATATGTGTGAGTTCAGGTCAAACTATAGCTCAGAGAGTGATATGACAGGATATTTCACTCTCAGGCTTAGCCTGCTCATGAAATATTTCACCATATCACACTCTGACTCATGTAATAAGTACTATATATATATATATATATATATATATATATATATATATCCGGGCTAGATATCTTCACAATGTTTTCTTTAGGTATGTGACCCGTGAGATAACTCAAGCTATCACTAAAATATCAGCGGGGGTGTGGGGAGCCCCTAAAGAGTACACAGCCAACTTTACTCCAAGAGTTACCGACAAACTACTTCAGTGAAGATATCTAGCATGGAATAAACCACTTATTACACTCATCAGATTGATATGGCTTATAGATATTTCACTCTCTGGGATTTATTTTCACTTGCCTCTGGCTCGTATGAAAATAAAAATAAAAATAAATTAGCCTGCACATGAAATATTTCGCCATATCACACTCTGACTCATGTAATAAGTATTATTGGCGAGCGAGCGTAGCGAGCGAGACACTTACAGGGGTAACACAATTGAAAATCGGGGATGTTTGTTTATTTATATATATGTTTGGACGTATGTATGTAATTTTGTACTTTGACCCTCACGTTTTTGTGTTAGTTATGTGGTCGACCCCGTCCCAAATTGCACTAAACAGAATCCTCTGGTTAAGCCGTGCGCAACAGTATTTACTTGAAAATATATTGTCCACTAGACTACCGCGAAGGTAAGTCTGTGTAGGTGCATGTCCAGTTGTGTCAAAGCATTGTGTGTTACAACCACTACTTAGCTAAATAATATCACAAAGAAAACGTTTAAATAACGTGTATAGTTTTGTTGTTGTTGTTTTCCTTCAATTCAAGCAGTTGCAGAGAGTTGTTACTATGGCACTGAAATCCCTTTACCGTGTATGTGAAATTAAAAAACTGGACCTTATTTTCAGTAGCTTCAGTGTTAGAAGTCAAAATCATTCATATAAAAATAGCATAGTCTTTAGGCTCGCTCGCCATTTGTGCTCAAGCACATCACTAGTATATATAATATCTATATATATATGCACATGTTCTGGACACTGGTAGAAGTGATCGGTCTACAGAGAGGCCAGAGGGCACAGCTACCCTCCTTCCCAACATTTGCTTGCTGTGCAAAGTGGACCTATGTCCTAAAAACTATGCTATGGCAGACATATATATATGTCCGCCATAGCATAGTTTTTTTTTACTATTCATTGTGAGCTTACTGGTAATTTTGACTTAAATGAAACACATTATAACTTTGTTTATCATGAAAGTATAGTTTAAAAAATATTTTATTCAACTTACCAAAAAACCCACTTCTTGATTATTTTACTTATATCCTGTATATAGTTTTATAATTGCAAAAGTTCGAAGGAACTGCTATAAGGGATATTTTAACAATTCTAATATTCATGTCCTTGGTGGTGATTATAGTGCTATATGATTTATGTTTACAACTTTAAAATTGCCCCTTCAGGAGGGACTGACCCATTTCGATATAACCACATGAATTTTTAACTTTTTTTTAATTCTACTGTGCTATACTGGGTTTATAATGAAGTTCATGATGAAAGAAATATTTAAACCTACAGACTGATGCCTCCAAAAGGAGATTTCCTTTATTTCCTTCTTTTGTACTTATTTATGCTCTAGATTGGGAATACCATTCTCTTGAACTTCTTAACCCCCAAGGACATGAATATTAGCATTGTTAAAATATCCCTTATAGCAGTTTCTTCAAACTTTTGCAATTATAAAACTATATACAGGATATAAGTAAAATAATCAAGAAGTGGGTTTCTTTCAGGGGAACAGTTGGACCATTTGCCCCCTCCTCCCTTGACCAAAATCCCACCCCCCTAGAAATTATTGTTACATTATTTAAAACACATTATTAAAGGCGTATAGTAAACACTGTCACTTCAATGTATAATATTACACTGATTCTTCTTGGCTATTTTGTCCATATGGCTAAGGCTTTTTCTATATCATCATCATCATATATGTTTTTGGGTGATTCAATGACTTCTTCATTAAGTGAGAAAGTTCCTGTTCTCCTAAAGATGTGAGTCAAGTATATTTATCTTCATCGGTGAGAAACTTTATTTGACAGCAGTTTCCACTGGAATTTACCCATAGATGTTGGCCAAATACTCAAGTTTGGAAACATAGCTTCAACACGTCAGTTTCGAGGTCTTTCGTACCTGCAACTGCTCTTCTAATTTGTAACTGTAACTGGACTGAATATACTTCCCTTTTTTATTCTCAAGCCACTGCCAGCCTGACACCCAGCCCGTTGGAATTGGTAGAGAGTAGAACTAAATGACCTTTAAAGTTTATTTCAAATTGTAACTTCCCCTTTTTTTGGGTGAAAAAACCCTGATAACCCAAATAACTTTTAGGTGTTTGATTATAGAATTTCTACAATCACACATAATCTCACCACAATCAATGATTACTTCAACATACAGAGATGTTACATCTTTCAAGTTTAACATTGCAAAAACATCACTCATAAGTCTGAGGAATTTAAAA
>WLWD01004080.1_pt1 | contig 45368 bp, 29 predicted proteins | sample 6712731 | NCBI WGS metagenome assembly WLWD01 (sample SAMN12718690, study PRJNA576275) | sponge metagenome | isolation source: marine sponge | host: Mycale hentscheli | place: New Zealand: South Island, Marlborough, Capsize Point | collected 2014-11-01 | reverse complement strand
CCCCTTTCTGTTGTATAAAATGTTTGCTCAATTCTGCTCCTATTCACTATTATTATGATTATTTAAATTCAAGCATGCCTAATTAGGTACACGCAGGCTGTGTTGCTCATTTTTTTTGTCATTATACTTTATCACATGTAATGCTCATGAAACCTCTTATTATACTCACATTATGCTTGTAGATGGAGTCCAAAGGTCACCTCAACCCCATTCACAACTAGAAAATTCCTTGTACACATGACTAATCTGAATCCTGATATGGACACTGTTGATATGTGAGGTGATCTGTACAACAGTGCTGGGTCTGATGGAATTGCCAACATAAGGGTTTCTATTTAGTAATCCAAAAAATTAATTTAAGAAGTCTCAAAGCCAGTTTCTGGAAGACTACATCAACTTGTTACACAGTACAAAAAAAAAGTTTACCTTATTATGCTCACAATAATTATTATCCTAGCATATGTCAGCATAATATTCGCCAACCCAACGAGTGATATATACTGGGTAAAGGGTTATCAATGTTATGTATACTGGGTAAAGGGTTATCAATCAACACTTGATAAGGTCTTTTGGTCGAGTCTAATAAAACTTTGACAGATTTTGGGTGGGCAATTGGTTTAGGTGTACACATTGGAAGCTTGTAAGTTTTTTTGTAATGTTCACTGGAGTTGACTTTGAATCTTTGATGTAAACTCGATACAATTTTTATATGAAGCTTGTAAGAGTTTTTGTTGAATTCTATACTATAGCAAACAGTAATATAATATTACTTTGGTCATTGATTCAAATGTTTTTTTAATCGAAATTGTAAATGGCCAATTTTATAGACAATCGAATTATCTACGTTGTTTTCAATTTGTTAAAATATTTTTCAATAATTAAATAACACTTTCTTCCTCAAATATGTGAAGAGTCTCTGGCTAACTGCATCTTTGAGTTTTGCTCCTAAGTGACGCTTTCTTCTCTTTCTTTGCCCAGGTCTGGAGTCAATAGAAGCATCACTTTGAATAGCTGGCATGGCTGTATTGCTAGCACCAGTAGAATGACAGTCAGTATGCTCAACCACACCTGGCAATTCCAACTCTTCAGTTGTATTTTTAACAGTGGCAGTGGGAGGCTGGGTGTTATCTTCCAATGACTTTGGTATCACTGATGAAATGGATAGACGCATAGTTGTATTGCTGGCAGGATCAACTGATTCCACTGGAATAACAGAAACACTAACAGGATCAGGAAGATGCTCAACTGAAGTAGATGAAATCATGAAAGTTGTTTCAGCAGGCAGAGATGCACTGCCATGTTTCAAAGGACAGCTTTCATGCATCTCGGAAGAAGGCGACGTGTTTGCTGACAAATTAATTTTATTTCCAGTTGTTGTAGCTGCATTAACCATAATACTTTGCTGATCTTTTGATGGCAATTGTGGTGGCAGTGGTGGGTAAGGGATGACAACATCATGACAGCATCATGACAGCAAGTATTATGAGGATGTATGCCATGCAGAAAGGAGGGAAGAGAGTTTTGTATGGTGTTTTGCTTCCACACGGTCCTTTTCATGACGGGCAATAAAATGGAAAAGCTGTCATCCACATATGGGCATTAACTTCTGCAATATACGGACGAGCAGAGACGTCTACAGACAGTAAAGACCTTACCAATAGTTCATACTCTATAAATGACACAAATAAAAAATAGAACGGATGATTTTAGTTGTCATAAAAGTATTAAAAATATTCTTTACCATATGTTGGCTGGTAGTCTTCAAAAGGAATGTAATAATAGTTAGCTAGACCATTGATGACTTGGTTGTCATTTCCAAATGGCAAGCCTCCCATAACCATGGAGTACAAGACTACACCCCTGTAAATATAGAGTTAAAGTATGAACATTATTTAGAATTACAAAAACTGTTAGTAAACTTACATACTCCATGAATCAGCCAGCAGAGGATTGTAACTTTGGTGTTTGTAAAATATTTCAGGAGCTCCATAGCAATAGGATCCACAAGAAGCAGAACAAGAGTCCTTTCCAACCTCCAGGGCAAATCCAAAATCTGTAATGGAATATATATTATTTATAAAACATACGCGAGCGAGACACTTACAGGGGTAACACAATTGAAAATCGGGGATGTTTGTTCCTTTATTTATTTATATATATAAGGTAACGTTTATTGACGGATACTAATTTTGGCGATTTTCTGATATTTTAGCTGGAATTGTTGTCTGTAATAATGCATAGAATTTTTCACATGCTTCATAAAAAATCAGTAATAATATTAATGTAATGGTCCAGGAGTATAATAAAAAATTTCATGTTATGAATGTCATAATTAATAGTTATTAATAAAATAAATGTTTATTGTCTTGTTTTTTCCACCCCTTGAGGATAATTTCTTGACCATGTTCCCCCATTATATACATTGACTAGCCATTGTGCATGTAACGGTTTTATCACAGTCAATTTTAGATCGACATCTATATCCTCTAGTGCTTTTCCTTCATTTAACTCTTGTTGAATAACTGCAGAATACCAAGAAATAAATTCTTTTTTTGTTTTGTTTGATTTTTAGCTGCCGTGTTAACTGCAAGGTCAAGTGGCTGAAAAAAATGTGTCATATTGGCTGGTACAGGTACAAGTTCCACTGCAAGCAATTCTAACCTGTTTTTCACTGTACTTGTCATTTGACCCCTGAACACATCCCATATGATTAAAGCTTTTTGAGTTGGTGGCACATTCAATTTCTTCCTTTTTTCAACTACATATGGGTTGATTATTTCTTCATCAAATTTAAAGTTTCTTCTTCATTTGACCAATGTTTAGGATTCTGAGTAACACAAAAACCTTTAGGAAAGACAAAATTGCGGGGTTGAGAGGCTTTAATCTTGCCAGAATATATAATTTGCATTGGTAGAAATGTTCCTGACAATGTGATAGAGAAAGTTAGAGTAATATTTCTTTTGTCCATCAAGCCTTTTATAGGAACTGAGGTAGACCCTTTTTTTGCCATAGTTTGCTTTCCAAACTGACACATATGAACTTGGAGTTTGATCAGCATTTGAAGTTAATGCCAATGAAGAAGAAGACGATAGCAGCGAAATAAATGTTGTTACCTAGTTAGCTTGTATTATATCATATATGTTTAAATTGTTTACCGACAATTGCACTACAGAAACTCACTTGCAGCCTATCCAGCAGATTAGGTAAAAGATCGTCAATATAATAATGTGTACCGTTTTGAATTCTTTTGCGGTTAGAGTTAGTTAGTGGCGGTGGTAAGTCAATGCGCTCTTTGTCATGGTTATAAGCCATGCGCAACAGTATTTACTTGAAAATACATTGTCCACTAGACTACCGCGAAGGTAAGTCTGTGTAGGTGCATGTCAGTTGTGTCAAAGCATTGTGTGTTACAACCACTACTTAGCTAAAGAATATCACAAAGAAAACTTTTAAATAACGTGTATTGTTTTGTTGTTGTTTTTTCCCTTCAATTCAAGCAGTTGCAGAGAGCTGTTACTATGGCACTGAAATCCCTTTACCGTGTATGCGAAATTTAAAAAAATTTAAAAACTGGACCTTATTTTCAGTAGCTTCAGTGTTAGAAGTCAAAATCATTCATATAAAAATAGTATAGTCTTTAGGCTCGCTCGCCATTTGTGCTCAAGCATATCACTAGTACTATATTTGTCACAGTTGTAAGCCCTATGCAACAGCATTTACTTAAAAATTCATAGTCAACTAGAGTAACCATGAAGGTAAGTCTTGTGTAGGTATTGTACATTACAAGTACTACTTAGCTGAAGAATATCACAATGAAAACATTTAAATAATGTGACATGTTTCAAACAGTTGCAGGGAGTGGTTACTGTGGCATTGAATCCCCTTTACTGTATATGAATAATTTAAAACTCGCCATTTTTTTTGAGCTTCTAAGTGCCGCTTGTTGATTGTCAAGAGCCACTGGTAGTTAGAATGGCTTCTAAAGAAGCCACCACTACTGGTATGGGGGATGCTAAGATACGTACTTAATTCCATATTTTTTAACTAAAGTTATAAAAATAACTCTGGCCTTTTTTTAATCTGTAGCTGGGAGCTTGTTCAAGAGTTACTGGCTTTAGAAGTAGTCAGAATGGCTTAAACTTGATACTACTGTTGAGAGTAGTTCTGTATTTATTTGCTATAATTAATGGTCAACTACTAATTTCATAGTTTACCTCTTTGTATTAAGTTGTCTCTGAATGTCACAACATGCACTTGGGTCTTAAAACTTACTCTTAGACTCCACACTGTGTGTTACTTCTTTAGAACTTCTTGATTTTTTCAAGTCGCAAATATATTGCAAGAGGTTACCATGGTATTGCGACTCTTTACCGGATGTAATTAAAAAAAAAAAAAGGCTTGTAGTATCTTTGAGTGCTTGTTGTCAAAAGCAACTGGTAATCAGATAGTCAGAATGCTATATTAGAGACTACAGAAAATACCAGTACTCCTGAAGTTGAGGTAAGTAAATAGTTCTGTATTTTGTTAGCTAAAGTATGGTCACAACAGCTACTTACTTATACTTTTGGGAGTGGATTAATTGCACAGGCTCGCTCGCCATTTGTGCTCAAGCACATCACTAGTATAACTGATCAAACTCACCTCCTAGTTTGACATCCATGTCCTTGTTGAAGAATACATTCTCCAACTTGATGTCTCTATGGGCGATTCCAGATGAGTCGAGATAAGATATGGCCTGGCACATTTGTTTGAAGACGTGCCTTGCCTCTTCTTCTTCAAGAGCTCCTCTATAATTCAAGTAGTCCAGAAGGTCTCCATTTTAGTCTCGACAATCTGGAAAACGCTAACAATGTTAGGGTGGGAGACTTTCTGGAGAATGCGCAGTTCTCGAGGCAAGAACTTGGACACATTAGTCCTGTCCAGTTCGCTTTTGTCAATGATCTTGATGGCGATCTAAACAATTTAAAAAATAAAAACAATATTAACACATTTTAAGGCTAACTTTTGTAGCCAGTATTTGAATCGTATGGTGAACATCTTCTCACCATTCTTCGTTTAAAAGGCGACCAAGCAGCCTTGACTTCGGCAAACTTTCCTCTGCCCAATGTTTTCCCACAGTGTATCCCAGTACCTGAGGACAAGGTACAGACCTGGAGGAACAACTGGGATACAAGGAGGGAAAGATGTTGTCAATCCATTGGAGTAGGCTTCCATTCTCTGAACGGGCCTGAAGTTTATCACATGTAATTTGTGATTACGAGGGTATAGTATTACAAGCACTTTGGTCAACGACCAGAACAGTAAGTAAACTAAAACGGATCACAAAAATATGACAGCGTTCAAGCGATTTCCGTGGCCCTATATTAGCGTCAGCGTAGCTCTTATGCACCTGCCCATTGCCAACCATAGGATAAAATTTACTGCAGGTGCGTTTTGTCGATCTCAGAGACGTGGGTTGTGTAAAGGTGTACCTAAGCGAGCTGAATTGCAACAAGCCGTGGACAAATTAGGAACACTAGTATCATTCTATTGTTGAGAAATTACCTTTTCTCAAGCAGCTGTCACTTTTTGAGCAGTTTTTTTTTATGGATGTTAACACCAAGTTAACTGGGGTTAACTGAGGCACCGCTAGATGAAGGATCGTAAGGTAAAGGTTAGACCTGAAATAGTGCTGGGTAAGGGACATATCGTTAAGTGGTGAATAAGACCTCATGCTAAGGGGAAGATTTGCTCACCCACCACAACTTCCCGCCCCCCACGCTGGGTAAAGGGTTTGGCTACGTGAGACTAGGGGGGCCCCCCTAGTCTCACGTAGCCAAACCCTTTACCCAGCGTGATTGGGTAAAGGGTCTGGCTACGTAAGACTACACCCCCCCCCATATATAGGCTTTGAAATTCCTTGTTTCCATATTTTTTAGAGCAACCCTAAATTTGTTTTTCAACATTTGTGATTTTACAACTATGAATTTTTGAAGCCTGCTAATATGACTTACCTATAAAGTTATTCAAGAACTGCCAACTCGGGTTTCATGAGAAGCGAGAAACTTCGGTGTTATAGAAATCGAGCTAAATTTTTAGTAAAGGCGTGAGTGTGGCGTAACAGTAGTTTTTGTCTTTGATTAATAAAATTGGCTAAAGTTCTATAATTATTTAGTTAGTCACCTGACCAAAAAGCGAATGGTTTGACAATTTGCATAACCCAACGATATGTTCTAAGTACGCCCACTCCCTGGAACTTAAGAAGAACAATTACGTGTTTTAGCCTATTCACCAACCCATTAACAATTATTTTGAGTGATATGTAAGGGGGGGATCCCACCCCTCATTGATACTCTTGGTCACAGCATATATACTGTAGTTTTGTTCATTTTTGTTGGATTTGGCTACCTGTCTGAATGTATGTATGTTCTATGCTGAACTTATTATAAAAAAAACTAAATCATTCGGCACAATTGGGGCTACACACATTTGGATCGCCTTTTCCCTGGTGGCAGCGTACCTGGTTCTTAGGATAACCGCCACCTGGCTCCTTAGAACTACCTCACTTGACTCTGGAGTACTTCCATACCTGATTCCAGACCCACACCAACGAAAAAGAGAAACTACAAGAGCTACTATAATGTGACACCATACTTCTCTTCAGCACCTATACAAAGTAATCTTTATTAAAGTTTTGGAATGGCTCTTTATTTTTAAAGTTTTACCTAGATGGGGACAAAGCCTGAGCTACTTGTTTCTTAGATCATCTTCATCCAGAAACACTATGAACTTTGAGCTAAATTACTGTTTTGTGTGCTTGTTTCTAGCTGTATAAAACTTTTCTTAAGTGCCTGAATAATAGTAATCTCTACAGACACAAAATGTAGTTTTTATAGCAGAATTCTATTATAAAAATAATCAAACAAATTGTTATAACATTTAAGAACAGAAGTTCACTCTTTCATTATGTTGGTTGCCTACTAGTAGGTTATTTTAATAATATGTTAGCAAACATAATCTCAATTATTAGTTTATAATACTAAAATGTTTTTTCTCAAATATGTGAAGAGTCTCTGGCCAACCGCATCTTTGAGTCTTGCTACTAAGTGACGCCTTCTTCTCTTTCTTTGCCCAGGTCTGGAAGCATCACCTTGAATAGCTGGCATGGCTGTATTGCTAGCACCAGTAGAATGACAGTCAGTATGCTCAACCACACCTGGTAATTCCAATTCCTCAAATGTAATTCTAGCAGAATTAGAAGGTTGGACATCGCGTTCCAATGAATGTAAAGTAACTGATACAACTGATTGAGTAAGAGCATCAGGTGGAGGGTTTTCCTGCTCCAATGAACTTGATGGAGCCGATTCAATGAGACAACTGTCAGAACAAGGCTCAGGAAGATTGTTTACTGAACGTGATGGAACTAATTCAGCTGAAATAATTGGATCATCAACAGGATCATGAAGATGCTGAACAGAAGTGAGCGAAATTGAGGAAACAGATATAGCGAGTGCAGATGTGTCGCTATCAGTCACAGGATAGTTACCATACACTTCTGAAGGTGAAGTGCTTATAGGCCCATTAGTTTCAATTCCAGCCATGTTAGCAGCATCCATACCGATACCTTGCTGATCCATTGATGGCAACTGTGGTGGTAGTGGTGGGTAAGGTATGGCAACATCATGACAGCAAGTATTATGAGGAGGTACGCCATGCAGAATGGAGGGAAGAGAGTTTTCTATGGTATATTTGCTTCCACAAGTTCCTTCCCATGATGGGCGATAGGACGGAAGAGCCGTCATCCACATGTGGGCATTGACTTCTGCAATATACGGACGAGAAGAGATGTCCACAGAAAGTAAAGACCTTACCAATAGTTCATACTCTATAAATGACACAAATAAAATGATGTAGTTGCCATAGAAGTATTAAAAATATTCTTTACCATACGTTGGCTGGTAGTCTTCAAAAGGAATGTAAAAATAGTTAGCTAGACCATTGATGACTTGGTTGTCATTTCCAAATGGCAAGCCTCCCATAACCATGGAGTACAAGACTACACCCCTGTAAATATAGAGTTAAAGTATGAACATTATTTAGAATTACAAAAACTGTTAGTAAACTTACATACTCCATGAATCAGCCAGCAGAGGATTGTAACTTTGGTGTTTGTAAAAGATTTCAGGAGCTCCATAGCAATAGGATCCACAAGAAGCAGAACAAGAGTCCTTTCCGACCTCCAGGGCAAATCCAAAATCTGTAATGGAATTTATATTATTTATAAAACATAGCTAGATGTAATATAACTGATCAAACTCACCTCCTAGTTTGACATCCATGTCCTTGTTGAAGAATACATTCTCCAACTTGATGTCTCGGTGGGCGATTCCAGACGAGTGGAGATAAGATATGGCCTGGCACATTTGTTTGAAGACGTGCCTTGCCTCTTCTTCTTCAAGAGCTCCTCTATAATTCAAGTAATCCAGAAGGTCTCCATTCTCAGCAATTTCCAGTGCAAGGAAACAATGACGCTCAGTCTCGACAATCTGGAAAACGCTAACGATGTTAGGATGGGAGACTTTCTGGAGAATGCGCAGTTCTCGAGGCAAGAACTTGGACACATTAGTCCTGTCCAGTTCGCTTTTGTCAATGATCTTGATGGCGATCTAAACAATTTAAAAAATAAAAACAATATTAACACATTTAAGGCTAACTTTTGTAGCCAGTATTTGAATCGTATGGTGAACATCTTCTCACCATTCTTCGTTCAAAAGGCGACCAAGCAGCCTTGACTTCGGCAAACTTTCCTCTGCCCAATGTTTTCCCCACAGTGTATCCCAGTACCTGAGGGCAAGGTACAGACCTGGAGGAGCAACTGCGATACAGTTTAGGTGGGAGAGATGTTGTCAATCCATTGGAGTAAGCTTCCATTCTTCACTGAACGGTCCTGAAGTAGTTTATCAGATGTAATTTGTGATTACGAGGGTATAGAATTACAAGTTCTTTTGTGAGCGACCAGAACAGTAAGTAAACTAAAACGGATCACAAAAATATGACAGCGTTCAAGCGATTTCAGCGACCCTATATACTAGGAAACTAGCGTCAGCGTAGCTTTTATACGCCTGCGCATTGCCAACCGCAGAATACAATTTACTGCAGGTGCGTTTTGTAGGTCTCAATGCAGTGTAGTCGGGTCATAGATCGGATTGTGTAGTAAAGGGTGCCCCTAAGCGAGCTGAATTGCAACCGGCTTTGGTAGAAACACTAGTATCGTTCCATTGTTGAGAAAACGTTGTTGTTTTTTGCAGCAGCTGTCGCTTTTTGAGCTTTTTTTTACATCAAGAAATATATGATTTGAAACAAATGTTTTGAGGAAAAGAAATAAGTGTACTCTGTAGTTGAATCTTCAATAAACATTTCTGCAAAGGTTATGTAAATGAGTCAGGTTTAAAACTGCCTACACTATCAACATAGTAATCTTTTTTTTTTTTAACTTATCGTAGTATTGTTGGTTTAGTTATAACAAGACGTTTCAGCTTCGAGAAGCCTTCATCAGTTGTGAGATGGTTCACAATTATACCATCTCACAACTGAGAAGGCTTCTGGAAGCTGAAACTCTTGTTATTGGCGAGCGAGAGTAGCGAGCGAGACACTTACAGGGGTAACACAATTGAAAATCGGGGATGTTTGTTTATTTACATGTTTGGACGTATGTATGTCATTTTGTACTTTGACCCTCCGTATTTTTGTGTTCGCTCCGTGTTCGCTCCGTGTTCAACCCCGTCCCAAACTTCACTAAACAGAATCCTCCGGTTTAGCGACCATTACCCGTATCACCTTAGAAATTGAATTGTTTACCGCTTTGAATTCTTTTGCGGGTGCAGTTAAAACTAAAAAACTTATGGGAGCTCCATTTCTATTCGAGTTAGTCACTATTTGTCACAGTTATAAGCCCTACTCAACAGCATTTACTTGAAAATTCATTGCCTACTAGACAAACCACCACTAAGGTAAGTCTTGCGTAGGTATGTTCAGTTGTGTGCAAGTATTGTGCGTTACAACTACTACTAGTGATGTGCTTGAGCACAAATGGCGAGCGAGCCTAAAGAGACTATACTATTTTTATGATTTTGACTTCTAACACTGAAGCTACTGAAAATAAGGTCCAGTTTTTAAATTTCGCATACACGGTAATGGGATTTCAGTGCCATAGTAACAACTCTCTGCAACTGCTTGAATTGAAGGAAAAAACAACAACAAAACAATACACGTTATTTAAACGTTTTCTTTGTGATATTCTTTAGCTAAGTAGTGGTTGTAACACACAATGCTTTGACACAACTCGACATGCACTTACAGACTTACCTTCGTGGTAGTCTAGTGGACAATGTATTTTCAAGTAAATACTGTTGCGCACGGCTTATAACCATGACAAAGAGCGCATTGACTTACCACCGCCACTAACTGGAATAGAAATGGAAGTCCCTTAAGTTTCCGAGTTTTAACTGCACCCGCAAAAGAATTCAAAACGGTAAACAATACAATTTCTAGGGTGATGATACGGGTACTGATCGATAAACCAGAGGATTCTGTTTAGTGCAATTTGGGATGGGGTCGACCACGTAACTAACACAAAAACGCGAGGGTTAAAGTACAAAATGACATACATACGTCCATACATATATACAAATAAATAAACTAGTGATGTGCTTGAGCACAAATGGCGAGCGAGCCTAAAGACTATACTATTTTTATATGAATGATTTTGACTTCTAACACTGAAGCTACTGAAAATAAGGTCCAGTTTTAAATTTCGCATACAGGGTAAAGGGATTTCAGTGCCATAGTAACAACTCTCTGCAACTGCTTGAATTGAAGGAAAAAAACAACAATAAAACAATATACGTTATTTAAAAGTTTTCTTTGTGATATTCTTTAGCTAAGTAGCTAGTGGTTGTAACACACAATGCCTTGACACAACTGGAGATGCACCTACACAGACTTACCTTCGCGGTAGTCTAGTGGACAATGTATTTTCAAGTAAATACTGTTGCGCACGGCTTATAACCATGACAAAGAGCGCATTGACTTACCACCGCCACTAACTCTAATAGAAATGGAAAGTCCTTTAAGTTTTCTAGTTTTAATGCACCCGAAAAAGAATTCCAAACGGTAAATAATTCAATTTTCTAGGGTGATCCGGGTACTCGATAAACCAGAGGATCCTGTTTAGTGCAATTTGGGACGGGGTCGACCACATAACTAACACAAAAACGCGAGGGTCAAAGTACAAAATGACATACGTACGTCCAAACATATATACAAATAAACATCCCCGATTTTTTCTTTTACCCTGTAAGTGTCTCGCTCGCTACGCTCGCTCGCCAATAAATAAACATCCCCGATTTTCGATTGTGTTACCCCTGTAAGTGTCTCGCTCGCTACGCTCGCTCGCCAATTAAGAATGTCACAAAGAAAACTTTGTTGCTTCTTTTTCAATTCAACAGTTGCGGGGAGCGGGTACTCTATGGCATTGAATCCCCTTTACCCCATACGTAATTAAAAAACTCAACTTTATTTTAGTAGCTTGAGTGTTAGTTGTTAAAATCAATCATTTAACAATATTGTAGTTTAAGGCTCGCTCGCCATTTGTGCTTAAGCACACCACTAGTAATTAAACTTTATCGCTTATAAAGTATGAGACTATAATTTGTCAGGTACTGTGGCTTTAATAAAAGACAATGTAGTGAATGTGGCCTGTACTATACCAAGGTGGTTTGATGGCTTGGCTTTAGAGGTGGTGTTAAAAAGAAAAAGTACAGCAACTTTTTAACTTTTTACTTATTCATCTATAGATTACATATCAATTGTTAGTATGTAAATTGTTACATCTCCAGATTTATTACCACCAACTTTCACCTAACATTATACCTGCTCAATGAAGATGAGATGCAACAGCCAGAGTTGGCAGGTTATGGTTGTTTTTTTTTTCAATGACCAACTTAAGTAGACCACACTTACTAGTGGTGTGCTTGAGCACAAATGGCGAGCGAGCCTTAAACTACACTATTGTTATTCACTAAAATAAAGTCGAGTTGTTAAATTACGAATATACAGTAAAGGGGTTTCAATGCCATAGTAACCACTCCCCTCAACTGTTTGAATTGAAAAAGAAGCAACAAAATCAAGTCACGTTATTTAAATTATTCTTTGTGATATTCTTAATAGTAGTTGTAACGCACAATACTTTCACACAACTGAACATACCTACGCAAGACTTACCTTCGTGGTTCGTCTAGTGGACAAAGAATTGTCAAGTAAATGCTGTTGAATAGGGCTTATAACTGTGACAAATAGTGTATTAACTTACCACCGCCACTAACTCGGATAGAAATGGAGCTCCCATAAGTTTTTGCGTTTTAACTGCACCCGCAAAACAATTCAAAGCGGTAAACAATTCAATTTCTAAGGTGATACGGGTAATGGTCGCTAAACCGGAGGATTCTGTTTAGTGAAGTTTGGGACTGGGTCGAACGCGGAGTGAACACAAAAATACGGAGGGTCAAAGTACAAAATGACATACGTACGTCCAAACATATATACAAATAAACATCCCCGATTTTTTCATTTTTACCCCTGTAAGTGTCTCGCTCGCTACGCTCGCTCGCCAATAATGTAGTCTGGCGTTGACGACCCTTTACCCGCTATTAATACTCCCCCTTCCGTATTAATAGAGGGTAAAGGGTTGGCAACGCGAGACTAACTTATATGACGGTTAGAGAACTAGTTATTGGCGGGGCGTTACTCGCCCCACAGATTGATCGGAGGCCCTTGAGTGGTATGGAGCAAAGGACCGGCTCTGCCTTAGCGACTGAGCAGTAGTTGGATGGAAGGACAGCGGCAGCAAAATGGTTGAATTTTGGGCTCAATAGCATGGCAATCAGGTTGAATTCTGGCTGTCCGCTTAATTTCAGGGAGCTGGGTTAAATTTCGGGAGCCGTATTAAATTCTGGGCGCGCTAAGTTAAATCTGAGCACCTGCGTGGTTTTAAAGACGCGTACAAGACCTCGGGGGCATACTAGCACAGGTATTCATACGGATTTGGTTTTTGTAATAGCCAACTAGTGTATAGTGACGCTGAGGGTTCCACCATTGGTGCTTCATTGTTTTAGAAGCTGTCCCGGATAAAGCACCTGTTGATCGTTTTGTAAGTGCTGCACCGTTTTTAATAACCTATTCGCTCTTTAAGGGTGAAGTGAACAGAATTGATGTATCTATTCTCGGTTAGCTATTGTTTTTTTTACGGCAAAGGTTGTAAAAATAAGTGGGAAACTAGTTGTAAAAAACATTTCATAATGGTGAAAAAAAATTAGGGTTGCTCTAAAAAGTATGGAAACAAGGAATTTTAAAGCCAAAGCATTAATTCTGAAGATGAGCATTACAAAAACCCAAATTAAGAATGGTGATTCTACACCCCTAAATCACTGCCTCAAATAAATAGATTAAAAAATTTTTTTTAGCTAATATTAAATTTTAAAAAAATTAGGATTTCTCGAATAAGTTGGGGATAAAAAAAAAAAAGACAAGTCAAACTAAACCCTTTTTGACAACTTTCTTAACTTTTGATATTGCAAAGTGTATTTTTGTAATTAGTAGCTAGAGCTATAAATGTTTGCAGCCTGCTAATATGACTTCCCAAGTTTTAATGCCACCAGGAGTCTACAGCTTCCCAAGTTTCAAATCGGGAAGACCAGGCTCTATATTTCACCAATCCCAGAGCTAGGCTATCAAACCTAAGAATTAATGCCCCTGCACAGTTAGCTCAGATGTGGTTTAAGCTTAATCATATGAACCAGATAGAACTCAACAAAAGAAGAACAGACAACAAGCATTTATAGAGAGATAAGTGAATGGGTGGTACAGGAGATAATACGGACAGCATGGACAGAGATGAATGTGAAATTGTATTCAGTGTTTGTTTTGGTGTATGATTGTTTATTTAACTAATGAATGACTGTATGTTCAGCAGTATAACAGTTCACATGGGTTGAATGAGCAAAGTAAACTAATTGTTCAAATTCAATGTGGTGGCTGTTCCACCACAAAGATTCAGCTGCCTGTTCTGTCTTGTCCATTTCCTACTTTTTCTTTTAAATAACTAGCAATATCTTATTCTCTTGGTGTCCTAGTTATAGGATAAACTTCTCTTAGAATTAGTTCGTTTTTACTTCTGATTTTTACAAAGTGAGCAAAATCAGTTTCCTTTCTCACACCAGAAAGTTATCTGGGAATTCCATAATCCAATCCTGAGGCTTAATACAAGGAATAATATTGTCATTTTTGTTGAGGGTTCTGTTATTTTTTTCATGCCAAGGTAGAATTTGTTAAACTGGAAGTAGTAGCCAGTTGATGTAAGAACAGAATGTGTTGGTTAGATGGAACTGTAGTATTCCAAGTACAAGTCATGATGGACAATGAGGGAAGCTTGTAACCACACCCCACCACACTAACTTAAGTAAAAATGCTGACTCCCTTCCACGAGGACAACGCCGTTGACGACGCGTAAATTACTGTCAATTTTGGCGCGAGTTTTTGGTTTGGCGAGTTTTTGGTATTGGCGAGTTTTTGGCTTTGGATGGCCTGGGTGAGTTATATAGCGGTGACCTGTCCAGCTAAAGAAGTGGTTTCATCAAGTGTTGGATTTTAAAAGTTTTAGTTATAGTTATCTTAGCATACTTTTCTCCAATTTAGTAAAAGTTAGTTAGCTACAGTTTTTGTGCTAGGATAGTTTCCAATTTTAGTTATAGTAATAGTTTTAACTAAAGTTTTCAAATTTGGATATTTAACAAGAAGTCTCTCCCCATGTTATTGTTGTCACAGTAATAGCAATAGTTTTATTTTATTCATTGAAAACAATAATAGCTATAAACTCGTTCAAAATAATTCAGTACTTTATGTTTTTATATAGCTTATTACATGAGGTACATACTTGCATGAGCATATAGACATATTGATGAGAGACTTGGTGGTTACAAGTTAAGCTTATTACATGAGGTACATACTTGCATGAGCATATAGACATTGATGAGAGACTTGGTGGTTACAAGTTAAGTTTTAGTTATAGTTATCTTAGCATACTTTTCTCCAATTTAGTAAAAGTTAGTTAGCTACAGTTTTTGTGCTAGGATAGTTTCCAATTTTAGTTATAGTAATAGTTTTAACTAAAGTTTTCAAATTTGGATATTTAACAAGAAGTCTCTCCCCATGTTATTGTTGTCACAGTAATAGCAATAGTTTTATTTTATTCATTGAAAACAATAATAGCTATAAACTCGTTCAAAATAATTCAGTACTTTATGTTTTTAAAGAATGAACTTAGTCAAAATATTTAGTAAACTAAAGGGAGAAATGTATTTGGACAGGCGTTTATAACATAAAATAGCTGGAGATTTTGTTAGTTATAGCTGAATCTGTCATGTGGGCAATACATTCTATGTGCTGGCATGTCCCACTCACTTCGTAGTGTAAAGATCCTCCCAATTTCTACTGGTTCAAAATTTAGGAATTAGAGTGTGAATTTTTTTGTATCCCCCCCACCCCCCCCCCCAGAAAACTATAGCGGGAGATTATCCAAGTAAAGTTGCCGCTGCACAATTATCAGTCAGCCGTCGCCCGGTTTATTATCCCTCACAGCTCATGTGCGAGAGGATTGTTGTAGTCGTCCTGTCTGTCTGTCTGTCTGTCTGTCTGTCTGTCTGTCTGTCTGCCACGCTCTGATTTTGGAGATTACTGGCAATTGTTGATTTAAGTATGAACTTACTCAGGACGAAGGTTTAGGACTTTTTATTATGCTACTTTTTTGACTTTCGGACTAATATTGTTGAGAAAACGTGAAGCTTTCAGCTCCACTTAGGTACCAGCTTTTGTGGGTAACGCCCCCCTAGCGCCAAGTCACTTTATAGTCGAATAACCTCTATAACTATGGGTAAGAAAATATTTATGCTAAGGGCAGCAAGTCTCTTTTTATTCAAGCTTTGTTACACTTGATACTTCTGCTAAAGTATATCTGGCGTTGTCCTTCTGTTCATTCTTTATATTAAAATAACGTAAGAGCCAGCTCAGGTTAAAGTTTACAAAAAATTAATTTGTCTTTGTCCAATAGCTACGTACATTAATTTGTTTACTTTTGCAGGTGTTTGAAGCTACTGGGCATAGGTCAGCTCTACAAGCAAGTAAGCAAACTGTAATACTTTAGGTTGAATTTTAGTCTCGCTAGCCAGACAGTATCAACCAGAATTTAGTTGTTGTTGTCATTTATTGATTCAAGATCGAGCTTTGTGAACTGGGACCTAATCCGCCGCTGCACCCGCGCTAAGTGTCCGACGTTTCGAATAACTCATTAAATTTTCTTAGCGTTCACACTTTTTAATTGTATTTTATAATGGCCCGAGTAAGTTGCTAGTTGTCAATCTATGATAATAATGAACTTTTTATATTACAGACATTGTACTAGCTAGTTGCTACCGATAATGTCAGAGTTAACAGTACTGATGCAATTCTAAAGGGGAAGATTTTTTCCTATAGTTTTGTTTAGACACAAGAACCTGTGTAATTATCCCACACTACCTTTTGACCATTCATTTAGAATACCTCTTCTCCTGATAAGTTTAAAATATGACAAGAAACAAAATATTGAATTTATTGCAATAATGTGCTTCTCCTCTTACTATAGGATACTTGTTGTGCATTGCTGCAACTTTTTGGGCTGTCAGCCTTGGGATTAGTAATAATTGTCACTAATGTGCCAAAAAGTCACAGCGCTGAGTGTTCAGACTATCCTGGAGCAAGGCAACCAGGAAACCTTATCAACAGTAGATATTATTTGTTGTCAGATGGAAGCTTGTGCTGTCTCAGAGGGTGTCAGTACTCAAAAGCTGAAATGGGAGAGATATGTGGAGATAGAGGTATTGTGCGGGACCCTTGTTTTCTATGCTACACCTGTGGGAAAACGAAGGGGGAAGATTGTCACGGCAAACAGTTTAGTCTTGGTGTATGTAAAACAGGACTGAACTGCATCAATGCCAACGGAACTGTATTGGCATTTGAATATGAGGAAGGAGTTTGTAATGATGGAGGCCGCCCTATTAATCTCCAACTAGGGCAAAAATGTGGTGGAAAGTTTGATTATTTAGGTACTTGTATGCCACAAAGCCGATGTTATGTTAAAGAGGGCCAGGAGATTGGAGTATGTGCAAAATATGGTATGTTGTAACACTATTTAATTATACAGAGTTAGTGGTCTGAATTGATTGCTACAATATTCTTATGTAGTTTTTTTTAACATTAAAAAAATAAATTACAACTATGCATTTAAGTTGATTCATTTCGACTTCAGAGTCACTAAAGTTACAGACTCCAAGGTAAACATTTAAACAAATTAAATGGCCAGACAATATTGGCGAGACTTAAACTTTCTTTTGCTGTTTCAGAAGAGCAAGTTTTAGTCTTATTGATCTGAAAACCTCTGGAGCATACTACAGCAAAGAGTGGCTAACTTTGTCCCCATATTCCATCTATATATAGAGAGAGAGTGCTATCCTCATTTACTTTTAAATTAGACTTAGTTTAATAACCCAACTTGGTTGGTTTTTAACTACTACTATACCACTATAGAAAGTAGAGTGAACATTTTCCTATAACAATGTAATACAAAGAAGTGAATACGACTTTCTGTAGATTTATAGTCCTTCCTGTGGTTTCTGATCCAGCATGTGGCATTATTCTTTATTTACTGAACTCCTCCATACCATAACTTTGAATAAATTATCCATTTATTATTAGGTTCTTTAGAGTTTGAGCTAAACAACGAGACTCGAGTATTAGAGAATGCAGGTGTCCTTGAAGCATGCGTTTCCATTCGAAATGAAACAGAAGAAGACAGAGCTACAGTCACCGTGTATACTACTCCAATTGATGCCATGCGTAAGGAAAAGAATTGATTTTGTGTAATGTATTAGAAGACTATATTCTTGCAATGCCATGAGCTGAAAGAGAGAATTGTTATAATTCATAAAAATGGTGGTAAGAACCCATTAAGAAAGAGTGTAAGGTGACGGTACAATTTCAATAGCTGACTAGCTTTGTAATTTATATGCCTATAATATACTCCTAAGATAAATATACATATGCCCACATGTATACACATAATGGTCTTGAGCTGTGGCATCCAAGTGTAGTGAGGATGCTACTCAAGGTCAAGGATTCCTAAACATTGCTAATCATGATATCCAGGTTAAGAAGGTAGCAATGAAAAAACCTTAAGAAATAAGATGGTGAAGATAAAGCCCAGAGTATAGCACCAAACGTCCAATTTACTCTATTTTTAAATGCCACAGAGCATTTCTACTTAATTAACATAGACCAATCAGATTACTTTTGTAGCTACATTTTAAATACATGTATTAATAGTATGGCCCGTAAGTTGCCCATTCAAAAATGTATGGGAAAAATTACTGTTCAATTGAAATCGCACGGGGAAAGTGAAACAGCGCGTAACTAATTGAAATACCTCGGTAACTAAGTGGAAACTAAGTAAAATACCTCGGTAGTTAAGTGAAATAGTACGGGTAAGTGCGCACACGTAGAGCGTTAACCTTGGAAACGTACAGTTCCAGTAGTTTCTAGTTGGAGACAATGTCCTTCTTTACCACAGAACCTCTTCCCGTATTAGACGGAATGTTTTACAACAGATTAGGAGGAGTCGTACGATGAAAAGAAAGTTCCAGCGGAAGCTAATCCTGAAATAAGGAGATAGTGACTGAATGATACAGTATAGCTACAATTGCAAAAGACTTTTAAAAAAACTGGCCTACTATTAGCGAGTGATAGCACGGGTAACCTGTGCTATTAGGGGTCAATAGCACTCGTAAAGCAATTGAAATAACACTCGGCTTCACCTCATGCTATTTCAATCATTAATCCCGAATAGCACGGTTACCCATGTTATTACTCATACATATACATGCATATACATTATACTAAGTGATAAAAAAAATTTTTTTTCTTAATGACAGCCATTCAAAGTATGCAGAATTATGATAATAACAGATGATATTTCAATTTCCTTTTAGCTAGTATAGATTACATTGATGTCCGGAAAACATTTGAATTAAACTTCAGATCTCCAAGAGTGTGTGTTAATGTGACTATAGTCCACAATAATAGAATGTCAGAGGATATCTCGAAGAGATTCAATGTCACTGCAGTGTTTAGTGATGTCCCACTTTCATTGTCTGGAATGAATGACTCCTTATCTACGTTGGTTCATATTATGGATATTGATGAAGGTACTTTTAAGGGCAACTATATCAATTGCTTTTGTGATTTCTTTTTTTTTCTTTTTTTCTTTTCTTTTTTTTGGTTGGGGAAGAGGATGAGGGTATCAATCAATGAAACGTTTTTGTCTGAAAATATTAGTGTTTCCCAGTGTATACAGGTGTTATAATCGCATAATTAGCACCCGTTGTTGTATCAATTAACTTCAATTCATAAAACACATAAAACTTGATAACTTAGCTGACCAATCTTGCCACTGGGTGTTCAGCTAGTTTATAGAGTATAGCTACCTCTCCCATTAGTTGTAATAGACATCAAGCCTGACTGTCATCAATCTTAGTCTATCGTTAGAGAGGCTTCACCTACTTTCACTCTCACAGGTTTTATTCTGCCACTAACTGTGAGTACTGTCAACACATGCCTTCCCACCCCCTCCCCCCTTCCTTTCCCGCAGGAGAATGGCAAACTCCATGGAGTGGATAAAATTTACAAATAAAGATAAAATCACTGCTAATGTAATAATCGACGATAATAATTGGAATATTGTATAAGCTAATGATGAGTGCCTATGATAATTAATGTTAAATGAAAGTCTCTGAAGGCCTTAGGCCTGAAGAAGGCTCACTCACCATGTGTGTGCAGAAATACACCAGTTTAAATTTGATTAAGCATTGCTGTTTTTATTAGGAGGGATAAATTTTGAACCAGAATATGTGGCTTACATTAAAGAGAGCTGGAATACTTTGGAAATTTGTGTATCAGCAATAAATTTCTTAGAATCAGATTCTGCTACATGTTCAATCTATTCAGTTGGGATTACAGCCACAAGTGAGTTATGTGATAATCCTTACAACAAAGTGACCTTTAGAGCATTGTATGTGACATGTAATTGTTATGCTGAAGTACCTTTACTATGCCAGAATTTTTTGTTTTGACTTAGTAATCTAGAATAAGTTAGTCAAATTTTGACAATTGTAAGTTGTCATAATATTCCCTTATTGTTGTGTCATAATTATGTGATTAAATAAGTTCTTGTTGACTGCCATCATTGCATTTTTACTACAAAGTTTATTGAATGCTAGAATTGGAGCTTCTTGTTGAAGAATCAACTTTTATAACTACTGGTGATCATTGCACTGCAATATACAGTATGGGTATTAGCTAACTAGCTTCTGTTATAGATACAACATTTATATCTGTTGCTCTCACTAATGATATCATCCTAGTGATATCAGCCTATGGATATTTAACTTGGAAACACCAAAGAAAATATTTGTCTGAGAAATGATTTTGTAAGAAATGTTATAGCTAGTTAATATAACTGCTTTCCTTTTTTTAAATTAAAGTGATGGTTGATTATAGTGTATGAGAAAACATAATTAACCCTCAGTGCACATGCCAAGAGGGTTATGGTATACTCAGTTTGTCTGTCAGTCAGTCACTGTCACACAACAAAAAGCGGATCTCGAATATGGCAGTTTCCCGAAGATTGAAACAAGCATCAAATGTTGCACTGGACATTATAAGTCCCTTTAATGTGCCAGAATTTTTATTTCTAATTATTTTTACGATCATAAGCAATTGCTGGTAATGCCCCCTATAGTCACGCCGTACTCATGTGAGCAAATAATTTCTGTGCTGTCCATAGTTAGTTTAGAATTACTCTATTTCTCAGTGGTTTACCGGAGTGCTTGAAGTTCCCATTGAAACTCTACTGGTGAGGTGAGTGTTGCTTGTATGTTAAGCTCCTCTTATGAAGACAGCATTAACATCTACTGTTTAATTTCACGAGTTATATGTAGACTTGCTCAAGTTTTACTTATTGACTTGCATGAGCTACACATTGGCGTATTCATATTGATACTACTCCAAATAAATAGTGTTTTTGTCTTTGTAGTAGCTAGCTTTGTGCATAGTAACGCTGAAGGTTCGCAGTCTAAAGCAAACATTTTATGTGTGTGTGTGTGACTGGTTTGGGAAAATCAGCCTAAATGCAGCAAGTAATTTTTTTCCAGTATCCATGGGTAATGGTTTGCAGCATCCTTGGTGCTTCATTTCAACTGAAATACTCAACACAGTAATGTATTTCTATATACTTATTGATAAATTATTTTTTACAATTTTTATTTTATAGATATGAAAAACTATCAATTTACTCCTCAAACATTTAACTTAACCGCTAATAATGCAAGGTACTGCCAGAACTTGAAGATGATGAATGAAAGAGATGAAATTGAGAGCCAGCCAAAGTCTTTAGAAATTATATTGGAAGTCACAGATGCTAATTCTCGACTTGCTCGACATATAGGCATCAGATATAGACGTTTGATTTACATCGAAGATTATAATAGTATGTATTTAAATAATTGTATGAATTCTACTATTATGTATGTTCCTTTTAAATTTTAGATAACTATTAAAACTTTACCATGTATAGTGTATGGCAGTGTGTTGGTAAAAACAGTATATATATATATATATAATATTTATTCCACCCTAGGTATCTTCATAATGATATTTTTAGGTACATGACCCGTGAAATAACTCACGATATTTCACGCTGTTATTTCACGCTATACTGCGCAAGCTCATTACCCCAGTAGTTATAGCAACTGGCCAAACTTTTTCAATTTTCTCGGTTTTGCAGCTACCTTCCTCTGGTGTACCCTGCTCTTTACCCTGCTCAACAGGGTTAGAGCAGCTGCTAAAATATTGGCTGGGGGTGTGGGTAGCCCCTACAACCAACTTTACCTGTGAGTTACCCTTCCTCTAGTACTAACTACAGTAGTGAAGATATCTAGTGTGGAATAAACCACTTATTACACTTGTCAGAGTGTTATGGCAAGATATTTCACGCTCAGGCTTTATTTTCACTCGCCTCTGGCTCGTGAAAATAAATTAGCCTGCTCCGTGAAATATTTCGCCATATCACACTCTGACTCATGTAATAAGTATTATATATAATATATATAAAATAGATGTGCAAATATGTTTTCTACACTCACACATGCACACACACAATATTATATAAACACACATATGTACTAGTTTAGTAAGGCACTATAAATTGTGCTAGCTATGGCTTAGTTCTGAAGAATCATTAAAAGTATCGTCATAATAATAACATTTTCTAGATGCTTGTCAAAAAATCATTGATCTTCACTAGTTATCCCTTAATAGTGACTCCATGTTAAGTAAATTAGATTTTTATTATTTCATATAAACAATTTACTCAAATTTTTAGCTAAATTTTTACTCAACTTTGGCAATCATTTAATTACATTCATTTCAGAGAGAACACATAGTAACTAACTCATCTGGTCATGGTCAGATACCTAACTTTTACCTATCATTACCTCCATCTTTATTTCAGGTTTACCTTTGATTATGTGGGAAGGAGGAAACTCCGTTACAGTTAAAGAAGATGTAGGATCAATGAATGCATGCCTTATTCTAGCTAAAAATAAATTCAAACACATTGCTACAGTGAGACTTGCTACACTGCAAGTAGAACAAGGTAAGTTAAATTATTGTTAGGCTCTTTGCAAAGTTATTCAATTTAAAGTGTATTGTCATGGCAAACCAAAGAGTTCTTAATTTTTTTATTTCACAGTATAATTTTTCACAGTGTGTAGTTTATCGAGTGGATTGAAATGTTGAAGCGTATACCATTACAATGTAAACTTTTTATCACTGATTAAGTGGTAGTTATTTTATTCTAATAAACTATAAAGTAGTGCTGTGATTCACTTGCCAAAATAATGGAATTGTACAAGGTACATTAAATGTCTCAAATCTTTGACTGCGTGAACTGCTGGTATACGCTGGTGAGAGATGGTGTCTGGGAACAAGTTAGTCAAAAATTACAAAAAGTGCCAATTTGAGTGTGAAATGTTTTTTTCTTATTATATACATATTGTATTTATTCATTTTAAATCTATAATATAAAAAAAGCAACATAGTACACAGCCTTGTTGGCAAGCCACCCAGTGCTTAACTTTTGTTGTATGGAAAGTGTTGTAGACTGAACTTCATACTAGTTTGTTTGTCATTGGTGAACAAGCGTAATGAAAAAGATACAAAGCGGTTTTAAAATTTTAAGCCAAATGGTATAATACAATACTTATTACATGAGTCGAGTGTGATATGGTGAGATATTTCATGAGTAAGGCTAATTTATTCTCACGAGCCACAGGTGAGTGAAAATAGAGACTACTAGTAAGTATCTTGCCATATCACACTCTTATTGTTGTAATAAGTGGTTTATTCTATGCTAGATATCTTTGATCTCCTTATCTGTCATCAAGGTTTATTTCCTGGCATTATTTCAAAGTCTTTTATCCGAAACCTTTTGTTCCCTTGAATTGACCTCTTTGAACTTTGCCATACATATATATATATATGTGTGACCGTCTATAGGAAAACCAGGCACAACGCGGCACCCTTCGAAATTTTTTTTTGCACTTACGGAGTTGTCGGCGTCCAGATATTGAGCTCTCCAAGTTTTATCGTCGTAGCTTGAGTCGTTCCCGCTATAACAGACCTAACCGTTCCCTTCCGTCCGCTTGAAACAATACATTTTTAAGAAATCGATCAATCTTTTCTCGATATTACGCACGCCGCGTTGTGACCGGTTTTCCCGTAGACGGTCACACATATATATATATATTTCACCCTAGATACTTGACAATGATATCTTTAAGCACATGATTATGAAATAACTCACTATATTTCAAGGTTGTATTGCCAAGCTCATTACCCTTGTAGTTATAGCAACCAGCCAAACTTGCCACTTTTCCTGGTTTTTACAGCTACCTTCCTCTGGTGTAGCTGGGGGTGTGGGTAGCCCCCTACAACCAACTTTAGCTATGAGTTACCAGTCCTAATAAACTACAGTAGTGAAGATATCTAGTGTGGAATAAACCACTTCTACACTCTTTAGAGTGGTATGACTAGATGTTTCACTCTCAGGCTTTTAATTATAATAATTTAGCTTGTTCATGAAATATTTCTCCATATTACACTATGACTCCTGCATTAAGTAATATATATATTATATACACCAAAAATATATCAATTGAAACTCAGTAGTCAGAATCTTGCTTTGCTTGCCCAACTAAGTATAAACCACAATTATTCTTTGCATACTTTATTTGTTTTATATCATTTCACACTTCCTTGCTAAGTAGTTCTCAGACTTGCACTGGCATATCTAATGATGTTTCTCTATGTTTAAACTTAGGTGATTTTTTTATGTATGTTTAGATAACATTGACTATGTGGCAGCTGATGAAATGTTTAATATGAATTATACTCATCCTAGAGCTTGTCTGAATGTTCAAATATTGGTGAATGGAATTGAAATGGGGAACTATTTGAGATTATTTTTTGTGGTTTTATTGAATATAACAAATCATAATATTGAAAGGACATTAATACAACCTTTTGACGTTTACATTGAAGATGCAGACAGTTAGTATTGTATTTATCATACATTACATAATGAGTTGTACTCTTGCTAGTAGTGTTTTCGTGCAAATTATAGAGGAATCTTGAATTGGGTAATGATACTTAAGTCTACACTGTTGTTTCCACAAATGGTCATAAAGTTTGTTATTCTCTGACATTAGTCATAATAATATCACATATTTCCGTATACATTTGATATACATATACACATTATGAATTTATTATTTGCTTGCTAATTATAATATTGCTAATAGTTTTGAAGTTTAAACATGTAATTTATAAACTATAGCAAACTTTTTTTTATATTACAAGACTTTTTCGTTTTACTTTAGTGGTTACAGTAGATTCTTATAGCCATAGTTACACAGTCGGCGAAGGAGACTCTGTGCAAGTCTGTATGACCATCACATCTGGAGTACTTATGAAAGGCTTGAGACTGTTTTTAAATTATGAGTTTAACCAAATAGGTATGTTAATAACAAGGTTCACAAACTAATAGTCAAACAAAATCTAGTATGATGTACCTTTGAGAAAACACAATTAGATAGCAGTTGATATGATATAATATTTATTATTCCACCCTAGATATCTTCATAATGATATCTTTAGGTACATGACCAATGAAATAACTCATGATATTTCACGCTGTTATTTTTCATGCTGTACTGTGCAAGTTCATTACCCCTTGTAGTAATAACAACCTGCCAAACTTTTCAATTTTCTTGGTTTTTTCAGCTACCATCCTACCTCTGGCTAACCTACTCAACAGGGTTAAGAGCAGCTGCTAAAATATCAGCAGGGGGTGTGGTTAGCCCCTACTACTAACTTTACTATTCTTTGAGTTACTAACTACTATGGTAGTAAAGATATCAAGAATAAACCACTTATTTCACTTGACAGAGTGATATGGCTAGATATTTCACTCTCAGGCGTTATTTTCACTCGCCTCTGGCTCATGAAAATAAATTAGCCTGCTCATGAAATATTTTGCCATATTACACTGACTCATGTAATATACATGAGTCAGAGTGTGATATGGTGAAATATTTCTCAAGCAAGTTGATTTATTTTCATAAGCCTAGGCAAGTGAAAATAAAGCCTGAGAGTGAAATATCTTGCTATATATAACCTCTGAAGAGTGCAGTAAGTGATTTATTCAATGTTAAATATCTTCACTATAGTAGTCTGTATCAGATATTGCATGTGTATACACGATATACCAATGTATATATAATATACAAAAGATGAAGCAATAAGTAGATAAATATTTTTTGTAGTTGTACAGCAGAAAACATAAGAATTAAATTTGAGGATGGACTGAATTGCGGTGGGGTTAGGTGTTTTCAGGTTGTCACAGACAACACTGCCAACATGAAGCGTGCCTTCCAATTTGATGATACTGATAGTCACATGTGCAATCAGAGTGAAAACACTTTAGAGGAACGGTTTTCTTATCTGATCCAGTCATCTGTTTGCTTGGCTGTTCCAGCACTTGACCAAAGAATTAAGCTGTCTTTCTCTGACAATTTTACACCAGGCAAGAGATTTATTTTTTACTTTAATGTTGTCAAGAAAAAGTTAAAAGAACTACTACCTGCTCAAGTTTATCGTCAAGGTCCTGTTTCAATCACAACCACAGCAAATCCAGCAAAGAAGCCCATAGGCTGTTAAATTTTAGTAGTGTGCCCATGGAAGTTTCAACAAAGTCTGGAGTTGACACTGAGCTACAGTCTTATTTTGAGCAGCCTCGAGTAAATGCAGATCCCATCCTGATTTGGGAAGAGCGAAACACAACAAGCTTACTCATGTTGGCACTTCAGCTATATTCAATCCCATGTAGCTCTCTCTGCACCTATTGAGCATTTATTTTCCAAGGCTGGATTTGTGCTAAATCAAAGACAAAGTAGATTGAACAGCTATTATAGCTATGGTACAGAGCTACTATATGTATATTGTGTTGAGGTAATTACAAACATTAAATTTGGTTTTTGCATATGAAAATACCAGAAAATAAAAGTCAACTTTAGAAGTAAATACAAGTAAATACATGAGTAAGTAAAGGTAAATAGAAAGTAAAGAGAAACAAAGTAGATGTGCAATATCTGGTCTGTATTAGGGTTTGTAACCCAGCTTGTAAAGTGCACACCCCAAAGCATATGTTTAGCAGCTGCTTTGATCTGGCTGGGTAGTTCTTGTAGAGAAAAATAGCTGGGAAACCCTGTAAGCTGAGCAGTTGCCATTAACTACCTTTGTATTTGAGGGTAACCTACCTAAATACATAATGGAGGTATCTCGCATGGAATAAGATATAAATGTATATATATAATATATATATATATGGCTGATATAAATATATATACATTATATATATATAATACTTATAGCACGAGTCAGAGTACAATATGGGAAAATATTTTACGAGCACGCAAAATATTTTCACGAGCCAAAGGCGAGTGAAAATGTGGCGTGAGAGTAAAATATCATTCCCATATTGTACGACGAGTGTGATAAGTGATTTATTGCAGCTTTGATATTTATTCTTGAATATTTCCGCATCACGCGAGCGTTCTGTATTCTCCCATATTGTACGCTTGTTATTGAACGGTCCAAGTAGCACGCGCGTAGCGAGTAAAATCAATGAAAATTGTATTGTAACCGGTTGAGAAAAATTTCAAAGAAGCAATAAATCACTTATCACACTCGTCGTACAATATGGGAATGATATTTTACTCTCACGCCATATTTTCACTCGCCTTCGGCTCGTGAAAATATTTTGCGTGCTCATAAAATATTTTCCCATATTGTACTCAGACTCGTGCTATAAGTATTATATATATATTTTATATTCTTTAACCTAAAAATATGAATTTTAGTTCATTGCAATTTCAGCTAATTTGCTATATTTTTTCCCTATACAATTTGGAATCATGTTTAGGTCATGAAATGGAGGCTGTGTCGAGTACACAATGTCGATTTGATAGTAATCTCAAATACTGCAGACCCTACGATATTAACATTGTTAATGTAACTCCTAGTATGTATTACTTCGGTAGTGCTAATGACACTTCATGCAAAACATTCCGAGTGTACGACAATGAAGTGATTGAAGCTAACAGGAGCAGCATCATGAGGTTATATGGAGTTGTGGAAGTTAAACTGAATCGGAAGATAAAGGTGATAATTTTGGATAACGATGGTAAATAAATAAAAAAATTCATAATTTATTCATCAAAATCATTACTGCATTCATAATTTAAAATGTTGGGTATAGGCTTGGTAAGATAAAATAGCAACAAGAAAAAAGGATTTTTATTTTTGCTATTACTACTCAGATAAAATCAGTAAAAATTTAAAAATGATAATTTAAAATTCATGCTGTTTAAAAATTCCACTATTTTTAGTTATTACGATCCATTTTGGTGGTGTAAGCAGACTATGCAGTAACATAGCTTTAATAAGAGTACTTAAAATATGAAGTAAAAGCACATGATCAAAACTGTCAGAGTCATCTGTTCAAGGTCTGATACACTAGTACACCAGTTTTGAAAGTTTAATGAGTCTATTAGCTAACTTATAAAAAACAAACAAACTGCACTTCAATTGAAAACACTTAGTATTGAGTATCTAACCTTTAGCCATGGGAGATAAACATCTGCAAGATCCTTAAAACTGGTTGATAAGATTCTAAATTAAAGCACTCCAAAAACAACTCCATTTTACTCCTAACTCAACACTACGGTGGAGCATCAAGAAGCAGTGATGTTTTGAAATGGGCGGGAGGAGGCTTCAAGATTGTTGTATTTTGTGGTCTTAAAAGTGTTATGAGAAATACCATTTTAGATTGGGATCCCAGCCCCTGACGGCCTCCCCACCCCCTTTCCTAGCCACTGTTGCAAATCATAGTTTCTCTTCAAGGGTAGTTAGCTATCTAGGGGGATAGATTTACTGTTACCTATAGTACAATGTATGTAATTTATATCATTTATATAGTGACTTCATTTTAGCATTATAAGGTACATTTACTTGATGACGACTAATACTACTATGAGCACGAGTTTATGACACTGTATTTATTGTTGCCAATCACATTATTTAACCTCTTATTTATGCATAGCGGCAAGAGTAAGCTTCCATGACAATCAGAGAGCAACACACTTGCCTGAAGGAAATTATGGCAATTTTCCAATTGTAAGCATTTGTTTTGATTTACTGGATGTATACAGTGGATTGAAAAGGAACATAAATATCAATTTGAAGTCAATAGATGGAACAGCTCAAGGTATATAAATGTTATTAATATGTGGATAATAGTATTATATTGTGATATTCAGTGAAACTTATGTACAAAGGCCATCCATGAGGGCAAACCTTTTGACCCCTTGCAGAGAGTTTAGCTGCTTTCAGAGATTTTTTTATATATTGTGGGAGATTATTTTGCTCCACTCATGTTGGCTGTTGTTGAGAGTCATGCTGCTTTTCGGAGTCCCTTCTTAGAGAAGTTCCACTGTAATTCAATTATAGAAGAAATGGTATCTGTAGTTCATTTTCAGTACGAAATATTTTCTTACTTGCAGCGACTGACATTGATTATATTCCTGTGAATAATAATGTGACGATACCCAGTGGAATGACCGTGGCGAGGTTCCAGAACGAGTATACAAAGTACTGCTTTAAAGTGAGGATATATGGAGACAATTTGACTGAACTCGATGAAAGTTTTACGGTTATCATGGAAGCTTTTCAAGATGAGGTCATAGGAAATAACGTTTACACTATTTATCTTGAAGACGATGGAGATGGTAAAGGACTTCAATTCATTAATCAGTTATTATGCTTTGAAACTGTGTGTATTTTAGTGAATCGCTGCAGGCGTTTTATATCATCAGTTAAAACAGTCAACATTATAGTGACTGGTTACCGTCTCGGGTCAGTGGCAGTGCTAACGTGTAAAACGAATTATTGGATATCAGTCAATGTGACCTGTTCTGAAGAAGGCTGGATTGGAAATGAAATTAATTGTAGTAAGTTGTAACAAAAAATGAACAGATCAAATACATAACAACAAATTAATGAAGAGATGTAAATTAAATCACATAAGCTCTATTAAATCACCGTTACGCTGCTTTAAAACTTGAACGATTATTAAATGCCATAGATAGTTTGGCTTTAGCTGTGTTTAGCCTACAATTTATACTTTCAGATGTTTTCAACTTTCATAAGTATTGTGACAATAGGTCAAATCAAACTACTTATAGCTAAGTAAAGTTTAATAAACCCACTTATAGTGAATCACTATATGAACTGCCACATAAACAAACTCATTATGTTATTATTAATTCATCGCTATCATTGTCACTCACAAACTTTATAATTTTTATAATCACCTCATGCACTGTGTGCATCAATTAGAATAATGACTGACTAAAATTCAGTAGAGTGTCCTGGGCTAATCTTGGTAGCACAGTTAGACTAGCTTGTATTAATCGTAGTTTTCCCTCCAAAATATGATACACTCAGTACTATATGTAATGATTCTTCAGTGCTGTTTATTCAGTCAAAGATTATTAGCTAAACTTAAGTAGTTTAACTCAGTTCTTGTTGTATACTGCATGTTGATAAAATATAATACATTTAGAGATTTCTTATTATTAGGAACTGCGTGTAGAGATAATTTGAGTCTTAAAAATGGCTATGTTCGACTTATCCAAAGGTCTTTCAGAATTTTTGAGGGAGATGTTTCCGTACATGCATGCAACCCAAATTATAAGCTCATTGGTAATCGACTACGAAGATGTAATAGAGTTGGTAAATGGTCAGGATCGCTCCCAACCTGTGTAGGTTAGTTTATTTTGATGTACTTTAAAAATTATTGTTGTACTTAACTTCAGTTATTACATCCTCCTTTATGCTAAATATAAGGAAATGCCTAATTCTATGTTGCAGAGGCGAGGTGTCCAACATTAAATGATCCACTTAATGGAAAAGTTAGTTTTAATGACACTTTACATGGTAGCAGTGCAGAGTATTCTTGCTTCATTGGATTCAACATCATTGGAGCTACCAGAAGAACGTGCCTTACAACAAATGCATGGAATTCAATTGAACCACATTGTGGTAAGCATTGTGTCAAATTAGATTGGCTAAATCTTGCCCTCTACAGGCGATTGGGTATGCCAGTGTCAGTAGATCTTTATTAGTAAATTGTTGAGTCAGAACTAGGGGTTGGCAAATTATGCTGGCATAATTTTGAGCATAACACAGGCGTAGGAACCATAGTGGCCGTATCAGCCATGGCCAATACACTGTTGTTGTTATTTGGAAACAATCTATCACATACTCTTGTGCATGCACAATATTTTCTTTTCTTTTCTTTTTTTTTTTTTTTTTTTTTTGGCGGCCAGTAACTAAAACGTCAGGAAGAAAATGAGTTCCTCAAGCCACGTATCGCTAACATAGAAGTTTTGCTCATAACTTTCAGGCATTTTTATTTCCAAATTCGATCTTGCCAAGAAATAGTTTGTAAGAAGTTTCAATCCTCAGGAAAGGTGGCCTTGTAGCAACTTGTGGGGACAAACTTTGAGAATCCTCAGGTATGAGCTGATACTTTCCCAGTCTGTCATTCATACAGATGAGTATACCACCATGTTTGCTCTAGCTAGCTGACTCTTGGCTGAGACTAAAATTAAAAGTGTTCAATACAGAGCTGTGAGTTAGAGAAAAAAATGAACTGCAAAATAGATATATAGTGAGTGAAACACAATAGAAGTAAGGAAAGGAATGTATGCAAGCATACTTACATAAGAAATTGCTGTGAGTAAGGTGTGGTCATGACAATAAACACAGATATTTAGTCTCTAGTGTCACCTCCCTCATCTTGCTTGTGCAATACTGTTCCCACAACTCCCCCTGCCAAAGACAACAGCCGGAATGCGGTTGAAATTACTGGCTCCTGACAGTGGGGCAGTTCATGCTTGACTAGACAGCCCATCCACATCACCATGTTCTTTTCCATCACAGTGTACGACTGTGAAGTTGAACTCGTGCAGTTTACATCCATCCATGCAGCCTTTTGTTGAGCGACCTGGAAGACAAAAGACTACACAATGCTTTATGATCAGTTACAAAAGTAAATTTGCGATAATATAAAAAGTGCGCAAAATGAAACACTGCACAAAAAATTGTTAAACATTCAAGCTCAGTCGCTTGAGTATCTAACTTGAGCCCCATGGAGTTGCTTAGCATAGAAGGTTACAAGTAGAAATTTCCTGTCTCGAACAACATTGAGAGTGGTACTAATTCCCAGACCAGAGATGGTGAAAGGCCCCCAGTATATCCAGACCCACTGCACAATGTTAGGAGACTTCTTCGGTGTGGCTGGAGACAAAAGATCAGAGCCCTCCGCAAGATCGCAGATAAAGTGACGATAATATAACATAGCTTCAAGGAAAGACCTGAGATCACGATTGGTAACAGGCAGCATGAACTTTTGCATGGCTGTAATCCTGTGCTCAGGTACAGCTACCTTCTCATCACTGACCAAATAACCAAGGTATACTGAACATTAATCATTCCCAATTCATTTGCACACAAGGATAAAATGTTCTGATATTGCAAGCAAACCATGAACAGGGCACAATTTTAAGGCAGAATCTTCATTGGTATGCTCACTGTCATTTATCTAATCTGAGATCGATTCACGTAGAAGAGTACTGTAGACACACATGCACCACATTTAATTTATAATTGAACTCCTTTATTTGCCATGTAATTATAGTATTGATGCATGTTTATGTAAAATATTTGTTCTTTACAAATTTTAGCACCCATTTTTGGGCCTGGAGAGCCAACTTGCCGCCAATTAACCAATCCAGTGAAGGGAATAGTAATTTACAATTCAACATTTCTGGGATCTCTAGCAGTGTATGTTTGTTATACTAACTATACTCTGAATTCACCTGAAAATGAAATAAGATATTGCACAGTGCAGAGAGAGTGGAGTGGAAGAGACCCTATGTGTGGTAATGTTGCTGTTATATCTTATATAACTAGTGGTGTGCTTGAGCACAAATGGCGAGCGAGCCTTAAACTACACTATTGTTATTCAAACTACTAAAATTAAGTCGAGTTGTTAAATTACCCATATACGGTAAAGGGGTTTCAATGCCATAGTAACCACTCCCCTCAACTGTTTGAATTGAAAAAGAAGCAACAATAGTTGTAACGCACAATAATTTCACACAACTGAACATACCTACGCAAGACTTACCTTCGTGTTTCGTCTAGTGGACAATGCATTTTTAAGTAAATACTGTTGAGTAGGGCTTATAACTGTGACAAATAGCACATTAATTTACCACCACCACTAACTCGAATAGAAATGGAGCTCTTATAAGATTTTGAGTTTTAACTGCACCCGCAATTCAAAGCCGTAAACAATTCAATTTCTAAGGTGATACGGGTAATGGTCGCTAAACCAGAGGATTCTGTTTAGTGAAGTTTGGGACGGGGTCGAACGCGGAGCGAACACAAAAATACGGAGGGTCAAAGTACAAAATGACATACATACGTCCATACATATATCTAAACTAGTGGTGTGCTTGAGCACAAATGGCGAGCGAGCCTGATAGTTAGGTAACATAAAACTAAGTATTGTTACTATGTTTTAGCTTAGTTCATGCAAACACTATAATAGCAGTTATGACCTTTTATTTCAGCAAACAAGTACAAAATCACTCTCTTACCTGATTAATGGTAACTTTGTAGTATCAAACATCTGCCATTCTGATAATCTCAATCACCAGTAACTCTTGAACAAGCTTTCAGCTACGATAAAAAATAAACCAGTGTTATTATTTGTAATTTTAGCCAACAAATATGGAATTACTACTTACCTCATTCTTGAGTATTGATAACTTCTGCAGTATCAAATTGAAGTTACTTTGACCATCTGAATTACCTTGAATTCTTGACAACAAGCTCTCACCTACAAAAACAAAAGACAATCAATTTTAGCACACAAATACAAATTACTTTCTTACCTCATTTTCTTAAGCAGTGGTAACTTTTGTAGTACCAAATTTGAGTCCTTCTGACTATTTGAATTTACCAGTCACTGTTGACAACAAGTTCTTAGCTATAAAAAAGAAAGGCCAGAGTTATTTTGCATATTAAGCTAACAAATATGGAATTGCGTACTTACCTCGGCATCCCTCGAGTAGTAGTAGCTTCCTTAGCATTAATACTTTATGAGCTTACATACGCTTTTCAGAAGTAGTGATAGCTCTCTTAGTACTGACTACAGGTGGCTCTTGACAACTAGTAACAAGCCGCACTTAGCCGGAAAAAAGGCGAAGTTTTGAATTTAAATCTGGTAAAGGGTCTTCAATGTCATAGTAACCGATCAAATCAACTTTTTGTTTCTTGAAAAGCAAGCGTTTTCGCATGAATTTTCTCACACTTTGGAGCTTAAGCATAAAGTAAGCCTTGCTTAATGCTGTAGTTTCAGAATAAACTGGGGTCAAGCCTAAAAAGCCATGTTTTTTTGAAGAAAAACCGTTCCCCGCGCGCGCGTTTAAAGGGCATACGTACAATCCATACATACATACATAATACTTATAGCACGAGTCAGAGTACAATATGGGAAAATATTTTACGAGCACGCAAAATATTTTCACGAGCCAAAGGCGAGTGAAAATGTGGCTTGAGAGTAAAATATCATTCCCATATTGTATGACGAGTGTGATAAGTGATTTATTGCTTCTTTGAAATTTTTCTCAACCGGTTACAATACAATTTTCATTGATTTTACTCGCTACGCGCGCGCTACAAGGAGCGTACAATATAAACCGTACAATATGGGAGAATACAGAACGCTCGCGTGATGCGGAAATATTCAAGAAAAAATATCAAAGCTGCAATAAATACATATATATATACTAGTGGTGTGCTTGAGCACAAATGGCGAGCGAGCCTGATAGTTAGGTAACATAAAATGTTACTATTTTTAGCTTACTTCATGCAAACACTATAATAGCAGTTATGACATTTTATTTCAGCAAACAAATACAAAATCACTCTCTTACCTGATTAATGGTAACTTTGTAGTATCAAACATCAACCATTCTGATAATCTCAATCACCAGTAACTCTTGAACAAGCTCTCAGCTAGGATAAAAAATAAACCAGTGTTATTATTTGTAATTTTAGCCAACAAATATGGAATTACTACTTACATCATTCTTGAGTATTGATAACTTCTGTAGTATCAAATTGAAGTTACTTTGACCATCTGAATTACCTTGAATTCTTGACAACAAGCTCTCACCTACAAAAACAAAAGACAATCAATTTTAGCACACAAATACAAAATTACTTTCTTACCTCATTTTCTTGAGCAGTGGTAACTTTTGTAGTACCAAATTTGACTATTTGAATTTACCAGTCACTGTTGACAAGCTCTTAGCTACAAAAAAGAAAGGCCAGAGTTAATTTTGCATATTTAGCTAACAAATATGGAATTACGTACTTACCTCAGCTTCCCTCGAGAAGTAGTAGCTTCCTTAGCATTAATACTACGGCATTCTGACTACCAACGGCTCTTGACAACCAACTACCGGCACTCCGTATCCCCCCATAAAACGGCGAAGTTTTGAAATTAAGTCTGGAAAAGGGTCTTCAATGCCATAGTAACCTGTCTAATCAACTTTTTGTTTCTTGAAAAGCAAGCATTTTCGCAGTAATTTTCTCACACTTTGGAGCTTAAGTATAAAGTAAGGCTTGCTTAATGCTGTAGTTTCAGAATAAACTGGGGTCAAGCCTAAAAAGCCGTGTTTTTTTAAGAAAAAAGTTCCCCGCGCACGCGTTTAAAGGGCATACGTACAATCCATACATACATACATATATACATATAATATACATACTAGTGGTGTGCTTGAGCACAAATGGCGAGCGAGCCTGATGTTAGGTAACATAAAACTAAGTATTGTTACTATGTTTTAGCTTAGTTCATGCAAACACTATAATAGCAGTTATGACCTTTTATTTCAGCAAACAAATACAAAATCACTATCTTACCTGATTAATGGTAACTTTTGTAGTATCAAACATCAACCATTCTGATAATCTCAATCAACTCTTGAACAAGCTCTCAGCTACGATAAAAAAATAAACCGGTGTTATTATTTGTAATTTTAGCCAACAAATATGGCATTACTACTTACATCATTCTTGAGTATTGATAACTTCTGATTGAAGTTACTTTGACCATCTGAATTACTTGAATTCTTGACAACAAGCTCTCACCTACAAAAACAAAAACAATCAATTTTAGCACACAAATACAAAATTATTTTCTTACCTCATTTTCTTGAGCAGTGGTAACTTTTGTAGTACCAAATTTGAGCCAATCTGACTATTTGAATTTACCAGTCACTGTTGACAAGCTCTTAGCTACAAAAAAGAAAGACCAGAGTTAATTTTGCATATTTAGCTAACAAATATGGAATTACGTACTAACCTCAGCTTCCCTCGAGAAGTAGTAGCTTCCTTAGCATTAATACTACGGCATTCTGACTACCAACAGCTCTTGACAACCAACAACCGGCACTCCGTATCCCCCCCCATAAAACGGCGAAGTTTTGAAATTAAGTCTGGAAAAGGGTCTTAAATGTTATAGTAACCGGTCGAATCAACTTTTTGTTTCTTGAAAAGCAAGCATTTTCGAAGGAATTTTCTCACACTTTGGAGCTTAAGTATAAAGTAAGGCTTGCTTAATCCTGTAGTTTCAGAATAAACTGGGGTCAAGCCCAAAAAGCCGTGTTTTTTGGAGAAAAGAGTTCCCCGCGCGCGCGTTTAAAGGGCATACGTACCATCCCACATACATATATACATATAACATATACCCGATTTTGCATTGTCCACCCCTAATACTGTCTCGCTCGCCAATAAACAAACATCCCCGATTTTCAATTGTGTTACCCCTGTAAGTGTCTCGCTCGCTACGCTCGCTCGCCAATTACATTTCAAAGCAGCACTAATTTTTTAAATTCATGTAATTTCAAATTCTCTTAAGCTAAGTTCGTCCATAAGTGTAAAATTACGAATTCTTTTTATTGTGTTCGTCTGATCTCTTTAGTGAGCTATTGTGAGCATTTGTTGGGTAGCTTAACTAAAATCATTTACTAATTATATACATAAATACACTCTATTTGGTATCTGTGTGAACTTAAAATACCAGCTTCCCATGCACTATTTGTTTCAATCCTGTTTCTTCATCTGTTTCAATTCAGATATTTCTGTAAGCTTGACTACAACTTGGAAATCCAACAGTGCCATCTTGATTAATTCATACACCCAATGATGATGATGTTCATCTTGTCTTTAAAAAAAAAGAAGAAGCTAAAAACTACTTCATTAATTTGATTAATGTTATCATTCTTTTTCTCCTTTCTTTGCAGTAACTGACTGTGGGATTCCTTCAAAAATCACTAATGGAACTGTGAACTATGACAGAACTGGTGAAGGAGCAATAGCGATGTATTCATGTGATCCAAGCTTTGAACTTGTAGACGGCGACAGGACAAGAACATGTGGAAAAAATGGAAATTGGATAGGCAAGCCCGCAATGTGTAGTAAGTTTGAAAAGGACAGGTCACCAAAGTTTAGCCATGAGCATGATGAAGTATGATAAGTCTGAGCAGCAAGATATAGCTGGCAATAACTTACTGTTTTAACTAGCCTCTAGTGTAACCTTTTTGTGTCAAAATTTGTTTGAATTGGAGCAAATAATTTCTTGCTGGCTTATTGTATGGAGACAAAATTACCATTTTTTATTGCATGAACTACATGTATATGCCAAAAATATATCATTCCTTTGGTCTGAAATTTTGTAATAGCTAGCTAGTGTATGGTGTAGCACTGAGGTTTCGCCATTTGGTTTTTCATTATTTATATTATACCAACATGAATGGGCTAGTTTTTTAGCGAGTCCACTCACTCCTCAAGTGGTCTCATTTCATGTTTCACCCGTACCACACCTATAACTTTATTGAAACTAAAATAATATTAGTAATTTCCTAGACACACCAAAGTGGTATTAATAAGGAGCTGGTTACTCAGATTGTCAAAAGTTGGGAGAATTATTTATAGACCAACTAATTGTGTCAGTCTATCAAGCCTGGGGATAACTGAATTATAATTTTCACTATAGGATCACCTTTATTATAGGTCTCTATTTCACAAAGGAGATAAGAGCTGAAAATTCATGCAAATGGTGCTATATGTAATGATAACTTAAATATAAATGATTAAGGTTATTTCCCTTGATAACATTGTGTGTATGTTTTTGTACTTTATAACAAATGTAGTTCACGATTGTGGTATTCCATCTCGTGAGCCAAATACCATAGTAACTTTTAACCGTACAACTCTTGGTTCCATTGCTACATTCAGTTGTGCTGTAGGCTACAATCCCACTACATCTAATGATGACATTATGATTTGTGATGATAATGGAGAATGGAGCGGTGAAAGTTTGCAATGTAGTAAGCTTTTATAAAGGGTAGAACATAATATGTGCAACATTGTCGTTTGCATAATAAAACAATTTATAATAAATTGTAAAAAAAAAGTTATTTTCCGTGATGCTGCTTTTTATATTGCTTTTGATGGACAAAATAAGAGAGGTTTGGACAAATAAGAGAGATTGGGAAAAGTTTAAAATGAAAAAACAAAACAAATACATCTAAGCTAATTATAAAGCTCAGCCCTAGCCCTAAAAAATTTGGCATTCTTGGAATGTAGAACCACTTTTTGCCTCTAAATTTGTCTCGTGGATAAACTTCCATAGATTACGCCAGATTGTGTTTAGGTTTCTCTTGTAGGATATAAAAATTTTTCACTTTATGTTGAAGCTGTGGATAATTATGCTAATATTGTTGAGTCACTTAGACTTTCGTTTTTAGCAATTCAGTAATGACATTAAAGATTTATATGAAGTATGTTTGGTAAAATTTACCAACATTTTTTTCCATTTGTAGCTACTTCAGCAAATGTTTTGCTTTACACATCACAAGATTTGACACTAATTGGTTTGCTATTGTCTTGAAAAAGGAATAAGTATGAATTTTAGTTGTAAACTTAACTATATAGGCAGTACTATTCATTTAGTGGTTAAGTTTTTAATTATAATCATATATTTTTATAGGTAATGGAGCCTCCTTGCAGTTATATTATTTCTTTCTCATAGCATCAATAGCAATATCTTTCAGCCAAATAGAGTATTTCTATGACTAACTATACTAATATGTTGTAAAATTTTCATAATTCAATTTATTTTCTAAACAGTCATTTTTCCAGCTTAGGGGTTAAACACTATAGCTGCTACTCAAAATTTTCACTTTGTTGGAAGTAATTGTCATGTAGCTGTTTTTATAACAGCTCCTATTACTACGGATACTAGCTATGGTTTACACAGGACATAGGTGACCAGGTAGCTGGCTAATACATGCATTTTGTAGTGTAAAAGCTAGTGTCGTTTTGAAGGAGTTAATTGATTAGAAGTTATACTAATAAAATTTGAACGTAAACGCTATGTTAATATTCAAAATAAGTTTTCTTCTACATGTAATTTGTAAACATAGTAGGTAATGAGTCTAACTCTAGCTATATGATATAAACTTCTTACAATGTGTTCTATGGTGAATGCTCTATCATAAATAAGTGGAATAATAGTCAGTTTTCTAGGTTTGTTGGATGTGTTTGTGATTATTTTGTTACCAGCGCTACAAGCTAATTAAGCTGTTATGCAAAATTCAGTCCTCACCAAAAGTGCTCTGGCCAGGCTATCAGTGTATATCACACTGATGGTACAACTTTAGTACAATTAAATTAAAAAATAATATAAACTAAACTAATTATATAGCTAAAAAGTAAACATTTTTCTAAAATAACACCAGCTACAAACATTGTTGACTTGAGGGCAAGGTCATTGACTTTAACTGAGATTAATATTCAGAAAGAACAAAATACAAGTAATTGCACGTGGCCCCTATGGGGCGGGGTGGCACAGAACAACGAACAACAGGCGGAAGTGAATGAACCCGGGGAAAACAGCAAACAAGTCAGATTAGTTCAACATCAACATATGGTAAGTGATCAATCATGCATGAACAATGTCTATTATGATAGTGATGAGTCCACCTCCAGGTGCAGCATGCCCAAACATACGCCGGGGGCGGGGAGAAGATTAGTCCCCAATAAGGAGGACTAGTTAGTCGATGGATCTACAATAGGTTTTGCCATGACAGGTTCGACAACTCCGGTGTGGTGATCTTAGCCCTCGAAGACGTGAGTCACTCTTGCCAGAGGCCAGGTACGGTGTCCAAAGGTGTCGTCATCCTTGATGATGACGATGTCATTCAATGGAAATCACGACTGGGTCTAATCCATTTGGTGCGAGCGTTGATTGACTACAAATAGCGAGACTTTCAGATTTTCAACAGGTCTGTATTCAATCATCGGACGAGGTTCCATCGTTTAAGGGTAGAAATCTTAGATGTGGTGTCAACTCCTGTAGGTGGGTAAGCGATTAGTGGCCTCCCAATCAAAGAAATGTCCGGGAGTTAAGGCTAAGTCTTCTCCTGGCTTGTTGGAGGTTAGAGGAATGATGGGCCGGGAGTTCAGGGTGGTTTCGGCTTCAGATAGAATGGTGGTAAACTCCTCGAAAGAGAGAGACAGTGGGCCAACCATTTTCCTGAGGATGGTCTTCATGGTCCTCATTCCAGCTTCCCAGAGGCCGCCGAAGTGGGGTGCTTAGGAGGTGACAGGTGCCATTGGATGCCCTTCTGTGCAGGTGAAACTGAGTCAGGATGGGGGTCAAGAGAGGATAGCAGTTAGGTCCTGGCAGTAAGGTGTTGTTGAAAAATACCATTGGACGTTTTCGCTGAGGCGTCATGGCCTGCCCTGGAAACCCAAGCAGACAATTAACATCAATTACCTGTAACTCACCTGACTATCTTTGCTAATGATATTCATGTTTAGTTAGAACCACTGGCCTCCACCTATGGTTGCATCATATTTAAGTTCTGTTGTTGTGAATGTGTTCTTGGTTGTATGACTTCCCAAACCTATCGAGTTGTCATTGGTAGGAATGCGCGCTTTAGGCGAGCATTAGACAAGGCTGCAAGCTTACACCAGCAGCTGCATCTTACTTATTGTCAGCGCCAGTGGGGTCATATACCTGGTCCTTCATTAATTAGGACGTGGGAGAGCCTGTGACCCATTCAGCTTCTGCAGGTCTGCTGGTGGCACTACCTCAGCATGCTCCAGCTCCAGGTACTCTAGGAGGACTTGTTTGAAGTCAGCTAGCTTGCCCTTCCTGGTCAGTGATCTCTCATTCTGGCTGAAGGGAGTAAGAGCTACAGTTCTCGACTCGCCCAGGATGTGTGGATTCTTGCGGCGAGGGAGTGTCACCATGAACCTCCCAGATGGTAAACTTCGTAGGTGTCTTTAAACAGGTCTACCGCACTCTGCTCAGTGGCTGTCAAGGTCTTGATGGCAGAGTCTGCAACTTGGTCCAGGTCGTAAAGGCGTTCGAGGTAGAGATCTAGAGGATTAGTGCTCTTTTGTACTTTCATGACAGACTTGGTGGTAGGTGCTTCCGGAATGGCTCCTAGCAGGGCCCATCCGAAGATGGTAGGAACAGCTGCTCCCTCATAGTCTGGTTGAGTAGAACAGGATCCATGACACCGAAAGTGGTGATGACTCCCAGGAGCAGGTTAATTGGCCCACCCAAATCTAAGTCAGCCATGGCTTCTTTTCCTGCATACGCAGTCGGTGGTTTGGCAGACTTGGTGTCATGTTGAAAGGGCTTCCCGTCATCCAGAACTTCTCTCTCCTCAATTAACTGGAGAATGTCTGTGGTGGTTGGCAAAGTCTTCTTCCCTGACCGACTCACATTTCATTCATGAGTCATCTGTTGGTTAAACTGATCAAGGAGGATGGCAGCATAAAGGTGCGTACTGTACTGGCTTGAGCAGAGCTGAGACGTGGTGGGAGTAAATTCTGTTCACTCCACCGTAGTCCTTCTCCAGAGCTACAATGGTGTCGTCGAATCCATCATTTCTGGCGGCATAATGTTCAACGATGGATTGAGCTTCATCTAGAGCCATACAACTGGCTAAGTGGCGGCACTTGTCTGGGTCAGCTATGTCTCCCTCATGAGGTCTTAAAGTTGGTCCATTCAATGGGTTTCCCACTGAACTTGGGCAGCTCAACGGAGGCGAGAGGTAGGAGATGGCTTGATGTCTTTTTGCCTTGCTGTCATCTGACTTGGTGGTAGTGTCAGCAGATAATTCTCCACCATTAGCTTACAGATTGCAGACATGAGGTTGCCAACTTCTCCTCGCAGGGTACCCAGCTCCCTGTCAGCAGAGTAGACTCTAGTATTCTTCCTGAAGGCAGTGGCTCGGCTTCCCAGTACAAATAAGTGTCTCTCTCGTTGAGTGGATCTGATAAATGGGGCTGCTCTTGGAAGCTGTGAAGCTCTTCCAACAACACAGAGTCTTCCTCATTGAGCTCAAACTGATGGAGGAAAGTCTCCACCTTGGTCACTAAAACCTGGTAGTAGTCTGAATGGGTAGCTTATACACTAGCCACTTCCTCATCATAGGTATCAGGGGATGTGGCCTTCAGACGGACTTCATACCTAGCCTGGAGAGCATCCAGGAAGGAAAGCTGGTGGTTTAGTTCTTTGAACTTCTTCTCGACATCATCCTTAGGGATTTTGTCAAAGCTGGTGGTGAAGACAGGCTTGAAATAGTTATCAAGCGTCTTGATTTGGCTCTTGTGAGTGGTCCTCTTGTCAACAAGTCTCTGAAGGTAGTCATTATAAATTGTGCACTAGGTAATTTATGTTCATCAGTTGTTTCACCTTAATTAATGTTAAATAATGAAATGTGAATTTATAATAATTATTTGGTTGGGGGGAAAATTATTCCAAAAAACATAGCTAATGAACTGTACAATAACAGAGTTTACTTAGACTTCAACTTTTTTCCCCATGCGAAGACGGGACCAGGTTCTAACTGAGTCTCTTTCACCTCTGATATCTCGCCGACGTTATTACTCACAGGGCAAGGTCATTGACTTTAACTGAGATTGATATTCAGAAAGAACAAAATACAAGTAATTGCACGTGGCCCCTATGGGGCAAGGTGACACAGAACAACGAACAACAGGCGGAAGTGGATGAACCCAGGAAAAACGACAAACAAGACAGATGAGTTCAACATCAACACATGGTCAGTAATCAATCATGCATGAACAATGTGTACTATGATAGTGATGAGTCCAGCTCCAGGTGCGGTATACCAAAACAGGTGATATGTTTTGATTCTATATTCTAATCCCTGATAAATTCAGGCAGTAAGTTCGGATTTCTGTTTAAGTTAAAGTACTACTATTTATCCTTTGATTTTAAGAAAAGAGAAGACTACTGTTCAATAAGCTTTGCTTTAGCCCTAGCTGAAACTAAACCAAAGTATTTTAGTAGCTACTATTAATGAATATAGCATAATAATTAGTAGCTGATTTAATAGCTGCTACTTTCGCATACAACCCATTATTACATCAGATTCAAATTTTTCCTATAAATGATCAAGGATCATAGTTGTCAGAATCTAAAGTAGCATAGGTATGGGGAAAGATTTGTGGGGCCAAGTCCCCTTGGGGAGACCATAACCCCCCCCCCCCCTCCCCCAACCCCCTCCATTACTTTTTACTTCTTTGGAATCCATGTGCAAGTATGCACATCTCCTTCCCCACAAAATTTACTGGCTTGACAAAGGACGATCAGGAGAAAAACTAGCATGTCCACATGTCCACATGTCCACGTATATAAAAGAACAATGGGGAATACTCAGTATGGTGAATTTTCCGTCTTCATATGGGGAAATACCTGGAGAACAATAAGAAGAAAAGAAAAAGAAAGGGAACACGTTTAATAGAGTATTTCCAGCACTGCTCCTTGCTGATAGGTTTTCAAACAGAGAAAGCTAGCTAGCCAAGAACTGTCCTTACAGCTTAGGTAGTTCAGGGTATCTAGGGAATCTGAGTTAACCTGCCCAGTAAATGAAGTAACCACTGTCAGTTAAACGTCACAACTATATTAAAAAGCAGAGGTTTAGACAAAAGTAGGGGGGAGGGGTGGTTGAACTGTCCCAATTTTTGAAGACTATCACTTCTTTCAAGCTTATTACATGAGCTGCATACTTGCATGAGCATATAGACATATTGATGAGAGACTTGGTGGTTACACGACCACGTGGAGGTTGATGTCAATCTGATAAAATAGTCGGGCTCGGCACAATTTAACAGATTGAGTGAAGCAACCAAAGCTGTGTGAGGAGCTTTGTCTTCGTATGGGAATACTGGAGACTATATCAGATTACTTGATGACGCGTGCAGTTGCTCAGGTGACGGGCTATTTTTTTTTATTTTTAGATTTGCGCTGTAAATGGTATTGTTGAATGCTTGGCCGCTATAATGAATCCCATATGCCTTTTCTAGGAGTACTTTTCCTAGCTGCTGTATTAAAAAAACAACTCAAAAAGTGTAGCTACTATTAACAAAAATTTATTTATAAAATGTTCTGTATATTTTTGACAGAAATGAACCTTATTAAAATGGTGTAGTTCATATAAATTACACGTATTTTATGTAATATCACACATAGTTATTCTAAATTTTAATTAGGTGTGGTAGAGCTGGAGAGATTCCAGCAAACCAGAGCAGTCAAGGAAAGTGATGCTAGTGTTGAAGTATGTGTAGTGTTGACAAGATTTAATGCCGCAGACTATGCAGTTGTGACAGTCAGAACAGCCACAACTGGGAATGCTGTAAGTAAGTAAATGTATTGTATTAATATATACCTACATATGTACAGTTAGAGATATGCTTTAACCAATTTGATTAGCAAAATTTGAGCAAAATGGGTAGCCAAAAGAATGAAATAATTCTGTAAGCAAATTAAGGAAAATAGGCAATCCAGCTTTGGGAAATCTCTGCTATGTAGCAACTTGATAGTTTAAGATCTTCCAAATTCTGTTAATTTGCTTAGTAGCAATCTCTTTAATAGATTACTTGGAACTGTCAGTAATGGTACAATGCATAAATTTATCTTATTCCTTTGAAAGAAATCAATGGAAAGAAAATTGGGAGCTAGTTAAATAGGAAAATGGAAAAGCAAAATAGGTAAATTTATTGATCAAGAAAGAATAGCAAAATAGGTTGAACAAGTAAAGCAAATCATTGAGGCTTAGACTGACTGGGAGAAGGAAGTAGAGATTTTTTTGGTTTATATTTTAAAGTCTCAGTGGATGACTCAAGCAATGCATATCCCTAAGTATTCCATGTATCTTGTCTACTGCTGATTGGCACTGGGCTCTAGTTTCTAGGTTACTATACTCACTGTTAATAAGTGCGCCAAATCACCCATTTCCTTACCGTTTGAAGTTATAAGCAGGAGCACTTAACAACCCACATCTAAAAGTATTCAAGCTTGACAATCCTGCTAGCTTGGAACTTGC